>Ga0209201_1000672_pt1 | contig 44780 bp, 34 predicted proteins | sample AD_UKC055_MetaG_FD_184411 | JGI IMG/M metagenome (GOLD analysis project Ga0209201, IMG submission 184411) | Active sludge microbial communities of municipal wastewater-treating anaerobic digesters from USA - AD_UKC055_MetaG (SPAdes) (version 2) | ecosystem: Engineered > Bioreactor > Anaerobic >... | reverse complement strand
CGGAACCGGTATACCCGCTCCTCCAAGCGTAGGATTCAATGATGTAAAGACCGAAACATTATGCTGTCCCGGCACGGACCAGTCCCAGTTTGACACCATATAATTGAAGATGGCGAGCCTGTCAATCATTGCCGGAAACATATGGCTCTGCGACAGGTTTTTTGTTTTTACCTCAACCAGGTCTAGTCTTTCTTCGAGAAGACTTTCCGGTTCGAGTAGAATTCCATACTGGGTGATTGTTTTCCTTTTGTTCTCTGAATCAATAATATCCAGGCTTATTAATCTTGCCCTGAAGCTTGTATCAGTAAGAACATTGTACAGCTTGTAAACGAGGTATTCCCTTATGACATAATCACCATATGATGATCCTTGCTGGCATTGGTTGACCAGCTTCAGGTTCTTTATCCTGCCGGAATCTGATACTTCGTACAGAGGTTTCTTGAAAGTGATTCGTGTCGGGGGATATTTGCATCTTTCGAACCGCGACTGACCGCGGTATTTAAGTGTTACTTTTCTTTCCAGCTCGTCAGTCTCACTGAAGTGCAGGGTCAGAAACCCATCAACAGACTGATCTCTTTCTGCCTTTTTCAAGAACTTCACGACATCAAAACGCAGGGAGACTTTGAGAAGATCTTCCTCTTCAAACAACGATAAGTATCTTTCCGGAGGTTTCTGATCCTGCTGCACTTTATTGTTTGCATCTTTCCGGCTTTTCGGCTCCTGCCTTGAAGTATCAGCCGGATTTACCGTCTTTTTTGCAGTTGTATCAATCTGACCGTTAGTCGGCAGGACTGAAAACACGAATATAAGAAGCGAGCTTAAACACAGGCGATGCTCAGCGCTGCACTTGTCAAGATAGGTCCCGGCTTTCATTTTATTCTGTATCTGAATAACATTATGGAAGCAGGATTTGTTCTGCCTTCATTTGATATTAGCATATCCCCGTTGTCAAGGAAGGAGATGCCTTCAGGCATACTGAAGAGATCCGGTCTGAGCTCTTCCATATAGGTTATGGATCTGTCATCATCAAAGACGAACAGCATCCGGTTCACAGCTGAAATAACATATAGCATATTTGTCAGCGGATGTACTCCGATGTCAGATACCATAAGACTGGTCACTTTGTCTTCATCGCTGACTTTAATGTTATTTTCTGCCGCGTACCTGGTTATCTCAGGCAGATCTAATTCGAATGCTTCCGTTGCGGCATCTTTGTCATTCTGCAGATCAAGTGCGTAAACCGGATGTTTTTTTTCATATCCGGGGCATCGATCAGGATTGTTTTTAGGAACTATCAGCAGCCTTTGATTCCGCCGGTCATAACAGAGTCCCTCATAATCCGCTGAAATGCCGGCCGTGGAGGGGATCTGTTGTGCAGACGCTGATGATTTATCATTTCCGGTTTCAAACAGTGCCCCGTCACTTCTCAAGACATAAAATGCACCGGAGACTTTTGCTATTCCCTCATAATCTCCGGGATAATGAAAGGTGAACTGATCACTGATCTCATTCTTCGCCATGTCGAAAATGAAGACGATGCCATTTTCGTCCTGCACACAGGCTACTTTGGATGAATCGATATTGGTTATTCCTGATATTTCAGACAGAATCGGAGGGAGAAATAATACTTTATCGGGATTGGATAAATCATATCCGACGGGGTTTGGTTTTCTGACTGGGGTTGAAATGTTGCCTCTGTCGGTCGGTTGACCGCAACCGAGCATGCTCAGGCATGAAAATATAAGGAAAAGAGATCTGGTTTCAATCCACGACATCTGCAGGAACTTAGTTTATATCAAAGTTAAGCTACAGAGAAGCCAAAGTCAACTGATTGTCAGATATAACGGGTTTGAGTTTTGAGGAACAAGAGACGGGTGTGTTCGCTCGCGCTCACACACCCGTTCTTCTTCAGTACCCGGAGCCGGGATCGAACCGGCACAGCATCGCTGCCACTGGTGTTTGAGACCAGCGCGTCTACCAATTCCGCCATCCGGGCAATAAATTGTCTGCACTCCACAGTCAGCAGTCGGTTGTCTGCAGATATGCGGGTTTGCAGGATGCGAAAATAGAATAAATATTTGAATACGCCACTACTGTCTGTTGCCTTCCCTGCAACCCGGCTCCTTCTCTGCCAGCTGTCGGATCGACCCTCTATTGCCTGAGTTTCAATATTTCCACCTTTCTGAATTCCACAGGGTGGGATTCAGACTGCAGAGCAATGTAACCCTCCTTTAGGGGAGTTCCCTGCGGCAGGGTGAAGCCCTCAGGCAGATCGCCCCCCACCTGCGGCTTTGAATAGGTCATAACCGTATCACCGTCGACGATATGATGAATGATACTGTCAGCATACACCACAAGCTCTGCCGTAACCCATGCGTCATCATAAAAGAATTTTGAGGAAGAGGAGGTGCAGTGTTCTGTTATCAGCACGTCACCTATAACTATGTGCGTGTGCGGTGTGCAGACATTCATGGTGGGAGTTTCACGGCCGGCGGTACTGCCCAGGAATTGAACTTCAATTGATACGGGCCAGTCCTGGTTCAGCCCGATAGTTGCCGGATCCTGGCAGTGGAACATGATGCCGCTGTTACGGAATCCCCATGATGGACCGCCGGGTGCCTGTTCACCGGTGAAACGGTATTCAACACGCAGCTTGTATGATGAGAACGGTTCCTTGTAATAGATGTGGCCGAATTCATACCTGAAGGTGTCATACTCTGAATATGAGACCTTCATGACACTATCTTCAACCCTGAATGTGTTTTTGTAGTTTTCTCCAAGGGGTGATCCCTTGATCTTGATGATCCAGCCGTCGAGGTTCCGGCCGTTGAAGAGGGGGATCCATTGTTCCTTCGGCTTCGGCGAACAGGAGGCGAGGAGGAGGAGGGGGAGGGTGGCGAAAATCAGAATTCTTTTTGTCATGGATTACAATGTTGAATGCCCTACGGGCAATGTTATAAGATCAGGTTCTGTGTTACACGCTCCATTAAATCGCAAATCGCAAATCGCACGTCTGCAATTCTTAATGGCCTGCTGCCTGAACAATGGCCTGCTCAATACCAGCCGCATCATACCCGCACTCATGCCAGAGCTCCTGCTGGGATCCGTGCTCGACGAAGTAATCAGGTATGCCCAGGCGTCTGACCTCAACCGCATAACCGTGATCATTCGCAAACTCAAGTACGGCGCTGCCAAATCCGCCTTTTATCATGCCGTCTTCCACGGTGATGATCTTTTTGAATCGCTTCATGACACTGTGCAGCACCTCCTCGTCAAGCGGATTGGCGAAACGCATATCATAGTGCAATACAGAGATTCCCTTTTCACGAATCCGCCCGGCAGCTTCAACAACAAAATTTCCCGGATGTCCAAGGCTCAGCACAGCAATGTCAGATCCCTCCCCGATAAGCCGGGCGCGTCCAACCGGTATCTCCTCAAAAGGCTGGCGCCAGTCACAGATAACTCCTGTTCCGCGGGGATAACGGATGCTGAAAGGTCCCTTAATACTGTCAAGCTGGGCAGTATACATCATGTTACGCAGTTCAACCTCATCCATCGGCGCTGAGGTGATCATCCCGGGGATGTTGCGCATGAATGCGATGTCAAAGAAACCGTGGTGTGTTGCACCGTCAGTGCCGACCAGTCCTCCCCGGTCCATGCAAAATACCACCTTAAGTCCCTGGATGGCGACATCATGCACCACCTGATCATAAGCGCGCTGCATGAATGACGAGTAAATATTGCAGAAGGGGAGAAGCCCGTTTGCCGCCAGTCCTGCCGAGAAGGTGACTGCATGCTGCTCACAAATCCCAACGTCAAATGCCCTGTCAGGCATCTCCTTCATCATTATGTTCAGCGAACAACCTGAGGGCATGGCGGGGGTTATTCCCACTATTTTTTCATTCTGCCGGGCCAACTCTACAATTGTATGACCGAAGACCTCCTGGTAGAGCGGGTGTTTGGGGCATTCGGCCGGTCTGATAAGTTCACCGGTGCATTTGTCAAATTTGCCGGGGGCATGAAAGATAGTCTGCTGTTCCTCAGCTTTCGCGAATCCTTTCCCCTTCACCGTGACACAGTGCAGCAGTTTGGGACCCGGAATGGTCTTAAGATCTTCAAGGACCCGGGTCAGATGAAGTACGTCATGCCCGTCAATCGGGCCGAAATACCTGAATTTCAATGCCTCAAACATGTTGCTCTGTTCAAGTACAGTACCCTTGATGCCGCTCTCAAGCTGTGCTGCAAGAATCCTGGCCCTGGTACCAACCCTCTTGTAGCGGCCGAGCAGGCGCCATACCTTATCCTTGAACCTGTTGTAAGTCCTGCTTGTGGTGATGTCAAGCAGGTACTCCTTCAGGGCGCCTACACTGGCGTCAATAGATATATTATTGTCATTCAGGATGACCAGCAGGTCAGCTTTCTGATTGCCGGCGTTATTCAGGCCTTCGAAAGCCAGCCCGGCCTGGAGCGCTCCGTCGCCTATCACTGCCACTACTTTTCGTTTCTCGCCCTTGGTCTGGGCTGCAACGGCCATCCCCAGCGCTGCAGAGATGGATGTGGAGGAGTGACCCACACCAAAGGCATCGTATTCACTTTCAGACATTCGCGGGAAACCGCTGATGCCCTTGTACTTCCTGTTTGTGTTGAACTGTGCCTTTCTGCCAGTCAATATCTTGTGCCCGTAAGCCTGATGACCCACATCCCAGACAATCTTGTCATAAGGGGTGTTGTAGACATAATGGAGGGCAACGGTCAGTTCAACCACCCCGAGGCTTGCCCCTAAGTGACCAGGATTACTGCTGACCTCATCAATGATGTGTTGCCTGAGTTCATCACTGAGTCTTACCAGGTCAAGCCTGTCAAGTTTCCTGAGGTCGTCAGGGGTGTTTATCCTTTCTAACAGCCGTTCTGATGATGACATTGGTTCAGGTTGTCAAGTACCGGGTCAAAGATACTTATATTTTACTTTTTCCCGAATGGGGAACAGATGCGGCAATAAGCACGCCTTAAGCCTTTCGCCCGTGAGATGCACGGCCACTTTAATGACCTGATTCAGTTCGTTGTCTGCCATCGTCCTCTTATGGTGGTAAAAATTGAATGTTGTTAATTAATCATCCGACAATGAGGAACACCATTCCTTATTTATTGTTTAATTAGCATCGGATGTAAAGTAAAAATCAACATGATTATGAAAGCACCCGGAATTCTGTTGTCATTACTGCTTCTGGCTCTCACCGCGGTCTCCTGTGTTACGGGAAAGAGATACAACACTCTCACTGACAGGAACCTGCTTCTGATGTCAGAGCGTGATTCGCTCAAGGCGGAAAACATCTGGCTGACGATGTCAAACAGGGAGCTTACGACAAAGTCGATGCAGCTTGCGGGAGATGCCGAGCGGCTCACCCGGGAGGTTGAGAAGGCGCGGACAGATCTTGCACAGTCAAGGGATGATGTCAACCGGCTCTCCACAAGGTACGATGAGCTGCAGAGAGCCCAGGCCGAGCTGGTTGCCGGGAAAGCCCAGGAGACTCAGAGGCTGCTTGCAGATTTGAGGCAGGCGCAGACGCAACTTCAGCAGAGGGAGGATCTGATGCGTGATCTCGAGATGAACCTTGACACCAAGAAGGCAACCCTGGAGGAGCTCACCTATGAGCTGGAAAAGCGCAATACACGACTGGCTGAACTGGAGAAAATGCTTGACGCACAGCAGAAGGCCGTGAAGGCGCTGAAGGACAAGGTGTCTGAAGCCCTGTTCGGGTTTGAAAACAACGGGCTGACGGTGACTATTAAGAACGGCCAGGTATACGTTTCAATGGATGACAAGCTGCTTTTCAGGACCGGCAGCTATGAGATTGACGCCAACGGCCGCTCGGCACTGCGCAAACTCGGAGCGTTGCTTGAGAAGAACACCGATGTGACCATCACCATCGAGGGGCATACTGATGATGTTCCGTACAGAGCAGCTCCGGGGCAGCAGATCCTCGACAACTGGGACCTGAGCGTCAAGCGGGCTACAACCGTGGTGCGGGTGTTGACCCAGGATACACATATCAATCCAAAACGGTTTGTCGCCTCAGGGCGAAGCGAATATATCCCGGTTGACCCGGCGAAAACGCCTGATGCCCGCCAGAAAAACAGGAGGACGGAAATTATTCTTACCCCCGACCTGACTGCACTTTACAGGATACTTGAGAGTTATTAGAGGCCTGCCTCCGCGAACGGCCGGAAATCCGGGCCTTCATGCCGGCACTGCCGGAAACCCGGGAGCGGTATGTTATTCGTTAAACTCGCCCAGGCGCACTTTAAGCTTCTCCAGTGCCGCAACCAGGTCATCCTCAGGCTTGAGGAAGTCAAAATCCTTCCAGAATCCCGGATCATAACCATCGATGGTGAGCGAAAATACCGAATAGGCCGGTGCCAGTTCCTCATGGTCAAACCTGGCAACATTTTCAGTGTAATGCTCTGTTATGGCGAGCTCAAAAAACACATTGAACCGGCTGCTGAACATCTTTTTATTTCCTCTTGCCGTGAATCCCAGGTCGCCGCGGACATGTGACAGGTAGTACCTCCCGTCAACATACCTGTAACGGGTCCGGTATCGTACATACTCCGGTTTCATGGAATAATCCCTGGGGAGCCTGCTGATGAATGACTCACCGGTCTGGTCCACATAGCGCGGATTGACCTCAAATTCAGCGAGCATCAGGCTGTAATCATCAACATTGATATAGACATCGCCCTGCATCAGCGGGTCTGTGACCCACTCCCTCTGTTTGAAGGAGATTACGAATGCCGTCTGGCCGTCAATGGTAACTATATCAGTCAGATGGTATTCATATGAATTAAATGACTGCGGGTCAAGAAAATCAAAGAGGTGTCTCATGCCGTCAAGGGAGAGGGTGGCACTGAGGCCTGCCTTGAGCCTTACGGCGAGTGTATCCTTTGCCTCGAGGCTTTCAATCTTGCGGCTGCGGATAACCTTGATCTGATCATTCTGAAGAGACCGTGCGTATGGACTCTTGTAAATCTTCAGCACTGCTTCGGAATAAACCTGCGGTTCCTTTTTGCGATAGACCCCTTCACGGTAGAATCCGGTGAGTATGGCCGGGGTGGTGCCATAGTTTGATGCCACGGATGAGACGGTCTTTCTCATAATGACCAGCGGATCCTGTGCCCTGATTATGATCTCGGGTATCGGGATATAGTCCCTGTCCATGGTGATTGTCATTACGTTTCCCGGGAGGCTCCTTACGGGCAGCAGTCTGTTGACGTAGCCCACATAGGAGACTGTCAGGGTGTCATAAAGGTTCTCCTCACTTATCCTGAGGACAAAATCTCCGTTGAAATTAGTAACCGTGCCTTTCCCGCGGTGGCTGATGCCGATAGTGGCGAAGGGGAGGGGTTCGGAAGTTTCAGCGTCAATAATTTTGCCTCCGATTGCCAGGAAGACCGGGAGAGAGTCGGCGGGCGGGTCGGGTCTGGGAGGCAGTGCTGTCTCACGGTAGAGGATGATGTGTCTCCCCTGTATGAGATAATGGATGGTGGTATCACCTGCCACAGAGTCAAGGATCACCCTGACAGGCATTTCGCCGCCTGTCAGGGTGAAAGTTCTGTTAGCATTTATTATCTGGGTATCATAGGTAAAGAGATAACCGGTGAGCCTGCTTATCTCACCCAGCGCCCTGGATGCCCTGATGCTGTTTCCCGGCAGTCTGTACGTCCTGTCGAGAATGCTCTCCTGCGAGAATGAATGCAGTGAGAGCGCCAGCAGTCCGGCAATCAGGGCCGCCTGTATCTTTTTTGATCCGTCTGGCCCCATCAGTTCCTTTTGACCCTGTCAGCGGAAGAGGATGTAGGTACTTCCCTCCCTGACAGAGCGAAGGTTAAAGGTAGTGCAAATCAGTTTAACAATGGTATCCTGAGGCTGCTGTTCAAAGGGTGAAGTGAGCCTGAAGTCATTAATTTCAGGGTCAGCAACCTTTATCTCAATATTATATGCACGTTTCAGGTCTTCAAAGACCACTCCCAGGCGCTCGCCGTCATAGGAAAGCATACCGGTATGCCATGCGAGGTAATTAACGTTTGAATTGCGTTCCTGCGTGGCATTGCTCCCTGACACCTTCCCGACGTATTCAGGTTCCAGGGTCAGGCTTCCTGATCCGTCCACGCTTGTCACCATCACTTTACCGGAGGCGACGTATACTTCCACCTCGTTTTCAGCATTCTCGGTGATCACGTTGAACGATGTGCCCAGTACCCGGATTTTTGCTTTTCCGGCATCGATGATGAACGGGTGTTCTTCATCGCGTGCGATGTCGAAGAAAGCTTCCCCTTTAAGGGATACTTTCCGTGTCCCGCTCCTGAAGTTCTTCGGGTAGGTGAGGCTGCTGTTACGGTTAAGGAAGACGGTGCTGCCGTCAGAGAGGAGCACCTCTATATTTTTCTGGTCAGAGTCTGAAGTCAGTGTGATTTTCTGAGGGGCAGCCACCTCAAAGAGGAGCCATCCCGCACCTGCAATGATGATCACCATTGCAGCAATTCTTGCAAAAGTTGAAAGGAACGGTGTCCTTTTAACGGGCAGGGGCATAACAGGCCATTCGGCGGCCTCGATTCTGCCATTCAGTTTTTCCCATGCTTTATCAACATCAACAGGTTCCTCTCCTGAGTATTTCAGGTCATTCCATTTTTTCATTATATCTGCTTCTTCACTGGCCAGTATACGGGCATTTTCACCGTCACCGTTCTCCTCTCCGGAAAGCCATGAGGCTGCACCGGCCCATTCCCGGTCATTCCATTTTTCTGTTTCATTAATCTTTTTCATCACTCTGCAAGTGCTTTTCTGAACTCCTTAAGTGCCTTTCCCATGTCTGCCTCAACCGTTTTAAGCGAGACAGCAAGCTTGTCAGCTATCTCAATGTACTTAAGACCTTCGAAGCGGTTCATCTTGAATATCAGCCTGCATCTTTCGGGCAATCTCTCGAGCACCCTTGCCACCCTGGCCTGGAGCTCATGATAATAGATTGCATCTGTCACCGGCTCGGAAGTCATGTCTGCTGCTGCCAGCACCTCGCCGGCGTGGCGGCTGACCACCTTCTGATGTTCCAGGTAATGCAGTGCCCTGTTGTGTACTGATCTGTAAAGATAACCGTTCAAAGAACTTTCAATTCTGATGGTTTGCCTGTCCTGCCACAGCCTGAAGAAGAGTTCCTGTACTATCTCCTCCGAGGCGTCGAGGTCCCTTATAAGGGTTTTGGCATAGCGCACCAGTGAAACATAGGAGGACCGGAACAGTTTCTCAAACTCCTGTTTGTCTCCCTGCCTGATCCTTCCTATGATTTCACTGTCGCTGAACATGGGCAGAAACCCCCCGTCTTACTCTGTCCTGTCGCTGAATTTAACCTTCCTGCTGAGCTTTCGTATGGCTGCCTCGATGCTCTGGTCAGGCTCTATCACGTTGTAGTCACCCCAGAAATCAGGGTCAGCAAAAGCTGCAACTTCCTCCGTGAAGAAGTCTGTTGGTTTCATCCTCTCCTTGTTTGAGAACTTTACCACATCTTCTTCGGTACGGTCAGTTATGGCAAGTTCTGACATGGTTGTATAGTTGGTATTGAAGAGTTTCTTTTTCCAGTCTACCTTGAACTTGACTTCGGCCCTGGAATGGTTGAAATACCACTTTCCACTCTGTTCACGGAACCGGACCATATAGGAGGTCAGTTCGGGTGTTACCTGCATTCCCATGGGTTTCTTCCTGATGAACATCGATGCTGCAAGTTCCTTGTTTTCAAGGTTGAATGAGAACTCAGCCTGTGCTACTGCATAGGTTTCGATGTCAATGTAGAGGCGACCCTGGTAAAGAGGTGTGGTAATTGAAGGCTTCTGGTAGAAGTTGATGACATAGTTGGTACGGTCATCTATCATGGCGATATTGGAGAGCTCCAGGTCATACTGGGCAAGTGCTTCCCGGGTGAGGAACGTTTCGGGGTTCTTCACAACGTCAAGATAGAGTGTGGTGGTAGGGCCGCCCTGCAGTTTAAAGAGGACGGTATCCATCTTTTCCACGTCGTTGCTCTTTCTGCCCTTGTAAATTCTGACAGCGTCAAACCTGAGGTCGCTCTGGTATGGTGCCTTGAAGACTTCAACCAGGGCTTCACCGATAGAGATGTAAGAGCGGTTCTTGCGTATTGTTTCGCGATAGAAGCCGGTCATGTCATTGGCTACACCAGGGTAGTTCTCGTCAAAGCGGCTGATGACCTGTTCTATGATTTCTTCAGGTACAAGAGGCTTTACAATGATTTCCTTGATGGGGATCAGTGCTGTCTCAAGGCTGATAACGTTCCGCTGTCCGTTGGTTTTCATCTCTTCAATCGCCATCACCCTGTTCTTGTAGCCTATGAAAGAGAACTCCAGTTTGCCGGTTTCGGTACCGGTGAGTTTCAATGTGAATTCCCCGTCAAGGTTGGTGACAGTTGAGACGTTGCTTCCCTGTACGGCTATGCTCGCAAATACAAGGGGCTGGTTTGTCTCGGCGTCAATAACCCTTCCGCGGATGGTTGTAACCTGCTGGGGCCTCTCCTTCTTTGATTTTCCCGGCGCAGCCGAAACCGACATGTCGCCTGCGGTCAGAATGAGGAGCAGTGCCGAAGCAATTGCTGTAAAGAGGACTTTTGTTTTCATGGTCTTTTATTTTTTTGTTCTTAATCCGGATCATTGTTCCATACTAATGACCGGAATTGCCCCCTCTCCCCTATACATTCACAGGAAAAAATTGTTCATTTGCCTTTGCCATGCCACATGGATTCCTGAATGCAAGTTACTCCGTTTTCTCTTACGCCGCAAAGAGATATGGGGGTATTCGTGCCATTCCGCCGCTGCCGCCGGCAATCAGCGTTGAGCTGAGCAGCGTGTGCAACCTGTCCTGTCCGGAGTGTGTCACCGGCCTCGGCCTTACCAGGAGGGCAAACAGCTTCATCAGTTATGACCTTGCCGCGGAGATTGCCTCTCAGTCAGGGCGGCGGGTGCTGTCAGCATGGCTCAGTTACCAGGGAGAACCCATGATGCACCCTGAATTCTTCCGTATAGCAGAACTTTTTACCGGAATGAACCCGGTGATTTCAACCAACGGCCATTTCCTCGATCCGGAGAATTGCAGAAGGCTTGCAGATTCGCCGCTGAAAAAAATTATCATCTCATGGGACGGCGCCACCCCGGAGGTATACAATATCTACCGGAAGGGGGGAGATCATGCTGTTGTCAAAGAAGGTATCCGCAGGCTGGCCGCCACGATAAAGGAGAGGAGGTCAAAGCTGGAAATGATTCTGCAGTTCCTGGTTCACAGGGGTAACGAGCATGAAACTGAGGCAGCTTCTTCCTTTGCAAGGTCAGTGGGTGCAGGCTTCCGGGTAAAGAGCATGCAGGTGCTTGACCCGGCCGGAGCCGGGAAATGGGCGCCATCTGACCCGCGGAAGTCACGCTTCATGAAGGGCGATGACGGCGCCTGGCGGGCTGCAGAGTCATCAGCTAAAGGATGCCTCAGGATGTGGACCTCGGCGGTAATCACCACCGACGGCGACGTTATTCCCTGCTGCTATGACAAAAACCTCAGGCATGTTATGGGAAACCTCGGACAACAGACTCTCAGCGGGATATGGAGAGGAGAGAGGTACAGTTCATTCAGGGAGACGGTTATGAGAAGCCGGCGCCAGGTTGACATTTGCAGTGGCTGCCCGGAAGGAAAGAGACTGTTTTTTTAAGATGCGCGCCAGAATGCCTATTGCCACATTGTATTCAATTATTAATTTTAAGCAAATCAAACCGGAGGTCATATGAAGATTCTGAAGATTTCACTTTTAACCATTGCCGTAATCCTGGCGGTTGTACTGCTGGCCGGAGTAATAGTTGTTCCCGCCCTTCGCAAGTCGGGCCTTCCGGATCTTAACGGAGAAAAAAGTTTAGCGGCCCTTACGGCCGAAGTGAAGGTCATCCGCGATGAGCGCGGTGTGCCTCATATTTATGCCTCAAACGAGCATGACCTTTATTATATGACGGGATATATCACCGCACAGGAGAGACTCTGGCAGATGGACATGGTAAGGCATGCCACCCAGGGCAGGCTGTCAGAGCTGCTAAAAAGGGATATGTTTGATACTGACTACTTCCTGAGGGCACTGGGGATGCCGAAGAAATCAGAGCTTGTTCTGGAGAAGGAAGACCCCGCCATCCTGGCCACCCTTCAGGCATACGCTGACGGGGTCAACAGCTGGATAGCTGAATGCGGCAAGAAACTTCCCCCGGAATTCAAGATATTGGGTCATACGCCCGAGCCTTGGACAACCACGGATATAACCAATATTATCGGCTATATAGGATGGGATCTGGCATCATCAAATCTCTCCGGTGAAATCAACAACTACAAGCTGGGCAGAAAGCTGGGTCCGGAGAAAGCCTCGGAGCTCATTCCCGACTGGAGCATGGTTGATGAGGTTGTATTCCCGGAGTTCAGGCTGGATGACAAGCTGATAGACAAAGCTTTGACAGCAGTCAGCTCATTGGATAAACTGGAAGAGCTGGGCATTGTCACCTTCTCGGGAAGTAATAACTGGGCTGTCTCCGGCGAACGGAGCGAGACGGGCAAACCGATTCTTTCCAATGACATGCACATGGGATTCAACGTCCCAGGCGTATGGATGCAGGTGCATCAGGTTATCCCCGGAAAACTCAATGTCACCGGAGTGATCTTCCCGGGAGAGCCCTTCGTCATTGCCGGGCACAATGAAAAAATAGCCTGGGGAATGACCAACCTGAGCGTTGATGATATTGACCTCTTTGTTGAGACGGTTGATTCCACAGGCAATAATTATTTGTATAATGGCGAGTGGCTTCCATTCAGGGAAGAGGAACATCAGTTGAAGATGACTGATGACTCATCCCAGACACGCATAATCAGATACACCCATCACGGACCGGTCATCTCGGAGATGCGGGGCATTAATGACGAGGTACTGACAATGTGCTGGTCAGGCTATGACTACAGTGACGAGATACAGGCAGTGTACCTGCTGAACAGGGCCGGCAACTGGGATGAGTTCCGGACAGCCCTCAGCCATTTCAGGTCAATAAGCCAGAATTTTGCATACGCAGATGTTGATGGAAATATAGGCCTGAACGCCGGTGGCGGAGTTCCCGTCAGGAAGGGTACGGGACTCATTCCCCGCAAGGGCGACACCGACGAGTATGAATGGAAAGGCTATGTGCCGTTTGAGCTCCTCCCCTCATCATTCAATCCTGAAGAGGGATTTATCTCATCAGCAAACCAGAGGACTGTGGATGAGAGCTATCCGTTCTTCATCAGCGGCGAGTTTGCATTACCCTACCGCATTATGCGAATAAGGGAGATGGCTGCTGAGAAGCAGGTGCTCGGAATAGATGATTTCAAAAGAATGGTCACTGACAATCACTCTGCCTATGCAAAGATGCTTACTCCGGTGATACTGAAGGGGGCGGAGGCACTCAGCACTCCCGGCGAAACGGAAAAGAAAGCTATTGAGGAGCTGAGAGGATGGGACTACACAATGGACGCCTCGCTCGTTGCCCCGACGCTCTTTGAATTCATCAGGGCGGAGTTGGCCCGTCAGATAATGCAGGATGAGCTTGATGAGCTTTACGGATCACCCCTGGGGAGGCAGTACGATTTTTACCTGTACAGCATGATGAAGGAAGGGCCGGATGAATGGATTGACAATGTTGACACACCCGAAAAGGAGAGCATGGAGACCATCATTTCCCGGAGTATAAGTGCAGCGCTCGATACCCTCACAGCCCGGCAGGGCGGATACGGGGAGAACTGGCAATGGGGGAAAGTCCACACTTTCACCCTTGAGCACCCGATGGGAGGGGTTAAGATCCTGAACAGACTGTTGCGTCTCAACTCAAAGAGCTACGGTGCCGGAGGAAGCAATCACACTGTGGCTCCCTTTGCTTTCAGGAACAACCTGAAGGCGGTGCACGGCGCATCCGAAAGGCATATTTTCAATACGGCTGACTGGGATAAGTCTCTTACAGTCATTCCAACCGGCACCTCCGGCATACCGGGCAGCCCGTTCTACCTCTCGCAGACTGAAACCTACGTGAATAACGGATTTTACAGCGAACCCTTCTCTGACGCTGCAGTTGAGGCTGCAAAGAAATACGAAATGATCTTCAGGCCCGGTAAATAGCCCGCCGGCACAGGCATTCAATAAAAAAAGGGGTTTCGGCCCCTTTTTTTTATACTGTCATTATCTCTTTCTCCTTGATCTCCATGATCTTGTCGACCCTGTTGATGTGTTTGTCAGTCAGTTCCTGGATGAGCCTGTCTCCGGTTTTCTCCTCGTCTTCAGGCAGTCCTTCCTTCAGCAGTGTTTTAAGTTCGTCGAGGAACCATTTACGGCCGGTCCGGATGCTTATCTTGGCGGTTTCGCCTTCCTGTTTCACCTGCTTGACCAGCTGATGCCGCCTCTCTTCTGTCAGGGGAGGCACATTTATCCGGATGACTTCGCCGTTGTTCATGGGGGTCATGCCGATATTGGCTGCAAGAATGGCCTTTTCGATCACACCGAGCATATTCTTTTCCCATGGCTGTATGAGAATGCTCTTGGCGTCAGGGGTGTTGATATTGGACACCTGTGCCAGCGGGGTCATGGTACCGTAATAGTCTACGGTAATGCCGTCAAGCAGCAGCGGGTTGGCTCTCCCGGCGCGAAGGTGGGAGAGTTCGTACTCGAGGTGCCTGACAGCCTTTTCCATCTTATCTTCGGCCTCGTCTCTGATCAGTTCCAGTTCTTCAGTCATATTGTTGTTTTTATTCTGGTGGAAACAAAAGTAGGAAAAACTTTTCAGAGAGTAATAACGGTTCCGCACCTGTTACCCTCTGCAACAGCCCTCAGATTGCCCTCCCGGTTCATGTCGAAAACAATCAGCGGCATGCCGTTCTCGCTGCACATTGCGAATGCCGTCTGGTCCATTACCCTGAGCTTTTTTTCGATGGCTTCGCCGAAGGTGAGGGAATCATATCTCACTGCCGAACGATCCTTTTCCGGGTCAGCGGTATAAACGCCGTCAACCCTGGTTCCTTTCAGGAGGACGTCGCAGTTTAGTTCCACGGCACGAAGGGCTGCTGCCGTGTCAGTGGTGAAGAAGGGATTACCCGTTCCTCCAGCCAGTATGGCCACGCAGCCGCAGTCGAGTGCAGCTGATGCCCTGTCCCTGCTGTAAAGTTCACCCACAGGCTCCATGCGTATTGAGGTGAAGACCTTTACGTTGCAGCCTGCCCGTGACAGGAAGCTCTCCAGGGCGAGGCTGTTGATCACAGTGGCAAGCATACCCATCTGGTCACCCTTGACGCGGTCATAGCCCTCGCCGGAGCTTCCCAGTCCGCGAAAAATATTTCCGCCCCCGATCACTATGGCTACCTGGCATCCTGCATCAACTACATCCTTTATCTGTCTTGCGTAACCAGTAAGCACGGCAGCATCCAGGCCGGTACCGTCAGGGCCGCCTGCTGACTCACCGCTGAGTTTTAGCAGAATTCTTTTGTACTTCATTATAATGTCATGTTTAATGATGGAAACGAAATTAGCAAAAAATGTGCCCGGAAGGTAACCAGGGCAATAAAAACAAAGCGGCGCTTCCGCGAGGATACGCCGCTGCATGCCCGTAAAGCGGGAAATGCTGTTACTCTTTCTTATCCAGTGTGTCCGTTCTGAATATGTAATATAACGGGCACGTACGGGTCAATGCGGTAACAGCCAGGATGATGGCAATGATAATAAATATCAGCCCTGTGATCTTACCGACGAAGAAATAGAGGATTACGAGCAGTGCTGCCAGAACCAGCCTGACAGTCATGTCTGTTTTACCGATGTTCTTTTTCATATGTCATTAATAGTTTTAGTGAGACTAATTTACTAATAAAATATCACAACACCGGGAAAAAGATTTCAGGACGACCTTATAGGCACAAAAAGGAAACGACGTCCGTTAGGGCGTCGTTCCGGTTATTTTGGTCAGTAACTGATCAGACATTAAGGGTATAGCGGACGAATCCGGTTGCTCTGAGCCCCTTGTCATGGCTCTCGAGGTACTGCCTTATGGTGAGCTTGCTGTCCTTGATGAACTCCTGGTTCATAAGGGTGCCTTCCTTGAAGAACTTGTTCAGTTTGCCCTGTGCAATCTTTTCAAGCATCTCTTCCGGTTTGCCTTCACGGCGTGCCTGTTCCCTTGCGATGTCAAGCTCCTGGGCAAGTATCTTCTCAGGAACGTCATCCTTATCAACTGAAACGGGGTTCATGGCTGCAACCTGCATGGCCACATCCTTGTAGACCTGCACGTCAATACCTGCCTTGCTGAAGCCTACCAGAGTGGCGAGCTTGTTTCCCGGGTGGATATATGGCTGCACGGCTTCTGCTGTTATGGCGCCGAAGTAGGTAAGGTCAAATTTTTCTCCGGTGATACCGCTTTTCTCAAGTACGAGGTCGCTGACTTTCTTGCCGTCGATGACGGTATTTTTGAGAGCTTCAAGGTCAGCCGGGGCTGATTTGAGGGCTCCGTCAAGGATCTTGTATCCGAGAGCAATAAAATCAGCATTTTTGGCAACGAAATCAGTCTCGCAATTCAGTGAGATCATCATTCCGGTTTTGCCGTCAGCTGTTGTTTTAGCCAGTACAACGCCTTCTGTGGCTTCGCGGTCAGCGCGCTTGTTGGCGATAGCCTGACCCCTCTTGCGTATCAGTTCCTGGGCTTTTTCAAAATCTCCTGCTGCCTCTTCAAGGGCCTTCTTGCAGTCCATCATGCCGGCGCCAGTCATTCTTCTCAGTTTGGCGACATCGGCAGCGCTAATATTTGACATTTTGTTAAATCTGTTAAATGATTGATTTGACTATTCTTCCTCTTCGGTGCTCTCTTCGGCTTCCTCTTCGGCTTTTTCAACTGCACCTTCCACGGCGTCGTCACCCTTCATTACGGGTTTCTCCTCTTCATAATCGGCGGCCTTGAATTTACCTTTGCGGGAGCCTTCCGGCATCTCTTCCCGGTCAGCCTGTGAGCTGTCCTTGTCCTTCTCAGCCTTGCGCTCGTTGAGTCCTTCAGCGATAGCCTGGCACATAACGTCAACCACCAGTGATATTGACTTGGCGGCGTCATCATTTGCCGGGATCACGAAATCGATATCTGACGGGTCCGAATTGGTATCAACCATTGCAAACACGGGTATACCGAGTCTTTTTGCCTCATGAACGGCGATATGTTCCTTGCACACGTCAATCACGAAGAGTGCGGAAGGCTGCCTGGTCATGTCGGCTATTGAACCGAGGTTCTTTTCAAGTTTGGCTCTCTGGCGGGTGATCTGCAGCTTTTCCCTCTTGGAGAGGTTGTCAAAGGTGCCGTCTGTTGCCATTTTATCAATTGAGCCCATTTTTTTGACTGCCTTGCGGATGGTGGGGAAGTTAGTGAGCATTCCGCCCGGCCATCTTTCGGTCACGTATGGCATATTAACCGATCCTACCTTTTCAGCTACGATATCCTTCGCCTGCTTCTTGGTTGCCACGAAGAGAACCTTACGGCCTGACTTGGCAATCTGCTTAAGAGCTGATGCAGCCTCGTCTATCTTGATCGATGTTTTTTCAAGGTCAATGATGTGAATGCCGTTGCGCTCCATGAAAATGTAGGGAGCCATTGCCGGGTTCCATTTTCTCTTGAGGTGCCCGAAGTGTACACCGGCATCCAGTAATTCTTTGAAATTGGTTCTTGACATTTTGATTGTGTTGTTAAGTTTACGTTCTGTGAAGTCAATTGCAGAGTAGTTCCTGGCTGGAAGTCAATGCAATTTAGATACTAAACCTGCATCTATAATAATTGCTGTTGAACTCCTAACGCTTGCTGAACTGGAATCTCTTACGGGCCTTGGGTCTGCCGGGCTTCTTTCTTTCGACCTCGCGCGGATCACGCGTGGTGAAACCTTCAGCCTTAAGCTTCGACTTGAACTCTGGATCAACCTTGATCAGAGCCCTGGAAATCCCAAGACGGACCGCCTCTGCCTGACCTTTTGATCCACCGCCGTCAAGGGTGACTGTGATGTCAAATTTGTCGGCAACATTGAGAAGGTTAAGGGGCTGGAGGACGACATACTGCAGGATCTCATTCGGGAAATACTGCTTGTATTCCCTGTCATTGATCATGATCTGTCCCTTACCATCACTGAGATACACTCTTGCGACAGCCGCTTTCCTTCTTCCGATAGCGTTGATAACTTCCATGTTTCTTACTTAATGGTTTTTAAATCAATTGATTTGGGTTTCTGAGCCTCGTGTTTGTGTTCGGGGCCCTCATACACGTAAAGGTTCTTGAAGATGGCGGCGCCAAGCCTGTTTTTCGGAAGCATACCCTTTACGGCATATTCGATCAGCCGTGTAGGATTCTTCTTCATCAGCGCGTCAGCCTTGACGATCCTCTGGCCTCCGGGATAACCCGTGTGCCTGATGTACTCCTTGTCAGTCATCTTCGCTCCCGTCAGCGTAACTTTTTCTGCATTGATAACAATTACGTTATCACCACAGTCAACATGAGGCGTGAAGCTTGTCTTGTGCTTCCCCCTCAGCATCAGGGCAACAACAGATGCCAGACGCCCGAGTGTCTGACCCTCCGCATCTACAAGTACCCACTCTTTCTCAACAGTCGCCTTATTGGCTGAAACTGTCTTGTAGCTTAAGGTGTTCACTTTGTACTAAGGTTTTGTTAATTAATGATTTTTTAAAATAAAAACCCCATTTTTGGGGTCTGCAAAAATACAACATATTTTTATTTCGAGCAATATGTTGTACTTTTAATTTCTTTAATATCCGCATGTTCAGCAGAAACACCCACCAGACCGTACATCTGATCTGCCTCCTGTTGGCTGCGTTCCTGATGCCCGTCTCCGTCTGGATCCTTTCAGTGGTATCCATTGTCATGTCTGCCAACTGGCTTCTCGGAGGCGAATACCGGCGCAAAATTAATATTTTAAGATCACGCCCGGGCATCATGATACTGCTTGCACTCTTCGCGATGTACCTGGTGTGGCTGCTGAATACAACCGACTTCCATGAAGCACCTGCTGAGCTCAGGCTTAAGCTTCCGCTGCTTTTCTTCCCAGTTGTGGCCGGCTCAACCGAAAGGACAGACAGGTCACTTCTCCGGATGGTCATGCTCTCCTTCATCGCCGGATGCCTGTTCGCCACTTTTGCCGGTTTCGCCGCACTTGCCGGCCTGATGCCCGGAGAGATACGTTCTTCGCGCGAACTTGCTTTGTTTGTGCCGTCAATACGACTCTCCATACTGCTCTGCTTCGCGACCTTTTCCTCCCTGTGGCTTATTTTTTCTGATGGAGGGGAAGAGAGACAGGCCGGTACCGTCGGAAGATTGTACAAGGTGATGCTTGCCGCCGCGGCCGCAGCCATGAGCTATTTTCTGTTCAGGCTCCTCTCGGTTACAGGGCTTGTCATATTTGTGCTGCTGCTCTTCCTGACGGGGATTTTCCTGATCACCGCGGGCCGGCGCGTGCGTTTGGGCATAATCTTCCTGGCTGCGGCCGCGGCGGCAACCGCTGCATTGACAATCCTGTCACTCAGCGCCTGGAACAGGCTCCATAATCCTGCCGATCCATCGGTGAACGGGAAGCGGCAGCTCACATTGTCGGGAAGGGCTTATACCCACTATCCTGAGGAGACCCTGATGGAGAACGGCTACCTGGTCTGGGTAAACGTGTGTGAGGAGGAACTCAGGCAGGGGTGGAACCGGAGGAGCCTGAAAGCATATGACGGCGCCGATGCAGCAGGCAATGAGCTGCGCATGACTCTGGTGAGATACATCACAGCTAAGGGAATGCCCAAGGACTCGGCAGCAGTTGCAACGCTTTCATACAGTGACATTTTCAATATTGAACAGGGGTATGCCAATCCTCTTTATGCGAGGAAGGGGAGCCCCATGGCCAGGGCATATGAGATTGCGTGGGAAATTGACCGTGCGGCCGGCGGTGCCAATCCCTCAGGCCATTCACTCACACAGCGGCCTGAATTCTACCGGGCAGCGGCCGGAATAATCAGCAAACACCCCTGGACAGGAGTGGGGACAGGTGATCTGGCCCGTGCCTTCAGTGATGAGTATGCATCAATCTCCTCCCCGTTAAAGCCTGAGTACCGTCTGAGGGCGCATAACCAGTATCTGACATTCGGTGTTACCTTCGGCATTCCCGGGATGATACTGGCCGTGGCCCTGCTGCTTATCCCATGGCTGATGAGCGGTGGCCGCTTCTCATACCTGTTTCTGGTCTTCATGACAGTCATCCTGATCTCAATGTTTAATGATGATACATTCAGTTCGTTTACCGGAGCGGCATTCTTTTCTTATTTTTACACCCTGTTAATTGTCACTTCAGCCGGAAAGGGAAATATTCATCATCCCCGGCAGCGAAAGGATGAATGTTAATTGTCACATTTAAGGGTAATGAGTCTCAACAGTAAGGACAGGAAATTCCTTGAACTTGCAATAAAAACTGCAGGGGAGAACATGGAAGATGGCGGCGGGCCATTCGGTGCAATAATCACAAAAGGCGAAAACATCCTTGCCCGGGCAGGCAACAGGGTTGTTCCCGCACATGATCCGACAGCCCATGCCGAGGTGATGGCCATCAGGATGGCAGCAGAGAAGCTGGGCACGCATGACCTGGCTGACTGCACCATTTATGCTTCATGCGAACCCTGTCCCATGTGCCTGGGGGCCATTTACTGGGCAGGTATCAGGCGCCTGGTATATGCCTCCGACAGGTACAGCGCCGCCTCCGCCGGATTCAGTGACAATCATATTTATGAAGAGCTGGCGCTTGACAATGGCAGCAGAAACATCGAGATGGTCCGCGGACTGAAGAAGGAGGGAGACAGCATATTGAAAAGGTGGGTGGAGCTCCCTGACAAGATACAGTACTGAACAGCAGCAATGGGCAAAGTCGACAGGGATTTCTATCTTGCAGATGCAGTTACCGTCGCCAGACAGTTACCGGGCATGGAACTGATCATGGCATCCGGAGAGAAATATCTCAGGTATGTTATTACAGAGACGGAGGCCTACCTGGGTGACGGTGACAGGGCATGCCATGCCAGCAGGGGAAGAACCCGGAGGACAGAACCGATGTACCTCGAGGGAGGGCATCTCTACATATATTTCGTCTACGGGATGCACTGGATGCTGAATGTGGTTACCGGTCCCGCTGACCATCCCCAGGCTGTGCTCATAAGGGGGGTGTCACAATACCAGGGACCCGGACGCGTCACAAAGGGACTGGGAGTTGACGGTTCATTCAACAGGGAGGACCTGGCATCGTCAGGCAGGATCTGGATAGAGGACACCGGCTTCCGCCCGGCGCTGATCGCAGGGCCGAGGGTGGGAATAGACTATGCCGGTGAGCCATGGATAAGCAAACCATGGCGCTTCATTATAAAGAACGAAAAAGAAAAGATATGAAAAACGGATTCAGACTGTGGAACAACATAACGGGCTGGGCAGTGTTTGCCGTCTCGCTTGTCATCTACCTGCTGACCATCGAACCCACTGTCAGCTTCTGGGACTGCGGGGAGTTTATCCTCTGTTCCTACAGGCTCGAGGTGGGACATCCGCCCGGAGCCCCGTTCTTCATGCTCCTGGGGCGTTTCTTCACCCTATTCGCCGGAGGCGATACCTCGAAAGTGGCCATGATGGTAAACATACTTTCCGCTTTCGCGAGCGCCTTTACAATCCTGTTCCTGTTCTGGACCATCACCAGGCTGGTCCGCCTTGCCACCGGTGATGACGAAACCGTAACCGGAGGAAAATCCCTGGCAACTCTGGCTGCCGGAGCCATTGGCGCACTGGCATACGCTTTTTCGGATACCTTCTGGTTCTCGGCGGTTGAGGGTGAAGTCTATGGCACCAGCTCCCTGTTCACTGCTGCAGTGGTATGGGCAATGCTCCGCTGGTACGATGAAGCCGACGATCCCCGCTCAGGGAGATGGATCATTCTGATAGCCTATCTCATGGGCCTTTCAATCGGGGTTCACCTGCTGAACCTGCTTGCCCTTCCGGTGATAGTCCTGCTCTGGTACTTCAGGAAGCACAAGCCATCTTCCCGTGGCTTCATCTATGCACTTCTTGCCGGTTTCCTTATCCTGGGTGTGCTCAACTTCGTGTTCGTGCCGGGTGTGCCAAAGGTGGCCGGGTGGTTTGAACTTTTCTTTGTAAACACCCTGGGCCTGCCTTACAATACGGGCCTTTATATCTATCTGATCATCCTCACCGGCCTGATAGCGGGAGGGATCTGGTATTCACTGAAGAAAGGGCGCAGGATACTGAACTTCGTGATGACGGTGATAGCCGTCCTGGTGCTTGGTTACTCATCGTTCGCCCTGATTATCATAAGGGCCAACGCCCACCCGCCCATGAACCAGAATGACCCGTCAGATGTCTTTTCATTCATCTATTACATCAATAGGTCGCAGTACCCGCGTGCTCCGTTCCTGTACGGCAACTATTACTCAGCCCCGGTGACCGGACTTGAAAAGAAGATTGGCGGTTACAACAAGAAGGATGACAGGTATGAGCCTTATTATACCACCGAATACAAGTATGACAAGCGGTTCATGACCATCTTCCCGCGCATGTACAGCACTGATCCGAATCATATCCGCGAGTATGAATACTGGGGAAAGATTAAAGGAAAAAAGGTCACGGTCAGGTCAGGTCAGGGAGATGAGCAGGTAATCCTCCCCACGTTTGGGGAGAACCTGCGGTTTTTCTTCAGGTACCAGGTGGGAGTGATGTACATGAGGTATTTCATGTGGAACTTCTCGGGGCGGCAGAATGATGTTCAGGGCAACGGCAACGTCATGGACGGGAACTGGATCACCGGCATTCCGTTCCTGGACAATCCGCGTCTCGGCGACCAGTCGCTGCTTCCTGAGGAAAACCGTAACAACCCGGCCCGGAATGCTTATTTCCTGCTTCCGCTGCTTGCCGGGCTGGCGGGCATATACTGGCAATACAGGCGTGACGGTAAGGGGCTGTCACTGGTGGTCCTTCTTTTCCTCATGACGGGGCTTGCTATTGTGACATACCTTAACCAGTACCCGAGCCAGCCCCGCGAGAGGGACTATGCCTATGCAGGTTCATTTTACGCCTTTGCCATCTGGATAGGAATGAGCGTCATGCTTCTATATGACCTTCTGAGGAAGGCAATGAAGGATCATCCTGCTGCCATTCTCCCGTCGGCGGTGCTGCTGGCGGCGGTTCCGCTGCTGATGCTCATCCGCAATTATGATGACCATGACAGGTCTGACAGGTATACTGCCCGGGATATTGCATCGAATTACCTTGCTTCGGTGGATGAGAATGCCGTGCTGCTTACCTATGGTGACAATGACTCGTTCCCGCTATGGTATATTCAGGATGTTGAGGGCTTCCGCACCGATGTGCGTGTTGCCAACCTGAGCTACCTGCAAAGCGGTTTCTATATTGAAACGATGAGCCGCAAGGCCTTCGAATCTGATGCACTGCCGTTCACCCTTCCGGTTGAAAAGTACATCGAGGGTGAACGGGTTCAGCTTCCCATAAGGGATCTCATCAAGGAACCCACACCTATCCGCAAGGTAATGGATTTTGTCGGTTCGGATGATCCGAAGGCCAGGGTGGATCTGTCAGGCCGGGGTGATTTTTACAATTTTGTCCCCGTCAGGGAATTCATTGTTGACGTTGACTCGGCACATGTGATTGCAACGGGAGCCGTGCGCCCGTATCATGCTGACAGGATGCTGAAGCCACTGATATGGAGATTCAGCAACAACACGGCCATCAAGGATGACCTGGCTGTCATGGATTTCATTGCCGGCAACAACTGGGAGCGTCCTCTCTATTACTCCGTGACTGTTCCTGCCTCTACCTACATAGGACTTGAGCAGTACTTCATCCTGGAGGGTATGGCCTACCGGGTCAGCCCCATACGGATAGATCAGCCGGGCCCGGGAGAGGCAGGCATGGTTGACACCCGGGAGATGTATGAGAACATGATGAATAATTTCCGCTGGGGCAATGCCGGGAAGGAAGGGGTTTACCTTGATGAGAACAACCGCCGCATGTTTGACGTCTTCAGGCGACAGTTCGCCAAGCTGGCCAATGCGCTTGTGGAGGAGGGTGACACGGTGAGGGCTGTGGCTGCAGTTCAGAAGGGTCTGAGCATTGTTCCTCCTGAAAAGATGCCGTATGATTATTTCAGCACTGACCTTGTTAACGCCCTGGTCCTTGCCGGCAGGAAGGAGGAAGCAGAAAAGCTCTTCAATGAGATTATTGACAACTCGGTTTCAGCTCTCACCTTTATTGCCTCTCTGCCTGACGGGAAGAGTTACGGCATCGAGTACCATGCCTCTGTCTCACTGCAGGCTCTTCTTGATGTCTACAGGCTGTCCTCCGGGCATGGCATGAATGAGCTGGCAGCAAGGGCTTCAGGAGAGCTTAACAGGTTCTACGGAGAAATGCCGGAAAGATGATCAGGAACTACAGCAGGCCTTTTCCTGCATCCGTCATCTATCCTGATGCCATTTACAGCATCAGGGGGAGGGGCAAAAAGCTCTACCTGACCTTTGATGACGGTCCTGATCCTGAATCCACACCCCGTATCCTTGACATGCTTCATGCCCATGGTGCAAAGGCGACCTTCTTCTGTACCGGGAGCAAGGTCCTTGCCGCCCCGGCTCTTTTTGCCAGGATTGCATCCGAAGGCCATTTAGTCGGCAATCACGGCTACAGCCACCTCAACGGGCTTAAGACGCCTGTCAGAGCTTATTGTGCTGACGTATTAAAGGGGAGGGATATCACATGCAGCAATCTATTCAGGCCTCCCTATGGCAGGATACGCAGGAGACAATACAGGATTCTTGAGAGGAGCATGCAGATAGTCTTCTGGGGCGTGATGCCGTATGACTTTGATCAGAGCCTTACAGCAGACGAGTCTTACGCCATACTGATGCGCAGGTTGAAGCCCGGAACTGTCATAGTACTGCATGACAAACCATCGAGCACTGCACTGCAATATCTTGACCGGTTCCTGAAAAATGCCATGGATGATGGCTGGTCATTCGGACTGGTGGATGATTCTTTAACATTGACCTGAGTAATTTCATCCTAAATGCTATTTTTGAAAGGGAAAGAGAGCTGTATTATGAATATTCTTATCCTGGGATCAGGAGGGCGCGAACATGCAATCACATGGAAGCTGGCACAGAGCAGCAGGCCGCTGAAGCTTTTTGTTGCACCGGGCAATCCGGGAACTGCAGGAGTAGCCACAAACCTTCCGGTTGATCCGCTTGATTTCGAAAGAGTGCGTGAAGTCATCCTTGCAAACTCCATCAGCATGGTGGTCGTCGGCCCCGAAGTTCCCCTGGCTGAGGGGATAGCTGACTTCATCATGAGTGACAGTGCCCTGGCCGGTGTGGAGGTGATCGGCCCTTGCCGTGCCGGTGCTATGCTTGAAGGAAGCAAGGACTTTGCCAAGGGTTTCATGAAGAGGCACGGGATTCCTACTGCCGCCTATGAAACCTTCACCCCCGGCACCTTCAATGATGCTGTCAGCTTCATGAGGCGGATGAAGCCGCCCTATGTACTCAAGGCTGATGGCCTTGCTGCAGGCAAGGGGGTGCTGATCATTAATGACTTTGACGAGGCGGTCAGTGAGCTGAGGGAAATGCTCGGAGGAAGGTTTGGGACTGCAGGCAGCAAGGTGGTCATCGAGGAATACCTCCGGGGAATAGAGATGTCTGCTTTCGTGATCACTGACGGCATCTCGTACCGGATTTTGCCTGAAGCCAAGGATTACAAGCGCATCGGCGAGGGTGACACGGGAAAGAATACCGGGGGGATGGGAGCAGTGTCACCAGTGCCTTTTGCTTCCCCCTCGTTCCTTGAAAAGGTGGAGGCGCGGATAATAAAACCCACGATAGAGGGACTTAAACTGGAGGGGATTGATTACCGGGGATTCATTTTCTTCGGGCTGATGAACACAGGAGGTGATCCTTATGTGATTGAATACAATGCCCGCCTGGGTGATCCTGAGACAGAGGTGATCATGCCGCGGATCGGGAGCGATCTTTATGACCTTCTTGAAGGAGTTGCACAGCGTGATCTCGCATCACGCAGAATTGAAATCCTTCCTGATACCGCGGTGACGGTCATGATGGTATCAGGTGGTTACCCTGACAGTTACGGCAAGGGCTTTCCTGTTTCAGGCGTGGAGAATGTTACTGAGAGCATTATCTTTCATGCAGGCACCACCATGAAGGATGGCCGGCTGGTTACCTCGGGAGGCAGAGTGATAGCGGTTACCTCGTTGGGGCCTGCCATGCAGGAAGCTCTGGATAAGAGTTATTCTTCAGTCAGGAAAATCAGCTTCAACGGCATGAATTACAGGAAGGATATAGGGTCTGACCTCAAAAACCGGATAGTATGATCAGGTTCTTCAGGGGATCAGGAGCCGGTCCTGTATTGCTTATGGTGCTGGCTGCCCTCGGATTGTGGAGCAAGCATCTGATCTCTCCTCCCGGCCCGGAGAATCTCGCGGCTCTTGAGCCGATGCCTCTCTGGGAATTGGTAATAAAGCTCTTTTCCGGATCACCGCTGGCGGCAGTGATTTTTTCTTTTGTACTCATGATAGCTGTGGTCATTGTGATGATAAGATTCAACACGGAGATCTTCTTTATTCCGCGACGCACCTATCTGCCTGCCCTCCTGTACATACTTCTCTACTCTGTTTTCCCCGGGGAAATGATTCTTAATCCGGCACTGCCTGCATCACTGCTTATTCTTGCGGCACTCTGGCGAATGATATCATCCTATCGTCTGAACGGAATGTCATTCAACTTTTTCGATGCTGCCCTGATGATTTCATCAGCCGGTCTGTTATATGCGGGATCAGTGTGGATTCTGGTGGTTGTATTCATAGGGGCCCTGGTGCTCCGAAGCCCGGATGCCCGGGAACTGATCCTTGCACTGGCAGGAGCGTTGTTGCCATGGATAGTGATGTATGCTGTCTGGTACGTCTCAGGTGCCAGTCCCGGCGAGCTGACCGGCATCATCCGTCACAATCTGTTTGACCAGTCAGCCTCTGTCGACTGGAGCCGTACCCTTGTTATTCTTCTGGTGGTGGCAGGACTGAATATTTTCCCTTCACTTCTGTACCTTGCCCGTGAGATGCCAACATACAAGATCAGGTCACGCAAGACGTGGGAGATCATGATGTGGCTGATACTGATAATTACTGCGGTATTGATTTTCGTGCCATCCGTATCAGCGGAAATCACAGCTGTCGCTGCAATACCCGTTTCCTTCGTAATGGCCAACTATATGGTCTTCACCCGCAGGGTGGTGATGGCAGAGATACTATTCTGGCTGATGGTGATAATGCTCGTGGTATCGAGGCTCTGGCTATGCTGATCACCTGATCATACAAACCACTCCCACGCCTGAACCCTGTTCTCCTCCGACGAAGCTGTACCATAGGGTGTAGAGTCCCGTCTTGTTGCAGATAAAATCCACCGAGCTGAATTTCTTGCCCGATGAGCTGTTGTATGATGAGATGATTTCCTTACCCTGGTCGAAGAGTGTGATGAAAAGTTCGCCGCCCGACCCGGGGGCATCACATACAGAGAACCTGTATTTCATGTTCTTCATCAGGTACATGTTGGCCTTGTAAACCGGGAAAGCTGCATCCTGTGCAGCTTTCGGAAGCTGTACCCTGAAATCCTTGAGATAGGTTGTGTTTTCACCGGATGCAAGCACACAACTGCTTACAAGATCATCCGTAGCGGGCTGTCCGGCTGCCACCAGCGGCAGGAAGACCAGGACTATTGTCAGAATGAAAAGCCTGTTTTTCATCTTAGTTGCCGGATATTAGTTTGTTTCTGACTTCTTTTGACAGTGTTGCAATTTCAGCAAGCTGGGCATCGGTCATCTCAACTATGCTCTCCTCGTGCTGCACCACCACCAGCCGTCCGGCTTCTTCCCTGGTCTCCGGTTCCCCAAGCCTGTAAGAGACTTTTACGTCAAAGTATTTTGTGCTTATCTGTTCCATCATGCCATAAAGTGATCCGTAATCTTCGCTGCTCCCGCGGTAAGGGCGGAGGAGCATGAGAAGGTCACCCAGTATAATCTTCTGTTCACCTATCCGGTCACGGAGTATCTCATCATTATGGCTCAGCGCCACCTGGGTTGCGAGGTACTGTCCCTCGATCCATACCCCTGTAATCATAAGGGCAGAAATGGAGCCCCGGTCATTATCCCTGAGGTACCTGTCAATCTGGTTATATGAATTCACAGAAAGGAACAACAGTGAATCGAGGTCGGATTTGCTTACTGAAAGTCTCTTCAGAGTCTCGAAGTCGAAGTATTGACCCACGCGCAGTCCGTCAGCCAGGCGCTTTATAACTGAAAGCACGTCAACCGAGTTGCCTGTTTTCCCGTAAATGTTGAGGTAGCCCAGGTCAGCCCCGTAGATGCCTAGCATCACTGCTTTCTGGAAGTTGGTTGTCAGTCTGTCAGCTCCCTGGGTGGGGGCAAGGTAACCGGCGGAGAAGGGTACCTGCATCGACTGGAGGATGGAGGCTATCTCAACCGGAGATGCGATGTTCTGAACAATGTCTGCCACAGCTTCCTCGCTCAGTTTTTCAGCCTCGCCGGCCGGCACCGAATCAGCGACAGGAAAGGTCAGCCCGCCCTGGCGCACATTGCTGTTCCTGCATGAGCAGAAGCTCATCAGCAGGATCACTGCCGCAATTTTTGTTATTGTCCCTGTCATCAGGAGTAAATATTTATTTCAAACTCAAAGAATATGGTCAGGTCCGGTTCAGGTTCCGTTTTTTCCGTCTGCTTGTTTTAAAAGACATTATTATCCGCTTCAGTAATTCTGTGTAGAGCATTACATACAGGACGATGACTGTGGATAGCACCAGCAGGATATTGAACCTGAAAGTGTCAACCCGAAGGCCCATGAACCTCTTGACCGGTGCCATGAAGTGGGTGCGGAAGTTAAGCGGCCCCGCTTCCGCCGGCTCAAGGTAAATAAGGTCAACATTCTGGATAAGCCTGTCATTGAACTCAAGCATCTTGTTTTTCTCATATACCTTTCTGACAATATCTTCAAGCTTGTCATTATGGTAGTTATTATATAACAGATCAAGAGCCACTTTATTGCTGCTGATGTAATTATCAAGGCTCATATCTGCAAGATTGCTCAGTCGTCTGTATTCCCGGTCTGCGTTGGCGAGCCAGGAGGTCAGTCTGGCGGCGAGCTGCGGGGTGAAAAGACCAGGGGTAATTGAGTCTGTGCCGCTGAAGGGTTTGATGATGCCTGCAGCTCCGATGGTGGCTGTTTCATTCCTGAGCAGCCGCATCTCCTTCTGTTGTTCTCCTGTAACGGAGGCTGATCCCTGAATGCCGGTCAGAGCGGACAGTGATTCATGAACCCTCGGAATACGGTAGATGGTGTTGAAGTCAGAGACACTCATCTGTTGTTTAAGCGGAAAGACCCTCTTTCCGTATTCATTCCCGGTAAACTGTTTCACCATCAGCGCCTCATAGGTCCACCTGGTAGGCATCAGGTCAGCTATGACCGGGACCCTGTCAGCCCGTGCAAGACTCCTGTTGAGCTTGTCAAACGGGAACATGGCGCCACTCAGGACCATCATGGGAATCATCAGCAGGGGAATGACGATATAGATGGCTATGGCTGAATTCAGTGCCGACGAGATGTTGAGTCCGATCATATTGGCGACAAATGCCGTGGTAAAAAGGGTGATCCAGTAGTAAAGGAACAATCCCCTGACACCAAGGATCGGAAGAGCCACAGCAAGAAACAGGAATGCCTGGAGGGCAGAGATAAAAGCAAGTATCAGTATTTTGCTGACGAGGTAGCTGCTTCGGTTAAGGTGAAGAAAATGCTCTCTCCGCAGCAGTCTCCGGTCATGGAATATCTCCTCTGCGCTGATTGTGAGTCCGAGGAAGAGGGCAACGATAACACTCATGAAAATGAATATCGGGATATTCTCATTTTCCCTGAAGAGGTAGATATCTGACGAGGGATCTGCAATATACCTGATGATGTATGACAGAATCAGTCCGAGGACCGGCCCTTCCAGGAGGGTCAGCAGCAGGTATTGTCTGTTGGCTATCTTGCTATTCAGGTCGCGCAACAGGTAGATGAACGTCTGTCTTAGCCATCCGGGCTTTCGCAGGCTTGACCATGGGGCCACCGTCTCCTCTCCAGGCGGCAATTCCGGTAAGGTCTTCCTGTATGCTTCGGCCCACTCTGCCGGTGAGACTTTACGCTGGTCGGTATACTTGCCGAACTCATCAACCACCCTCGTCTCAAGGATGTTGAACAGTGTCTCCGGATTCACCGTGCCGCATGAAGGGCATTCTGCAACTCCGCTGTTGATATGTGACTCAAGGGTCTTGAAGTGCACAACTGCATCCAGCGGGTTCCCATAGAATACCAGGTGGCCCATCATGTCAAGGATCAGCACCTTGTCAAATCCCTTGAAAATATCTGATGAAGGCTGGTGAATGACGGTAATTACCAGCTTGCCTCTGCCTGTCAGCTCGTGGAGGAGATCCATCACGTTCTCAGAATCGGCTGATGAGAGACCTGAGGTAGGTTCATCAAGGAAGAGGACAGATGGTTCGCGGATCAGCTCGAGGGCGATGTTCAGCCTCTTCCTCTGACCGCCGCTGATGACCTTGTTGAGGGGTGAACCTACGCGGTAATCCTTTTTCGCGTAAAGGCCCAGGCTCTGAAGTATTTTATTTACAACCGCTGTCAGATCTTCCCGTTTTTTGCCGGCAAAACAGAGAGATGCGGCATAGTAAAGATTCTCAAAAACAGTCAGTTCCTCTATCAGGAGATCATCCTGGGGCACATACCCGATCACTCCATCAAGTCTCTTGTCATCGGTATGGATCGGGATGCTGTTTATCCTGACCTCCCCCGATTCAGGTTTTGTCAGTCCTGTCAGCAGGTTGAGCAGTGTGGTTTTTCCCGATCCGCTGGCTCCCATGATCCCTATGAGCATTCCTTCGCCTGCGGCGAAGCTGATGTCAGTTACTGCCGGCGTTCCGTCAGGGAAGGAATAGCTGACCTTTTCGGCCACGAAAGAGAGTTTGTGAATATCCTTTCCGGCAGCGAAAGCCGAGACGATGTCACTGTAATAAATGCTGGGCGCAGGAGGCGCCTGAACAGAACTTCCGGGGGCAAACAGGTAGACCCTGCGGCAAACCAGGGGGAGTCCGTTGAGGAGGGTGTTTCCGTCACAGAAGCATTTCAGGAAGTAAAGATTGACACTTGCCACCTTCAGGAAGACAATGAAGGATCCGGTTCCGGGTTCGTTGTATATCCCAGACCCGGTGTTCATTACAATCATTGACCGGTCGGTGAAGCCTGCCCGGTCGTCCTCCATGACAAACTGCATGATGCTGTTGAATTCAGACGTTGATATCCTGAACACCTCGGCAATGGTGTTGATGATATTCATGCGCTGGGGAGTATACTGCTTATCGGAGTCAATCAGTTCAAAGCAGCGCATCAGTACAATAACTCTCTGTTCCTGAGACAGGGTTTTGTTGATCTTCTTGCAGTTGTTCAGAATTCTTATTGAATCTTTTACCGATGCAGTTTCGGAAATGTCTGGTCTCTCCTTTTCCCTGACGGCGCCTGCCTCCTGAAGGAAGAGATGCATGAATTCATCGGCGCTCTGATGGGGAAGCTGTTTTGTAAGGAAAGCGGAGACAAAATCACGTTCACTCTGAAGCATGCCTCCGTCCTGCTTGACAATCAGGGCAAACAACTCCATCATGGCCCGCAGGATCTCTTCACTCATTTTTTCAGGTCAGGTTTTCGGGAACAGCTGGCAAGTTAATAAAATCAGGTAGAAAATTTGATTATAAATGTGGACTAATCGTTAATGATGGATATCCTTAATTTTTATTACTTAATTTTATAACCATGGGCCTGCCGGCCCTGCTGAAAACGTACTGAACAGCATCAAATTACTAACCCTAATCAACTTCTCTATGACAAAATCAAATGTTGCATTCAGAAGATCCTCCGGCCGCGGCAAAAGTGGTCTGAGGGCTTTGCTGATCCTTGTCATGACGGCATTATCGCTGACAGCCTTCTCACAGAACATCACGGTGAAGGGCAGGGTAACCGATGCCGGGACAGGAGAGGCAATGATCGGCCTGAACGTGGTCATAAAGGGCACTGCCCGGGGTGTGGCCACTGATATGGATGGCAGCTATACGCTGACAGACTGTCCGCCGGACGCCACTCTTTTGTTCTCATATGTCGGGTATGATCCGGTTGAGGAGCCTGTCGGAGGCAGGACAACTATTGATGTCACCATTGCTCCTTCCAGCAGCATGCTGGAGGATGTGGTTGTCATCGGCTACGGTACCATACGAAAAAGGGATGTGACCGGCTCTGTTGTGTCGGTGCAGGGAGAGGAACTTGCCAGGGTACCGGTCTCGACTGCCGCGGAGGCACTTACCGGGAAGATGGCCGGAGTCCAGATTGTTACAACGGAGGGTTCGCCTGACGCCGAGATCAACATCCGTGTAAGAGGCGGCGGATCAATCACCCAGAGCAACTCACCCCTCTTCATAGTTGACGGTTTCCCGGTAAACAGCATTACTGATATACCGCCATCAACGATCCAGTCGATCGACGTGCTCAAGGATGCCTCGTCAACAGCCATTTACGGAGCCCGCGGCGCCAACGGTGTTATTATCATCACCACCAGGGGAGGAGAAGAGGGCAAGCCAAGGGTGAACTACAATGCCTACTATGGCTTCAAGAAGGTAGCCAGCCGTCTCAATTCAATATCTGTTGAGGACTATATGAGATGGCAGTATGAATATGCGCTTCTTGATGACGATCTCTCCAACTACGAGCGGTATTTTGGCAACTACCAGGATATTGACCTCTATGCCGGTCAGCCTTCAACAGACTGGTTTAACCAGGTTTTCGGGCATATCGGCAAGGTATTCAACCATGACCTGACCGTCTCTGGAGGCAGTGACAGGTTCAGGTATTCCGTATCCTATGCCGGTATCAGGAGCAGTGAAATCATGCTTGCTTCAGAATACAGGCGTGACAACCTGTCCCTCAAGCTTGATCACAAGGCAAGTGACAGGGTTGACCTCTCATTCTCTGTCAGGTATTCAGACATGGAAATCCTGGGTGCCGGTGCAACTGACCAGGGAGGAGCCACACCCAATGATGCAAGGGTCAAGCAGACCATGCTCTTCGTACCCATACCGTTCAACTCGGTGGGTGATTTTGATGACACCGATCTGTCAGCCAGCATGACCAACCCGCTTGACAACGTAAGGGATAATGACCGGCAGCAGCTCAGGAAGAGGTTCAACCTTGGCGGCAGTTTCGCATGGGAGATATTTGACGGCCTTGTGTTCCGTACAGAGGCAGGCCTTGACAGCTATGTCAACAATGACGATCGGTTCTACGGGCTCACAACCTATTATGTCAGGAACACCCCTACAGCTGATTATCAGAACAAGCCCGCGCTTGAGGCATATGAAAGAAAGGGTAACGGCATCAGGAGCACCAATACCTTCAATTATGACTTTGCAAATCTGTTCGGTGATTCCGGCCATTCGCTCAAACTGCTTGCAGGCCAGGAGGTTCTGATAATGAAGACTAATACGATGTTTAACCAGGTATGGGGTTTTCCCGACTTTTTCACGGGCCCCGAAGCATACAAGCTGGTCAGCCAGGGATTTTCAAACAGCTACACCAATACCTTCAATCCTGATGACAAGCTGCTTTCCTTCTTCGGAAGGGTGATGTATGACTACAAGGGGAGATACCTTGTATCAGCAACCTACAGGGCTGACGGCTCAAGTAAATTCTCTGCGGCCAACCGCTGGGGCTACTTCCCGTCAGCTGCAATAGCATGGAGGATCTCCGAAGAGAATTTCATGAAGGGCATCTCCGGTACCCTGAATAACCTGAAGCTGAGGTTCAGTTACGGAACTGCAGGTAACAACAACATTCCGGCCAACCAGATAGCGCAGATATTCGAAGCCCGGACGACCTCATGGATAAACGGATTCTCATCATTCTGGGCTCCCTCCGTAACCATGGCCAATCCTGATCTGAAGTGGGAGACAACCTTTACCAGGAACCTGGGTCTTGACTTCGGTCTGTTCGACAGCCGCATAAACGGAAGCGTAGAGCTGTATCGCAACAATACAAAGGACCTGCTGATCGAGTTCCCGGTATCCGGTACCGGATACAATACTCAGTACAGGAATATGGGTGAAACCGAAAACAAGGGGCTTGAGATTGAACTTAACCTGATTGCCCTTAGTGAGAAAAAATATGGTCTGAGCTTCGGGTTCAACATCGGGTTTAACAAGAACAAGATACTATCGCTTGGCGTCATGAATGACTTTGGCCAGAACACAAGCTGGGCATCAACGGAGATCGGCAATGACTACTGGATAGCTCTTGGCGGATCGGTAGGACAGATGTACGGTTATATCAATGACGGCCGTTACAGTGTGTCAGACTTCAGCGGTTATGATGCCGAGGAGGAGGAATGGATACTCAGGGAAGGGGTGGTTGACTGTTCGAATGTGGTAGGAACGCTCCGCCCCGGCAGCCTCAAGCTCAGGGACCTTTCCGGAGACAAGATTGTGACCGTAGCTGACGGCACCGTCATTGGCAATGCCAACCCGAAACATACCGGCGGTTTTAATATTGAGGGATACTTCTACGGATTTGATGTTGCGGCCATGTTTAACTGGAGTGTCGGGAATGATATATATAATGCCAACAAGATTGAGTACACGACATCAAGATACCCCTTCCGCAACCTGATTGACGTCATGGCTGAAGGGAACAGATGGACAAACCTTGACCCGGCTACCGGGGAGCTTGTCAATGACCCGGCCAGGCTGGAATCGATGAACGCCACCACCACAATGTGGTCACCCTTCATGACAAGGCATGTATTCAGTGACTGGGCGGTGGAAGACGGCTCTTTCCTGAGGCTTAATACACTGACCCTGGGGTACTCGCTGCCCGGCCTTGTCACTGACAGGATGCACATCCAGCGCCTGAGATTCTACGTATCGGGCCAGAACGTGTTTGTGCTGACAAAATATTCGGGATTTGATCCTGAGGTCTCTTCGAGGAGAAACACCGTGCTTACTCCGGGACTTGATTACTCGGCTTATCCAAAAAGCAGGCAGCTGTTGTTTGGTGTGAACCTGACTTTTTAACCCGATAAAAAGAGATGAATATGAAAAAGTTCGTAGATATTCTGATTAGTATCGTTTTTGCCGGCCTGCTTGTGTCGTGCGAAGACTTCCTGGAAGCTCCGTCACAGTCAACGCTGGATGAGTCGCTGATCTTCTCCAATCCGACCCTTGCCGCATCGGCCATTGACGGCATAAAGGAGCCGATGGGTCAGACAAACTCTTACAGGGGACGGTTCCTGACGCATTACGGTGCAAACACTGACATAGAGTGGTTTAACAACTCCCACCAGGCAGGTGCAAGGTCGGACCTGTCAAGATATCTCAATTCGGCCATCAATACTGACATGAACACGGCTAATAATGCCTGGGCGCAGATGTATTCAGGCATTGAGCGTGCGAACATCTGTATAAGGGGTCTCCGCACCTATGGCAATCCGGCTCCGGGAACGGAAATGGGACAATTGCTCGGGGAGGCGCTTACCCTCAGGGCCGTTTACTATGCAGATCTTGCAAAGGCCTGGGGTGATGTGGTTGCCAGGTTCGAGCCTGTATCTTCAGAAACAATGTACCTGTCAAAGAGCAGCCGGGATGAGATATACAAACAGCTCATTGCTGACCTGGGGGAGGCTGCAGAACTTGTGGCGTGGCCTAACGGCAATGCGAGAACCACAACCACGGAGGGGATCAACAGGGCATTCGTGAAGGCTTTCCGGGCACGGATATGCCTTGTCGCTGCAGGGTATTCACAGTATCCTGACGGAATCCGGCGCAGCAATGATCCCGAGCTGGCGCTATCAACGCTCTATCCGGTTGCAATGCAGGAGTGTCTTGATGTTATCAGCAGCGGAACCGCAAAGCTGGAGGGCAGTTTCGAAGGATTCTGGAGGAAGGTGTGCGAGGAAAATATAGCAGCAGGTGGTGAGTCACTCTGGGAAATTCCCTTTGCCGACGGCCGCGGCCGGATGGCATTCACCTTCGCTGTTAAGCATGCAAGCGCTGACCAGTATACCGAACAGCCACGTGGTGGTGACTACGGTCCGCTGCCGCATGTCTTCTATGATTATGACGTGAAGGACACCCGCAGGGACGTGACCTGCGTGCCCTACTCATGGGGAACAGCTACAAACAAGGTATCGAAACAGACAATCAACACCGGCAACGGCGTCTCCCTGTGGTATTTCGGCAAGCTCAGGTATGAGTGGATGAAAAGGTATGTCACCTCCACCAATGACGACGGACTCAATGAGATCTACATGCGTTATGCCGAAGTGCTGCTTATGGCAGCAGAGATACAGAACGAGCTAGGCAATCTCAGCCCGGCCAAAGACTACCTGAAGCAGGTGAGGCAGAGAGCATTCAGACAGGCTGACTGGCCAGTAAAGGTTGACGCTTATCTGAATGCAATCACAACCAAAGAACAAATGTTTACCGCCATTATCAACGAACATGCTTTTGAGTTCTGCGGCGAGATGGAACGCAAGGCTGCGCTGATACGCTGGAACCTGCTGGGAACCAAGATGGATGAGGCGCTGGCGAAGATGACCAGCCTCAGCAACCGGGAAGGCAGCTACTCCGACGTGCCGGAAATGCTCTACTACAGGTATGCACCTGACGGCGAGTCACTCCAGTTCTATGGGCTGAACAGGGGCGAGACAGCAGACATGTCGTCTGACTATACCTATAATACTGTTTACGTGAGCTCCGATAAACTCGGCACTTCCAAAATCAACTCGCTCTACACTAATGATCCGGATCAGAACCAGTTCTGGCCTATCTGGCAGGTTTTCATAGACGCCAGCAACGACGCCCTGAAAAATGATTATGGCTATTAAACCAACTAAACTGTTATCAATGAATAAGATAATAATAAAAACAGGACTATTTGCCGGGCTGATCACGCTGCTGCTGTTCACCTCCTGCAAGGAGCAGATTGATCCGGTGGTGGAAGAGCTTGATTTCGACAGGGCCTTTTCCCCGGTCGGGATTGAGGCCGTAATAAGCAATACCACAACGGTTACACTGACATGGTCATCAGTCAAAAACACTGATCACTACCTTCTGGAGATCTATGACGGAGCCACTGCTACCGCGACACTGGTGCACTCTGCAGAAGTGCCTGCCACCGAAGACACCCAGGTATCCTACACTTACGTTTTACCTGCCGGTGACACTCAGTTCTATGGCAGGATAAAAGCGGTCAGCTCACTTCAGGGTGTTGACGAATCGAAATGGTCATTGGTTGCATTCAGGACTGACCCGGAAAACCTGTTCCAGGGTTATGACACCTATATGTCGGCAATGAATGCCTGCATAGTGCAATGGGAGCCTGAGGCAACAGCCACCTCGCTGCTCTTTGTCAGTGGCGGCACCCAGGTACCTGTCACTCTCAGCGCAGAAGATCTTGCGCTCGGCGGAAGACAGGTGACCGGACTGGCAAACGGGGTATACGAGGTGCACCTCATGAACGGAAACTTTGTAAGAGGCCGGACACATGTCATCATTGAAGGCGACGTGCTGGTGGAACCGGGAGGCGATCTCAAGGCAGCCCTTGACGCATTGCCTGCTGGAGGAGTGATACTGCTGGTCAACGGGGTATCATACAGCCTGCCCGAGGTTGACACAGTGAGAACAAGCACCAAGGTGAGAGGAATATTACCGCATGACCTTCCGAAAATATTCCTTGCTGCCGGCGGAGGCAACCATATGTTTGATATCGGGACTGCCATGACCCTGTCTGACTCCCTGGTGTTTGAGAATGTTGACATCAGCAGTGCATACGATGACGGTGCTACAAAACACAGGGGTATAATAGACCAGGAAAATGACGCCTTCTCCATAGGGGCAATAACATTCAGGAACTGCATCATCAGGAACTCGGGCCGCAGCGCCATCCGTCTTCGCGGGAACGCCGCCGGCCAGGTCATCAATAACGTCGAGTTCCTGAACTGCGTGATGTATGATTTTGCCTTTGACAGCCATTACGGCTTGCTGAACGGAGCTGCAACCGGGAACTTCATAAACATCAGATTCCTCAATTGCACTGTCTTTAAATTAAGAGGCGGCATCATCAACTACGGAAACGGAGCAGGATGCCAGAGTGTGGTAATTGACAACTGCACCTTCAATGAAACATGCATGGACACCGGCAGCTCAAGGTATTTTATTGACTTTGGTACAAACAATACATCGACGGGTACGCTTGACATCAGTGACTGCATCTTCGGGCAGACAGTTGACAGGGCAAACGGGGTCAGGCCGGGTTCCATGGTGATGACTATTGCCGGGTCATACTATGCATCTGATTTCTATGATGTTGCCGGCCCGGTTAAGAATCTGATGACAGCTTACAGTGGTGCTTCCACTGCCCTGTGGACCGACCCTGCGGGAGGTGATTTCACCTTCCTGGATACGAATTTTGAAGGTATCGGTCTGGCCGGCGCACCACGCTGGGCAGACTGAACCTCAGGCTTGGATTTCAGGTTAGTTCTCTGATTATTCCGGAGGACCGGGAACACTTCCCGGTCCCCTGGGTAATTTCAGGAAGAATCCTCCCACCTGGCAACCATGATACCAGACCTGAAATACAAACGCACCTGCAGGCAGTAAAATGAAGACAGCAGACGCAGTAATCATAATCCTCATAGTCAACCGGGAACCCGGCGCCATCTGCCGGTTCTCCTATGGCCTTGACGGAAACGAATGGTTCAGAATTTTAACAACAGACTGATTTATGAGAGCGAGCAGGTTTTTATTAATGGTTCTTCTGACGGGAATACTGTCGGCATTTACTGCCGGTCATCCCGTTGAAAACGGAAGGGCAGGGGGGAAGAAGAAGGTAACCAGGGTCTGGCTTATTGGAGACTCCACCGTGGCTGACTACTCGCTGGAAAAGGACTATCGGACAAAACGGTATCCTATCATGGGATGGGGACAGGTCTTCCAGTCGTTCATGGCTTCTGACTCACTGAAGCTGATAAGGAACCTTGTCAGGAGTGACAGTGTTTTGGTTGATGACCGTGCGAGGGGTGGGAGAAGCACCCGGTCATTCTTCGAGGAGGGGCGATGGTCAGAGATCTACCGCCTGCTCCGGCCGGGTGACCTCGTACTGATCCAGTTCGGTCATAATGATGCATCGGTAAACAAGGGTGAACGCTATACGTCACTGACAGGGTACAGGGAGTTCCTGAGGCTTTATGTCAGCCAGTCACGTGAAAAGGGAGCGATCCCCGTCCTGGTGACTCCGGTTGCAAGAAATTACCCGTGGAAGGATGGCATGCTTGGCAACACCCACGGAACATATCCTGATGCAATGAAGGAAGTGGCAGCGGAGACCGGCGCCGGTCTCATTGACCTCAATTCCCTGAGTATGGAGTATTTTTCCAAGAGGGGCCGTGATTATGTCACAATGACCTATTTCATGAATCTTCCTCCGGGTCTCTATGAAGCCTATCCGGACGGCAGCAGTGACAATACCCACTTTCAGCCTGCCGGCGCTACTGCTGTCGCGCAGCTTGTCTTCAGCGCCATGAAGGGGCTGAAGCCGGGGAAGACCGATGCCATTACCGGAGCTGCCAGAGTCAGGGCCAAGCCTTCCGGGGTATCGCCCGGTGGTGCCGGGGCAACTGTGTCTCCCGGAGTTCCCGGCGCTCTCCCTTCTCACTCATCTCCGGCCGGTGAGATTTACAGGGATATCGAGTTTGAGATGCCTCAGGTGGTTGAGCCTCAGATTGCAAATAACACAGTCTCCATTGCTGAATTCGGAGCGGTGGGTGACGGCATCGTGCTTAACACTGAATCATTCCGTAAAGCGATAGAGGCTGTCACTTCCCGCGGAGGCGGCACGGTTGTCATACCCAGGGGCATCTGGCTGACAGGACCGATATTACTGAAAAGCAACCTGAGGATGCACGCCGAGGAGGGCGCCCTGGTGCTGTTCAGCCCCGACAAGAGCCTGTATCCGCTTATAGAAACAAGCTTCGAGGGCTACAATACAGTCAGGTGTATCTCGCCGGTCTATGGCAAGGACCTTGAAAACATTGCCTTCACCGGGAAAGGTGTCTGGGATGGCAGCGGTCACTTCTGGAGGCATGTGAAAAAGGAAAAGGTGCCTCCCCCGATGTGGAATGACCTTGTTAATTCAGGTGGCACGGTAAGCGCCGATGGCAGAACATGGTACCCCTCTGAGGCATACGGCAGGGCCATCGAGCAGAGCGAGATGAACGTCCCGTTACCGATGGAGGGAGGCATTGAGGCATACGAATGGATGAGGGATTTTCTGCGCCCGGTCATGATAAGCCTGATCAGCTGCAAAAAGATTTTGATTGACGGACCTGTGTTTCAGAACTCGCCGGCATGGTGCATTCATCCGCTTATGTGTCAGGATCTTACTGTAAGGAATATTACTGTCAGAAATCCCTGGTACTCCCAGAACGGAGACGGGATAGATATTGAGTCATGCCGCAACACTCTCCTGTACAACTGTAATTTCGATGTGGGAGATGATGCCATCTGCATCAAGTCGGGCAAGAATGAGGACGGAAGAAAGCGGGGCATACCCACTGAGAACCTCGTGATAAGGAACTGCATTGTCTATCACGGTCACGGAGGAGTGACAATAGGGAGCGAGATGTCAGGCGGCGTAAGGAATGTTTCCGTTGCCGGTTGCACCTTCATGGGCACTGACGTGGGCATACGGTTCAAGAGCAACCGCGGCAGGGGAGGGGTGGTAGAAAACATCTGGTTCAATGACATCCTGATGACAGACATCCCCTCGCAGGCGATTTCGTTCAACCTGTACTACGGAGGCCTCTCGGTCTCGGAGATGCTTGCCGAAGGGAAGAATATAGAGACTACGGTTGGTGATATACCTCCGGTCACTGAAGAAACCCCTCAGTTCAGGAACATTTCCATGAAAGATATAACTTGCAGGGGTGCTGACCAGGCGATATATCTTCAGGGATTGCCTGAGCTCAACCTTGAGAATATAACTATGGAAAACATCGACATGACTGCAGTGGAAGGGATGGCTTGCATTGATGCCAGGGGAATAAAGATCAGGAACATGCGGCTGGTGACAGAGAAGAAACCGCTTATCTTCTTTCTCAACAGCTCGGATGCTGATGTCACGGGCCTGCAGGTTGCTGAAGATGCAGACGGTCTTGTTGAGGTTCGCGGCAGCAGCTCAGCCCGTATAACGGTTGAGACAGTTACACCCGACGGGACAGCCAGAGCAAGGACGTTAAGATGAGAAGGATTATTGCCATACTGTTTTTTCTTGCAGCCGGCATTCTGGTGAATGCTCAGTTGCCGGCATTTCCGGGCGCTGAGGGATTCGGCCGTTATACCACCGGCGGAAGGGGCGGAGCGGTCTATGCCGTTACAAACCTTGCCGATTCGGTGGTTAAACCTCCTGAAGGCTCTCTGAGATGGGCGCTTAACAAGCCGTCGCCGAAAACAATTGTGTTCGCAGTATCCGGCACCATTGATCTTAAGCGGAGGCTGAACATCTCGAAGGGCGATGTCACCATCGCGGGACAGACTGCACCCGGTGACGGAATATGCATCAAGGGGGAGACAGTTTCTATAGAGGCTGATAATGTTATTATAAGGCATGTCAGATTCCGTTGTGGCAATGAAATCGCGGGTGAAGAACCCAAGGACGCCATCTCATGCATCAGGCACAGGAACATAATCATAGATCACTGCTCCATGAGCTGGTCTGTTGACGAGGCTGCTTCATTCTATGACAACGAGAACTTTACTCTTCAATGGTGCATCATCTCTGAGAGCCTGTATGATGCCGGCCATCCGAAGGGCGAGCACGGTTACGGCGGGATATGGGGCGGCAAGGGGGCCTCATTCCACCATAACCTTCTGGCCAGCCATACCAGCCGGCTGCCACGATTCTGCGGAGCAAGATATCACCCGGATACACGTGAGACGGAGCTGGTCGATTTCAGGAACAATGTCATCTTCAACTGGGGATTCAACAGCTCGTACGGCGGTGAGATGGGGCAGCAGAATATGGTCAATAACTACTACAAGCCCGGACCGGCAACAAAAAAAGACGTGATCAGCCGTATTGTTGAACCATGGGACACGGTCGGAAGATGGCATGTCAGCGGAAACCGCATCGAAGGCAGCAGCAAGGTTTCGTCTGACAACTGGAGCGGAGGTGTTCAGGGTGATAATGCAGGCAACCCTGTCATCAGGGCAGGTGAACCGTTTGTTGTTGCATCGGTGAGAACCACTTCCGCCAGGCGTGCTTACAGGTCTGTTCTGAGAAATGCCGGAGCCACCCTGCCTCACAGGGACCCGGTCGATCACCGGATAATTAATGAGACCCTGGCCGGCTACTGCGCCTATGGCGATTCATACGGTGCGGGAACAGGGATAATAGACACACAGAACAGCGCCGGCGGCTGGCCGTTGCTGAAGACTTATGATGTGCCGGCCGACAGTGACGGTGACGGCATGGCTGACTCATGGGAACTTAAAAAAGGACTGAATCCGGCCGATCCTGAAGACCGGAATAACATGGCAGGGCCAGGCTACACGATGCTCGAGGAGTACATCAACGGTCTCTGCAAAAGATGAAAGCTTTCCTTCTGACAGTAATCCTGGCAACCATCACTGCTGCGGGTGCCTCGCAGTCCCTGCCCGGATTCAAATCGTCAGGGCAATTTGATGAACAGCAGACAGTTATTGAAAATTCAGTTGCTGGCACCAGAGTGCTCATCAACGCCCCCATGACGGGATTTGGCACCGATGACCATGTGCTGCTTGTGCTTTATGCACTTCCAAACGGTAACACCATTGAACAGACCTTCGGCAAGTTGCTGAAGGAGGACGATGACTGGCACTATGACATCCAGCACATAGGCGCACAGACGAGGTTCCTCAGGCGGGTGATAACTGACAGGACCGTGGTGGTGGCCTATCTTGAGAATGAACAAAGGAGCTGGCCGGCCTGGAGCGCCAATACCCCGGGCCACACGGAGATCGTAAAAAAAATGGTTGATGAAATCACTTCTCTGTTCGCACCCTGGAATCCTGAGCTGGTTCTGAACGGCCACAGCGGCGGAGGGCGGTTCATATTCAACTATATCGATGCCCATGAACAGATCCCGGGCTGTGTTGTGCGGATTGCCTTCCTCGACAGCAATTACGGATGGGAGGGTGAGCGTTACGGGCCGAAGATAGTCAGCTGGCTCCGGTCGGGGAAAAGCAGGTATCTCTGCACACTGGCCTATAACGACAGTGTGGTTATCTACAACGGCAAACCCCTGGTTTCGCCTGAAGGAGGCACTTGGTACCGGAGCTGGAAAATGAAGGATTACCTCTCCGCATCGTTCAGTCTGAAGAGGCGTGAACGGGACTCACTGCTCTGGTATTCGTCGCGTGACAGGAGGATTGAGTTCATCTTCAAGCCAAACCCCGGAGGGAAGATCTTTCATACTCAGCAGGTGGAGTATAACGGCCTCATCCACAGCATTCTGAGCGGAACGCGTAATGAGCAGAAAGGCTACCGTTATTTTGGCGGAAGGGCTTACAGCGGTCTTATTTCTGACACAATTATTGTTCCCGTGAGGAGGCTGAATATTCCGGAACGCAACCCGGCAGCTGAACCAGGGTCCGAGTTCATGAAGCGAATCAGTGAGCTGCCGCTGAAAGATCGGGAGGAGGAGATTTACATTGCTGCTGCTTCCGGAAATATCCCTGCATTCCTGAGAGAGACAGTCACCCTGAAAGGGGTGTTCAATGACCTGAATGGGACGCCTCATGATCTTGAATATGAGGTTATGCCCGATTACCTGGCAATTGGCAGTGATGATGATTTTTGCCGGATTCCCATTACTCCGGGAACAGCACAGCGGCTTGCTGACCTGTTTGGGGCTTCATTGCTGACGGCTAAGCTTAGTGACCATGTATGGTCGAAGGCTGAGGTGAAGCCTGAGCCGTTTTTTTACAGGCCGGTCGGCAATGCGAATGAACTGGTAACAAAGTTTGAAGAGCACAATGAGCAGATTGAGAGGCAACTGGCTGATGCCGGCTGGAGGCACGGTCAGCTCGTTGCAGGGATCAAGAAGGATGTTATTATTTCGTCACGTATTGCAGAGCGGCCCGACAGGGTTGTCATCTACGGCTGGCACCGCCCCGATGGCAGCCCCATCCAGCCCGTGTACAGCGGTCATATCTGGTGGTATGTTGATTACAGCCATGGGATAAGGTTTATAAACGCCCGGGTGCTGGTTGACGGCATTCCGGTAAAAGTCTCTGATCTTCTGAAAGATCAGGTGCTTTTCAGGATTCTCACTGATGAAGAAAACCCCATAGAGATGTCTTTTTATCCTAAAAATAGGATATTGTAAATTTTATTTAGTACTTTTTCCATTCATTAAAGTTTAATCCTAAAAACTGATTGA
>Ga0209201_1000664_pt1 | contig 45028 bp, 35 predicted proteins | sample AD_UKC055_MetaG_FD_184411 | JGI IMG/M metagenome (GOLD analysis project Ga0209201, IMG submission 184411) | Active sludge microbial communities of municipal wastewater-treating anaerobic digesters from USA - AD_UKC055_MetaG (SPAdes) (version 2) | ecosystem: Engineered > Bioreactor > Anaerobic >... | reverse complement strand
AGAATGATGTCTTCGTCGTTCCCCTTACAACCAGATTATCCTGTTTCCGCTTTATTTTGGGAAAGCTTCATAGTTTGTTTGTTGTGGTTGACCAGGAGGTCAACCCTCCTGTATTTTTCGCCGGGTTAAAACCCGTCGTTAATATCTGTCGTCCCGCTGGGTCTTTTTCTTCAAGAGCAAATTAATTCTTTCAAGAGGGAACTCTTTCTTCTATCTGGAACTTATCTTCCCAATACAAAACTCTTTTTTTCAAGAGTGAACTATATATCTGGTTCTTCTTTTCGCCGGGTTAAAACCCGTCGTTAATATCTGTCGTCCCGCTGGGACTTTTTCTTCAAGAGTAAATTAATTCTTGCAAGAGTGAACTCTTTCTTCTATCTGGAACTTATCTTCCCGATACAAAACTCTTTCTTTCAAGAGTGAACTATATATCTGATTCTTCTTTTCGCCGGGTTGAAACCCGTCGTTAGTGTCTGTCGTCCCGCTGGAACTTTTACTTTAATACAGAACTTTCCTTCCAATAGGGAGCTTTTTCTTTCAGTATAAAACTCTTATTTCTATCTAGATATTTATGCTTTTATATTCGCTATCAGAGTTTTGACAGAATTTAAGAAGTTTTGAATGCTACGTCCTCTATGTATTTATTCTTTTATATTGGCTTTCAGAGCTTTTGACTAATTAAAGTGTTTTTCAGGGTAAAAAAACCAGCAACAGAGATTTATCTTGACAGCGGAACAGATAATTTCCTTTTATGGCACAGAAATGGCTTATAATAAGCAAAAGGGAAATGAGGAGGATTAAATCCTTGTTTAGAAAAGTGTTTGCGTGTGTTGCTGTAAGGGGTATCAGCTTTATTTTGCCGATTCTAATAATAATTGGCAGTTGTAGTTTTGTGCCTTTATTTGCAGATATATTAATTCCGATGGATAACACGCAAACCAATCACTTAAAGGCCTATGGCATTGCCTTTGCGGGTCTTAAGGAAAGTTTAGTTGGCAGGTGGCTGTTAAATTATCGAGGGGGAAGTTTTCTCTTTCCTGATTCAGGCAATTTAACTTCTTTATGTAACATTCGTGGCGTGCGTTATGAAAATGTAACTTCTTCCGATGTGGCTGCTATTTTAACAGAAATTCAAGCGAATAATATGGAAAGCATTGCTTTAGAGAAAGAGCCCAAAATAGCTGTTTATATTCCTCCCAATGCCCTTCCCTGGGATGATGCAGTTACTTTAGCTTTAGAATATGCCGAGATTGATTATGACCGGGTTTGGGATGATGAAGTTTTGGCAGGCAAGCTTACGGATTATGATTGGCTGCATTTGCATCATGAGGATTTTACGGGTCAATATGGCAAATTTTACGGTTCTTATCGTAATACAAGTTGGTATCAGAATGATGTGCGCGTAAATGAAGCGATGGCAGCAAAACACGGTTTTCAAAAAGTTTGGCAGCTTAAACACGCAGTAGCGGAAAAGATTCGTAACTATGTAATAAATGGTGGTTTTATGTTTGCAATGTGTGCTGCTACGGATACTTATGATATTGCTTTAGCAGCCAAAGATATAGATATTGTAGATGCCACAATAGATGGTGATGGAATAGACCCTCAATATCAAAGTAAATTGGATTTTTCTCGAACTTTTGCCTTTGAAAATTTCACTTTGAAGCCCAATCCTTATGAATATGAATTTTCCGATATTGATGCCAGTGATTATTCTCGTTTGCGAGGTGCAGAAGCCGATTATTTTCAGCTTTTTGATTTCAGCGCAAAGTATGATCCTGTTCCCACAATGCTTACTCAGTGTCATACCAATGTTATTGACGGCTTTTTGGGTCAGACCACTTCTTTTTTCAAAGATAAGGTGAAGAAGAATGTAATTATTTTAGCCGAGGTCCCTGGCAACAATGAAGTTAAATATATCCATGGTAATATTGGCAAAGGAACATTCACTTTTTATGGTGGCCACGATCCTGAGGATTATGAACATAAAGTTGGCGATCCAGAGACCATTTTGGAGTTACATAAAAATTCGCCAGGTTATCGTTTAATATTAAATAATGTCCTCTTCCCAGCAGCAGAGAAAAAACAGCTAAAGACATAAAAAAAGTATGAAGAAATTTTATCCTAACTTGCGTAGTGTTCAGATAAAAACCGGCATCTGGACCGTAGTTATTGGTCTGATTTTAATTTTGGGTTATTTATGGCTGACAGGTCATTTAGCCGGAACTTCACAATATGAACTTAAAGTTTCTTTTCCCGATGTAATGGGTTTGGAAATTGGAGATAAAGTAATGTATCGCGGAATGGAAGTTGGCCGAGTGAAAAGCATTACTGCCGAAAAAGATAGAGTTATTACTACTGCCAAAATAAACCGCAGCATTGGGTTAACTGAAGGCACTCAATTTCTGGTTACAGATAGTTCTTTAATGGGGGGAAAAGCCTTAAGCATCCTACCCGGAAACGGAATCGAACCTCTAAACATAAAACAAATCCAACTGGGAAATTCACCAGAAGGTATGATGGCCTTGATTTCAAAAGCCTCCACTGGTGTGGAAGAATTAAAAAATACCCTCCAGCTGATAACTTCACCACAGGGTATACTTTCCAGTTCGCAAAAGTTAATTGAAAATGCTGATGGCACAGTTAGCGAAATCGGAAATGCCACAAAAGAAGCCAAACAGGAATTAATTGCTACTATCGATAAAATTGAACAGTTAACCTCTTCTCTGCAAGAAGTGGTAGCGGAAAACAAAGAACCCCTCAAAAATACTATTGCCGAAAGCAATATTGCCATAGACAGATTATCTGAAACCCTGGATAGCTTAAGCATCCTTTCCGCCAATTTAAATATAACTGCCCAAGCTCTAAAAAGTAAAGAAGGAACAGCTGGCTTGTTATTGAACGACAAACAGTTATATGAAAAAATAACAACTTCAACCGATAACCTCAATGCCTTGATTAAAGACATTAAAGAAAACCCCAAAAAATATATCAAATTTAGTGTATTTTAGGATGGATAATGAATAAACCCTTCTGTTGCCTCTTTTTACTATTGGTATTATGCAGTTCTGTTTTTGCCTATAGTTTTGGTCAGAACAAAGTTAATGCTACTCCTCAAGAATTTTCGCTAATTCAAACGATGCACTTTGATATCTATTTTCCTGCGGGCGAAGATCAGTTTGGAAAAACGGTTGCCTTAATGGCTGAAGATATTTATTATTATATTAAGGCAGAATTTAGTATTCCGATTTCAAGTCGCATTCCGATTATCTTTTATGCAACCAAGACGGAATTTTTGAGCACCAATATCATATATTCCATATTAACAGAAGGCGTTGGTGGTTTTACAGAAAGTTTACATAATCGGGTAGCGGTCCCTTTTGAAGGCAGTTATGGCAATTTAGAAGAAGTTTTAGCTCATGAACTTACCCACGCTTATCTGAATGCTGTTGATAGCCATTATCTTAATGTTAATACTTCGCTTAGGCCTACTTCCTTTCCTTTTTGGTTTTCGGAAGGGCTTCCGGAATATCTTTCCATTGGTGGCGAGGACGACTATAATAATATGTATCTATTAGATATGGTTATAAATAACACAATCGTTAACCTGGATACTGTAGATGGTTATTTAGCATATCGTTTGGGCGAGAGTTTTTTAACCTATATTGCTGAACAATGGGGCAGGGAAAAAGTTCCGGAGTATTTTTTTTCTATTCGTGCTTCTTACAATTTGGATGAAGCCACTAAAAAGACCTTTGGAATGAATTTTGAAGACCTCGAAAATCGCTGGCTCTATCAATTAAAAAGAGATTATTATCCTCTTATTAATAGTCATAGCATTCCTGCGGAGTGTTTTGAACAGCGTACTTATCATAAAAATGATGGCTCCTATTTTAATTTGGCCCCCCGTTTTTCTCCAGATGGTTCACGCTATGTATACTATTCAAATTCAGGAGGCAGATACAGTATTTGGCTGGCTGGAACACAAGGTTTAGCAAAACCGCAGTTAATTTTCAAGGGCGAGAAAAGTGCCCAGGCAGAAGAATTTTACTATTTTCGTTCCGCTCTTTCTTGGTTTCCCGATAATAACAGAATTGCTTTTGCTGCCAAAACTGCCACCGGCGATAAAATCCACATTTTAGATGTAAAGAAAGAGAAAATAGTTAGAACCATCACTATTCCAGAGCTCAAAGCTATTTATGAAGCAGATGTTTCTCCTGATGGTTTATCTCTTGTTTTGGCTGCGCAAAAGGGTGTGCAAGCAGATTTATTTTTGTACGACTTGCAAACAGATAAGCTAACACCACTAACTAATGATAGCTATGATGATACGCATCCTCGTTTTTCGCCTGATGGAAAATATGTAGCTTATGATAGCGAACGAAAAACTAAGAAAGTGGATAGTCGTTACGGTTTATTTTCAGATCTTACTCGTGATATTTTTACTATAGACCTTCAGACCAATGAAATTATGCAAAGAACTTTTGAAGATTATGATTGTTTTACACCAATTTGGGCTGAAAATGGCAATTATCTGGCTTTTCTTTCTTACAAACACAGCATTGCCAATTATGAAATAATGGATTTACAAACTGGTAAACGCGCTGAGCTTACTAAATGCATTGCAGGAATTATGAATGGCGATATCAGCTTGGATAGTAATTATCTTATTGTTAGCAATTACTTTGATGGTGCCTGGGATATCTATTTTGATGATAACCCTTTAATAAATCTGGTGTTTGAAGAATATCAGCAACCACAAGTTTACCAGCGTAGTGATGATCTTTTACAAACGGTAGATCTATCGCGTCTTGACTTATACAGTAAAAGAAATCTGGCAGAAATTAGAAAGGAGCAAAAATCCATACAGCATAATCCGCGTCGTCCTTATATCAATGATTTTGAAAACACGCAGAGTGATTCTCTCCTCATTTTCCCCGATTATTCTTGGGACAACAAACCTGATACATTATCCACCCCTATAACCATTGATAAATACAGAACAAAATTCGCTTTGGATAATATTTGGGGTGGATTGGCATATTCTTCCTACAGTGGAACCGTGGGTGCTTTGGAATTAAGTTTAAGCGATGTTATGGGCAATTATGGCATCGGCATCAGTTTGGGCATTTCTGGAAAAATCGAGGACAGCAATATCTTTCTCTCAGTTATGAATATGAAACATCGTGCCGATTACGGAATCGGGGTATATAATTTTTATGACGAAAGGCTTTACCGTGGTTACTTAGCTGGCGCTGATGAATATTTTCGTTTGCGCGATAGAGAAATGGGTATGCTGTTTATTTACCGATATCCCTTCAGTCGCTTTATGCGTTTGGAATTTGATAATCGACTTTACTATGTAAAACAAGAATGGGATTATCTCCCTCCAGAATATGTTCCAGCAGAGCATTGGATAATGAATGTAGATAAAAATACCGATACTGTTTACGCTCCAGGTTTGGCTTTAGTTTATGATAATGCTCTTTATGGTTCAACAGGGCCTATGTTGGGTTGGCGAATGTATTACTTAGTAAGAAAAAGTTTTGCTAAGAACGAATTGAATTACTTTACCAACTATTTGGATTGGCGCAGTTATTACTTTTTCGAAAAAAGGTATTCTTTAGCTTTTCGTTTCAATGCAGGAATCAGTTCAGGTGAAACACCAGAGATGTTTTCACTTGATGGTCTTTATGGTGTGCGTGCATTGAATGAAGATGTAGATGGTAAAAAAATGATTTTAGGCTCAGCCGAATTGCGCTTTCCTCTTGTAGATTATTTAGGCCTCGCTTTTCCTATTCCGCTTAGTATAAGAAATATCCGAGGAAGCATTTTTACCGATATTGGTTCTGCTTGGGATAATAACTCCGATTTTCAAGCCAGCGTTGATGGTAAATTAAAGGATATTAAGCTTGGTTACGGTTTCGGACCCAGGATTAATTTGGGCTATTTTGTTTTGAAATTTGATATTTCTTGGCTTACCGATCTTTCCCATATTTCTAAACCAATGTATTATCTAAGCTTGACTGAGGATTTTTAAAAACAATAAGATAAATTAAGGAGTTCATAATGAAGATTGACATTACGCGTAAAATCCCCGAATATATGGAAACTATAATCATCTTCCAAGAAGATCACGGTTCCATTAACAATGTAGATTTACTACCCTCCAATATCGCCAAAACTGTACAAACCTACATTAAGAGTGAAGGTTATAACTTTGCTTATGGAGAAATAAGAAACCTCACAATCATCTCTGGTACACAAAAACAGAATATTATTCTGCTGGGCGCCGGTAACAAAAATGAACTGAACAACGAAAAAATCAGAAAACTCTTTGCTTCTTCCATCCGTTTAGCAGATAAACTGAAAGCTAATCAGGTTTACCTTTTTATGGGTTTTATATCTCCTATCAACGATGTGGCTTTGGGTCATATTCTTACCGAAACAGCGTTGATGGTTACCTACAAATTTAACAAATACAAAAGCAAAGATAAAAGCGAACACGAAATCGATGCCCTCCACCTTGTGCTTTCCACTAAAAGTACCCGCCACTTAAATAGAGGAATTGTGGAAGGACGAATTTACGCTGAAACTACTAATCTGGCAAGAAATCTGGTAAATGAACCTGCCAATATAGTTACCCCTGAATACCTTGCTGAAGCTGCCAAACAAGCTGCTTTGCAATATAGCTTCTCTATAGAAGTCTTCTCGCAGGATAAACTTAAACGCATAAAAATGGATGCCTTTTTAGCTGTGGGACGCGCCTCCACCCATGAACCAAAATTAATTATTATGCGCTATAATGGAAATCCGGATAAAAAACAAGAAACCCTTGCTTTAATTGGAAAAGGCATCACTTTTGATAGCGGTGGTTTGTGCCTAAAAAGCTCTCAGGGGATGTTAAATATGAAAAGTGATATGGGTGGCGCAGCTGCCATTATTGGAACTATGTGTGCCATTTCTGCTATGAAATTGAAAGTTAATGTTGTGGGAGTGATTGCTGCTTGCGAAAATATGATTTCTGGAGACGCATATCACGCTGGAGATATTATCACTACAATGAGCGGTAAAACAATCGAAGTAGTAAATACAGACGCTGAAGGACGCCTAACTCTTTGCGACGCTATCCATTATGCTATCGAAAAAGAACACGCAGACCGCATTATTGATATCGCTACCCTAACCGGAGCTGCCGTAGGTGCTTTGGGAACAGAAATTTCTGCCGTTATTACGAATAACTATCCTTGGCTGGAACAGCTAAAAATAGCTGCCAATTTTACCGGCGAAAATATCTGGCAATTACCCACTTATGAAGATTATAAAGAACAGATCAAATCGGAAATAGCGGATCTGAAAAATTCCGGAGGCTCCTTTGCCGGAACCATCACTGCGGGTCTTTTCTTGAAAGAATTTGTGCAAGATAAACCTTGGCTGCACATAGACATCGCTGGTACTGCCCTAAAAGATAGAGAATCTGGAATTTATAACTACGGGGCAACAGGAGTTGGAGTTCGTTTACTTACAACTCTTTTAAAAAGTATGGAATAGAAGTTCATCCTTGCTAACCTCCCCTCTTCCACTCCTGCTCCACCCGTCCTCAACTCATCGTTTAGGAGGGGTGGAGCAGGAGAGGAGAATAAGTTCATAGCAAGGATGTAGCTTTCAGAGCTTAAATGTTTCTTCACTTAATTAGTCATAGTGTAAACCCAAAACTTGGGAGGGATAAAATGAAGTATATTAGATGGATATTACTTGTTGCTTTACTTTTTACTCTTTCCTGTAAAAAACAGGAAGTAAGCCAGAAAAAACCTTTGCTTTTGGCTACGATTCATCCCTATGAGTTAATTTTGCAACAGCTTGCTGGAGATGAATTTGAGGTAAGCTGTATCATTCCCGTAAATGCTTCACCTCATACTTGGTCTCCTAATCCTGCTGATTTAAAAAATATCAATTTAGCAGCTCTTATTTTGGCTAATGGTTTAGGATTGGAAGGTAATCTGGAGAAAAACTTAGCGGAAAGAAAAGATGTTTATCTGGAGGCAGCAGTTTTGCTAAAAGATATTATTCCTTTGTCAAACAAGGAGTTAACGCCGGAGGAAAATCCTCCACTTGAAGAGAATGAACATCATCATCAGCACTCCCAAGATCCTCATTTATGGACTTCCCCCGCTATGATGATTCGCTTGGTCGGCTTTCTGGAAAAAGAATTAAGTGTGCGTTTTCCCAATTCTTCTTTCGTTTTCAAACGCAATGCTCGGCAAATGCAGGAAGAACTGGAAAAGGTGAAAGATAAAATTGCCCACGAAAGAGAACAATATTCAAATCCAGTTATCGTTACCTATCATAATGCTTTCCACTATTTTTTGCAGGAATTTGGAATCGAGGAATTGGGTTTTGTGCAGGAAAGTCCTGGCAAAGAACCTACGCCCAAAGAACTTTCTCTTTTAGGGAACATAATAAAAGAACATCAGGTAAAAGCAATCTTTTTGGAACCGCAAATGGATAGAAAAGCAGGGGAGACCCTTGCCCAAGAATTTAATTTGAAGCTGCTGATGCTTGATCCTTTAGGTAGTGATGGAAAAGCTAAAACCATTGCCCAGCTAATAGACTATAACTGGCAAAGTATGAAAGGGGGTTTCTAACAGCCGGAATGATCCAAATTAAGAACCTACAATATAAAATAAACGGAAAAGTAATTCTGGAAGACATCTTTCTGGAGCTTGCCGATGGTGAATTTGTTGCTGTGATTGGACCCAACGGAGCTGGAAAATCCACTTTAATAAAATTGATCTTAGGTTTGTTGGAATTGCAAACGGGCAGCATCTTAATTGATGGGATAGAACACTATAACTGGTTAAAAAATAACACTATCGGCTACCTTCCTCAATATGAAGAATTTGATAATTCCTTCCCTGCAACCGCTTTAGATATCGTTTTAATGGGTTTGGCAGGACAACTTCCTTTGGGAGCTCGTTTTAAAAGAAAACATAAACAACTGGCAAAAGATGCACTGCAACAAACCGGAGTGGCTCATTTGGAACAAGAACTAATTGGAAAACTCTCTGGAGGTGAATTGCAAAGAGTATTCTTAGCGCGTGCCTTGGTTACTAATAGTAAATACCTTATTCTGGATGAACCGGAAGCAAGTTTAGACCGTCCCTCTGTAGAGAGTTTTTTTTCTCTGTTAAAAGAACTTAATAACGATGGTAAAACAATTATTACTATCTCTCACGATTTAACTACCCTTTCCAAATATTGCAGTTTTCTGGTTTGCCTGAATCGGCGTTTGCATTGTCATAATCAAACTGAACTTATTGATGCTGATGTAATTCATAAAACCTTTGGCGATAGCTTACGGATTATTGAAAAGGACTATTAATAACGATGTTCAGCTATTCATTTTTAGTTTATGCTTTTTTGGGTGCAGTGCTTTCAGGTTTATCCTTAGCTACTTTCGCTCCATTTGTAACTTTAAGGCGAATATCCTATTTGGGAGAAGCCCTTTCGCATATTGCTTTTGCAGGAATTGCTTTGGCTGTTTTGGCAGGATTGAATTTAACGCTTACCACCCTGATTTTTGTAATGTTGATTGCTTGGGGAATCACTTCGTTGGCAAAAAGGCATAATATACAGGAATCTAATACGATAACAATATTTCTGTCCTTAAGTATGGCTTTGGGTATTATCTTGATATCGCTTTCTAAAAATTATAGCTTTGACCTTGCCAGCTATCTCTTTGGAAATGTGTTACTGGTTACCAAAAGCGAGATAATTTCCCTGACAGTGTTGTCTCTTGTAAATATTGCTTTTGTTTGTTTTTTCTATAAGGAACTGTTTTACTTAACTTATAATCATACGATGGCTAAGGTCTATAGAATTAAGACCGATATGGTGAACCTGATCTTTATGTTGCTTTTAGCTGCCAATATCGTAATTAATGTGAAAAGCGCAGGGATAATTTTGGTAACCGCTCAGCTTATTTTGCCGGCTGTAATTGCCTTTAATTTTGTCCATCGGCTTTCTCGAGCTATTGTTATCTCTGTTTTGGTGGCGATTATATCTGCTGTTATTGGATTTTATTTAAGTTTTCAGTTTAATTTACCTACGGGAGCAAGTATTGTTGTCTTTGAGGCAATACTATACTTTCTCTCTTTACTTTATCCGGCGCATTGAGATTGATAAATCAAATGAAATTTAGTGTAGCCGGCGGACGCCGATCCGCCGCAAAAAAAAGTGTAGCCGGCGGACGCTGATCCGCCGCAAAAAAAAGTGTGGCCGGAGGACGCTGATCCGCCGCAAGAAAAAATGTGTAGCCGGAGGACGCCGATCCGCCGCAAGAAGGGAAAGATGAAAAAATTTAAATACCACTTGCTCTCATTATTCATAGGTCTTATTTTTGCTGTATCAATTTGGCAAGCAGCCGAACCCCATCTTGCCGATTTTTGGGGAAAGACCTGTTTAAGTATATTTGGTACAAGTTTTATGGAAGTATCCACTATGGATAAAAACGGCGTTCCGATGCGTTATTATCCTTCTGCAGGAAAAGTTTATGATCCAGAACTAATTGCCTCAAAGTCCTCCCTATTTTATAAAACCCGCATAGAAGAAACTCGTAAAAATGCTTTTCTATTTTATGGTGAATGGTTGGAAGAAAATCTGGACGCTAATGGAAATATACCTAATAATTTCGATTACCTCAAAGCTGGAATAAAGAAACCTTGGTTCAGTTCTGCCAGTAATAGTGCAACAATGCTTGCTTTGACTCAAAGAGCAGGTTATTTACGCAGTCCAGAAACATTTTTAAAGGCCAGACAAATGCTGTATAACCTTCAGCCAGAAAAAGGTTCGCTGAGCTTTTACAATAAAAATGGTGGAATCTGGTTTCAAGAATTTCCAACTGAACCTTATTCGCTTTCCGGAATGCTGAAAACCTTGATAAATCTATCTGAATATCATAAATTGGTTGATGATAGCTTGTCACAAAACCTCTTTCAGCAAGGAGTCATCGCTCTGCAGGCAAAATTACCTGAACTGGCAAAACATAACTGGCTGGATGATAAATATCACTATAAAAATAAACGCAGTGAACATCTGGAACTTACCAAGCTTTTGGAAGAAGTGAATTCTGCCACTCCCGATTCTGTCTTTACTCCCTATATTTATAACTATCAGGCAAAAAACAGACAGTTTGTCCTATTTCAACTGATCAGCCGTCCCCAACCCGGAAGAATTCTGGGCTTTATGTTTGCCTGGGCTGTTTTATATTTGATTGCCTACCTGTTTTTGAAACCGAAGAAAAGTGATATAGGCGAACTATAAAGCGGGAACAGGATTATAATTTAAAATCAAGCCAGATAGCGAATAAAGCGAGAATTTATCTGGTTTCCAGGATATGGAATATCCTGTATAAATAATTATTCAGCAGTGATTTCAGAGGTTTAAAATTCAATCAGCGTTACCTGAGATGATTACCTTTTTTCTCATTTAACCACTGTCTGCTTAATAGTAATCACTTTTCCGCCTTGTGAAATTTTCAGCACATAGATACCATTAGCCAAATCGCTATTCATTCTTTTACTATCAAAGCTTTTTAATCCTCTTTCTTTATACAGGCATTGTCCTTTCAGGTTATAAATTTCCAAATTAAAAGCGTCAGTAATATTACTTTCCAGGATAAAGGTTCCTTTACAGGGATTAGGATAAGATTTAATTGTCGTTTGGGGGGCAAGGATATCCAGATTAGAAACCCATCCTGAATTACTATACACTTCTATGTTATCTAAAAATAGAGCCATTGCATCAACAGAAAGGCAACGCCAAGCAAGAAAAATGCGTTGTCCATCCCAAGCAGATAAATCGTATTCATAATTTGTCCACTGCACCGGAACTGAGATGTATGAACCAGAATTCAAGGTAGTAAAGGAATGAATCTCGCTTGTGGTATTGGAAATTAATACACATAGCCGTTCCAAGCCAAAATTGGCAAAAGCGGATCTTGCCACAAAATTCAGGCGGGAATTAGTTCCCAAATGTATCGCCGGAGAAATTAGCCAGTCATTATTCGGCGGTGGAATAGCACAAATTGAAGCCAACATTTTATTTCCAGCATAGGGCAGATGATTATGCAATGGTGGATTTGTAGCAAGTGGCTCAAAACAAAGCCAACCTAAAGGATTTGTCTCGTTTGGGTAAGAAATACCTTCCCACTCGGAAGTGGCGTTGCCATCCAAATCCCAATTCTGCCAGGAAATAATATCTTCCGTAAAAGCAGGTATATTTTCAAAGCCCTGAAACAATATTTGCTCCGTTTCCTGAGAAGGAATAGTAACAGTTATCAGATTGGAAGGATAGCTTTCCTCTCCTGAATTGCTTACTGCCGTAACATAGTAATAGTAGCTTTGTCCGGCTTGAATATGATCATCGCAATAGCTTGAATTGGTAGTAGTTGCATAAAAAGAGGCATTTCGATATAATCTATAATGATGTTGATTATTAGTTTGGGGTGGATTCCAGTTTAACTCAGCAGCATAACCATTATAAACTCCTGTTAAATTTTGGGGTGGAGATATTTGTTCCGTTATGGTTGAAAAAATCCATACCGCCGAAGGGTATTCTATTTCATTAGTATAACCGATTACCTGCCAGTAATAGGTTTTATGATACAGAAACGGATTATCCGGTTGCCAGTAATTATTAGGTGTGTGATTTATAACCTGAATTAAAGAATCAGGATGCGTACCTAAAAAAAGAGAAAAACTTGAACAGCTACTAACCCAGGATAGATTTGTATCTAAAGCTATATTTACAGCTCCATCTGCAGGAAAAGGTTGAATGGGAGCATAATATTGAGCTTCAATAAAAAGCTGTATGTTACTACGGTAGTTTTTTAGCGTCCAGCCTGTTTCCGGAGGAGCATTTGGGTCTGGATTTATCGTATTATGCAGATATTGGATAGCATAATGATAGGGACAAAAACTACAAAAAAAATCATCAGTAGTGCTTCCGGAATCGAAACTGTTTTCATCCACACTAATAATTAACGCATCCATTCCATTGTAATAAAAGGGCTCTTCCAAATTTATAATCAGCCATCCAGTCCCCGGCAAACCATTAGTAAAAGCACTTTCTGGAATAATATTATCAAAAACAACCTGCATTTCGTTAACCGGAATCCAGGTCTCTAATTCTGCAAGGGAAGTATGACCCATCCATATTTTCCAGTTCTTATTCCCATTATAAAAAAGGTTACTGACAACATTATATTGAAAAGCAACAGAAGCGATTAATCCAGAACAGCCTATTTCGGAAGGCAAAAATAACTGCTGCGAATAAGTAAATCTCGCCACCGGCTCAATTGGGAGACCTTGATTCAGATAATTATCATAGCCGATGGTAATTACCTCAGCATTCAGCGAAGCAAACAGCAAAAGATACACGATAATAGCACTCAATCTCATTACAGATCTTAAAACCATTCTACTTTCCATATTATTAATACTCTCTATAAACATAGAAGAAGTGTTAAAGCTCATTTATGTTGCTTTAACACTTCGAAAATCAGCTCACCATTCAGTTTGTCCTCTTTTCATTATTCTATATTGTTCTTTGTTTTTAGTTTCTTATTTGATGACTGAAACTTTCTTCTGAAGACGCTCTCCCTTTATAACTAAGCTAAAAAGATAAACTCCATTAGGCAAATCCAAGTGTAAATTATGGGCAACGAAACTGTTTTGTCCACCCGCAAAGCTCTGTTCATAAATCTTTTGTCCACGCAGATTATAAATAGTTAATTGGGCAGGGGATTTATCCTGCCAGTAACTGATGGTGAGATTGTTTTTGAACGGATTGGGATTAACTGCCAGTTGCGGAATGGCAGGATTTTGAGTTCCATCTTCCACCGCTTCCGGAAGAACAGTTAAATTAATGGTATTGGAGGGTAACGATATATGGTCTGGCGGATACACGGCACACACATAAAAAGAGTAATTTCCCGCTTCCAAATCGGGAATGGAGCAATTGGTTAAATCTGCAGAAATAGTTAAAATTAAGGCATCGTTCATATAGACCTGATATTGGCTTGGCGCAAGGGAAGGCGCTTGCCAATTTAAATAGACGATTCCCTGATTATCTACATAACCTGCAAGGGATTGAGGAGCAGGATAATATGCACTTCCCAAAGTGCCATCGGGATTTATCCGCATCGCATAAATATCATAGTTATTACCTTCTTCGTAAGCAAGCACGCTCCAGCCCTGATTGGAAACACCTAAATCATAATGCAATTTGGAACTTCCGGAGGAATCAAGAAAAACATCGGCAGACCAGGGACTGCTTTGATCACTTCTAATGGCATTAACTTTCAAATGCTCGTTATTAGCATCTCCCGGGCTTGCTGCCAAAGAATAATAACAATATGCTGTATCCTGATAAAAATAAGCAGCAATGGGATCGGGATATAAAGTGCCTTGATCAATTATCTGAACTCCATTATCGCCCCAAAGACGGTTTCCCGAAAAATCCATAAGCTGTCTGGCAAGTCCTACATTATTTTGATCAGGATCGGTAGTACGAAACCAAGCATAAACATAACCGTGTTCAGAATCAACAGCCAGTTTGGGATAATATTGCTGATTGAAAGTATCATTGGAAATAAGAGCTCCGTTTTCGGGAGTGGTAATGGTTCCGGCAGAATTTACCCTTGCCATATAGACCTCATTTATCATATCATTATTCCGATCATCATACCAAGCAAGAACCGCTCCTCCGTTTTCATCTGAAACAAAAGGTATTATCTGTTCCCAAGCAGTTAAGCCACCCACTGTATTGATGGAGGCATTCCAAAGGGGCGTTCCATCGGGAGTAAGTTTGGTTACGAAAACCTGACGATTGGGAGCCCAAAAAGGACCGCTGTCCACATAATATTTCAGCAGTAAATTACCATCCCCAGAATCCAGTAATTGGGGCCAGGTATATTGAACGGCATCTTCCGCAAAAACAAGACCGTTTACTCCCCAATAAATATCTCCAGTTGAAGATATTTTTTGTAAGTGAATTTCCGTTGTTGTAGACATTCTTTGCCAGGCAACATAAACATCACCACTGGAATGACACATAAGAAGAGGACTCATATTACTAAAATCCGTGGAAGTATCAGAGGAAAGAGCAAGGCCACTATCCGAAAGTAAGATATTACCACTGGCATCCACTTTATAAAGCATTACATTATTAACTTCCGCAGTGCGAATGTCCTGAAAAGTAAGCCAGGCATTACCCAAATTATCAACATCTAAATCCCATTCCGTTAGCCAAGTCATCTGGGGAAAACTGCTGACTAAAATTCCTTGGGGATTTTGCCACAAAAGATTACCGGCAGCATCCATATATTGCAACCAGACCTGATAACCGCCATTGGCATTGTCAAAACGGGCAAGATAGATATTGCCATTATTGCAAATTGCTATTTTAGGGATAACCTGTTCTCCTGTTCCACCAGCAAACAAAGTTGGCGTAGAAGCAGAATTGCTGAACTGAGCATTTAAGCTGATAAATAAGATAAGGACTGCAAAAATAAGGGAAAGTCGTTTCATTTTTCACCTCGTGAAGAGTAAGCAGCATTTTAAGATATGATACTCAATTTTTTTGCTAATGCAAATTTAAAAAAAGTGACGCTATTAAAGCGGGACGACAGACTTGGTTTTAGAAACAAGGATTTTAGGATTGGATTTTCGAAACAAGGATTTAAGGATTTTAGGATTTAAAGGATTTCTCTTTAGAAAAAAGGATTTCTTCTTTAAAGTTCCGCTAGGAACGATACATACTAACGACGGGTTTTAACCCGGCGACAAGAAGAACGAATAAAAAAAGTCCCAGCGGGACGACAGATACTAAATGAACTTTAAATTATTAGTCCTCTTAATCCTTAAATCCTTGTTTCTAAAATCAAATCTGTGCGAGATAAAAATACACACACTTCTTCCTATTCAACAAAATGCTTGACTGAATAAGATAGGTAGTAAGCGTAGGTTTATAATGTATCTGGAAATAATAAAATACGAATACCAAGGTTAAAACCGTAATGCCAAGAAGTATAGCGCGTATTTCTATCTGGAAAAAGGCAGTTCCTTTGTTGGTTATTATTTTAAGTTCTTTTTTGGGTATTGCCTCCCGCAAATTCGGATATATTTTACCTCCTTTTTTGGCAAAATATACTGGAGACACAATGTGGGCTTTGGCTTTTTGTGCTTTATTCCGGATGCTTTTTACTCGGCAAAGAAATTGGGAAATTGCCATAATTGCTTTTGATTTTTCTTGCTTAATAGAATTGAGTCAATTGTGGCATCCTGTTTGGTTGGATAGAATCCGCTCAACAGTTTTCGGTGGTTTACTATTTGGCTTCGGTTTTCGCTATATAGATCTTTTTTGTTATGCAGCAGGCTGTGTGTTGGGTTTATTTATTTTTTCTTTAATTCCAGAAGGTTAGTGGAGATTTTTTTACACAAAAAAACTGTTAACCCTATCTTTTTGATTGACGGAAATGGTTTATTTACATAAAATGGAACAGAATTTGTATTATATAAATAAGGATATAACCTTGGAGGTTAAAAAAAATGCTGCAAGGAACTTATGTTGCCCTAATTACTCCTTTTAAAAATGGCAGTATTGATTGGACTGCTCTGGAAAATCTTATCCAGTTTCATCTGGAAAATGGAACAACCGGTATTTTGCTATTAGGAACAACCGCAGAAACGAGTGCTTTGGCTTCTGATGAAAAAGATGCCCTATTACGCTTTGCGATGAAGAAAATTGATAGTAAACTGCCTGTTATGATTGGAACAGGAACCAATAATCTTCATCAGACCTTAGCTTCCACCCAAAAAGCAAAAGAACTGGGTGCCGATTATGCTTTAATTATCACTCCCTATTACATTAAGCCCACACAAAAAGGTATGCTCGAATATTATGGTATCATTGCTTCCAAAGTGGATATTCCGATTATTATTTATAATGTCCCCGGTAGAACAAGTGTAAATATGAATGCTGCTACAACGGTAGAATTGGCAAAAACCTATCCCAATATTGTTGGAGTAAAAGATGCCACAGGAAATATAGTTCAGGCCACTCAAATAATTAGAGATGCTCCCGACAACTTTTCTTTGATGAGTGGAGAAGATGCTATGAATCTTCCTCTTATTGCGATTGGAGGAAAGGGAACAATTTCTGTTACTGCTAATGTAGCTCCCCGTTTGGTAAGTGAACATATTTCTACTTGTTTACAAGGTGATTTTGTTACAGCGGCAAAACAACATCAATATTTAGCTCGCTTAAATGAAATGATGTTTATTGAAACTAATCCTATTCCTGCTAAAGAGGCACTGGCGATGATGGGAAAAATTAATTTAGCTTTCCGCAGTCCAATGTGTCCTTTATTGGAAACTAACCGTGCAATGTTAAAACAATGCTTGCAGGACTATAACCTATTGTAAGAGGAACAAATGAAACAAAAAGAGCTAATCTATGGCTTTCAATTAATTGAAAAGCGCGAAATTAAAGAGATATCAACCACCGCCCACCTCTACAAACATATAAAAAGCGGCGCTGAACTGATTTATTATGAATGTGATGATGACAATAAGGTATTTATGATTGGGTTTAAAACCGTTCCAGAAGATAATACTGGCTGTCCTCATATCTTGGAACATTCAGTTCTAAATGGTAGTAGAAACTTCCCTGCAAAAACTACTTTTATGGAACTGGTGAAAGGTAGTATGAACACTTTTATCAATGCTATGACTTTTCCCGATATGACTTGTTATCCTGTAGCCAGTACAAACGATAAGGATTTTATTAATTTAATGAGAGTTTACCTGGATGCAGTTCTCTTTCCCAATATTTACGAGCAGCCCAATATTTTGCATCAAGAGGGATGGCATTTGGAATTAACTTCGGAAGATGCTCCTCTCAATTATCGCGGCGTTGTTTACAATGAAATGAAGGGTGCCTTATCTTCTCCAGAAAATATTATTGGCCGTAAAAGCCTCCATGCGCAATTTCCGGATTCTCCATATAGTTTTGAAAGTGGAGGAGACCCAGATTCTATCCCCGAATTAACTTATGACAATTTTATTGCCTTCCATAAAAAATACTATCATCCCTCGAACAGTAAAATAACTCTATATGGGAATCTAAATCTGGCAGATACATTGAAAATAATTGATGCAGAATACCTTTCTCAATTTGAGGACAGCAAACAAAAAGTGCATCTTCCATTGCAGAAACCTTTCGCTAAAGCTAAAGTAACGAAAATGGACATTCCCTTGGAAGAAGGTAAAGATATTGAAGAGCAATATTACCTATCTTTGAACTGGACTTATGGCTTGATTACGGATAAATATCTGCCTCAAGCATTGAAAGCTTTAGCAGAAATGTTGATGGATACACCCGCTTCTCCTCTGAAAAAAGTAATTCGGGATTCCGGCTATGCCAAAGATAGCTTCGTTTATGTACATAACGATATTCTGCAACCTACAATCAGTTTAATCTGTAAACAAGTGAAACAGGAAAATATTGAACCTTTGGTAAAACTGATCAAACAAGAACTGGAAAATATCGTGAAAAACGGCTTCGATAAAAAACTTGTGGAAGCCATAATCAATAAGCTGGAATTTTCTTTGCGCGAAGCTCAGTATCAATATTATCCCAAGGGTTTAATTTATGCTCTAAATTCTCAAGCGCTATGGATGCATACAGGAAATCCAATGGATTATCTTGCTTTCGAACCTATGCTGAAAGAACTGCGTCGCGGTTTAGAAGAGCCCTATTTTGAAAATTTGATTGAGAAGGTCTTGCTTTATAATAAACACTCTCATCAAATTGTCTTCGAGCCCGTACCTGGTTTGATTCAAAAAAAGGAACAAGAAACAGCTGCTAAATTAGCAGAATTAAAAAAGAAAATGAGCAAAAAGGAAATTGCCAAATTGCTCGAGTTCAATCAACAACTAATACAATGGCAACAAGAACCAGAGAAAAAGGAAAACTTGGAAAAAATACCAGTTCTTTCCTTATCGGACTTAAACCCCCTTTCTAAACATTATCCTATTGAAGAGGAAATTAAAGCGGATTATACTCTGCTGAAACATCCTCTAACTACCAACGGGATAGTATATTTTAAAGCATATTTTGATATTGCTCATGCTGAAGAAGAAGACTTGCCCTGGATTAAACTATACACTCAGTTGGCAGAATGGATGAATAGCGAAAACTATAATTTTGCCCAGCGCTCTACGGAAATTGATATTAATACCGGCGGTATAACTTTAGATATAGATTTATATAACAATTACCAAACTCCGGATGATATCCTGCCTAAAATAGTTTTAGCGGGAAAAGCGGTAAGCACTAAATTTGGAAAGCTGATGGAGCTTGCTTCTGAATATGCTCTAAAACCAATGTTTGATGATCCGCAACGCATTAAACAACTGCTGGCAGAACTTAAAGCTAAAACTGAAACAATGCTACCTTTTCAAGGACATAGAATTGCCATTCATAGAATGCTGAAACCCATTTCTCACCTCTATCATTGGAGAGATATTTCCAGTGGCTTAGGTTATTATCATTTCCTTTGTGATCTCGTGAATAATATGGATTCCGCTATTGATGATATCATCGAAGAGCTAAACTGGATCAAAAAGACCTTCTTTACTACCCATAATTTAATTATCAGCATCACAGCCGATGAGGAAGATATTTTACCAAGCACAAATGAATTGGCAAATCTAATCTCCTGTGTATCTGGGGAAGCATTTGCCCCCATTAAAAATCTGTATGCTATCCGCGATTATAACGAAGGGATTTATGCACCTATCCAAGTTCAATATTGTGCAAAAGGGGGTAACTTCTTTCGCAGAGGTTATTCCTACAGTGGAAAATTGAGAGTACTGAATAATATTCTCCGCAGCAACTATTTACACAAAGAATTACGGATTAAAGGTGGAGCTTATGGTAATATGAGTGATTTCACACCCGGTGGTTATGTATATTTTGTCTCCTACCGCGATCCCAATTTAAGAGAAACCTTGGAGGTCTTCGATTCTGTTCCTGAATTCTTAAGAAGTTTTGATTGCGATAAGCAAGAATTCGATAAGTACATAATTGGTGAAATATCTGCTCTGGATTATCCTTTAACCCCTGAAGGAACAGGAGAAAAAGCAGACGAAAGCTATATTACCGGATTTAGCTATGAAGATAGACAGCAAATTAGAGACGAAGTTCTATCTGCTAAAAAAGAAGATATCAGAAACTATGCTGATCTCGTTGAAGCAGTAATGCTAAGAAATCACTATGCTGTTTTCGGCTCGGAAACAAAAGTTAAAGAGGCAGCAGATATATTTGATGCCATAATTCCAGCTCTGAAATAAACTTATCCCTGGCTTGGGAGGAAATGAAACAAAAAGATAAAAAGAAGACCAACCGCTGGGTAGGCAAAATGAAAAATGTTCACTTGCCCGATCCAGAAATCTTAGATGAAATTAAGGAGCAGGCAAAATTTAAAACCGCCCGCATAAGCACAAAAGCAAGCCAGTCATATAAAGAAGGGCTGAAACTTGTGCAAGGCAGAATTATGGAAATTAAAAGTAATTACCGTTATATTGTTGAAATAAACGGGGAATTGCATAACGCCAAAATGAGTGGACGCTTGAAACAATTTTTGTATTCAAGCCATAAGATTGCTGCCGTGGGTGATTATGTTGCCGTTGATGTTGCCATAGTTTCCGATAAACGAATTGAAAAAATATTGCCACGCAAGAATGCTCTTATTCGGTATGGGACAGGAAGCTTTCAAAAAGAAATCATCCTGGCTGCTAATATCGATCAGGTAATTATCACTTCCTCCTGGCTGAAACCAAGATTAAAAGCAGGATTGATTGATCGCTATCTTTGTATTGTTGCCCTTCAAGGTTTACAACCAATCATAGTAATTAATAAAATTGACCTCTTGGATGATGAGCAGGAACTGGAAAGCCAAACTGCCTACTATAAAGCAATGGGCTACCCTTTACTGTATACTTCAGTGGTTAGTGGCACAGGAATGAATGAACTGAAAGAATTGCTGGTTAATAAAGATTCCGTCTTTACTGGTCACTCAGGAACTGGAAAAACTTCTTTGATAAACTATCTGGAGCCATCCTTAGATCTTCCTACTGCTGAAATTAGCAACTACAATGAAAAAGGAAAACACACTACTTCGCAATCAATATTAATTCCCTGGAGTTTTGGAGGCCACCTTCTAGATACACCCGGTATAAAAACTATCACTTTACATAGTGAAGATAAAGAATATATTCCTAAGATCTTCCCCGGTTTTGAAAATCTACATAACAAATGCAAGTTTCGCGATTGCAGCCATATCCACGAAGAAAACTGTGCTGTTATTGAAGCTGTGGAAAGTGGCATTATTCCCATTGAACGCTACGATAGTTATCAATACTTGTATGAGAGTTTATAATGCAGAACTTTGCCGTATATATTAATCCTGATTTCAGCCATAAAAAGAACATCTATACTCTGCTGGAAAAGCTGAAAGACAATTCCGAGATAAATTTCTTCAGTATAGATAGCATTCCCGATTTGCCTAAAGAGCTGTTTAAACCTATGCCCAAACCAGCTAACCGTAAACACATAGATTGTATTCTGGTTTTTGGTGGTGATGGAACTATCTTGAAAGCTAAGGATATAGCTCTTTTAACCGGAGCTCCGATTTTAGGAATTAACCTTGGCTATTTGGGTTTTCTTTCCGAAAGTGTTTTACCAGAAATTGCCTCTTCCATAGAAAACCTGAAACAGGGAAAATACCGTTTGCTACAGAGAATGCTGATCAATTGCCGTTTAAAACGCGAAGGCAAAATCATCTATGAAGCTTTGGCTTTAAATGATGCCGTAATATACAAAGCAGAAAGCCCTGGTTTAATTCATATCCGGATTAAAGCCAGTAGCCGTTATGTTTTCGACACCCGTTGTGATGGAATTATTGCTGCAACGCCTACTGGTTCAACTGCCTATTCATTGTCAGCTGGAGGCCCTATTTTGGCTCCAGAAATGAAAGCCATTGTTCTTTCTCCGCTTAATCCTCATATTTTAGCAATTAGGCCAATGGTCTTTCCCTCTACCGAACTCTTAACTATGAAGGTTTATGGCTTAAGACAAGCTGCTCTGTTACAAATTGACGGACAAAATGTGATGCCTATTCAGGAAGGAGATGAAGTTTTAGTAACATCTTCACAACGCAGTGTTTCTTTCATCAAACTTTCCAATCGCACTTTTTATCAGATTCTGCGTCGAAAATTGAATTTGGGTAAGTGATGCTTACTGAGCTTTATTTACAGAACTATCTAATGTTACAGGAGACGCGTTTACCTTTTGATAAGGGTTTAACGGTTATCACAGGTGAAACGGGAGCCGGTAAATCTATTTTACTTGGCTCAATTTCCCTTATTTTTGGGGATAACTTACCTGGGATAGAAGCATTCGATAAGGAAAAGCCAATTTATCTTGAAGCTACCTTTTCTATAAAGGATGAGATATTAACTAATATCCTTGCCCAAGATGGAATAGAGAAAGAAGATGAGCTAATTGTTGCCAGAGAAATAAGCCCCAATAATAGATCCACTTATTTTCTTAATGGACGCAAGGTAGGGGTTACTTTAATAAAGGAACTGAAGAATTATCTGCTGGATTTTCATCACCAGCGAGATCAGCAGCGATTGCTGTCTTCCGCTTATCAACTTGATTTGTTGGATGCTTATGGAGGACTGTTTACTCTCAGAGAAGATTATGCCAATCTCTATAAAGAAATAAAATCGGATTTGAAAAATCTGCAAGAACTGAAAAGCACAGCAGAAAAGCAAAAACAGCTACGCGAGCTCTATCGCTTTCAATATGAAGAATTGGAAAATGCCAAATTGCACATAAATGAAGATGTTGAATTGCAAAATGAATACGAATTGCTTTCTCATACTTTAGAAATAACAGAACTCTGCGATGAAATTACCGCCGACCTCTTAGAGAACGAAAACAGTATCTTTGATATATTAAACGGTTACTTAAACAAATTAAACCACTTTGAACATCTCCATAAGGAAATTAGAAACGCTAAAGATAATATCCATCAGGCATTGGAAAACCTACAGGAAGCTGCTAATAATCTTTCTAGCAGCAGAGAAAATATCTCCTTCGAACCGCAACGCCTGGAAAATATTCAAGCCCGCTTAGATTTAATCAATTCCCTTATGTACAAACATAAAGTGCGTAATATAGAGGAATTACTGAGTCTTTTTGAAGAAAGGTCTACCCAAATATCCTCTCTGGAAAATAGCGAAAAAGCTATTGCTGAATTGGAAGAGAACTTAAATAACAATTTCACGCTGTTACAAAAAAAGGGAGAAGAACTCTCTCGTAAAAGACAGCAAGCAAGCAAAAACCTTAGTAATGAACTGCAAAAAAATATCCGCTCTTTAAGTATTCCAAATGGAACTCTGGAAATTAGGATTGACAAAAAAACGCAAAGTAATTTTGTTATTTCTGATTATTTATCTGCTGCCTCGGAAAGTGGAGAAGATACTGTGGAATTTCTTTTTTCCGCCAATCCTGGTTTTGAGCAAAAACCTTTATCCGCCGTAGTTAGTGGAGGTGAATTATCCAGAATTCTGCTGGCAATAAAAAAGGTGCTGGCAGAACGTTTGGAACCAAAACTGATCATTTTGGACGAAATAGAAGTTGGAATTGGAGGCAAAACAGCAGAAAGGGTAGCTGAGTTTATTACTGAGCTATCCCAAAAACAGCAGATTTTGTGTATCACTCATCTGGCTCAAATAGCTGCCAGAGCAGATAAGCATCTGGCAATTGAAAAATTTACCAGAAATGAGAAAAGTATGATTGAATTACACGAATTGAACGCTGAAGAAACTTTACAGGAAATTGCCAGAATGCTTTCTGGTTCTCTTAGTTCCAAAGCACTGGCTCATGCAGCTGAATTACTAAAAAAAATATAACTGCTCGAGGTTAATATGGATCGAAGAACAAAACGCAGAGTTAAAGGAATCGCTATTTTCATCGTCTTCTTAGCAATTGCCGCTTCTTTATTTGAATGGCAAAATAATGCCAATAAACATAACTCTTACGATTTCAAGGCAGCTCAAAATGAATATCGAGACCTTAAGTTTGTAAATAAAGCTCAAATTTCATTTGTTTCCTCTGATGTGGCTAAAGCTCAAACCGAAATTGAGAACCTCATCGCTAAATATTCTACTAAACAAATTAGAAAACAAAGCGAAGGCTCTTATGGTGCCTATATTTTTAGCGTTCCTCAAAAAGACCTTCCTGAACTTGTAGAAAAATTACGCAGTTTCGGAACAGTTGTTTCTAAAACAGAACAGGTAGACACTGCTTTGGTAAACATAGATTACGAAAGCGAATTTGCCCGTTTACAAGCATACGAAAGAGAACAGGCAGACCTGAATAATGTCCGTTTCCCTACTGACGCTCAAAATAAACGAAAAGAAGCATTACATACTTTAATTCAGGAAACTCGTACCAATCTGGATAAGCTGAAAGATGTGCAAAGTGTTCTCCTATATGTATCCTTAATTCCACAACAGAAAAGTGGTTCAATTGGCATTACTATAAAAACTTTGGCAATTGATTTCTTCAGCTGGTTAGTTGTTTTTTCCGTTGGAGCTGTACTTGTTTATTTTGGAACTCGTTTATTAATGTATTTCCTTGCTGCCTTAGGAATAAAAGGGATTGGTTCAAGCGGAGTGGGCAGTTCTTATAATTATGGTGGCTATGGAAATTACTACAACCGCTATTACAGCCGTTATGGTTATGGAAATAGAAAACGGAAAGTTAAACGCATCTACAAAGATAAACGCACTTCTTCTAATTCTGAAGCGGATAACAATAACAACAATAATTCCGAGGAAGGAAGTTAACATATGGCGCTTTTACCTTGGCAAATATGGATGATAATTGGAATCGGCTTTATCATCATCGAGATATTTGATCCTGCTTTTTTCTTTATTTCTTTGGGAATCGGAGCTATTATTACTTCCCTGCTATCTTTGATACCCTTTATGGGTAGAAATATTGCCTTTCAGATACTCGTTTTTGCAGTCTTAAGCTTCATTTCCTTTCTCTTTATGCGTAAATTGGGGAAAAAGTTATTAGCCAATACAGGTAGCAATACCAATGTTTTTGCCTTAAAAGGAAAAAATGGGATCGTAACTAAAGAAATTCCTTTAGAGGGAAAGGGATATGTAAAAATCGGGGGAGAAGAATGGCCAGCTGTTGAAGTTGACCAAAAAGCTATAGAATTAGGAGCTAAAGTTATCATTGAAGGAATCGACGGCAATAAGGTTATCGTTAGAAAAATTTAGTCCGCCTCTTCTCTTCACTTATTTTCCTTTTGTATTATCGGTGAGTGCTCTTTCCCCCACTCACAAAATTCAATAATAGAACACCTCTCACATTGAGGTCTTCGCGGTGTACAGAGATTTTGTCCAAAAGCAACCACATACGAATTGAAATTTAGCCAATATTTGTCCGGTAATTTCTCTCGCAGAGCCATTTCTGTCTCAAACGGTGTTTTAGTTTTCACATATCCCCAGCGGTTACAAATTCTATGTACATGAACATCTACACAGACAGCAGGTTTTTGAAAAGCAACGGCACGAACAAGGTTAGCGGTTTTTCTTCCAACTCCTGGAATTACCATTAGCTCATCAATTTCCTCGGGGATCTTTCCGTTAAATTTCTCCTTCAGCACTTTTGGTAACTGCTTTAAATGTTTAGCTTTAACTCTATGAAATCCAACGGGAGTAATTATTTTATCCAGTTCTTCATAGGTAAGTTTATCAAAATCCTCTGCTTTATTCACCTTTTGAAACAGCTTTTCTGCAACTTTGGCAGTAGTTTCATCTTTTGTTCTCGCGCTCAAAATTGTTGCCACCAACACTTTAAATGGGTCATCAGTTTTAATTTTGATCAGATCTACAACCGGTGTTTTAACACTGTGGAAATGCTCTTTTAGCTGTTCCATCACGATATCTATATCGCTATTTTGCATAATATCTCCATTCATATTAGTCTTTTTTTGTGGACGCTGCCTATTCAATATTTAAAGGTTCTTTGTATACAGGAAGACAAAAAAAGAGGATTTATCTCCCCAAATATCTAAGAGGTAAAAATATTTATTGCCTAAAATATGGCTTTTATAAATCTTGTCAACTTGAAAGGAGATATAAATGTGTGGACGCTTTGCCCAGGTTATCACTCATAAAGAACTACAGAAATTGGAAGCTGAACTGAAAATTAAAAAGAGTTCAGATCAGCTTGAATTTAATTATAATGTAGCTCCCACGGCTACAGTTGCTGCTGTTGTTTCCCAAGCAGATTTTCGATATCTGGGTTTTTTCCGTTGGGGTTTAATTCCTTCCTGGCGAAAAGAAATTCCTGAGCAAGCACTTATCAATATCCGCAGCGAAACAATATTAGAAAAGCCAAGTTTTAAGGCATCTTTTTTAAGAAGGCGTTGTCTTATTCCCGTCAATGGTTTTTATGAATGGCGAAAAACCGATAAGCAACCCTTTTTTATTAAAGCAAAAGATAGTGAATTACTTTATCTGGCAGGAATTTATGACAGCTGGCATAGTCCGGATGGTAGTTATATACCTTCTTTAGGAATAATTACCACTTCTGCCAATCCTTATCTTCAAGCTTTGCATAATCGAATGCCTCTATTATTAAGCCCGGCTGTTTATGATCTTTGGCTTGATCCTAACCTAAATAACCCCCAGGAGTTACAGCCATTGCTTAGCCCCAGTTCTGAAATCGAACTGGAAATGTATCCAGTTGATAAAAGAATTAATAGTCCCCAAAATAACGATGCGGATTGCTTAAAGCCAATTAAGCTATCTACCGCTAAAGATAATTATTTATAGAGTAATATATGGAGCGCTGGAAACAACATATTTTAGTAGTAGATGACGATGTAGCTATTCTGGATTGCATCCGGATGAGCATAAAAAAAGATATTCCTTGCCAAATAACTACTACCAGCGATTCTCTGGAAGCTTTGGAACTGCTAAAAAATAATGTTTATAATGTTGTTATCGCTGATATTAATATGCCCAATCTTTCTGGATTTCAGCTTTTAGAATTTATCAGCACAATCAGCCCGAACACTCCCGTGATTCTTATTACTGGCTCTACAGAACCTGAAAAATTGAGAATTGCTATCCAATTAGGAGCACACGATATTCTGCGTAAGCCATTTGAATTATCCGATTTGCATATGGCTATTAATAATGCGCTTCAAAAAAATGCTCTTCTCTTGCAAAATGAAGTATACCGTCTTAATCTTGAACATATAGTTCAGCAACGCACTCAAGAACTTTATGCCGCAAAAAGTAAGCTGGAAAAGAATTACCTTAATACCATTCATGCAATGGTTAATGCCATGGAAGCAAATGATATTTATATTCGGGGTCATTCCGAACGCGTTACTGTGCTAAGTATTATGATCGGCAAACTTTTAAATTTGAGTGCCAAAGAATTAAATCTATTACGAGTGGGAGCTCTATTACACGATTTAGGCAAAATCGGCATCTATGATACCGTCCTGAATAAAAAGGATAACTTAACCCCTAGCGAATTTTCTCTCATAAAACAGCATCCTGTTATCGGAGCACAAATTGTTCGCCCCATTGGTTTACCGGAAGCTGTGTATAATATTATATTACAGCATCATGAATGGTTTGGAGGGGGTGGTTATCCTTACGGTCTTACCCAAGAAAATATTTCTCTTTTAGCCAGAATTGTCACTATTGCTGATTCCTATGATGCGATGACCAGTAAACGAGTATACCGTCATAATCTTGAACCAAATGCAGCAAGGACAGAGATAATTAATAATATAGGTTTTCAATTTGACCCAGACATCGGTTTACTATTCTTTGAAAAGTTTTGCCAGATTACAGAGCCGTTATCGGATACACCAGCTATCCAAAATCTGCTCTCTGAATTAATATAAACAGCATATTAAAATATACAAGGAGACAAAATGGTTCAAGTTATTAGTGCCACAGAGGCAGCTGCTATGGTTAAACCAGGAAGCCGGATTGCCATCGGCGGTTTTTTAGCTGTGGGAGCTCCAGAAACTATTATCGATGCAATGGTGGAAAATGAAAATAATAACCTCCATATGATCGTTATCGCTTCCGATTGGGAAAACCGAGGTGTAGGTAAACTCATCGTAAACAGGATGGTTACAAGTGCTCAAGTTTCACATATGGGAACCAATAAAACTATCCAAGCCCAGATGAATGCCAGAGAAATAGAAATTGAACTTATCCCCCAAGGAACACTTATGGAACGCGTTCGCGCTTTTGGAGCTGGTTTAGGAGGTATTTTAACCCCCACTGGATTGGGCACAATTGTGGAAGAAGGAAAGCAGATTATTTCTATTGAGGGAGTAGATTATCTTCTCGAACCTGCTATCCCCAGTGATTTTGCCCTCATTAAAGCTCATAAAGCCGACAAATTAGGCAACTTAACCTATCGTAAAACTGCCCGTAACAGCAACCCCATTATGGCTATGGCAGGGAGAATCACAATCGCAGAAGTTGATGAAATAGTTGAAATTGGAGAATTAGACCCCGAAGAAGTGATCACTCCTGGCGTTTTTGTTAATTATCTTGTTTTAGCAAAGGAGAATTAAAATGGCATTAGATAAAAGAGCTATGATCGGTGCACGCATCGCTAAAGAATTCGAAGATGGCGATTATGTAAACCTGGGTATTGGATTGCCTACCGAAGCTGCAAATCATATTCCAGAAGGGATTCAAGTTATCTTCCAATCGGAAAATGGACTCTTAGGCGCCGGACCTAAACCCCCAGAAGGCCAAGAAGATGAGGATATGATCAATGCTGGAGGGGGATATATCACTTGCATACCAGGAGCCAGTTTCTTTGATTCCGCTACCTCGTTTGCCATTATTCGCGGAGGTCATATTGATGCCACCGTTTTAGGTGCCCTACAAGTTGATCAAAACGGTAATTTAGCTAACTGGCTAATTCCTGGAAAAATGGTTCCCGGTATGGGAGGCGCAATGGATTTGGTCACTGGAGCTAAAAAAGTTATCGTAGCTATGGAACATTGTGATAAATATGGCAATTCCAAAATTCTGAAACAATGCTCCTTACCCCTCACTGCCAAAGGAAAAGTAAATCTTATTATCACCGATATGGCAGTTATTGAAGTTCTTCCTGATGGACTTTATCTTCGAGAAATTGCTGAGGGATTAACTATAGACGATGTAGTAAATGCCACTGAAGCGGATTTAATTATCCCCGAAAGAGTTATTACTTTTTAACTAACTTCGGATTTTAACCTTTTCAGCCATTCCTTCCGTTCTGAAATAGGGAATGGCTGTTTTTTTGTGTACCTGATCTTGTTTTTATGAGCCACCCACCTTTCTTGATTCCCGAACACAACTCCTCCTTATCCCGTCCCTATCCCATCCCTATCCCATCCTCAACTTACCGTTGGGGAGGAGTGGATGATAAGTGGAGGTGGACAGGATTGTAACGATCTGTTATTTGCACATTTAGGAAGAAAAATGGCTGGGAAGAAAGAAATTAGTCCAGCAGAAAGCCGAGGGCTTAGAGCGGAGAGAAACAAAATTTCACCCAGATTTTGTATATATAATAGGGTTATTAGTTCCTTAAGGAGGACAGGTATTAGCGATGTTTTTTTACCGGCAAATCCAATTGCTTCAATTAGCTGTGTGCTATTTATACCACTAAGGCAACCGAAGAAATAGCTTTTATCTTACTATCTTGCTTTATCTTATTGATCTATATCACTATATCACATAGTTTTCTACCAAATATATGTCGTCTTTACTAATTCCCACTTCCAGATAGATGCCATCCTCTTTATAATCTTCGTTCAATATCTCTGCAATATCGTGCAGTTTAGAAACCAGCGAGGTTTTGTCATAAGGTATTTTAAGTTTCAGATTTTTATTTCCCAAGAGCACTTCTTCAATTTTGGCAATTAGTTTATCTATATTTGTGCCGTTAACAGCTGAAATTAAAATAGCTTCAGGATAGCGTCTTTTTACAACTGCGGGAAACATAGAATCAACTTTGTCGATTTTGTTAAAGATAATAATCTGGGGAATAGAATCAGCTCCAATCTGTTGCAACACTGTATTTACTTGCTGAATATAATATTCGAAGCGTTCATCGGAAACATCCACAATATGTAATAATAAATCGGCATCCTGAACTTCCATTAGAGTTGCCTTAAAAGAAGCAATCAAGTGATGTGGCAATTTAGAAATGAAACCTACTGTATCTGAGAGGACAACAGGATATCCTGTGGAGAGTTTCAGCTGACGAGAAGTGGAATCTAAAGTGGCAAAGAGTTTATCTTCCACTAAAACCCCGGCTTGAGTTAAATAGTTAAAGAGGGTAGATTTACCGGCATTAGTATAGCCTACCAAGCATATTTTGCGAGCTTTTTCGCGTTGTTTGCGTTGGGTTTCTTTTTGGTGCTGGATACTTTCGATAGCTTTGTTTATTTTGCGGATGTTATCTGTAATAAGGCGTTTATCAATTTCAATTTGTTTTTCACCCATACCTCTTGTTGCTGTCCCTCCCTTATTTCTGATACCGCCTCGTTCTTTATCAAAATGTTCCCATAATCTTTTTAAGCGGGGCAATTGATATTCCAATTCTGCCAGACGAACCTGTAGCTTTGCTTCGCGCGTTTTAGCACGATTGTGAAAAATATATAAAATAACCTCGGTGCGGTCGATAACTTTTATCTGAAAGTCTCGTTCAATATTTCTTGCTTGCGAAGGGCTAAGTTCATCATTCACAATTAGCAAATCCGCTTGGGCTTGCATCATTTTTTGGCTGAGCTCGGTTAAAAAACCTTTGCCAAAATAAGTAGCACGGTCTGGAGTACTTCTTCTTTGACGATAAACCCCCAAAACATCAATGCCTGCGGTTTCTGCTAAGCGTTCCAATTCATTTAGCGATTCTTCAATATCCTTATCCGTTTCTAAGGGTGTTCCTATGGTAGCTAAAAAGGCAGTTTGTTCAGTTTTTTCGACCTCTTCCCAGACCTCAGGTTCCAGTTCATATTCTTCCATTCCTAAGTAATTTTCGTGTTCCATAATGGTTTTTATCCTTAATTATGAGGTGTTAATATAGTTCCCCTCCCCCCTATTTTCCCGGGGGAACTATCATAAATTTCTATATTGTAATAAATAACGGCAAGGCAATCCCGCCCATAATCACCGTGAAAATAACTATGCATCAAATTTACATATTGACAGGCATTCTTTTCATAGCTGCTTAAATTGGGGTCATTGGGATGGATGATGCGGGCAATTTGCTTAATCTTGAAAGTGGGAATATCCAGAAAAACAGTAACGCAAGCAGGATTGGTCATCTGATTTAAAAAGGTCTGGGTAGTAAATTCGGGGGTGGAATACAATTCGAGAGAAATGAGACGGTCGGGGGCAAAAATATCCTCCGCATTGGTATAAAGTGAATCCAAAATTTTCAGCTTTGTATTCAGGTCTTCATTGATGGTTGCCTTTAGCAGGTCTGTAATTTCGCTAATTTTTTCCGCTTTCGGTAAAAAACCCATTCCCTTTACGGCATTATTGAGTTTAAACTTACTATCCTCTCTGGCTGTTCCATAAGTTGCTACAATGCCATTATGGGGTCCAGATAAAGGTGGCTTGCGAGTTGCTTGTGGTCCTTTTTCACTCATTTCTTGAATAATATCTAAGTATTCCAGCCGTTTTTCTTTGTTCCATTGCCCAAATGCAGTCGGAAAACTAACTAAGCTATATTCTTGCCATTTGCCATCCACTTTGGCTTGTAACCTATTTGCGTTTTCCGCTGGGGGTTTAACGGTTTTTTGCACACAATAATTATCCTGCCAAAAATTCATCGCCTTATCCTCTTTTGCAGATAGGAGAAACCCACTGCTGATAATTAATAGAACAATAAATAATGATGCTTTCTTCATCTTCCTTCCCTTTTGCTAATGTTTCCTAAAAACACACTGCCTCGTTTATATTATATAGAATAACTCATCTTGAGATAAAAAGCAAATACGATAGTAAGAAACAAGACCTCGATTCGAATCCAACCACTCCTTTTAAAATTAAAAAACTTGACAAGGATTGACAAGATGAAAACAATACAAGTGGTCGGTAGATATTATATAGAGTGTAGAATTGAGGATAATTGGAATGTCCTCAACTAACTTGAGAAACAATGAGTTGGATTTTGCGCCAACATTTGGAACTCAGTTTTAAAAAAAGTCAGATGTATACAGGACAAAATCAGGTAGAAAGAATGATGAAAAAGTATTGGTTTTGCCTATTCTATCTATTGCTTATGGTCGTCCCATTGCTGGGAATACCTTTTGAGCAAACAGAGGAATACAACCAAAAGCAAGCAATTTTAAACGAACGGGCGGCAAGATTCAAAGCCGAAACAGGATTTGTGGGGGATATCAGTTACAACCTTCAAGGTATGCAATTCTCTACCATATCGGGAAGTTTTAAAGAAATTGAGGTTACGGCACCCCAAGATACTGTATTTATGCGCAGTGTGTTTGATCATGTCGTTTCGAAAGTCATGCCCTATATCTCTGCTAGGGAAGGGCAGCTGAGTTGTAGTAAGGTCAGAAGTAACATTAATGGTTCTGGTGTTATCTATTGGCAAAATGTAAATGGTTACTCAATTGAAGGCGGTGGTGGATCTTTGAGAATTCATTACAGCTTAGCCACATACCAGTTAAGTGTAAATAACGGTACAGTAGACATCAGCTCAGATCCTGTCTCGATCAACCTAACCTTGGAGCAAGCTATCAGTTTGGTTCAGGAAAAAGTCTTTGATGGAGCAGAGGTAAAACCCACTAACCCAAGGATAGCTTATGTGCCAATTGACAATGAAAATGGACAAGCGTACTACTTGTGCCATATATTGACTAATCAAGGTTATACAGTTTTTGTTGATGTGTCAGAACCTATTATAAGAAAAGTAGCACCAAACCTAATATCGAGAAGCTTTAACGTCAATATACTTGGCAACGTTTACAATGGAACCTATACGGATATAGTCAATATTCCACTATCTCAACAGTCAATGGGGTCGGTTCTTGTGCAAACTCCAATCGATAGTTTGTTTGCAGACCATTTTTTCGTTAATGCATTAATTAACGATGTTTTACTAACCGAACCCCTAAGATACAAACCCAGATATTTCTACAATGCTCTAATGAAAAACTCCAATACACCCAATCAATCAATTAATAATAGACAAGGCATATTCAGACAGGGGTCTTAATTTTACACCCCAGGTAATCAGTGCCGGGGTATCCAATCCACCAGATGGATAAATCAACCTATCACATTATCAATAAATATGATATGGCATTGTTAGGGAATTTGTTGGGACTTGGACATTTGAAGTTTTCAGTGGGGGTCTATAATAACATTTAATTCGATTCAACAAGGTAGCTTATGATGAAAAAACTTGACAAGGATTGACAAGATGAAAACAATACAAGTGGTCGGTAGATATTATATAGAGTGTAGAATTGAGGATAATTGGAATGTCCTCAAATAACCTGAGAAACAATGAGTTGGATTTTGCGCCAACATTTGGAACTCAGTTTTAAAAAAAGTCAGATGTATACAGGACAAAATCAGGTAGAAAGAATGATGAAAAGGTATTGGTTTTGCCTATTCTATCTATTGCTTATGGTCGTCCCATTGCTGGGATTACCTTATGAGCAAACAGAGGAATACAACCAAAAGCAAGCAATTTTAAACGAACGGGCGGCAAGATTCAAAGCCGAAACAGGTTTTGAGGGAGATATCGCTTATAATTATCAGTATATGACCTTCTCCATCATATTCGGAAATTTTAGAGACATAGTTATAACAGCACCGCAAGATACCGTTTATATGAGCCAGGTCTTTGATCGGGTTTTTGACAAAGTAAAACCTTATATATCTGCACAAGAAGGGCAGCTGTTCAAAGGAAAGACATCAAGCAACACTTACATAACAAGAGTCAGATATCAACAAATTGTGAATGGCTATCCAGTATTTGGAGCTGGGTCACTTAAAATAAGCTATAATTACCAAGTAAAACAACTCAGTATCAATAACTCAACAGTGTGTATACCAGATGATTATATTATGCCAATACTTACAAACGAGGATGCAATCAAAATCTACGCTAACGCTGTACCTGAGGATGAACTGCTAAATCTCTTCTCGAACAGATCCCCTAAGTTTGAACTCGGTTATTGCAACATCAATGAATATAAGCTCGATATAGATCCTGAATATCGTTTATGTTGGGTCGGTGGTTCTGAAAGAAAGCTGGTAATTGATGCAGTTTCAGGAGAAATATATGTTAACGAAATGGCTGTCGTACTTGACCTTACTGTTAATGTAAATGGGACAGCTTATTAGATTCAGACAACAATGGTAACATGGAAGCATCAAGCAGAGCTTTTTTTGATACCAGAGTATTTGCTATTTGTGATGGTGATAGTATTGAAGCTTTTACCGATATTCAAGGCGATGTTAACTTTCCGGGTGAGTCAGTATTGAATATAAAGGCGTTTCTCGAGTCAAGTATGGTTACTATTTTTGATGGAAGCTCTAACCCAGCAATGCAATTAATTAAGAATCCATCTGATCCCCTTAACCCAATTATTATATTTGATTATTACGGATATATTGGTAACCCAAGCAATCAATATTACCACTCCGTTAAATACATAGATTGGCTATGTGAAAGTGTATTTTCTGCTCCCCTCCAATACCCACGCTTAGACATTATAACTGGGTGCACTATGCCCGAACAAGGCAAATATTTTCCCGGTGATTCAGTGATAAAGATCAATCACGAAACAGGGATGTTCTGTTCTTCCATATGTCACGAAATGACACATGCCTTAGTGTATAATCAGTTAGATCTAAATTTTTTTAGCCCTTTTCCACCAAATTTGCAAAACGAGATACTCTACGGTGGAATGGACGAAGCATTCTCATTCTATTATCCGTGTGCATATCGTGACGATGCAACTTACCGGTATCCGACGCTAACGATAGAATTGGCAGACCGATTGACAGTCATATCTGTTTACAATAATTCCAATTACACTCCTCCCAACACAACTCTTGATGAAAGCTTCTATTCATACTATGGTTGCAGGGAACCCATTGGTTCTGCATGGTGGGAAATTAGAAATCGCCTGGGCGACAACTATTTTAACCATTTTCTCGTTAATACACTAATTGACAATGTTTCACCAACTGATTCCCTAAGATACAAACCCAGATATTTCTACAATGCTCTAATGAGGAATTCAACACCATCTAATCAGTTAGTAATAGATAAGGCCTATTCAGACAGGGGTCTTTATTTCACACCCCAGGTAATCAGTGCCGGGGTATCCAATCCACCAGATGGACGGGATAAGAACATGTTTCGGATCGGCGATCCGGTTCATGTGAAAGTCACAAACTGCCCCCAGAATACTCCTCTAACGGTTTACATTGTGGAGGATCAGGATTATTCTGATGGGATGAATATATCAGCTTTGAATGCAATCATCTGTCAGGTATCTGGAACTTCAGATAATGACGGAGTGTGGTATTCCAGCTCTCCTGTAATGACCGCTTCAGCTGTGGGAGATTATGATATCCTTGTTGACATCGGTAATAATGGGATGCTGCATTTCGCCTATATAAGGGCAAATGTTCGGGATGGTTTTGATGGTCTAAATGGTCCCGGTTTCACTATCTATGATGATGGGATCGATGTGGTATTAGCCCTTGATATTTCAGGAAGTATGGGAGATGAATGTATAAACCTTCAACGACTAACGAGAAGATTTATAAGTGCAATGCTGCCTGGGGATAAGATTAACATTTTTGGATTTAATGAAGGAACTCCTCCGAACTGGAATGGAGGGTATATAAACTTTTCTCCAACACCGACAGCGCAACTATACTCCATTACTTCATCAAATCAAAACTCTTTTATCAACAGTGTCGGCGTACCAAGTGCAGGAGGTAACACAGATTTACTTGTCCCTTTTACCTATGGGTATAATAGGTTTGGAACTCCAACAGAAAGGAAAAAGGGGATGGTACTGTTATCAGATGGAGAACATAATCCAACAATAGACCCCGAAAATCCACACAACCACTATTACAGCAACCTCCATACGATGAATAATGTTAGCACTAGCATTTATTCAAATTATAACCCCAGAGGTATTGAGTGCTATACCATGCGGTTCGGCAATAATTACATTGGTATTGTGAACATGAATAATATAGCGTCCTGGGGGCATGGGATAGCCTATCAAGTGCCATATTTATCAAACATGTCATTGATTGTAAGCCGTCTGATCAATCGTCTGAGAGGGAATCCTCCATCATATGAGAATAATCACTCCATTCCGCCAAACTCTAACCAAACCTTTCAAATCGAGGTCGATGATTTGGCTGATAATCTAAGAACTACTTTGATTTGGAATACATCTGTTAACCTTAGTGATAATTTGTTTACTTTGACTTCACCATCGGGGATTATTTATAATCAGCCAGAATGTTTAGGTTTTACAACTCAAAAATACATAATTGATGCACCAGAAAGTGGAATCTAAAGTGGCAAAGAGTTTATCCTCCACTAAAACCCCGGCTTGAGTTAAATAGTTAAAGAGGGTAGATTTACCGGCATTAGTATAGCCTACCAAGCATATTTTGCGAGCTTTTTCGCGTTGTTTGCGTTGGGTTTCTTTTTGGTGCTGGATACTTTCGATAGCTTTGTTTATTTTGCGGATGTTATCTGTAATAAGGCGTTTATCAATTTCAATTTGTTTTTCACCCATACCTCTTGTTGCTGTCCCTCCCTTATTTCTGATACCGCCTCGTTCTTTATCAAAATGTTCCCATAATCTTTTTAAGCGGGGCAATTGATATTCCAATTCTGCCAGACGAACCTGTAGCTTTGCTTCGCGCGTTTTAGCACGATTGTGAAAAATATATAAAATAACCTCGGTGCGGTCGATAACTTTTATCTGAAAGTCTCGTTCAATATTTCTTGCTTGCGAAGGGCTAAGTTCATCATTCACAATTAGCAAATCCGCTTGGGCTTGCATCATTTTTTGGCTGAGCTCGGTTAAAAAACCTTTGCCAAAATAAGTAGCACGGTCTGGAGTACTTCTTCTTTGACGATAAACCCCCAAAACATCAATGCCTGCGGTTTCTGCTAAGCGTTCCAATTCATTTAGCGATTCTTCAATATCCTTATCCGTTTCTAAGGGTGTTCCTATGGTAGCTAAAAAGGCAGTTTGTTCAGTTTTTTCGACCTCTTCCCAGACCTCAGGTTCCAGTTCATATTCTTCCAAACCGTTGAAATCTTCTTTTTGCATAATTACTTTCCTTTTTTATAACCTCCTCTTATTTACTATCAGGTAAATACGAAAATGCTAATTTTTATTTTGTCGTAATTACCCCAGCTGAAGTTATAACCTATATATAGAATAACGCAGTAACCAGAAAAGGCAAATTTTAAGACACAGGATGTGAAGGTAAGTTAATATGGAAAAACAAAATCTTGACAGAATGTTATCTAATAATTATTGATAATTTTTGTGGAACATAATTGAAAACAAACGATAGAGCTCAGATTATCACATAAGCTGGTATTATAAAGTTAATATATAAAAATGCACAAGAGGATAAGAATAATGAAAAAACATCTTTTGTTTATCCTAATTTTAGGATGCACTCTCGTTTCCTTGGCAGCTCAAGCGACTAAAGAGGAAGAAAATGATGATAAAAAGGTTTCAGCTAAATTTGAAATTAACATCAATGAAGATCCCATTAATGAATTATCAACCTATAATAAACCCTATATGGGAATTCGGCATAAAGATATTACATTACCAAAAGCAAAAGAATTAAACTACAATGGATATGCAGGCATTTTGATTGTCGATGTAATTCCTGGTTCTCCTGCCTGGCAACATCATCTGCAGGAAGAAGATATTCTATTTTGTGTTGATGGAAAAGAGATAACAGATTCTGCCACTTTCCATAAAATAATCAAGAATTACAGCGCTGGAGACAAGGTGATTTTAGGTATATTCAGAGATGGAAAAACAAATGAGGTTGAATTCACTTTTGGCTCTCGAAATAAAACTGAGCTGAAAATTGAGGAAAAAACCTGCAAAAATAAGTCCGCTGGCTATAGAGGAATAACCTGGCTACCTATGTTTGTATTTCTGGATATGGAGGATGTGAATAATTTGATTGCTTCCGATACTTTAAGCTTTGGAAAGCTAAATGAGGATGGTTCTTTACAACAAGGTATTGCCGGAAAATTCTCCATTGGTAAAGGATTTTTTTTAGGGGGTCAATACAGCTCCTATAAAGATGTAAAGAAACATCATAATCAAACAAATCCTGAATACCAACTCTGGATGAAATATAAGAATCAAATGGGTGGAGTTACTTTAGATAAACGCATTCCCATCACTAAGAACTTTATTTCTTCCGCTGGATTAATGGTAGGCGGAGCAAAACAAATAATGGAATTTCAGAATTCCAATTCTAACTTCAATTGGGATAGCTTACCTTCTACCATAACCCACTCCAATAATACTCATTTTGAAATTACTAAAGGATATCTTACAGTTCAACCCCGTTTTGAATTGATGTATCGTTTTCTGCCCTGGCTGGCTCTTCGCGCTGAAATTGGTTATGCCTATAGTTATAATCTTACTAATTACTGGAAGGTAACTAATATTGATGGCGATCCTGTAGAAATTAAAGGTTCTCCAGATACTAATTTTCAAGGTTTAACCCTTTCTATTGGTCCCTGGCTGGGGTTCTAATAACTAAAAAGAATCACCTGTTTGTGGGTGGTCGAATCATTGTCTGAAGAGGCACTAAAGGTATTTAATAAAGGTGTTTCAGTTGAGCAGATACTGCAAGCAATGGATGTTCTTAGAGAATTAGGAATAAACTGCAAGTTTGGGTTCGTTTTCTCATCCCTGGACTACTATCAATGAGATAAAGACGAATATCAGCCAATTGAAAAGTATAATAAAGGGGGATACTTTTTACCTTTACCACCCATTTTATAGCGTGAATCATCTTGACACTCTTCCGTATCCCGTTTAGAGTGTTAAATATGAAACGATTTAGCTTGATAATTATTACTTTTCTGGTACTTTCCTCGATGCTGTGGGCGGAAGAGCAGCCAAGTTATGCTTATAAATATTTGGCTTCTTATCCGCAAACTGCAAGACAAGCCATCACCGCACCACTTTCCTGGCAAGGTGGAGATTGGCTAAAAGCCGGAGCAGTTGTGCTATCTGCCGGAGCTTTATATCTTGCCGATGAAGATATCCAGCATTATTCTCAAAATAGCCGCAACGATGGTACCGATAGATTGATGAATATAGCCAGTAATTTCGGAGAATACAGAATTGTGGCTCCTGCCCTTGGAATCGGCATTTTGGGTGCATATCTGCAAAATGACAAAAAAGCATTGGACACAGGATTGCTCTCTATGAAAAGCTTCGTATTATCCTCGGTGATATGCCAGGGCTTGAAGCTTGCCACACAGCGAAACCGTCCTTCCGAAGGCCTGGGAAAGAAATTCTGGCAGGAAAGTAAGATAAGCTTTGATAATGACAGTTTCCCATCTGGCCATTCCACTGTGGTTTGGAGTATCGCACCCATTCTGGCTGATCAATATCAAGAAAGCAATTGGATTCCCCCTGTAAGTTATGGAATCGCCACACTTACCTCTCTTTCGCGTATATACAATGATGAACACTGGGCTAGTGATGTTCTGGCGGGGGCAGCAATTGGCTATTTTTCAGCTAAACTAGTAAGTACTTCCACTCCCCGCTTGATATTAGCAATAAATCCCGCTATTCACGGGGCTGGATTTTCATATAAGTTCTAAACCTGGCAAATCGCATAGAATAGCGGGTTTTGATACTGGCAATATTATCCACCCCTGTAAAAGGTTCTTACTGCTATGTAGTTTAATTCTTTTTATAGGGTTAGCGCCAGCTTCATATAGGCCGTGGCGCTATTTTTAATAAAATGCCCCAAGGGATCACTGTAGGTAGATTTCTCATCCTGGCTTTGCGAGCTTTTAATTCCGGCGTAGATAAAATGATCCCTCTTAAATTCATATCGCATATTGCCATAGAACTGAACATCGGAATAAACGCCATATAGGGCATAATTAGTATAGCTGATTCCCCCGGTGAAGCATAACTTCAAATTGGGATTGTAGTTCAAGCGAACATTACAAATTGAATAGCGATCGTCAAGCTTAACATTTGCGGAGCCATCGCCATAATCTACTATATTATCCTTGGGATAGCTAAAATCAATGTATTGCCAATCAAAGGAATAGGAATACATTTTGGCAATATTACCGGAGGCGTTTGCCACCAAACCAAATTTCCCATAGGTATCATTCAGTACATACACTAATTCATCGCCATAGGACATCCCCAGGGTTATATGTGCCCAGTTCTCTTCAGATCTGGAGATGCTGGAGCTCACCCCATAATAGTGATGCTTTTCCCAAAGATCATCATGCACTGTGCCAAAATTACTATTAAATGAATAATTAAAGCCGGACTTCAGATCAATTCCAAAATTGCCATACCAAGAGTACTCATTATAGGTATTGTCCCCAATGTACCAATCGCTGAAATCCAAGCTGAGGAAACTACGCTTTTTCTTGATGAAACCATAACCGGGATTTGAATTCCAATCCATCGAGATTCCATAGGTCTGGCGGTCTTTATAGTATAGATACCCCGCATCTAAAAAGATATCCTTGCTTACCTTCTGGTAGTAGATATAATTATCAAAGTTCCCGGGGCTGAAATTCAATTCACTGAATAACTGATATCCCTTCAGAACTTTATCTTCCTCTCCCTCGTCATTACTTTTAATACTTCCCGTAACTTCTGTATTCAACATCAGTTCCTTGCCCAGCTTCAAGTCATAATTACCGAAATAAGCATGGTTATAATACCCCTTGTTCATTCTGCTGATTAAGGCATTACCCATAGTAAAAATCGAATAACTGGGAATAAGAGACAGAACTTGGAAATAATCATCATTGTTCTGCACCTCGCCATCTTCCACTACTTTTTCATCTTTTGCCCCCAATATTCCCCATCTGGTAGTGCCGACATTGCCCGTTGCCTTGTAGGCGAAAGACGGTTTATTGATATTTCGGGAATAAAAAACGCTTTCTCTAAGCCCAAAGGCATCCAGATCCTCAACGAAGAAAAAGCGATTTTCGGAATACATAGTAGGAATATCATTATTATAAACATCTTGAGCATTATCCGGTGGAACATCCGAAAAATCGGGATTGAAGCTAAATTTCATCTTCGTTTGCTGACCGGGATTAAGGGCAATATCCAAGCCCATCATATCCGGATCGAAGCTATCCGTCTTATTTATCAAATCGTAGCTTTTTACGAAGTAGGGCTTAATCTTCATATCCAATTCTCGTTTTACCTTCTCGTGCAGAACGATTGGATGCACAGCCTTAAAATACTCCAGTTTGCTGTCTGTATTGGCATAGGGACTGCTGTAATACTCCTTAGTGGACTGGTGAAAACGGGTAAAGATCAGCCCCCAATTATAGGGCAATTCTTGTTTAAAGCGCAAGGATCCCAGGGGGATGCTAAAAGTAACCGTCCACAGCGAATCGTTATATGAGGATTCATAATCATAGTCGCTGTCCCATTGATAATCTACACTCATATCATCTTTGCGGATTCCATCTACGAGGTGCCCGGAGCTATATGCCCCAAAAAGGTAGGCAAAATTGGCATCCGGCAAAGTAACGAGCTGAACCCTCAGATAATCTGCCTGAATCTCACTATCCCTGCTAGCTGGATATCCAGGCATAAAATTCTCATTAATTGCGCAGGAAAAATGAACCATCAGTTTGCCTTCTTCCTGCCACACCCAGACCTTGGTAGCCAGTGTTTCAGCTTGGGAATCGTCCGGATCAATTCGAACAAAATCCCCGATGAGATTGGTATCCGTCATCACCGCCTGATCAGAAAAGGGGATATCTATTGCAGAAAGCGGAAAAACGATTAACAAAAGCGAAAATAACAGGTAACATCTATTCATCGGGTACTCCTTTTGCATTTTGGATTTTAGTTTCAAATAAAAGCTGCTTTTTACTGAGATACATATTATGACGATGCACTTTTATAATGCCGCAGCATTGATCGTGTACCCCAATATGCAGCAATAACAAAAACCACGGCACACATACTTGCAGCTATATACAATTGGTATCCATATCCCCCTTTCATCGCCATCATAGGAAAATTACCTATCACCAATACAGGGATTACATAGATGAAAATCCACTTAAGATAGCTTGCCCTAAAAATAGCCGCCGGATAGGTGGAGAGCGAAAAAAAGGAAGATATCAATGAGGCAAAGGCATCCATGCGCACAAATATTATGGAACCAAGATAGATAAGAATATTGAATGCTGTATAGACCATTGTGGCTAATCCAATCATAATTAAATATAAACATATACTCATCACCGAGATGGCGATGTTATATTGAGTAAATATTATCACAAATAGCACTACATCTATTATCAAGTTCACAAAGTATTTCCAATTTAGAGTACTGCAAAACAGCATAAAGAACAAATTCATGGGTTTAATAAGAATGCTGTCCAAGCTACCATATTGGATTAGGGAAGGCAGAGAATGAACTCCACTGCCAAATAGCAGATTATACAGATCTCCGGTTAACTTAACCGATAGCACCAGTATATATAAATCCTCAATGGAGATACGCAGCCCTTCCCCAACATTCAAGTACAAGATTTGGTAAAAAAACAGAGCCAGCATAATGCCGGTCAGGTCAGCTAAAACATCCAGCAAAAAGCTCTTATTATAGACGACCATCCGCTTCAGTTGCAAGAGATTCGCCTGTATGTAATAAACAAGATAGTGCTTCATCCAATTGCCTCATATTTTTTTCTGCCTTGGGACCATGCTACCTGAGTGGTCATAATAAAAACGATCAACCACATAAGCGCTTCTAATACAATCTGCCAATAGGACCTCCATGCATAATTTCCAGTCAGGATGCAGGAGGGATGGTAAACAAGATATGCAGAAGGAAGCTTCAGTAGGAGGCCCCTTATTCCTCTGGGAAAAATATCAAGGGGCAGGATGTTTCCAGATGCAAATGGCAGTAATATCCCCAGAAAATTCATTACAAAACCGATATCTGTGAAATAGAATGCCAGGATGGATAGATAAAAGGTGATTAAAAACGATAAAGGTGCAGCGATTAATGCCATAATAATAAATTGAATGATGCTCTGCAACTTTATTTGAGGCACCAGGTTGCCACTAACAGCTATGAAAGCCAGATAAGCAACAATAATGGCAAAAATAGTGTATACCGCTTTCAAAGCGTAATACACCACAAAATTATGCCAGAAATAACTGTAGGGCTTTAATAGATGATAGTTCAATCCTCCTTCTCGTATATCATTCTGAATATCCCACCAGGTTCCGATTACGAAAAATTCGCTTACAATAGTAGCTATAATGTAATAGAGAAGCAACTGATCTAATTTCCAAGCTCCAATTTGGTAACCTCCGGAATATATAAATTTGGCAAGGAGTAGCTGACCACCCAGGGGAATCAGCACTACTAAAAAGCTGAGGATAAAATTAGTCCGATATGCCGCAGCTTCTTTTATAGTTTGGATGCCAAGCGCAGTATAATACCTACTCATTCTTCAATATCTCAGTGATGATCTCTTCATCATCTTTTTTCTTGATGCTAAAATCGCTGATCTCATATTGAGCAAGGATTTGGCAGATTAGCTGCTTTGAATGGTTCCCTGTGGATTCAAAGACAACTTCTTCATCCTCCACAGTCGTCCCTCCAAATTTCTCTGCTATTTCCCGCGCAACATCATTACTTTTTGCGCTGAGGGTAATAACCTCATGCTGATGCTTTTCCAGCAGAAAAGTAGTATCGCCCTGATAGATGATCTCACCATTATCCAAAACAATACAGGAATTGCAACAATCGGTGATATCCTTAACATTGTGACTGGTGATAATGAAGCAGATGCCGTACTCTTTATGACAGAAATTTATAAAACCCCTTAGCTTGCTTCGGGTAATGATGTCCAATCCTGAAGTTGGTTCATCCAGAAATACTATTTTGGGAAGATGGATGAAGCTGTATATCAGTTCCATCTTGCATCTTTGCCCCAAACTCATATTCCTTAAAGGTTGATCCAATTCATCGCCAATATCCAGAGCTTGGCTGAAATGGGTAATCCGCTTCTTAAATTCATCGCGGCTGAAGCCATATATATAGCGTGATAATTCGAGGCTTTGGATTGCGGGAAGATCCCATATCAATTGTTCTTTCCCGCCCTGAAACAGTCCTATTTGCTTCTTAAATTCTGGTTTCAACTTATATGGAATATGCCCCAGTACCAAGATTTCTCCCGAACTGGAGTGTAATATGCCGGTGAGAAGCTTTACCAGGGTAGTTTTACCTGCTCCATTTTTGCCAAAGATACCCAGATTATGATCCAGATTATGGCAAAGAGAAATTCCTCTGATTGCCTCTATTTCCTTGTAAACAGGCCTGAAGAGCGATACCGAGGTCTTTACCCGGTATTTTTTCCAAAGGGACTCTATTCTGATTGTCCGGCTATTTTCCATTCTAATACTCTTGGTTAGATATAGGTTAAGTCATTCTTGGAATATCCATTATCGTGTTCTCCGGTTGTTCTTTCTAATCGGCAGCCACCATAACATATAGATAAAAACATACAC
>Ga0209201_1000663_pt1 | contig 45028 bp, 35 predicted proteins | sample AD_UKC055_MetaG_FD_184411 | JGI IMG/M metagenome (GOLD analysis project Ga0209201, IMG submission 184411) | Active sludge microbial communities of municipal wastewater-treating anaerobic digesters from USA - AD_UKC055_MetaG (SPAdes) (version 2) | ecosystem: Engineered > Bioreactor > Anaerobic >... | reverse complement strand
CCAAGCTGCTGTTCCGGCACGGCGGAGAGATCGCCACGTCGAACTTCGCGACCCGGCCAAGGCCGAGATCACAAAGGCGTCTGTCGCCGTCTGTCCGCAGATCGGTCAGCAAAAACGGCGGCAGCAATCAAGTCAGACCTGTCCCTCCACCACCCCATAATCCAGCGGAAGGGTTTGAGCATGAACTTGTCAACGCTGCTAAGCACGTCGGCACGGTTGCTCCCGACACCAAAAGCGCTCCGCCAACGCCCGCCGAGATCAGCGCGGCGGCCCGGCAACTCGCCCTGCAACCGCGCAAGGTGAAGCGGCCTTGGACGGGTTACTTGGCTGGCGAGCGCGTCAAACGAGGATGGCTGGTTCAGGTACCGACCGGTGAAGTGCTGCCCGCTTACGTCGTGCTGCGCAGCAAGGTCATTGTCGCACTGCCGGATGAACCACGGTGCGCCATTAGAGCGTATGAACGCTACGACGCGGATCAGGTACGCCGGGTCAAATTGCCGGAGGCGGCGCTGCTTGGCCGCCTGCCGCCGCGACCGGGCCGACGGCCCCGTGGGCGGCCCCGTCGCTCCAACGGCGGGGGCGTTACTGCCCCGACCGGCGACGGCGTTCTATGATTTCCCGGCGCAACTGGGCTTCCTCGGCGAGCAGCCGCTGGAGTGCCTGTTCCGAGCGCTGCCGCCGACGCCGACGCCGCGCAAGCTTGATTTCTTCAAGCGTCGGCACGGGCGACGGGTCGAACATGAACGGGGAGTCGGACACTTCCCAGACGCCGTCCGGCTTGGCCGGTTCGGGCCTCGGACTGTCATTCTTCAGGCTAGTCTTCTTCATAGCCGCGCACTTGATGTAAACGGGTTGTGCAGGGTGGTCACGCTGGCAGGGGTGGGGTTGTTTTCATGCCGCCATACTGCTTTTCGCCAATAGGTTTCCCATCTCATGGTGTTAATCCGCTTCGCGTCTTGCAGATACCTGTGGCTCGCCGTCCTGAAGCAGCTTTCTAATCCGTTCGTCACTCAGCACGTTCGACAGGATGGGCCATAACGGTCTTTCACCGGTCCCAGTCTGCTCCCAGCGGCGATACTGCTTGAACATGGCCTCGACGATGGTGAGCAGCTTCGCCCGGACACCTTCGTCCTTGAATCGGCCCGACCTGTGATTCCGGGCTTCCCTGTAGTCGCACTCGATGTCGTGCGAGAAGTGGTGCCGGTAACGCTTGCAGAGCTTCCAGTAACCAAAAAGAAATTCGAGCTTTCCTGCCGGAAGTTGCTCGTACCGCTCAGCGAGATGGGGGATCAACTTCTGTTCGATCCATTCAAACGGGATGTTCGGGGTCGTCCTCACATACACCTTCAGGCCCACGCCGGTTTGGCCGGGGTCGGGCATGTCCTCCAGCCGCATTTCCGGCTCCGGGTCAGCCGCAAGCTCCTGCTCCAATTCTGGCGCGAAGAACCGCTCAATCTCGTCGGGATCAACCTCGGTAAGGCGCATTATCTTGGCTATGACCTTCCCAACCGGCAGGTCGCGGATATTGTTGCTGCCGGTGTCAGAGCAAATCCTGTCGAAATGCTGGACGAATTTCCCGATTTTCTGGCTGTGCTGGCAGCATGGATAGGCATAGCCGTTGTCCTCAGAGATCGCGCCGATCAAGTCCCAAGCCCGGAGCAGTATCAACACGAGGTCGGGTACAGCCCAATTATCCTGCCGGATGAGATTGCGAACGGCCTGCCTGTCGGTTTCGGTTGGCCTTGCGCTGGTTCCGAACTTGGACTTGTGCGCGATCTGGAAGAAGTCGAGGAACCGGGTAGCCTTTATCCCAACCGGGTCGGATTGGTCGCCAGCCGCGCCCGCCTCCCGCCCGGAGGCATCTGCGGCCTCAGCCGTGTCACTGGCGGGCTTCTCACCGGCAGTGCGGCGCGGAGCGCCCGTTGCCGGAGAACTGGCTTGTGCAGCCTGTTTACTTGGCCGCTTGCCTTTCTGCGCCGCAGGCGCATTAGCTGGAGAGTCAGCCGGGTTTGCAGCCTGAAAAGAACTCTCAGCAACAACAACAACCGGCGCGGCAGCGCCGTGCGTACTACCGTTTGATTTTGTTGTTGTTGATTTCCTGTTGGATTCCCGTCCAGTTACTGTACCTACCCCCATCACGGGGGCCACGTCACCGGGATCAACGGGGCCACGTGGCCCCTTGGACATCGCCACGTCACCCCCATCATCCGGGGTATGTGGCCCCTGTGATGTGGGCCACGTAGCCCCCATCATGGGGGCTACCCCTGACGGCTTTGTTGGGTCGGATTCATCCTCCGGCTGGTCGACCTCGCATAGCTTTTCGATGACTTCGGGCACCGGCCAGACGAACAGGCAGTTCCGGTGCTTCCGTCCGCCGATCACCAGATCGTGGTAGCTTCTTTTGATTGCGCCAACGGAACCGGCCAAGACGTTCAGCGCCGTGGTGATCGTGTCCTCGTCCGTGTTGAACTTCTCGGCCAAGTCACCCCTGCTGATTTGAAGGCGGTCCCGCTTGAACCGCTTGCGGACAACCCAAGTGTTACTGCCTTTCGCAAGCTCGATCCTTGGGCGATACCACCCGACGATTTCCGCCAGCAAGAGGATCGCGAGATGGTATGGTCGTCCGCGCTCATCCAGAATCTTGCTGAACCACGCGTATGGTGCCAGTGCGCCAATGAACTTGTGTTCAAGCCGACCGATGGCGTCGACTACCGGGTGACCAGTCGGAGGGGGTTCGCCTACTTTGCCGGAGTGCGATGTGTTTTGCACCATAACACAAAAAGATCGCGTCCGACCGGCAACGAGTCAGCGGTGGTGCAGGCCGCCTCCCACGAGGGGACGCCGGTCGGACGCAGAATTGTATTCATTTGCACCTGATAAAGAGCGCGACTTCGTTGCGCTGTATTACATACAGAACCAAAAAGCGCGGAACGTGGTTCGTTGGGGAGTGCTGTGGCCTGATCCATTACATTGTTTACACCGACCAGCCGTGAGCACCATTACCGGCACATCGGCCCGGCGGCGTTCGTTGGGACCGAGCAACAGCCGTCCTCGACGTGATGGCAGATCGCTGTTCATGGCTTCGAGGACAAATACAGGAGCAAGAACTCAATCCTCTGGAAAGCGTGCCTGTTGTGCCGCAAGTGGCGGATTCATCCACCGGTCAGCACCCGCCTCGCGGACCATCTGCTGATAATCCACTCCCTGACGACGGAGCTTCCGTCGAAGCTGGCGCAGAGCGCGTTCGCCGTCATAATCGCGGACTCCCCCAAACACTAGGTCCGCGCGCCATGAGACTCGAATGCGGATTTGGCAGACAGGCACAAACAAGCCATCGAACAGTCTATTTAGTGTTATTCTGATGAAGCCCTTCCTGCCCGTACTCGGCGGGTAATCAATCCTCGCAATGCACCCTGTATATCGCTTCCGAAGAAGCCTGCCGAGTTGACGCATGATGTGGGGCAACCGTTGCCTCAGGAGCGCGTGGGCTTCGTCCTCCATCATCTTCAGGGTGATTCCGCCCTTATATTTCAGGGCGTCGAGGCATGGGCGGATATTGTCTTCAGTTGGGTCATCGGGAATATGCGGTTTTGGCTTCTTCATAAGGAGTTGCCTCCTGTCTGCTGCGGAGGCAGAAACTTTTCCAAGAAATCGGACTGTTCTGGTGTCAGGAGCGCACGCCACAGCCGCCGAGTATCCGGCCAAGGAATAAACTGCTTGGCCTGCTTCAGGCCATGCGCCAGAATTTTCCATGTGAACTCGGCCCAGCACTCCGTGGTGTAGTGGGCCAGCCTCTCCGCGTGCTTGGGAAACGAAGCCGATAGAGCCTCCCGCATCATGGAGATGTTATCGCCTTTCGGGTTGAGAACTTCACAGAACACCTGTTTCGGTTTCAGCGGCGCAACTGCGGCCACCACTTGCTCCAACACGTCGTAGTCATGGAACGGCATGAACGGGGCCAGCGCTATGTAGACCGGAATGTCGAACGACGCCGCCTTTTCAAGCATCCGCAGGCGGCGATTGGGCGCGGCGGCCCGTGGTTCCAAACAACGCGCCAACTCGTCATCCAGATGAGGAATCGAGGTTCCGAGCAAGACCTGACCACGATGGGCCTTCAGCAGGTCGAAATCCCGTTCCACCAGAACCGACCGTGTCTGGAGTCGAACCTTGTGACCAGCCTCAAGAATCAACTGCAAGCATTGGCGCGTCAGCTTGAGTTTGGCCTCTGAAGGGGTGTAGCAATCCGTCAGGAACGAAACCAGAATCCAACCGTCTCCCCAAGCGGTGCGCTGGGCCTTGTCCGGTGTAAAATTCCTTAGCTGGCCGCGCACGGCCTCGACGATGCCGTGCTTCGGATACAGGTAGGTACCCCACTCCTTTTGGGTGTGGCCGTGGTTGGCGAACCGGACACCCGGCATGGCCGGGCAGTAACAGTGAGAACACCCATGCTCGCACCCCACGTACGGGTTCAACACCTCGTCGCCGAGGCGCTTTTTCCACAATGCCGATGGATTGATGGCACTCACGCTTAGTTCTCCCGGTCATTCGTTGAGGTATTCGGCGACCTGTTCGAGCGAGACGCCATACGCCGTTGTGCCGTCACTCAGCACCAAGTGGTTGTTGGCGTCCATCAACCCGTAGGTGCCGAAGACTGGGTGCTGCGGATCACGGGCGCGGCACTTGCGCAGGAGCAGGCTGCTGCTTCTAGCCTTGCGGCGGAGGGAGGTTTCGAGGTTTACAGTTTGTCTTTCTCTTGTTGTTACTGATGTTTTCATTTGAGTATTTGTATTTGTTGCCCGCTCTTGGTTAATGGGCCACAGCGCGACGCGGGCGCTGGCGCGGCGTGGAATTTCTTTTCATAACCCACCACCAGAACGCGCACGTTCCAGTACATGCTCCAACTCTCCGGCCACGTTTTGCAATTCGGCAGCGGTCGTGGGCGCAGGCTTTTGAATGGACTCGGCGACGGCGGCGACGACCTCAGTGATGCGTTGGATACGCGTGAAGCTCGAACCACGGACAATAATTCCCGTGGTGAACGGCAAATCGCCGACAGACATGGACCCGTCCTCGTTTTTCTTGCCGGTAACGCCGAACGAAGCACCAATCGTTCGTATTTGCTTCATCGCCGCCTCCAAGACTGTGATCGCGTGTTCGCAACCTTCGCGCCGATCCCGGTTCTGAAGCGCTTGCAGCGAATTCTTGAAACCTTTGAGGTCCACTACAACCGCATAAAGATTGCCACTCAGCTTCGATAAATGCTGCCGCACGTTGTTCGGTGGGGTCTTCCGTACCGGTTGGTGGCCTTTGCCCTTGGCCGCCCCGCCGCTGGCTGGCTCGCGTGGCTGTGCAGCGCTGGATGGGGCGGTGGCGGGCCGCCGGGGGCGGCGCGGCGGGTTCGGCGATGGGTGCGCCCCGTCGGGCAAGGTCATCGGAACGCTTTCAGTTGCCGCAGGATTTCCGTCGGCTTTCGTTGCCATCGTGTTCGGGTTTACTTTTGTGCCGTCAACCCAGACAACGGAGCCGTCGGGGAGGCGTCCCTCCACCATGTTCGGCGAGAGTTCAGCCAGCGGGATTGACTTGCTGGTTTTCGAGTCGAGTTCGCAAACGGTCACGTGCTTCATAATGATGTTCCTCTTTCAATGCTCTGTCGGAATAAGAATGCGCCGCCCCGCAATGAAATCGCAGTGGCCTCGAAGCGGCCTAAAAGCGTGCCGGGCGGCGCAAATTGTTCTGCCTGCGATTTCAGGATGCTACTATCGCAAGAACCTTCGGCTTTATCAATAGAAATATTAATTAAATATTAATGTTTACTGAGATAAACTTATATTGTAAAAAGGGGTGTCTCGATGATGTAATTTTATTTTGACCACTTACGGACGCTGCGGCTCTCAGCGCAGCCCTCGAAGGCGTTGGCGGCTGAGGGTTCTCAGCCTCGCCTGCCCATCCGACGCCGCCTTTACGCGCAGGCGGGGGATGTCCCCCAACCGCGCGGAGCACTTCCTGAGCGTCTAACAAAGCGTCTAACAGCGGCTTCGAGAATCAACTTGCCACCAGAGCGCCTTTCCTCGATACTTCCCGCATGACGCTCAAAATGAAGCATTTAACGAGCGTCGATTCTGGTTGCGCGGTTAGCTCAGTGGTAGAGCACTTCCTTGACACGGAAGGGGTCAGAGGTTCAAACCCTCTATCGCGCACCATTTCCCTCCAGCACAGATAGCGGGTTTGGCGTTCTTCCCTCCACCGAATCGGAATTCGCACCAGGGAAGCGCGGCGCCCCAGTGAACTGTCTTCGGGGGACGCCTGGCTGCGATCGCCGCGTGAATTTTCATTTCACGGTGGCGGCCTTTGGTTTAGTTCTATGCTCAGATACCGTCAGCGATGACCGAGCGAACCAAGACATTGTCAGCCCTAAAGGCCGGGTCGCGTGCTGGACGCCCCGCCTGGCGCGAGCGGCTGGAGCGGCCAGGCGTGCTTTGCCTCCTGCTGGCGGTTGCGACCCTGGCCGTCTTCCTGCCGGTAGCGTGGCAAGGCTTCGTCAACTATGACGACTCGGACTACGTCACCGAGAATGCGCACGTTCAGAGCGGGCTGAAGTGGGCGAATGTGGTTTGGGCTTTCACCACCGGGCACGCCAGCAACTGGCACCCGCTGACGTGGCTCTCCCACATGGTGGACTGCCAGCTTTTTGGTCTGGAGGGCGGCTGGCACCACATGGTGAGTGTGGGCCTTCACATCGCCAATTCGCTCCTGCTCTTGCTGTTGTTGCGGCGCATGACGGGCGCGCTGTGGCGCAGCGCGCTCGTGGCAGCGTTGTTTGCGCTGCACCCGCTGCACGTCGAGTCGGTGGCCTGGGCTTCTGAGCGCAAGGATGTGCTCAGCACGTTGTTCTTCCTGCTGACAGTTCGGGCGTATGTTGAATACGCGGAAAGCAGGCGGCAGCTGACGGAACGCGGCATCTCGCGTCGCGTCTCAGCGTATTACCTTCTGGCCCTTGGCTGCTTTGCACTGGGCCTGATGAGCAAGCCGATGCTGGTGACGCTGCCTTTCGTGCTGTTGCTCCTGGACTACTGGCCGCTGATGCGGTTGGGGAGTCTGAAAAGCGGCGCGCGGAATGGGGGCCGGCCAAGCCCGCCGCTTGCCTGCTTGTTATCCCTTCTTCTCGAGAAGGTGCCGTTCCTGTTGCTGGCGGCAGCCTCGAGCGCCGTCACCTACGTCGTCCAGCACCAAGGCGGGGCCGTCTCGACCAGCCTGACTCTTGGCGAGCGGATTGCCAACGCGCTCGTCTCCTATGCCCGGTATTTCGGCAAGATGTTGTGGCCGAAGGACCTCTCGATCCTGTATCCGCATCCGGGCCATTGGCCGATGTGGCAGGTGATTGGTTCGGCGGTGCTGCTGCTTGCCGTCTTTGCTGGGGTGGTTCTGGCGGCGCGGCGGCGGCCTTACCTGGCCGTGGGCTGGCTGTGGTTCTGCGGCACTCTGGTGCCGGTAATCGGGTTGGTGCAGGTGGGCATTCAATCCATGGCCGACCGCTACACGTATGTGCCTTTGATCGGGTTGTTCATCATGCTGGCGTGGGGCGTTGACGCACTGGTTCCGGCGCGGCCCTGGCGAGGCAAGGCCCTGGCGCTGGGGGCGGGCCTGGCGCTGGCCGCTTGCGCCCTGCTGACGGCGCGACAAGTTCGGTTCTGGCGCGACAGCGAGGCGCTCTTTGGACACGCCGTCCAGGTGACACGCGACAACTACCTGGCCTACAACAACCTGGGCTTCTACTTGAGCGGCCGCGGCCGGACGGCCGAGGCGATGGAGCATTACCGCATGGCACTCAAGATCAAGCCTTCCTACGAGGATGCGCTCAACAACCTCGGCCACGCCCTGGCCGGCCAGCGGAGATTTGGCGAAGCGATCCCGCTCTACGAGGCGGCTTTGCGTGTCCGGCCCAAACACGCCGAGGTCCACAACAACCTGGGCAATGCGCTCTCGGAGGTTGGCCGGGTTGACGAAGCCATCCAGCACTACTTGATCGTCCTGGAGCAGAAACCCGACCATGCGGACGCCCACAACAACCTGGGCATTGCCCTGGCCATGAAGGGCAAGCTCGACGAAGCCATTTCCCATTTCCACGAGGCAATCCGGTGCAAACCCGGTTATGCCAGCGCTCACAGCAACCTGGGCAACGCGCTGGCCGTGCAGCGCAAACTGGACGAGGCCATCAAGGAGTACCAAATCGCCCTGCGGCTCAAGCCGGAGGACGCTCAGGCCCACAATAACCTGGGCAACGCGCTGGCGGAGCAGGGAAAGACCGAAGAGGCTATCGCGCATTACCGGGCAGCGCTGCGACTCAGGGCCGACAATCCCGAAGCCCACTTCAATCTCGCGCTGGGACTGCTGCGCCAGGGCAAGCGCGAAGACGCCGCAGCGCACCTGACCGAAGCGCTGCGGCTCCGGCCGGACTACGCCGAAGCGCGCCGCCAGCTCGATTCCCTGGGTTCGTCGGGCAGGAACTGAGGCCCGAGACCAACAAACAGAGCCCGCCCCCGGCGCTGCCCGGCGCCGCATCTTCATCCCCTCAAGCTGAATTACCCCGCCGGCTTGCGGACTTTGACCAGGCCATCCCTGCCGAGTTCCGCGACCAATTCATAGAGGTCGCGCTGTATGCAGAAGGGCACGTCATCACGCAGCTCGGGGCGGACCATTAGCCGCCGGCCATTGCGCGATTGCGCCACAGCGGACAGCAGATCGGCCTCTTCAAGGCGAAACAACCGCCGGGCCATTCGGGCGGAATCCGCCATCGCGCCGCCGCCATACTGGTTCAATAGCAGATCGCAGAGCGCGCCCGCTCCGAGCATGTCCTCGTAGGCGGCCTGGTCCTGCGTGCCGCTGCACACCAACAACAGGTGCTGCGGCGCGCGTTCCAGGATGAACGCCGCCGTGGCGCCCAGATTTAGAAAGGACGACACGAGCACCGCCGCCGCCGGCGCGCAGGCGCGCAGTGCCCTGGTGCCGTTGGTCGTGGTCATCGCGATGGTCCTTCCGCCGACGCTTGCGGCGATGAATTCGCGCGGGGAATTGCCCAGGTCAAAACGGACGCCTCCGGCCAGATGCGCCTCGATGCGCACGCCATCGCGCTCGCCGGCCAGCAGCACCTCCGGCTGCCGCTCGCGAATGCGCAACGCTTCGGGGATCTCGGCCACTGGCGCTATGGCGGCGGCACCATTGGCGAGCGCGGCTACCATCGTGCTGGTGGCGCGCAGCACGTCAAAGACCACGCACAGGGTTTGGCTCAAGTCACGCTGATTCAAGACCGCAAACTCGGCGGGGGCGAACAGCACTTCCAGGGTCGTCGGCGTCATCTGATTTCCGGGGTTCCAGGCAACAGCCGCGCAGCTTACCCGCGCGTCCTGCCTCAGCCAATGCCATTCATGGGCGGCTCAGCTTCGGGTTGACACTGCGGTCCGGGGGCCAAATCCTCCGGCGCATGTCCGAACTGCGTTGGTTTGTGGCCCACACCCGGCCCCGAAGGGAAAAGAAGCTCGCGGAGCACTGCCGGCGGCAGCACATCGCCGCCACCCTGCCGTGCTACAGTTCGGCGCATAAGTACCGGGGCAAGACGGTCGTATTCCAAAAGCCGCTCTTTCCGGGCTATGTCTTTCTCCAGTTGGAGCCCGAACAAAAGGACGCGATGCGGCAAAACGACCACGTGGCCAACCTGCTGGAGGTATATGATCAGGCGACCTTCCAGCGGCAGTTGCAGGACATTCTTCTGGCGCTCGAAGCCAAGGTGGGCGTGCGCCTGGCGCCCGCCATCGGCCAGGGCATGCGCGTGCGGATCAAGACCGGCCCGCTGCAAGGCATCGAGGGCTGGGTCGAGCAACGCTACGGCATGAGCACCGTGCTGCTGCGGTTGGACTTCATTAACCAGGCCGCCGCCGTCAAGGTTGACGCCGACTCGCTCGAACTCATCTGAGTTCCGCGAGTCTTACTCCCGATGTCCTCCCCTGCGGAGGCCCGGCGCCTGCGGGGCGAGGACGGGAAGCTCCGGAAGGACTGCGGGCATTCTTGTCCGTCCGGCTTGGCCACAATCCGGCAGGCGGGGGGGGATGTTTGCGCTCTTACAGGCCCGCGGTGGGGCGCGGCGGGAGGTCGCTTCTTCCTTGTGGACAACGTGTGACTAAGATTCAATAACCCTGGTTTGCTCAAAGCAGAAATATATCCTTTGGTTACGGCATGACTAACTCGGCTTCAGAAGGCGGCGACGCGCCCCAGGATTTGAACCGGCCTCCGCAGCGCAAGCCGCGGGCGGTGAACGGCGCAAGAGTGGACCGGCTGCCGCCGCATTCGCCCGAAGCCGAGCAGGGGGTGCTGGGCTGCGTCCTGCTCTCGCCCAACGAGTGCATGGGCGAGTGCGTCGAGAAGTTGAAGAGCGGCGCGGAAGTCTTCTACGATCTGCGGCACCAGACAATTTTTGGGATGCTGGTCGAGATGTACGACAGCCGCGAGGCGGTTGACGTCATCACCCTGCAGCAGCGGCTCAAGAACAAACAACTGCTCGAGGAAGTCGGCGGCATCGCCTATCTCGGCAGCCTGCCCGACGCGGTGCCATCTTCGGCCAACCTGAAGTACTACCTGGACATCGTGCAGGAAAAATACCTGCTGCGGAAGATGGTCCAGACCTGCACGGAGGTTGTCAACCGCGTCTATGATTACGAGGGGGAGGTGGACGTGCTCATGGACGAGGTCGAGCGCGACATCCTGCGCATCAGCGAATCCCGGGTCCAAACGCAGACGACCAAGATCAAGGACCTGGTGCACCAAGCCATCAACACGATCGAGAAATTCCACCAGGGGCAGGGCCAGCTTAGCGGCCTGGGGACCGGCTTCACGGACCTGGACAAGATGACCAGCGGGCTGCACGGAGGCGAAATGGTCGTCATCGCGGCGCGCCCGAGCATGGGCAAGACCTCCCTGGCGATGAACATCGCCGAGCACGTTGCCATCGAGCAACGCCTGCCGGTCGGCGTGTTCAGCCTGGAGATGACCTCGGAATCGCTCGTGCTGCGCATGTTGTGTTCGCGCTCGCGGGTGAACCTGCGCAGCGTGCGCGAGGGCTTCCTGGCGGAGCGCGACTTCCCGAAGCTCACCGGCGCGGCGGGCAAACTCTCCAACGCGCCGCTGTTCATTGACGATTCCTCGGCTCTCTCCATCCTGCAACTGCGCGCCAAGGCCCGCCGCATGGCCCAGCAACACGGCATTAAGCTTTTCGTAGTTGACTATCTCCAGTTGCTCCATTCTACTTCACGCCGCGCGGAAAACCGGCAGCAGGAAATCGCTGACATCTCCAGCGGCATCAAGGCGCTGGCTAAAGAACTGAGTGTCCCGGTGATCGTCCTGAGCCAGTTAAACCGCGAGATCGAGCGCGAGAAAGGCCGCCCGCCGCGGTTGTCGGACCTGCGGGAATCGGGCGCGATTGAACAGGATGCCGACGTGGTCGGGCTGCTCTACAAGCCGAAAGCGAGCAGCGACGACGAGGACGGCGGCGGCGCGGTGGAAGAAGACGCCGTCCCGGTGAACCTGTTGATTGCCAAGCAGCGCAATGGACCGACCGGCGATGTGAATTTGACGTTCCTGAAATCCTATACGCGATTTGAAAGCGCAGCCAAAGTAGCCGACGAAGACGTGCCAAACTGAATCCGCGACCATGAGATTACTCCTTCGCTTCTGCGTGCTTCTCCTGCTGCTGGCATGGTTGCCGGCCGGGTGGGGGCAATATGCCGGCCCCAAGATCAAGGGAATCAACATCCAGCACCTCGGCCCGCCCGCCGCCAGCGACGACCTGATTCGCGCCCAGTTGCGCTCGAAGGTTGGGGACCACTACCTCCCGGCCTCCGTGGACGACGATGTGCGCAATCTCTACGCCACCGGCTTCTTCTACAACATCCAGGTGACCGCCGACCCAACGGACGACGGCATGATCCTGACTTACAAGGTTCAGGGCAAACCGCGCCTGACGGAAGTCAAGTTCCAGGGCAATACAAAGCTCAAGGACGCCAAGCTGCTGAAGAAACTCTCGTCAAAAGTCGGCGAGCCGCTCGACGAGCGCAAGTTGTTTACTGACAAGCAGGAAATCCAGAAGCTGTATCAGAAGAAGGGCTACTCGCGGACGGAAGCGAGTTACGAGTTCAATATTGACGAGCCGGCGGGCCTCGGAACTGCGTCGTTTCTCATCACTGAGAGCCCCAAGATCAAGATCGTCGAGGTGGACTTCGTCGGGGCCAAAGCCTTCCCCGTGAAGAAACTCAGAAAGGTCATCAAAACCCGGAAGCATTGGATGTTTTCCTGGCTGACGCGCAAAGGGCACTTCAAGGACGAGCAGTTCGAGGAGGATAAAGAGAAGCTGGCCGAGTTCTACCGCAGCAAAGGCTACATTGATTTCGAGATCAAGGACGTGCAGCTCGTCAACCCGACCCCGCGGACCCTGATCGTCCGGATCACTCTTTACGAAGGCAACCAGTACAAGGTCGGCTCGGTCAAGTTCACAGGCAACAAGTTGTTCAGCACCCCGGACATCACGGCCGGGCTGCAGGCCGCGCATCAGCGCAGCCGCAGCAAAGCCGCGATTGGCCCCAATGGGTTGCCTATGGACGTGGGCGGCGTGTTCACTCCCGGCGGTTTGGCCAAGGATATCGAGGCCGTCGAGGATTTCTATGGCGCCAAAGGCTACATTGACGTGCAGGCAGCGTCCCCCAATCTGCGGGTGGTCAGAATCCCCAATACCGAGACGGGCACGATGGACCTCGAGTTCCAGATCCAGGAAGGGCAGCCGGCCTACATTGAGAAGATCGAGGTCCGCGGCAATACCCGGACGAAGGACAAAGTCATCCGGCGCGAACTTGCTGTTTCGCCCGGGGAGCTCTTCGACATGGTGCGCGTCAAGCTCAGCAAATCGCGTCTCGAAGGTTTGGGTTACTTTGAGCGGGTCGAGGCCCGGCCGGAGCCCACGGATGTCCCGAACCGCAGGAACCTCGTGTTCGATGTGGAAGACAAGCGGACCGGGAACGTGATGATGGGGGCGGGATTCAGCAGCGTGGACGCGCTGGTGGGGTATGTGGAGCTTTACGAGGGCAACTTCAATTTGTCCCATCCGTTCCAGCCGCCCTGGTTCCGGGGAGGTGGACAGAAACTCCGGCTGCGGGCGATGATCGGGACCGAGCGTCAGGATTACATGATTACCTTCATTGAACCCTGGTTCCTGGAACGCAAACTTCAGTTGGGGGTGGACCTGTATTATCATGAATACAGCTTTCTCAGCCCCAACGACCTGTATGACGAACTGCGCGGGGGAGGACGCGTGAGCCTGGAGCGCGCGCTGGGCAGCGAGTTCCTGCGCGGGGGCATCAATTACGCGCTCGAAGCCGTGAATATTGACTTGACCAGCGAAGCGGAAACCCAGGGCCCCGGCGCCAACGTGCCGGATGACATTCTGGACGCCGAGGGCAGCCACCTCCTGTCGCGGTTTGGGACCTCGCTCGCCTACGACACGCGCAACAGCGTCAGGTTGCCCAACAAAGGCCAGCGCTCCGAGCTGACGGCCCAAATCACAACCGGAACGGACACCTTCTACAAGTTGGAGTTGACCAGCGCCTGGTACTTCCGCGGCCTGTTCCCGGGGCATGTGCTCGAATTGGGCGCGCGGACGGGCGTGGCGGGGGCCGTTGGCGGGTCGGATGACGTGCCGTTCTTTGAGCGTTTCTATCTGGGCGGCCTCTACAACCTGCGCGGCTTCAAATACCGCTACATCAGCCCGCGCCAACAACCGGACCTGCCGGATGACGAGCCGATTGGCGGCGATACTTTTTGGTTCGGCACGGCGGAGTACAGCATTCCCATCTTCGAGCAGGAGCGCGGGGTGGGGGTGCGCTTCGCGCTCTTCTACGACATCGGCAGCGTGGGCGGGAGCCCCTACAACTTCAACCTGAGCGACTTCAGCGACAACTGGGGCATTGGCCTGCGCCTCAACCTGCCCATCGGCCCGCTCCGGCTCGACTACGGCATCCCCATTCATCACGACGAATACAATAGCGGCTCGGGCAAATTCCAATTTGGCGTCGGTTGGGAGCGGATGTTCTAGCCTCGGCCGCAGATTATTGAACGTTGGCGGCTGTGCTTTGTCTCATCTGTTGCGTGCCGGCACCCTCGGGCAGTTTCGGGTTGCCGGCCGGGGTAAACTCTGATTGGCTCATTCCACAATGAAAAGTCTGTTAAGCAAAATTCTGCCGGCGCTGCTGCTGGTTTCCTTGCTGGGCGATTGCGCCTGGGCTCAAGGACGAATCGCCACCGTTGACCTGCGCAAGCTCTTCGACAGCTACTGGAAGACGAAACAAGCCGACGCCTCGCTCAAGGAACGCGCCTCCGACATCGAGAAGGATCACAAGACCATGGTCGAGGACTGGAAGGAAGCCAAAGACGAGTATCAAACCCTGCTCGCCGACGCCAACAACCAGGCCCTCTCAATCGAGGAACGCGACAAGCGCAAGAAGGCGGCCGAAGAGAAGTTCAAGCTGATCAAGGACAACGAGGAGGCCATCGCGCAATATGAGCGCCAGGCCCGCACCACCCTGGACGAGCAGCGCAAACGCATGCGGGACAAGATCGTTGAGGAAATCCGTGGCGTCGTTAAGGCCAGGGCGACCTCCGCCGGGTATGGAACCGTGTTCGACACGGCGGCTGAAAGCTCCAGCGGCACGCCCATCCTGCTCTACTCCAGCAACGAAAACGATCTGACCGACTCCATCCTTGCGCAACTCAATGCCGGCGCGCCCGCCGAGACCCCCAAGGCGGAAGAGAAACCAGCGGACAAGCAGGACGAAAAGAAGAAAGACAAGAAGTAGCGGGCTTGCTTCGGAGCAACCGGCGGGGAAGATCGCCCCCGCCCGCGTGGATTCGGCTCCCGTGCCGCCCCCTGCAAAGCGCTGCAACGTCGGCCCCCCTGAGGATCGGTCACGCCACAATGTGATCGGCCCGGTGGAGACGGCCGCTTGTGGCACGGCAGCCGGGGATTTGACACCACCGGAAGAGCCCTGGGCGCCCATACTTAATTAACCGTTGCGCGCCCCTGCCGTTGGGCGCAAGCTGGCGGCCGTCAGAAAACCGTTCCAGGCCCATGAACATTCACCATCTCGAGCTGTTTTACTACGTCGCGCGCCACGGCGGCATCACCGAGGCAGTGCGCAATATTCCCTACGGCATTCAGCAACCCGCGGTGAGCGGGCAGGTGGCGCAGTTGGAGGAGTACCTCGGGGTGACGCTGTTTCAGCGGCGACCGTTCACGCTGACACCCGCCGGCGAGAAGCTCTATCGTTTCATTGAGCCGTTCTTCGCCAACCTCGACGTGGTGGCCGGCGAATTGCAGGGGGGCAAGGCGCGGCAGATTCGGATCGGCGCTACCAGGATCGTGCTGCGCGAACACTTGCCGGAAGTGTTTCAGACTGTCCGCAAACGGTTCCCTAATCTCAGAATCTCCCTGCGTGAGGGCTATCCGCAGGAGTTCGAGAACCTGCTCCAGAAAGGTGAGCTGGACTTGGCGGTAACAGCCATCGAAAAGAAGCCCGCCGCCGGGCTGCATTCGGTGGCGCTGGTCGAACTCCCCCTCGTGCTGCTGGTTGAAAAGGGCAACCGGATTGCGGCAGCGGACCAGCTTTGGCAGCGGGACAAGATCGAGGAATCGCTCATCTGCCTGCCGGCGGCGGAGGTTATCACCAAGAACTTCCAGCAGGGGCTAACCCGGCTGGGGGTGGATTGGTTCCCCAGCCTGGAGGTCAGCTCGGTTGACCTCATCGAAACCTACGTCGCGAACGGCTTCGGAATCGGCGTCTCCGTGCAGGTGCCCAAGGCAAAGGCGGCCGCCAACGTGCGTGCAATCCCGCTGCCGGACTTCGCACCTGTCGTTCTCGGCGTCCTCTGGCGGGGGAAAACCTCTGCGCTGCTTCAAGCCTTCCTAGACGAGTTACAACTGCGCGCCAAACGTTTCGCTTCGCGCGAAAACCTCCAGACACCATAGAAAGGTCTTAGGCGGTCTGCTGAGGGCGTGGAGGACCATTTACATTCACCACTTTCACTGGTAAAAGCTGGATGTGCTTAGCGACTCTGCCATCTGGAAATCCTTGAGCGCGCCGGGCCGGCTGGTCTTGATTGCCGGGCCGTGCGTGATCGAGAGCGAGGAGCTCTGCTTGCAAGTGGCGTCAGCGCTGAAGCGGACCTGCGAACGCCTGGGCGTGTTCTACGTCTTCAAGGCCAGCTACGACAAGGCCAATCGCACCGCCGCCACATCCTTCCGCGGCCCCGGGCTGGAGGCGGGGCTGGCAGTGCTGGCCAAAGTCCGCGCCCGCGTGGGAACCCCGGTCCTGACCGACATCCACACCGAAGCCCAGGCCGCCCCGGCGGCGCAAGTGGCGGACGTGCTGCAAATTCCTGCCTTTCTCTGCCGCCAAACGGACTTGATCGCCGCAGCCGTTGGCACCGGCCGGATCGTGAACCTGAAAAAGGGGCAGTTCCTCTCGCCGGAGGAGATGGGGCAAGCGGTTGACAAAGCCAGGCGCGCCGGCGGCCGCAAGCTGCTGCTGACCGAGCGCGGCACGACGTTCGGCTACCACAACCTGGTTGCGGACATGCGCTCGATACCGATCATGCGCCGGTTTGGCTGCCCGGTGATCTTCGACGCGACGCACTCGGTCCAGCTTCCGGGCGGCGGCGGAGACCGCTCGAGCGGGCAACGCGAGTTCGCGCCGGTGCTGGCCCGTTGCGCCCTGGCCGCCGGGGCCGGCGGCGTTTTCATCGAAACCCATCCCAATCCAGCCAGGGCGCGAAGCGACGGGCCGAACATGATCCCGCTGGCCGAAATGCCCGCGCTGCTCAAGAGCCTGGTGCGGGTCCATTCAGCCGTCCGATGATGAACCGGAGAATCCCTGCTTGTTTCCCTCTCGGGCTGGCCACGCTGGCGGCCGGCCTGGCGCTGCTCGCCTGGCCCGGCCGCGCGCAACCCGTCGTGAGAGGCGAGGTTCTCAAGCTCGCCGAGTATCACGACGCGCCGCATGAGACGCAGATGAAATCACTGCTCGAAGGCAGCCGGGCGCAGCGCCAGCCGGATGGGAGCATTGTAGTGACCCAGGCCAAATGCCAGACCTTCAGCCAGACCGGCCGGGGCGAGTTGGTCGTCGAGGCTCCCGAATGCGTCTATGATCCGAAGCAGCGCTCCATTAATTCAGCGGGACCTCTCAAAGTGCAAACTGCGGACGGGAGACTTGCCGTCGAAGGCGAGGGCTTCACCTGGCAGCAGACCAACTCGACACTGCTCATTTCCAACCGCGTCCATACGCGGCTGCGTCCTGAATTGTTCCGGGCGCCGTCCGCTTCCCCGCTTACCAATCCCCCCGCCCGGGCGACGCCGGCGATGGACATCTTCTCCGACCGGTTCGACTACGCGCAAACGCTGGGCAGGGGCGTTTACCAGGGAAATGTCCGCGTTACGGGAACGAACCTGAACGCCACCGCGGGCAAGCTGACCATCCTGTTGCCCTTGACCGAAAACCGGCTGCAAAGCCTCACCGCGGAGGAGCGCGTGGTCGTGGATTACGAGAAGGTCCACGCCACCGGCGAATGGGCCTTCTACTCGGCGGACACGGACCTGATCCAGTTAAAAGGCCAGCCAACCTGGCGGATTGAGCAGCAGGAAGGCAGCGCCTCCGAACTGGTATTTGACCGGACAAACAGAATATTCCGGGCCAGCGGCCAGGCCCGGCTCCAGATGCCTGCGGCAGGCATGGGCGCCGTCAGCTTCCTCTCCCGGCCCGGTTCCGCGTCCGCCGATTCGCTTCCGCCGACCAATCAATTCGTCGAAGTCCGGTGTGACAGCTACGAGCTGCGGACCAACGTGGCGGTCTTTCGCGACCAGGTGCGCGTCAGCGACCGGCTCGGCGATCAGCAGCAGGGGCAAATGACGTGCGGCTTGATGACGCTCACCTTCGCCGGCACCAACGAGCTGGAGAGGTTGGTGGCCCAGCAGGATGTCGTAATCTCCCAGGCGGATCGGCGATTCACCGCGGCCAAGGCTGATTACACCGCCAGCGACAGCCTGTTGGAGTTGACTGGCAACCCGGCCTGGCAAGCCGGCCCGCGCGAGGGCAAGGGGGATTGGATGCGGGTGAACCTGGCCCGTGAAGAGCTGCTGGTGCGGGGAAACGCGCTCATGAAATTGCCAGCGGGTGAAGTGGGCCGGACCACGCTGACCGGCTCGGACGCGCCCAGGCCCGACGGGGTGAAGCCAGACGCGCCCGGGTTCGCGGAGATTTACGCGAAGGAATATCGGCTTACAGGGCAAACAGCCCTTTTTCAGGGCGGCGTGCGCATCGAGCACCCGCGGATGAAGTGGACCTGCGACCAGTTGAGCATGACCTCGCCGCCGGAGCTGGGCGAGGACGGGCGCAGGATGATCGCCGAGCCGGAGGTGGTATTCGACATGTTGGACGAGCAGGGAACCCCCTTCCATGGCACCGGCAAGAAGGCTGTTTACACCCGCCGCCTTGCCGCCAGCCTGACGAACGACCTCGTGGAACTAACCGGCGCCCCCGCGACCGTTGCGACAACCAACATCGTGATCCGCAACGAGATCATCCTTCTGGATATTTCGAGCCATAAACTCGCGACCCCGGGCAAGTTTAACTTCCGCGGCCCGTTGCCCGACGCCGCCACAAATCACTTCCGCTCGTGGGAAATCCGCTAAATCAATACATGCCTTGCGTGCGCTGAAAGTCATTCAAGTAGACGAGCCGGCCGCTCCCGGGACGAATGGCAAGCTGCTGGCCACCGAGAAGCTGGTGAAGGAATACCGCCAGCGCCGGGTGGTCAACGGCGTTTCCATCACGGTCGCCGCCGGTGAGATTGTCGGCCTGCTCGGCCCCAACGGCGCCGGCAAGACCACCACGTTTAACATGGTTGTGGGGGTCATCAAGCCCGACGGCGGGATCGTGCGGTTCCAGTCGCGCGACATCACCCGCCTGCCGATGCACAAGCGCGCCCGGCTGGGCCTCGGATATCTGACCCAGGAGCCCTCAATCTTCCGCAAGCTGACCGTCGAGCAGAACATCCTGGCCATCCTGGAGACCTGCCGGCAGCGCCGGGCGGAGCGGGTGGTGCGCCTAAAGTACCTGCTGGATGAGCTGGACATGGCCCCGTTGGCCAAGAGCAAGGCCTACACGCTGAGCGGCGGCGAAAAGCGGCGGCTGGAAATCACCCGCGCGCTGGTAACGAGCCCCAAACTGCTGCTGCTCGACGAGCCCTTCAGCGGCATTGACCCCATTGCCGTCTATGAGGTGCAGAAGATTGTGCGCCGGTTGAGGGAGCGGGGCCTGGGGATACTGGTCACTGATCATAATGTGCGCGAGACGCTGAAGCTGGTGGACCGGGCCTACCTGATCCACAAAGGGGAAGTCGTTTACGAGGGCGTCGCCGAGGAATTGGTTAACGACCCCAAGGCACGCGAAATCTACCTGGGCCCCGAATTCAATCTATGAACCAGAACCCGCTGGAAGGGAGTGTCGGAGTCATCGCGAACTCGCCTGCCTCCCCGGCGGGGCGCGTGCTTCGGCTCTTTCCAGGGTCTCCTGACCGCCTGATTTCAGCAGCCCATTCCCAACACCTCGCGCCATGAAACCTGATTCGATCACCGTCGAGCGGTTCTACACCGAACACGCCAGCGCCCTGCAACTCAAACTGGTCGGTGGAGTCGCGGGGCTTAGGCGGATCATCCGCGAACCAACCGTCAACCGTCCGGGCCTGGTGATGTCCGGGTTCACGCGTTATTTCGCCAACGGGCGGGTGCAGGTCATCGGCAACGCCGAGGCGTTCTTTCTCAAGTCGTTGTCTCCTGAGGAGCAGGCCAGGCGCTACGCGATGTTCTTCTCCTATCGAGTCCCCTGCCTGGTGTTCTCGCGCAATCTGCACCCGCACAAGCTCTGTCTCAAAGCCGCCGAGGAGGCCCGGACCCCGGTCTTCCGCTGTCCCATGGTGACAATGAAGTTCATCAACCTGGCCACCCTTGCGCTGGAGATGATGTTCGCCCCGCGCGGCACGGAGATGGGCAGCATGGTGGACATCCTGGGCGTGGGCGTGATTATTCGCGGCGAAAGCGGCATCGGCAAGAGCGAGAGCGTCCTGGCGCTGATCGAGCGGGGCTACAGCCTGGTGGCCGACGACATCACCAAAGTGACGCTGGTGGATGGCCGGGAGGTAGTGGGCACCAGCGCCGAGGTCACCCGTGACCACATGGAGGTGCGCGGCATCGGCATCATCAACGTTGCCGCCATGTTCGGCGTTAAGAGCATCCGCCACGAGAAGCGGGTGGACATGGTCGTTACGTTGAAGGCGTGGAATGAGGTGGACGATGTGGATCGTCTGGGCCTGGAGCAGGAGTTCGTGCAAATCCTCGGCATTGACATCCCACACATCACCATCCCGGTGCGCCCCGGGCGGGACCTGGCCCGGTTGATCGAAGTGGCCGCTTTCCAGACCAAGCTCAAGACCGCGGGATATAACGCAGCCAAGGAACTCAATGACCGGCTCATTTCGCGGATGGCGGCGACGGCCAAACCGTAGAATTCAGTGGCGCCGGGGCGATTCTTCGGCTAATCATAAATGAAAGACCGAATGAGCGCGAAGGTGATACCGGGCGGCGGAACCGTCATAACCAAAGACTTCCATGTGTCGAACAAACTGGGCATTCATGCCCGGCCGGCGGCCATGTTCGTCAAGACGGCCAATCGCTTTCGTTGCGACATCTTCGTGGAAAAGGACGGCGAACGGGTCAACGGCAAGAGTATCATGGGGCTGATGATGCTCGCCGCGGGCCCGGGCAGCAAAGTCACCGTCCATGCCCAGGGCCAGGATGCCTCCCAGGCCCTTCTCGAACTGGAAACCCTCATCAACCGCAAGTTCGATGAGGAGTAAACGTGTTGGCCGCCTCCAACGATCTAACCTGCTGACTCCGTAACTCCTCATGGCTGCTGTTGAAATTGACGTGAAGTATGTCGCCCACCTCGCGCGGCTCTCCCTCTCTCCCGAGGAGGAGCAGAAGATGGGCGAGCAATTGGGCAACATCCTCGGCTACATCGAGAAGCTCAAAGAAGTGAATGTCAGCGGCGTTGACCCGACTGCTCACGCTTTCCCGCTGATCAACGTCGTCCGGCCGGACGAAGTCCGCCCTTCTCTCACCAACGAAGAGGCCCTGCGCAACGCCCCGGCACAAGCCAACGGCCTGTTCATGGTCCCCAAGATCCTCGAGTAATCTCGACCCCATGCAACTCACCTCGGCCACGCCGGTGAAACTGACGCCTGGCGGGGCTGCGGGCCTTTCGCCGCATGGACCATAAAGCACGAGTCCTCGCCGACCGGCATCGCTCGGCCTAAAGCAGAGACGGTGAAAGGCAGCCGATCATCCCCGCCGGCCCGCGGTGCCGGCAGCAACCCACCCAATCGTTTCGAGCGCCTTGCCCTGGAGCGCGACGCGGACTGGGACCCGGAACAGGACCCGCTGCCGCGCACCATCTTTCTCCGCGACCGCACCAGCCGAATCATCACCACCAACGACAGCCCGGACATCGGCTTCGAGCATAGCATCAACCCATATCGGGGCTGCGAGCACGGGTGCATTTACTGCTTCGCGCGACCCACGCACGAATACCTCGGCTTCTCCGCCGGGCTGGACTTCGAGACGCGGATCATGGTCAAGGAGGACGCTCCCCGCCTCCTGCGCGACGAGTTGTCCGCCCCCGGCTGGGTTCCGAAAGTCATTTCCCTGAGCGGCGTCACCGATCCCTACCAACCGGTCGAGCGACGGCTCAAGCTGACTCGCCGCTGCCTGGCGGTGCTGGCCGAATTCCGCAACCCGGTGACGATTGTGACCAAGAACAACCTCGTGGCGCGCGACATGGATCTGCTGGCAGAGCTGGCGGGCTGCCATGCCGTCGCTGTGTTCATTTCCCTGACTACGCTGGACGCCCGGCTGCGGCAGATTCTGGAGCCGCGCACCTCAACCCCCGCCGCGCGACTCGCGACGATCAGCGCGCTGGCCAAAGCCGGGATTCCCGCCGGCGTGCTGGTGGCGCCGGTCATTCCCGGCCTGACCGATCACGAGATTCCGGCGGTTGTGGCCGCCGCGGCACAAGCCGGGGCGACCTTTGCGGCCCATTCCGCGTTGCGGCTCCCCCTGGCCGTGGCGCCGCTCTTCGAGGAATGGCTGGACCTGAACCTCCCACGGCAGAAAAACAAGATCCTGCATCGCCTCCGCGCGATGCGCCGGGGCAAGCTCAACAACGCCCAGTTCGGCTTGCGCTTGAAGGGCGAGGGCATCTACGCGGACCAGATCGCCGCTCTGTTCCATGTGGCCTGCCGCCGCGCCGGCTGGTCCGGCCAGGCGCCGGAATTGTCCGCCGCGTTCTTTCGTCGGCCTGGCGGGGCGCAGTTGGAGCTGGGGCTTGCGGCCACACGCGGACGCTCGGCTGCCAGCGAGACTCACACCTCCTGATCCGCTGGGCTCAATCCCCCCCTCACCAACCCCGGCCCCTCACCGTCGCTCCCCCGTCCTTCCTCCGTCCCTCCTCCGTTCTACCTCCGTTCCACCTCCCACCGCCGGTCGGAGGTGGAACGGAGGTAGAACGGAGGTAGAACGGAGGAGGGACGGAGGAAGGACGGAGGAGCGACGGGGTTGCTACGGTAGCAACTGCCTGCCACTGCGGTAATTGCAGCTTTTTGCCAGGCCGGGAGCTCCTGGCACGGAGAGATTAACGCGGGTTGTTCTCGCAGCCAGCGCACCTTTGCGGCAGGACACGCGAGGTTGGGGCTACAGAGCCGCCGCTGGCCGGGGAGACACGGATTCGCGGTATTTCACCACGGCCTGAGTTCGCGAGCGCACATGCAGCTTCTCGTAGATGTGCCGGATGTGATTGTGGACGGTGTCGTAGCTGATTCCCAAGGACTGGGATATTTCTTTGTACAAGAAGCCCTGAGTCAGGAGATCGAGCACCTGCCGCTCGCGGGCGGAGAGCTTGGTAGTATCGGTCTCCAGCGGGGCCGGGCGGCGAAAAGACTGGACCACCTTGCGGGCGATATGGCTGGTCATGGGCGAGCCGCCGCGCCGCACTTGCTGAATCGCATCGAGCAATTCCTGGCGGGTGGCCAGCTTGAGAAGGTAACCACTGGCGCCAGCGGCCAGCGCATTAAACACGCTCTCCGTGTCCTCATAAACGGTCAGCATGATGAACTCGATCCCGGGATTGGCGGCCTTGAGCCGCCGCACGCATTCGATTCCGCTCATGCCGGGCATGTTGATGTCCATCAGCACGACTTCGGCAGCAGTCGCCGCCAGAGAAACCACAGCCTCTTCTCCCGAAGAAAACTGGCCGACGCACTCGCAGACGCCAAACTGATCCACCGCGCGCGCGAGATTGGTGCGCACGCCGTCATCGTCGTCCACTATGGCGATCCTGATAGGCATAGTTTCTTTTCGACGCGCTGAATCTACTCTTCCGGGGGACGTTTTCATACTGGCCAAAACTGGCTATGGGTTGGGAGAACTGAGAATGTCATCTGCATCGGCTTTTTCAGTGGAAAGGCCGTGGTTGCCGCACTTTAGGGCAAATACCACGCGAGTCCCGCGGCCCGGACCGCTCGCCACCTGGCACTGGCCGCCGAGTTCTTTGAGTCGCTGGCGCATGTTCGCGAGGCCGTTGCCCGGGCCCGGCGGGCCGTCCGCCGCGAAGCCTCGGCCATTGTCCTCGATGGACAGCGTGAAACCGCCTTCGGTCAGCTCCATTCCCACCGAGACTTCCGTGGCCGCGGCATGCTTGACAACATTATGCAGGGCCTCCTTGCAGGCGAGGAAAAGACTGTGCCGCACCTCCGCCGAGAGCCGAAGCTCCGGCACCTCCAGCGGCACGCGCCAGCGACACCGGAGGTTGGCCCGTTTGAGATAGTCCTGGGCGAATTTGTCCAGGTAGATGACAAGCCCTTCGAGGGTGTCGTTGCGCGGGTTGATGGCCCAGACAACCTCGTCCATGGCGTGGGTCAGCGCGCGCGCGCGGGCGGCAATCTCGCAGACCATCTTCCGACCGGCCGGTATTGAGTGGCGGTCCTGGTCCAGGCTGTCACTCAGCAGGATGATCTCGGTCAGGCCGGAACCCAAGTCGTCGTGAATGTCCCGGGCGATGCGCTGGCGTTCGGCATCCACGGCGCGCTGCATCTCCAGCCGCTCCAGGCGCCGCCGTGATCGGCTCCGTTCGAGGGCCAAGGCCGCCCCCGCCGCGCCCGCGAGCAGGGCCAGCCCGCCAGCCAACTGAAAGGAGCGCCTTTCCCAGAAGCGCGGGACGATTTCCATGGACAGACTGCCAGCCCCTTCCTGCCAGACATCTTCCAACCCGCGGGCCGCCACTCGGAATTGGTACCGTCCGGGCGGCAGCCGCGAGTAGGAGGCTTCGCGTTGGGAGCCGGCATCCACCCACGTCCGGTCCAGCCCGTCCAGCCGGAAGCGGAAGCGCACCCGCTCCGGTGCCAGCAGGCTGGGGGATGTATAGCGAAACTCGATCCGCCGCGCCCCTGACTGCACGCGCAGTCCGCCCGGGAGCAGGCTCAGCGGCACGCCGTCCACCGAGGCGCTTTCGACTAAGGGCGGGCAAACCGGGGCCGCACGGGGTATGGTCTTTGGGTCGAACACCGCCAGGGCCGGGCCGTTGGGAAACCACAGTCGCCCGTCGGCCGACCTGCAGGCCGCCGGCTGGGCGACTCCAGAGCAAACCTTGTGCACCAACCCCTCCGCCACCGTGAGGCGCGTCGGCTGCAGACGCGCCGTTACTCCCCGTTGGTATCTTTCGAGCGCTTCTTTAGGGCAACTGAAAATGCCGTTTTCCGAGCTGATCCAAAGGTTGGCTTGATCGTCCTCCAGGATGGCGCTGATGTGGTCGCTCGGCAGCCCGTCGGCGGCTGAACGCCATTGGTCGAAACGGCCTGCGCGCAAGCGAAACAGCCCCGCCAGGTCCGTCCCGATCCACAAGGCGCCGGAACGATCCGAGTACAAGGCAAGAATCCCCTGAAGGTAAGGTTCCTGCGGAATCGAATACTGCTGGAACTTCCCGCCCTCCAGGCGGAAGAGCCCCGCGTTTGGGCCTACCCAAATATGGCCTTCCGGACTTTCGGCCAGGGCGCGAATGGCTCCTTCGAACAGGTGTTCTTCCGCGGCAAAGAGCCTGACACCTTCCGCGCCGAGACGAACCAGCCCCGAACGCGAGCCCGCCCACAAGTTGCCGTGGCGATCCTCCAGCAATGCCAGGATTGGCTCACGCAACGCCGCCGCGCCGGTTACAGGCTCGAATTGCTCGCCGACGCGCCGAAACAGGCCGCCGCCCGTTCCGGCCCACAGATTGGTCTGGCGATCCTCAAGCAGCGTGGCGACGTGCAAATTGGTCAACCCCTGCTCGATCCCGAAGGGAGCAACCTCCTCGGCCCGCCAGCGAAAGATGCCCGCCCCATCCGTTCCGCACCACAGGCTTCCGTCTCGTGCCGCACAGACAGTCAACACCACATGTTGGCCGGCGGCAGGCGGCAGTGCCAGGCTCATCACCTGCCGTTTCTCGACCTGGAGCAACCCCGTGGTGCGCGTGCCCAGCCACAGCAAACCATCCGCATCCTCCGCCAGACACATGACCTCGACCCCGAGCCAGGGAGCGGCGGAAAGAACTTGCTGCCAGGAACCGGACGGGGAGTAAACGAAGATGCCGCCGGCCGTGGCGCACCAAACTCGGCCGCTTCCGTCCTCGAAAACCGCCAGTCGCTGGAATTGTTGAGTGCCGTGCGGCCACGGGTAAGGTTCCAACGGAGCGATCCACCTTCCTTGCTTTAACTTGTATAAACGCAAATCCCAGCTTCCCAGCGCACCCACGGTCCCCGTGGCCACCCAGAGTCCCCCATCTCGAGCAGGGCTGATTGTCCGGACGGTCTGGGACTGAGTCGGGGGATCGGGGGGCGCGCGCCAGCGCCCGCCTTCAAAGAAGCTAAGCCGCCCGCCGGCAACCGCCCAAACACAGCCTCCGGAGTCGCAAACCACTTTCCGTGCATCCAGTGATGGCAGGCCGCTATTGGTGCCGAACACGACAGCGCGCGCGTTGTGGAAACGCACCAACCCGCCACTCTGGATTGCCAGCCACAAAGCGCCCTGGCCGTCCTCAGCCATCGCGTTCACTTTGCCCGCGGCCATCGTGCCCGGAGTGCGGGACGGCAGGGCTCCAGCGAGATCCTGCGCAAGAAAAGCCCGGCCCGTTCGCTTGAGCAAGACGCCGTCCGACATGCCGGCCCAGAAGTCGCCCCGGCTGTCCAGAAGGAGGGATGACACCCGCTCGTCTTTCATCCCGGGAGTGTTGGCGGCGTCGAAGATGACGAAGCGCGCGCCGTCGAACCGCACAAGCCCTCTTTGGGTGGCGAGCCACAGATAGCCGTCAGGGGTGCGAACGATGGCGTTGATGCGGGGGCTCGGCAGACCATCCTCAAGGTCCCAACTGCGCAGGACCGTATCCTGGAGCAGCGTCCTCTCGACCGCAAGGGAGCCAGCCGTGGTCCCGAACCATAGGCACAGAGCCAGCAGCTTGCCGGAAGAACCAAGCCAGCATCTGAACACTCGATGACCCGAGTGACACATTCGGCGCACGATGCTACTGAGGCTTGAGACCCGGGCAAGCGTGAATGCAACAGCGTGAATGCAACACCCGCCCGCCAGCGGCATAAAGAAAAGTGTGGCGCACTTTGCCCGTTTTCGGCAATAATTATGGGCTTGAACCTATGAAATGTAACAATTACTGCTTTGCAATCGTTCTTCTACTTATGGCGCTACTGGCTTCAACCGGGGTTTACGCCAGTGAGGCCGACATCAAAATCCCGCCGCTGGACACGGTGAAGTTCGCGGGGTTGCAGGGCATGACCGGCACGGCCCTGATGTATTTGGGCCTGGTGATCTGTGTTATAGGAGCCGTGTTCGGCCTGGTGCAGTACAGCCAGACCAAAGCCCTCCCGGTGCACAGCTCCATGAGCAACGTGTCCAACATGATCTGGGAGACCTGCAAGACCTACCTGTTCACCCAGGGCAAGTTCCTCGCCATCCTCTGGGCGCTGATTGCCGCCTGCATGGTCTACTACTTTGGCGTGCTCTCCCACATGAGCGTCGTCAATGTCATCGTCATTCTGCTGGCCTCCATTTTGGGCATCCTTGGCTCCTACGGGGTGGCCTGGTTCGGCATCCGCATCAACACCGTGGCCAACTCCCGTGCCGCCTTCTCCGCCCTCAAGGGCAACCCCTTCGCCACCCTGGGCATCCCGCTGCGTTCCGGCATGAGCGTCGGCCTGTTGCTGGTGGCGGTCGAGTTGTTCTTCATGATCTGCATCCTGGTGTTCCTGCCACGCGACCTCGTCGGCCCGTGCTTCATCGGCTTTGCCATCGGCGAGTCCCTCGGGGCCTCGGTGCTGCGTATTTGCGGCGGCATCTTCACCAAGATCGCCGACATCGGTTCCGACCTGATGAAGATCGTCTTCAAGCTGCCCGAGGACGACCCGAAGAACCCCGGCGTAATTGCGGACTGCACCGGCGACAACGCCGGCGACTCGGTGGGGCCGACGGCGGACGGCTTTGAGACTTACGGCGTGACGGGCGTGGCGTTGATCGCGTTTCTGGCGCTGGCGCTGGCGGCCACCCCGGGCATCGTGGCCACCCTCATCATTTGGATCTTCGCCATGCGCGCGCTCATGATCGTGACCTCCCTGGCGTCCTATTTTGCCAACCAGGCCTTCAGCAAGGCCAAGTACGGCCACAAGAAGGACTTTGACTTCGAGGCTCCGCTCACGCACCTGGTCTGGATCACCTCGGCGGTCTCGATTGCCGTCACCTTCATCGCCAGCAAGCTGCTCCTGGGCGACTTCGCGGACGCCGAGGGCAAGCCGCTCCCCGATCTCTGGTGGGTGCTCTCGATCATCATCAGTTGCGGCACAGTCGCGGGCGCGCTGATTCCCGAGTTCACCAAGGTCTTTGTCAGCACCTCGTCGCGGCACGTGCGGGAGGTGACCAACTGCTCGAAGCACGGCGGCGCCTCGCTCAACATCCTGTCGGGCTTCGTCGCGGGCAATTTCTCCGCCTTCTGGATGGGCCTGTGCATCCTGGCGCTGATGTTCATCGCTTACTACTTCTCGCAAAACACCGCGCTGCTCGCGATCATGCCCGCGCAGTTCGCCTTTGCCGCTCCCATCTTCGCCTTCGGCCTGGTGGCCTTCGGCTTCCTCGGCATGGGGCCGGTGACCATCGCGGTGGACAGTTACGGGCCGGTGACCGATAACGCCCAGTCCGTTTATGAGTTGAGCCAGATCGAAGGCCGCAAGGGCATCAAGGAGGAGATCAAGAAGGACTTCGGCTTCGACGCCGACTTCGAGAACGCCAAGTACCAACTCGAAAAGGGCGACGGCGCCGGCAACACCTTCAAGGCCACCGCCAAGCCCGTGCTCATCGGCACCGCGGTCGTCGGCGCGACGACGATGGTCTTCGGCATCATCATCCTCTTGCAGCACATGTTCGAGGCCAACCCCACCTCCGGCGTCTTCAAGCCGGTGGTGGAAGCGCTGAGCATCGTGCAGCCCGAGATCATTTTGGGCCTCATCATGGGCGGCGCGGTGATCTACTGGTTTACCGGCGCCTCCTGCCAGGCCGTCGTCACGGGGGCCTACCGCGCGGTGGTTTACATCAAGGAGCACATGAAGCTCGATGCCTCCACCGCCTCCGAGAAGGACAGCAAGGAAGTCGTCCGCATCTGCACCGTCTATGCGCAGAAAGGCATGTGGAACATCTTCATCGTAATCTTCTGCCTGGCGCTGGCCCTGCCGTTCTTTAATCCCTACTTCTTTATTGGTTACCTGATCGCCATCGCGTTCTTTGGCCTGTTCCAGGCCATCTTCATGGCCAACGCCGGCGGCGCCTGGGATAACGCCAAGAAAATCGTCGAAGTGGACCTGCGCCAGAAGGGCACCGACCTCCACGCCGCCACCGTCGTAGGCGACACCGTGGGCGATCCCTTCAAGGACACCTCGTCTGTGGCGATGAACCCGGTCATCAAGTTCACCACCCTGTTCGGCCTGCTGGCGGTGGAAATCGCGGTGACCATGACCAACCAAAGCCTCAAGACTGGCATTGGCGTGTTCTTCTTCCTCGTGGCGGCGTTCTTTGTTTATCGCTCGTTCTACTCCATGCGCATTCCGGAAGAGGATACCGCCGGCACGAATGGAAACCTTGTCCTGCCCCACAAGGTCCATCGCGAGGAAATTGCCGGCGGCAGGAAGTAACCGGTCGGAACTGATTCTGACGTGCGCCCGCCGGGTGAAGACTCCCGGCGGGCGCTTGCTTTCGGGGGCGTCCCTGCCCGAATTACCCGCAATGCCGCCAGACACTCATTTCTGGTTGAATCCAACTTCCCATCGTTTCAGCACCGCCAGCATTTCCCCAAACGCCGGTGGCTCGCCGAAAAACATCTCTTTCATCCGTCCGTAATCGGCTTGCAGTGCCGCCACGCGGCCGTCAGGCGGAGAGATTCTCAGGCTGCCCTTCCGCGCCTCATCGTATTTCGCCCATGACGACTTGAAGAATAGCGCCTTGTGCTGGGCGACTCGCGCCAGCAGTTCCATTTGTGCCGTGGCGCTCACCGCCACTCTTTTCCGGATCAGCTCGTACAGGTCACAATAATGCCGCGACAGGCGATCCGGCGCGGCTTTGTCTGCCGGACGGTGATATTCGGCATGCAGGATAGTCGCCTTTTCCCAGAACGTGCGTTCAGCCGACAAGACCTTGACCGTAGGCTGGGGTTCCCGGAAGCCATTCGGAAACTGCTCTGCCACCTACGGAGTGGCCGTCCTTGTCTCGCACGGCCAATGGTCAGCCCGGGCGCCCATCTCGATCGTTACCGCACGGCGCATCGGCACCCAAGAAACCGGCCGCTATCTCCTCGCATGAAGGCCCCCATCGCGATGGTTGTCCAGAGGTATCCCGGTTGTCCGAACCACGATCTCCTACGCCGGTAGCCACTTCACCAGCTTGAGGGTTTCGGCAGGAGGCGACGGGGCGGAACTGGGTGGTGGCATTTGCTCGACCAGGCGATTCGTCTCGGCAACTCGGTAGGATTCGTTTTGGCCTTTTACCCACCCGGCATAGACGTTACCAGCAGGTGGTTCGTTGGTCGCCCGGAGCCAACACACTTCATAGAACACTTCAGGAACGCTTCAAATAGATAGGAAGGGCATGATCGTCATGGGGGAAGATATGCCGCTCGAGGCGCAGTCGCCAGAGTTCTGCGCAATCATAACAAACCGCGAACGCTCTGTCGCGCCACGCCCTTGATACTCCTTCGCCAACTCGAACGTCTGCGAGCGGTCTGTTAGCCAAGCTGGCACCTCTCACGCGCCTTGCTTCTCGTCCGTGGGCCCCACTCCGGACCAGGACAAAGTCTGAGCTACGGTCGTTTCCGGCGCCTGCCACTCAACCAGAGCGCTGCGGGTTGTTGCGCTCCTGGTCGGCGATCACCTCCAGGAATTCTACACCGAACTGACTCGCTCGCTTTGGTCCAACACCGGCTATCCCGGCCAACTCCTCAATGCTCCGCGGGCACAGCCGGGCCATCTCGCGCAGGGCCGAGTCGTGCAGAATCATGTAGGCCGGCAGGCCGCGGCTCTCGGCCATTCGCCGGCGCGCCTGCCGCAACCGCTCAAACAACTCCTTGTCATAGGGCCCATCGTCGGAGGGCGCGCCGCGCCTTGATCGCGCCGCTCTCGGGGTATCCGCCTCGAACGACGTGTCCGCAAATATCTGGCGCGGCTGCGTCTCCAGGTGGCCGGCGACAACCGCCAGCAGCACCCGCCCAAACTCCTGCACCTTTCGCTCGCTCATGCCGCTGATGCGCGCCAGCGCCCGCTCGTTGGCAGGGTAATCGCGCGCCACCTGCCGCAGCGTCACATCCGAGAAGAGAATATGCGGCGGCAGCGCGCGTTCATCAGCCAGTTGCTTGCGCAGCCGCACCAGCCGCTCGAACAGCAGCTCGTCGCAGGCGATTTCTCCGACGCGGCGCTCCTGGGGTTTGGGCGCGGTGACCGGCCGGGTCAGACGCACCGGTTTGCGCTGCTTCAATACCGACAGACCCTCGTCCGTGAGCCCTAGAACCCCAAACTTCTCCAGTGCCGCCTGCCGCACCAGCCCCAGCCGGATCAGCTCGCGCCCGATGGCCTTCCACTCCGGCCGGCTGTGCTCCCCGCCAATGCCGTAGGTGGAGAGCTTCTCATGGCCCCACTTGCGGACCCCTTCGGTCTCCGCGCCCGTCAGCACCTCGACAATCTGGTTCATTCCGAACTCGAACCCGCTCTGCTGCCGGATGCGGTAGATGCACGAGAGGAACTTCTGCGCCGCCACCGTCCCGTCGTAGGTGTCCCGCGGCGAGAGGCAATTGTCGCACCCGCCGCAGTTGTCGCCGTTTGATTTCTCGCCGAAGTAGCTCAGCAGCTCGCCGCGCCGGCAGCCGGACGACTCGGCGTAATGCACCATCTGCCGCAATTGCTCGTGCGCGATGTTCCGTTCCCCGGGGTGGGGCTTCTCGTCAATGAACCGCGTCAGCTTCACGACATCGCCCGCGCTGAACAGCAGCACGCTCTCGCTCGGCAGTCCGTCCCGCCCGGCGCGGCCCGTTTCCTGGTAATACCCCTCGATATTCTTCGGCAAATCGTAGTGCACCACGAAGCGCACGTTCGGTTTGTTAATGCCCATGCCGAACGCAATCGTCGCGCAAACCACCCGCGCCTCGTCCTGCAGGAAGAGTTCTTGGTGCGCCGTGCGTTCCCTGGTCGTGAGGCCCGCGTGGTAAGGCTTGGCCTTCACGCCGTCCTCTTCGAGGCGCCGGGCGACGCTCTCGGCCGTCTTGCGCGCCTGGCAATAGACAATGCCGCTTTGGCCGGGCCGTTCGCGCAGGAACTTCAGCAATTGATCGTAGGGCTTGTGCTTCGCGAACACCCGGTAGGTCAGGTTCGGGCGGTTGAAGCTGGCAAGGTAGCAGCTCGGCTCGCGCAGCTTCAGCAGCTCAACGATGTCATGGCGCACCCGCTCCGTGGCCGTCGCCGTCAGCGCCATCAGCGGCACGGTGGGGAATAGCTGGCGCAGCTCGGCAAGCTGGCGGTATTCGGGCCGGAAATCATGCCCCCATTCGCTGATACAATGCGCCTCGTCAATGGCCAGCAGGTTCACGCCCCATCGCTGCAAATCCGCCAAGCAGCCTGACAGCATTAGCCGCTCCGGCGCGGCGTAGAGGAGCCGATACTGGCCTGTGTGCAGCCCGCGCAACCGTTCTCGGGACTCCACCTTCCCCAGCGACGAATTCAGGAAGGTCGCTGGCACCCCGCTGGCCCGCAACGCGTCCACCTGGTCCTTCATCAACGCGATCAGCGGCGATACCACCACCGTCAACCCCGCCCGCGCCATTGCCGGCAACTGGAAACAGAGCGACTTCCCGCCGCCGGTAGGCAGCAGCGCGAACACGTCCCTGCCCGCCAGCGCATCGCGGATGATCTCCTCCTGAAGCGGGCGAAAGGACTGGAAGCCGAAGTATTGCTTCAGCAGCGGCAGCAGTTGTGGGATGCCATTTTCCACGCCTGCCTCTCTTGCGACGGCTAATTGGCCGGCTTGGCGTCCTTCGCTTCTTCCTTCTTCGCAGGCTCGCTCTTGACTTCGGGGGCTTGTTTGGCGGCCTTCAGGATGTCCTCCGCAGGGAGAATGATCGCGCTCAGGTTTTCGCGGACGTTGCGGCTGGCGCCGGCGCCAGACATGACGGCGCGCATGACAACTACTCCGACAATGTTCCCATCGAGGGCAAAAGCCGGCGAGCCCAGGGTGGTGGAAGTCATGGTGCTGTCGGGGATGTAGAAGGTGCGGGGTTTCTGGATGACGGCGCTGATCCGCTCCACCGAGGCCGCGTGGGCGCGGCCGGCGGCGCTGTTCAGGCGGTTGAGGGTGACGACCTGGTCGAGAACCTGCGCGGGCGAGGCCTTGGCCAAATCCACCGCGGCCATCGGGCTGGCGGGCTTGGTCTTGGGCCGGATGAACGCCAGGTCCTGGTCCTTGTCCCGCAGCACAATCTCGGCGGCCAGTTCGGTGCCGTCCGCCTGCAGTATTTGCATGTCGGTCACTTCGATCTCCAGCTTGTTCTGGGAACCCTGCTGGGTGAGCATGCGCTGGTACATTTCACTGGGATCACACGCCGACAAGGCGAGCACGGTCAGGCCCGAGGGATCCACCACGGTGCCAGTGAGTTCCTGCCGGTTCTCGGCCGTCTTGGCCGCGCCGGAGTAGGAGATTTTCAGCACCACCTGCACGGTGACGACCGCGTGCTGGTGCTTCTTGAAGATGTCCCGGCCTTTGTCGGCCAGTTCATCGGCGCGGGTGGAGTTGGCCGCGCCGGCCAGCGCCAGGGCCAGGGCAACACGGAGGACATGATATTGATAACGCATACGAGTCTTTTGGTTAGAGGTTAGTTCTTCCAGTTCGGTTCAATCTCCAAATAGGTAGTGTGAATGCCGCGCAGCACCTTAACCGCAACAACCTTTTCCCGGCTGGCGGCGACGCGTTCGAGTTCGCGCCGGAGCGAGTCCACCTTGTCCACCGGCTGGCCGGCCACTTCCAGGATCAGGTCGCCCCTTGACAACGAGCCAAGCTCGGCCCAACTGCCGGGTTTGACCTCCTCCACCAGCACGCCGGCCTGGTCGCTGCTCCACTGCTCTTCGACCGCGTCGAAGAACGATACGTCGCGCACGGTGAACTCAAAGTCTTCGTTGCGGTACTTCTTCATCTCGCGCTGGAGGCGCGGCGAGCGGGCCAGTTCGACCGGCAGTTTGAGCTCCGCCTTGTCGCGCAAGACACTCAACTCCACCGTCTTGCCAATGTCGTATTGGCGAATCAGCGACGACAACTCGTCCTCGTGCTCGGAGTCGGACGCCGTCAGCTTCTCCCCATCCACTGCGGTGATGAAGTCGCCGGCCTTCAGCCCGGCCTTCTCGGCGGTGGTGCCGGGATAGACGCGCGTGATGTAGAAACCCTTCAGGGCGGGCTGGCCAAGCTGCCGGGCCACCTCGCGGCTGATGACATACGTCTCGACCGGCAGCCACGCTTTCGTGACCTCCAGGCCGGGGTCTTTGAGCTCGTCGAGCCCAACCCGCACAACCGCCAGGTGGCGCGCTGCCCTGCGCTCGAAGGTTGCCATGACCGGCACCGGCTCCGTCCGGCCTTCCGTCAGCTTGCGGGTCAAAGCGACCAGGTCCTGGATGTTCCGCACGGGCTGTTCGTTCACCGCCACAATCACATCCTTCGGCTGGAGGGACGGTTTGGCGCTGCCAGCCGGCCCGCCCGGGCGGACGGAAGTCACCATCGCCCCCGCCTGGTCGGCCCGTTTCATCTCCCGGGCCAGCAGGCGCGAGAGGTTCCGCACCGTTACCCCCCAGGCTTTGAGTTCCTGTTGCCGGGGATACACCTCCCCGCGCTCGATGGCGACCGGGCGGAGCGTGAGCTCTTTGCCGTCGCGCTTGACCACCGCCTTGGTCTCCTGCCCGATGGCCAGGCTGGTTGCCAGCAGCATGAAATCAGGCATTTGCTCGTCGAACCGGACATCCGTCGCGGTGCGGTCCAGGCGCAGCAGCAGGTCGCCGGGCTTGAACCCCGCCTGGTCAGCCGGCGATCCCTCCTGCACGCCACTGATCAAGACGCCGCGCTGCTCCTGCGAGCGTTTGAACAACGGCTGCACATCCAGCCCCAACCAGCTCCGCACGACCTGGCCTTTGGCCATGATCTGCTCGGCGACGCTCCGGGCGAGATTGCCGGGAATCGCGCCCCCCAGGCCGTAGCTGATCTCATTGATGCCGATAATCTCGCCGCGCAGGTTTACCAGCGGCCCGCCCGAGTTGCCGCCATAAATCGCGGCATCATGTCCCAGCCAGCGAACCAGGGAACCCACATCCTCGCCATCCAGCCGGAAGAGCCGGCTCGCCCCTCCCGACCGGGGCATAATCATCTCCGGGTTGCTGATAATGCCCAGCGTAACCGATTGAGAAAGGGCCATCGGGCTGCCCATTGCCAGCACGGTGTCCCCCGCCCGGACCTTCGAGGAATCCCCAAAGCTGGCGGTCTTGAACTCGACTGGCCGCTCCGGCGTCAACCGGAGCACCGCAATGTCCGTGAGGGCGTCGGTGCCGACCAGTTCGGCCTCGATCTCCTCGCGGTTCCACAGGGTGCAGAAAATGCGTGCCGCATGGCCGGCCACATGATGGTTGGTCACCAGGTAGCCGTCCCGGGTAATGATCACCCCGCTGCCCACCGCCTGCGACTTCGTCTCGCGCCCCTCGCTGTAGTCGGTCTCCACAACGCGAATTCGCACCAGGGCCGGTTTGACTTTGGCGATGGCCGCATCAATCTGCGGGCCCAAATCCCGAACCCCGAGGCGATCCCTGGCGCCGGCATCGCCGGCTTCAGAAACCACCAGCAGGCTGAGAGCCAAAGCGAGCCCTCCGCGCGAGGGGTGCAAATTACGACCAAGCATTTAAGTCCTTTTAGAGCAAATCCACGCGCATGCAAGCACCGAATGGGCCCGCGACAGCTTGCGAGCCCGCCCCGGGGGCGGCGTTCTCGCCCGGTTCGGCTGGAACACCCAGGGCGTGTCTGAGGATCGTCGCGCGGGAGGGCGAGCGACCCCGCGGCAGTGCATCGCAAGGGATGCACTTTCAATCACGCCCCCCACCGATGCGCGCCCCCGCATGGGAGAGACAAGGTGCCCTCAACGGAACGCTTTCGGACACGCCCGAGTGGGCGTGTCTTCCAGCGCCGTCTCTTGAGTCGAAATTTCCCGTTTCGTAGAGGACAGCAGCCGAAGCTACGCGAATTCTAGTATGTTAAGTAATTGTGCTCTGTGTGCTCTTGTTCTTTCCCTCGCCGCCAGCCCACTCGTCGCCCCGCCCCCGTCAAGCCCATCTTGAGCTCTGTTGCCTTAGGCGGCACACTTCAGTTCTTGCACCCTCGCAGGCCGAATCTCCTTGCGTTTTCGCGCGGGTTTTTCCCCGCTGTTTCCGGGCGGCGGGTCAAGCGCGACGCAGCGCCCAACCGGCGACCGTCCTTCCCCGGCCACGATATCGTTAACGTTGTGAGGTTGAGTAGGGTGGCTGGAGTCAATTCGTGCTATTCCGCCCTGTCTCCAGGCAAAAGCCCTTCTGCCCTGCCGCACCCGCCCTTCACCTGCGCCCCCCCCGCTCCTCCCGGTCCCGACCCCGTCCCAACCCCGTCCCGCTACCGTAGTACCTCTAACCCCGGGTTAGAGGTACTACGGTATTGGGACGGGGAGGGGACGGAACCGGGGCATTGTCGCCGGGGCAGGCCTCAGGGTTCGGCTGGGTGCAAGAGGGACCCGAGTTTCCCGGTCTGGCAGTCACACTCCCGGGCTTGACGCTTTGCCCGGGGCGCGGCAAGACTGCCGGCCAGAATCCCGAGCCTCGTTTGCCGACTATGAGCCGATTATCCGAAAATCTACTGCCAAGTCCCCGAGCCTTATGCATGCTCAGCCTGATCCTGACCACTTGCGCATTTGGCGCTTCGGCGGGGCGGTTCGATTCCAGTGACTTCACGAAGCCGCACTTCTTTCCCATCCTGCCGTGGAGTCCCTACCACGGCTGGAAGGCGCCGTTTGTCGAACGGCGGCAAAACGGGCTGGAGAGCATCGCGGACTGCCATTTCAACATGGCCGGCTTCGTGTGGGCCAAGGACCTTCGGCGCTGCGAGAAACTTGGGCTCGGCGCCATTGTCCTGCCGGCCGGGGACGACAAGACCCTCTCGCCCGCCTACCGGCGCGAATGGAAGAAGCTTCCGGGCGAGGAGATTGAAAGGCGCGTCCAGCAGCTCATCCGGGCCGCCGGCAGGAGCCCGGCGCTCAAGGGTTACTACATCATGGACGAACCGGGCATCGTGGATTTCCCGGCATTGGGCAGGGCCGTGGCGGCAGTGAAGAAATATGCGCCGGGCAAGCTGGCCTACATCAACCTGTATCCCGATTACGCCACGCTCGGCGCGCCCGACATGTCGCAGCTCGGCACCTCCAACTACACCGAGTACCTGGAGCGCTTCGTGGCCGAGGTGAAGCCGCAGGTGATCAGCTACGACAACTACATGGTGCAGTTCTCGGACGACCTCAAGAACAAGGTCAAGGCGGCGAGCTACTATCGCAACCTGCTGGAGGTGCGGCGCGTGGCGCAGGAGCATCAGCTTCCTTTCCTGAACATTGTCTGCGCCAACCAAATCCGTTCCCACACGCCGATACCCTCGCCCGCGAACCTGCAGTTCCAGGCCTATACGACCCTGGCTGCCGGGTATCGCGGTGTTACGTGGTACAACTACTACGGGCCGGGTTACAAATACACGCCCATTGATCCGGCGGGCCTCAAGACTCTCACCTGGGTTTACCTGCGGGACGTGAACTCCCAGGTGGCGGCCCTGGCGCCCGTCATGAGCCGGCTGAGTTCGACCGGCGTCTTCTTCAGCGCGCCTGCGCCGGTGGAGGGCCTGCCGCTGCTGCCAGGCAGGTTGGTCGAAGCAATCTCCTGCGCCACGCCGGTTATGGTCGGCGAGTTCCGGCACGTTAACGGGCAGCCCTACGTGATGGTCGTCAACCTGAGCTTGGAGCAGTCGGCGAAGTTTGTCCTGACCCTCGCGCACCCCCGCGGTCCCATCAGGGTCGTTTCGGCCGTGGACGGCTCACTGTCCGCCTTTGACCAGAAGAACGGGCTTTGGCTCACTGCCGGGCAGGGGGTGTTGCTGGCGCTGTGAGGCTCACCTGCCCGACGATTCTATTCCCGATCCCTTAAGAAGGCCGCCGGCTTGCTGCTCACAAAACGGGACCGACGGCGGGACCCGGCCACTGGAAGGCAAGCCTGACCCGGTCGCGGCGCATGCGGGCAGAATGTGCGCCTCGCTTACCTGCCAACGGGCCGAAAACACACCTCAGCGGCCTCGAGGACCGTCACGCCTTTGGGGGAGATGCAATTGGCCCAGGCCCAGTTGTGGTGCTTTATGACCAATTCCGCCTTGAGAATCGGGTTGTCCGCAGTCGTGTGCGCATCGGTTACGACAATGATGCGGAAGCCCTTGCTCGCCGCGCTGCGGAGGGTCGAGTCAACGCAGAAGTCGGTGGCAAAACCCATCAACAGCAAGGTTGTGATGCCGCGCGACCGAAGCTCCGATTCGAGAGCGGTGCCATAGAACGCATCGCAGGTGGTCTTGCGAATGACCAACTCGCCGGGGCGGACCTGGAGGTCCGGGTGCAGCTTCCAGCCCTCGGTGAACGGGACCAGGTCCTCTTGGCCCGGTTCGCCGTCTTGCTGGATGAAGATGACCGGGGCGCCGGCCTGGCGGGCCTGCGCGGTGACCGCGTTGATGCGAGCGATGACGGCGTCAGCTTCGAACGGCGGGGGCTTCGCGCTGAACAGGCCCGTCTGCACATCAATCACCAATACCGCCGCCTGGTCAGGCATGCTTAAATGGCTGCTTTCGCCCCTTGGATTTCAAGCCTTCCTGTTGAGACGCTTGTGAAGGTTCACAACCGGATGCCCCGAGAGCTTTTGTCGTTTGCGGGCCTCGGCAAAGAGGCGCCGCACATCGTGTCCCCGGGCAGCCGATAACTCATCTTTGATCCGCCAGGTTTCCTGGAGTACCAAGTCACCTTCGCCTTTGAGTGCTGGTTCTTTTGTTGTCTTCATGGCGTCATTCTCCGCCAAGTTCTTCCGGTGTGCAGATTGCCGGCAGTTCGTAGCCTTGGGCTTGCGCCAGCCGACGCAGCCGAATTTCGATGGCCGCATTCGCAATATGCCGACAATTCCACGTCAGTAATATATCCATGCCATGGACGGTGGCGAGGGCAATGTGCGCGGCATCGCCGTCAGCCTTGGCGGGAAGCAGCCCGGATTGGAGGATATTGCCAGCGAGCGATTCCGCGGCAGGGATCAAGTCCAGCACGCTGACTCCCGCCATGAGCTTTAGGCGACGTTGCGCCATGCCTTGTTCTCCGGCGGCAATTTCGTCGAGAACGATTTGAGAGCAATAAAGCTCGTGCTTCTCGCGCTGGAAATCCCACCAGTCGCGAGTGAGTTGCTGGCGGGCGGCCTGCAGCAGGTCGCGGGCGGGGCGCGCTACAACGTAGCTCGGTATCGTGCTTTCGATGTAGATGCGCATGATAGAAGTTTACGCCCGGCGCTCGCGGATCGCGGCCAGAACGTCCGCCACGACTTCCGCCTTTGGCTTGGCGCCGAGGCTGCCTTGGCCGTGGACGCGGACGCTGACGGCGTTGGCGGCCAGGTCGCGCGGGCCGACGACCAGCATGGTGTGGACCTTGGCCTGCTCGGCCTGCTGGATCTTGCCGTTGATCTTGTCGTTGGTGTAATCGCCTTCGGCGCGCACCAGGTTGGCGCGCAGTTCCTGCACCAGGGACCTGGCGTAGTTCACCAACGGCTCTTCCTCGCCGATGGTGAGCACGCGCACCTGTTCGGGCGCGAGCCAGAGCGGGAAGTTGCCGGCGTAATGCTCGATGAGGAAGCCGATGAACCGCTCGTGGGTGCCGAGCGGCGCGCGGTGGATGCACAGCGGCGTCTTCTCGGTATTGTCCCGGTCGCGATAGACCAGGCCGAAGCGTTTGGGCACGGCGAAGTCCACCTGGTTGGTGGCCAGGGTGAACTCGCGGCCAATAACGCTCCAGACCTGCACGTCAATCTTGGGCCCGTAGAAGGCGGCTTCGTTGGGCACTTCGACGTAGTTGATCTTCGAGTTAATGAGGACCTGGCGGACCATGTCCTCGGTCTGCTTCCAAAGCTCGGGCTCGTTGACGTACTTCTTGCCCAGGCCCTCCGGGGCGGAGGTGCTGAAGCGCATCACGTATTTCTCGATGCCGAAGACCTTGAAGTACTTGAGGTACATCTCGTTGACGGCGTTGAACTCCTGCGCGAACTGCTCCGCGGTGCAGTAGATGTGCGCGTCGTTCATGTTCATCGAGCGGACGCGCATCAGGCCAAACAGCTCGCCCGATTGCTCGTAGCGGTAGCAGCAGCCGTATTCGGCCAGGCGCAGCGGCAGGTCGCGGTAACTGCGCGGTTCCGCCGCAAAGATGCGGTGGTGGTGCGGGCAGTTCATGGCTTTGAGGTAGTAACGCCCGACGTGTGCTTCCTGATCCGCGGGCGCGTCGTCCTTGCCGTCACTTGCCCCGCCCTCGGACAATTCCATCGGCGGGAACATGCTCTCCGCGTAATAAGGCAGGTGCCCGGAGGTCTTGTACATCTTCTCCCTGGCGATGTGCGGCGTCTTAACGCGCACGTAGCCGGCCTGAAACTCGGTTTCCTTGGCCAGCTTCTCCAGTTCCTCGACGATGGCCGTGCCTTTGGGCAGCCAGAGGGGCAGGCCGGGGCCGGTGTAGTCGGTGTCAATGGTGTAGAGGCCCATCTCGGCGCCGATCTTGCGGTGGTCGCGGCGCTTGGCCTCTTCCAGCATCTTGAAATACTCCTCGAGCTGGGTCTTGTTCTTGAAGGCGGTGCCGTAGATGCGCTGGAGCTGGGGATTCTTCTCGTCGCCCTTGTAGTAGGCGCTGGCGACGGTGGTGAGCTTGTAGGCGCCGATGTTGCCGGTGCGCATCACGTGCGGGCCGGCGCACAGATCAATGAAGTCGCCCGTCTTGTAGTAGCTGATGGGCTCGCCGTCGGGGATGTCCGCCAGGTTGCCAAGCTTGAACTTGCTCGGGTTGCCCGGCCGCTCCGTCAGGCCGCCCAACCGGCCGCTCTCGGAGTCTTTGATGGCCTGCTCGCGGGTGACGAGGACCTTCTCGAAGGGGTGGTTGGCCTTGATCTCTTTCTTCATCTCGGCCTCGATGGCGGGAAAATCCTCCGGCGTGATGCGGTGCTGGAGTTCCACGTCGTAGTAGAAGCCGTTCTCGACCGCCGGCCCGCCCGCAAACTGTGCGTCGGGCCACAGGCGCAGGATGGCGGTGGCCATCACATGGGCGCAGGAGTGGCGCAGCCGTTCCAGCTCGGTCATCTTGTTGCGGTCGTCGAGCGTTTTCCGATCATCTTGCATGGGATTATTTAACCACAGATGGACACAGATGGACACAGATGTTTTTACAGGACAATGCGCTCCCATTCGAGGCGCGGGTGCTTGAAATTGAGGATCAGGCCCACTCTGAGCTTTGTAATCCGGAGGTAATTCAGCATCTGGCCGCGTTCGACATCGGTGATGCGGTCAATGACCTTCGCATCCACTATCACTTGGTCGCAGGCAACCTGTGTCCATCTGTGTTCATCTGTGGTTGCTTCACATTTCCCTGGCTGCTAACGCCAGGCGGCGACGGAAGTCTTCGCGGTTGTGGGCGTCATGGAACTCGGCGGGGTTGAAGTCGTCGGTCAGGACGCGTCCGTGGCCGGGCGAGGGTTGTGCCACGGCGGCGTAGATGGCTTCCACGTCGCGAAGGACTGAGGGATGGATATTCGCCAGGTCCGGCGCGCGCAGGAAAGTCAGCCCGGGACGGTCTGACGCGACGAAGAAGACGGCGCCATCGTCGCTGACATGGGCCCGCACGGACGGGAAAACGGCCTTGAGCGTTTGGTCCAGGGAGGCGGCAAAGAAGTCGCGGTCGTCGTGCAGGCTGCCGAAGCTGTTGATGACGAGCGTGCCGCCGGGGCGCAGCACGCGGCGGATGGAGGCGAAGGCTTGCCGCGTAAACAGGTGCGTGGGGGAGCTGTCGCCAAGAAAGGCGTCGAGGATGACGGTGTCGTATTGCCTGGGGCAGCGGTTGAGGAAATGGCGCCCGTCGTCCAGGGTCAGGTGGATTTGGTTGGTTTGCAGGTCGAAGAAGCGGACGGCCAGGGGCACGACGGCGGGGTTGATTTCCACCACGTCCACGCGCGCGCCCTGGCGGGTCAGCTCCATTGGCACAATGCCGACGCCCAGGCCAATGCAGAGGGCGTCGGCGATGTTGGTGGTGTAAGCGCGCGCCAGGCCCGCCAAAGCGTAGGTGAACAGGGAGACGCTGAGTTTGCGGTCCGGGTCATAGGTGTTTTGGACGAGGTTGTCGTTGAGGTACATCCGGTAGCTGTGGTGAGGGGCGTCCAACACCTGGAGCAGGCCGAAGTGCGAGTTGCCGCGGAACAACTCGACGGCATAGGAGTAATTGCGCGTCAGGCCCAGGTAGCTTCTCCCACCGGCCGCCGATCCCAGCGCCAGGAGCAGCACCAGGACCGCCGGGCCCCGTCGCCGCGCCAGGAGGAAGTAACCGGCGCAAACCAGCATCAGCGCCAGGGCGGTGAAGTACATCGTGAGCGAGTTGGGCAGGAGCGGAATCAGCAGGTAGCCGATGAGCAGCGTGCCGGCCAGGCTGCCCAGCGTGCCGATCGAGGTGAGCCGACCGACGTTGCCCCCCACGCCCGCCACGGAGGAAGTGATCACGCGGACCAGGTATGGGCCGGTCATGGCCAGCAGCGCCAAAGGGACGAAGAAGAGCATGACGGAGGCGAGCAGCGACCCGACGGGGAGGCTGAAATCGAGACACCAGTAGGCGAGGGGTTCGCAGAGGCGCACCGTGAGGACCAGGTAAATGGCCGCGGCGAGGATGGCCCAGTAGAGCCGCGCGAGCCGTTGGGACTGGTCGGCGAGGCGTCCCCCGGCGTAATAGCCGCAGGCCAGCGCGACCAGCGTCACCGCAATCTGGGCTGTCCAGACGAAGTGCGACAGGCCGATGTAAGGCGAGAGCATCTTCGCGCCGAGAATCTCGACGATCATGATGGCGGCACCCGTGACCGCCGCCGTGAAATAGAGATAGCCGCGCAAGGAACGTGACAGCGCAGGCTCCGCTGCGGGCGCAGGTTGCTTTTTCACGGACGAGTTATTACGCGAGGCTTCGGGCGGGGGCAATGTTTTATGCCAACTCCAGCTTGCGCCCGTGCGAGTACTTTCCTGCCGGCTAAGAATAGCGCTCCGCCCCGCTGCCTGGGCGGCCTTGCCAGCCCGGACCGCGGACGACCTGGCCGGGCTTGGCGCCGGTGTGCTCGCCGTCCTTGAGGACCTGGACGCCGTTGACGAACACATCGCGCACGCCGGTGGCGTATTGCTGCGGCTGCTCGAAGGTCGCGTGGTCCCGGATGGCGGCGGGGTCGAAGACGACGATGTCGGCGAAGAAGCCGGGCTTGAGCGCGCCGCGGCGATCGAGCTTGAGGTTGGCGGCGGGCAGGGCGCTCAGGCGGTGGATAGCGGCTTCGAGGGGGATCAGCTTTTCGTCGCGGACATATTTGCCCAGCAGGCGGGCGACGTTGCCATAGGCGCGCGGGTGCGGGTTGGACAGGAGGAAGACCCCTTCTGGCGCAAATGAGCCTTCGTCCGAACCGAAGCTCACCCAGGGCAGCTTGAGCTGCCGGCGCACGTTGTCCTCGGACATGATGAAGTAGATGGCATCCACGCGGCCTTTGTCTTCGGCGACGAGGTCCATGGCGGCCTCTTCGGGCGAGGTGCCGCGCAGCGCGGCGACTTCGGCCAGGGTCTTGCCGGTGAGCGGCTTGAGCCGGTCGCTCTTGAAGCCGGCGAGCACGATCCGGTCTGGAGACCCTGCGGCCACATAGAAGTTCTCCCAGTCGTCGGCGGGGGCGGCCATTTCGCGTTTCACCCGCTGGCGCACGGCGGGATCTCGGAGGCGCTTCACCCATTCCTCCAGCCCGCCTTCCTGAACCCAGGGCGGCATGGCGGCATCGAGCCCCGTGCCCGCGGCGGTGTAATTGTACATATCCGCGGTGATAGCCAGTCCCTCGGCCCGCGCGGCCTCGATCTTCCGGATCAGCGGCTCCAGCTTGTGCCAGTTGGGCTGGCCGGCGACTTTAAGGTGATAAACCTCGGCCCGGATCGGGGCTTCCCGGGCAATGCGGATCAGCTCGTCAGCGGCTTCGAGCAACCGGCTGCTCTCGCTGCGGAGATGCGAGATGTAGAGCCCGTCGCATTCGGCGGCGACCTGGCACAGCGCGATGAGTTCGTCCGTCTTCGCGTAACAGGCCGGGGCGTAGATCAAAGACGACGCGACGCCCAACGCGCCTTCGGCCATGGCCTCGCGCACCAGTTGTCTCATGCGCTCCAGTTCGGCGGGCGTGGGCGGGCGGTCCTTATAACCGATTTCGTGGACGCGCGCGGTGGTGGCGCCGACGAAGGAAGCGACGTTGCAGGAGACGCCCCGCCGGACGAGGTGTTCCAGGTATTCGCCGAGCGTGGTCCATTCGATGTCGTACTTGATGTCGCCCTGCCGCTCGCGCAGTTGCCGTTTCATCGTGTCGTTGAGCGGCCCCATGGAGGAGCCCTCGCCCATGACCTCGAGCGTGACGCCCTGGCGGATGTCGCTTTGCGAGCGGCCGTCCTCGATGAGCGAGCGGTTGGCCCAGCTCAGCATATTGATGAAGCCCGGCGCGACCGCCAGGCCCCGGGCGTCCAGCTCGACCTGCCCGCGCGCGCCGCCCGGCGAGCCGACCGCCGCGATGTTCTGACCGTTGACGGCGAGGTCGGCGTTGATGGGCGGCCCGCCGCTGCCGTCGTAGATCGTGCCGTTGCGGATGAGGAGGTCGTATTCAGTATGCATTGAAGTGTGAATCCCAGAACCGCACCCTTCCGAGGCTTTGGCACAGAGGTCGAGGCGGGCGGTTCATCTAGGGCAATTATTATGGGATCGGTGCTGGCGAAATACAAGGGGAAGGATGGCTTCCGCGATATCACCCGAATCCTTAGCGAACGCGCGGAGTGACCCAAACTGTGGCCACGACGCACCAAGCGCGAGGAGATAGGAGTCGAGGACAACCCTTTTGAGGCTTGCGGTTGCTTTTGCAGGACCTCCGGGGAGCG
>Ga0209201_1000662_pt1 | contig 45089 bp, 30 predicted proteins | sample AD_UKC055_MetaG_FD_184411 | JGI IMG/M metagenome (GOLD analysis project Ga0209201, IMG submission 184411) | Active sludge microbial communities of municipal wastewater-treating anaerobic digesters from USA - AD_UKC055_MetaG (SPAdes) (version 2) | ecosystem: Engineered > Bioreactor > Anaerobic >... | reverse complement strand
CATCTTCCAGCTTGACGTATTGAAGCGATTCGGAGTTGATGATGGTCCCGTATTGTTTAGCGGCTTCAAAATCTTCGAATTTACAGCGGTAAGAACATAGTTCCGGATGTCTGGCCGAAATAAAGCCGATCTGATTTTTGTTGGGCGTAAGCACTTCCACAGGGATGGCGTGGTCCATAAGCATTTCTGCCAGGCCTCCCATACCGCAACCTACATCGAGTACCGGAGCCTTCTTATTGACAATTTGCTCGAGTAGATTCTCGGCATAGCGTTGCTGAGCCGTCTGGAATTGATTCAGGGAGATGTCGCCGGGGTCTATCCGGGTATTTTCAAAGTACCCCCAATGCAGCATGTTGTTTTGGAGGATTTTAGAATACAAATGCAATTACAGGTCGTAAGTGGATTTGTCGAATGCGGCGTTTTTCTTGTGAAAACGCCAGGCCTTGTACCAGGCGACAGGATTGAAGAATGGGGTCAGTTTGCTCATAAATGTGCTTTGGCTCGTGATGCGTAAAAGTACACAAATTATATACACAAACAGTATAAGTGTAGGTTGAAAAGTAAATAAAATTAATTATCGCAGTATCAGCAGATTGCTTCGGGAAGAAAAAAACTTTGAATTTTTTCTTCCAAAATATTTGGAGCGTAAGGTAAAAACAACATATCTTTGCAGCCCTTTTCGATCGTAAAAAAGTAGTCCGTTGGGATAGCTGGAGCGAAAAGGAGAAGTGGAAACACATTTCGTTCTTTGACTGATTGAATATAGTAGTACAAGAGAGAGCGGGCATATTTATGTCTGATTGTCAATTTAATAATTCTTGGATTGTACGAGTCCTGAGATAGACAGATTTTAGTTTTATATTTTTATATATACAACGGAGAGTTTGATCCTGGCTCAGGATGAACGCTAGCGATAGGCTTAACACATGCAAGTCGAGGGGCATCACGAGGTAGCAATACTTTGGTGGCGACCGGCGTACGGGTGCGTAACACGTATGCAACCTTCCTGTAAGTGTGGGATAGCCTCCTGAAAGGGAGATTAATACCTCATGATATGTATTTGCTGCATGGCATTTACATTAAACATTTATGGCTTACAGATGGGCATGCGTTCCATTAGGCAGTTGGTGTGGTAACGGCTCACCAAACCTACGATGGATAGGGGTTCTGAGAGGAAGGTCCCCCACACTGGAACTGAGACACGGTCCAGACTCCTACGGGAGGCAGCAGTGAGGAATATTGGTCAATGGGCGCGAGCCTGAACCAGCCACGTCGCGTGAAGGATGACGGCCTTATGGGTTGTAAACTTCTTTTACAGGGGAATAAAGTGAGTCACGTGTGATTTTTTGCATGTACCCTGTGAATAAGCATCGGCTAACTCCGTGCCAGCAGCCGCGGTAATACGGAGGATGCGAGCGTTATCCGGATTTATTGGGTTTAAAGGGTGCGTAGGCGGGATATTAAGTCAGCGGTGAAAGTTTTCGGCTCAACCTTAAAATTGCCGTTGAAACTGTTATTCTTGAGTGCAGTAGAGGTAGGCGGAATTCGTTGTGTAGCGGTGAAATGCGTAGATATAACGAGGAACTCCGATTGCGTAGGCAGCTTACTATATTGCTACTGACGCTGAGGCACGAAAGTGTGGGTATCAAACAGGATTAGATACCCTGGTAGTCCACACAGTAAACGATGAATACTAGCTGTTTGCGATATATTGTAAGCGGCCGAGCGAAAGCATTAAGTATTCCACCTGGGGAGTACGTCGGCAACGATGAAACTCAAAGGAATTGACGGGGGCCCGCACAAGCGGAGGAACATGTGGTTTAATTCGATGATACGCGAGGAACCTTACCCGGGCTTGAAATGCAGATGATCGAAGTGGAGACACTTTTTCCAGCGATGGCGTCTGTGTAGGTGCTGCATGGTTGTCGTCAGCTCGTGCCGTGAGGTGTCGGCTTAAGTGCCATAACGAGCGCAACCCTCATTACTAGTTACCATCAGGTCTAGCTGGGGACTCTAGTGAGACTGCCGGCGTAAGCTGTGAGGAAGGTGGGGATGACGTCAAATCAGCACGGCCCTTATGTCCGGGGCGACACACGTGTTACAATGGGGAGTACAGCGGGAAGCTACCTGGCGACAGGATGCCAATCTTTTAAAACTCTTCTCAGTTCGGATCGGAGTCTGCAACTCGACTTCGTGAAGCTGGATTCGCTAGTAATCGCGCATCAGCCACGGCGCGGTGAATACGTTCCCGGGCCTTGTACACACCGCCCGTCAAGCCATGGAAGTTGGTGGTGCCTGAAGTACGTGACCGCGAGGAGCGTCCTAGGGCAAAACTGATGACTGGGGCTAAGTCGTAACAAGGTAGCCGTACCGGAAGGTGCGGCTGGAACACCTCCTTTCTGGAGGGGCTTGTACTTGGGCACTGTTTATAGGTGTTCATATGGGGGTTATTATGAGGTCGGATTTTGCCGGCTTTCTCTTTACTGCTATTTTTTTTGTGATAAACTGGAGACGATGGTTCGTCCGGGTGCTGATTTTAGTTGGTTTTTCTTCTCTTTTGAGTAGATTTTTCCTTCTGTTCATAATCACCTTACGTTTCCCGGGTTTTGCCAGAGTGTCGAACCTAGTCCTATAGCTCAGTTGGTTAGAGCGCTACACTGATAATGTAGAGGTCGGCAGTTCAACTCTGCCTGGGACTACCAGCTTTTCTTGATTTTGTAATGGTTGCTTTTTGGAGTAATTTTTGCTTAATCTTGATGGTTTTATGGGGGATTAGCTCAGCTGGCTAGAGCACCTGCCCTGCAAGCAGGGGGTCATCGGTTCGATTCCGATATTCTCCACTTTTTTATTGGGAGGTTTTGTGAAACGCTTTCCATCCTTCTTTTTCAGGTAGGCTTCACGATGTTCGTTTGTGGCATTAGTGTTACGGTTTTAACACGTGTGTAGTTTTATCTTGCGGGAGGTATACGATCTTTGACATATTGAAGTTAACGAGTAAAGAAATAAGAGAATAAGTCTTTTACTCATTGTTATTGTAACAGGGGCGTGAGTTTTTGTTATTTTATGATGGGTATAAGCAAGAAAGTAAGCAAGGGCGCATGGCGGATGCCTTGGCTCTCAGAGGCGATGAAGGACGTGATAAGCTGCGATAAGCTGCGGTGATTGGCAAATACGATTTGATCCGCAGATTTCCGAATGGGGCAACCCGCCGGACTGACGGTCCGGCACACCTGTAAAGGTGGGCTAACGTGGGGAACTGAAACATCTTAGTACCCATAGGAGAAGAAAATAATAATGATTCCCTTAGTAGTGGCGATCGAACGGGGAGCAGCCCAAACCGTTATTGTTTTGGCAATAGCGGGGTTATAGGAGTATATCTAAGCTATAGTTTAGTCAACTGGAAGTGTCTGGAAAGTCACACCATAGACAGTGATAGTCTGGTACAGGTACGCTTGAGCTATAGTGATATACCACCTGAGTAGCGCGGGACACGTGGAATCTTGCGTGAATTTGCGGGGACCATCCCGTAAGGCTAAATACTTCTGAGAGACCGATAGTGTACTAGTACTGTGAAGGAAAGGTGCAAAGGACCTCGAACAGAGGAGTGAAATAGTTCCTGAAACCATGCGCTTACAAGCGGTCGGAGCCCTTTTTGTGGGGTGACGGCGTGCCTTTTGCATAATGAACCTACGAGTTACTGTTGTCGGCCAGGTTAAGGTGTTCAGCACCGTATCCGAAGCGAAGGCGAGTCTTAATAGGGCGTTTGAGTCGGCGGCAGTAGACGCGAAACCAAGTGATCTACCCATGGTCAGGCTGAAGTTTGGGTAACGCCAACTGGAGGGCCGAACCGCAAAACGTTGAAAAGTTTTCGGATGAATTGTGGGTAGGGGTGAAAGGCTAATCAAACTTGGAGATAGCTCGTACTCCCCGAAATGCATTTAGGTGCAGCCTTGGGAGTTTCTTATGAGAGGTAGAGCGACTGATTGGATGCGAGGGCTTCACCGCCTATCAAGTCTTGATAAACTCCGAATGCTCATAAGTTATCCTGGGAGTGAGGGCATGGGTGCTAAGGTCCGTGTCCGAGAGGGAAAGAACCCAGACCATCAGCTAAGGTCCCCAAATGATACCTAAGTTATATGAACGAAGTCAGATTGCACAGACAGCTAGGATGTTGGCTTGGAAGCAGCCATTCATTTAAAGAGTGCGTAACAGCTCACTAGTCGAGGAGTTTGGCATGGATAATAACCGGGTATAAGGTATCTACCGAAGCTATGGATTATATGGTAGGGGAGCATTCCATTGTCGTTGAATGTGAAGTGTGAGCTTTGCTGGAGATTATGGAAACGCAAATGTAGGTATAAGTAACGATAAAGGGGGTGAGAAACCTCCTCGCCGAAAGACTCAGGATTCCTGATCAACGTTAATCGGATCAGGGTTAGTCGGGCACTAAGGATAAGCCGAAGGGCGATTCCGATGTCAGAATCGGTTAATATTCCGATACTGGCTTTATGAGTGACGTGGAGACGGAGAAGTGACAGTGTCGCCAACTGACGGAATAGTTGGTTAAAGGGTGTAGACGTTGATTGTGGCAGGCAAATCCGCCGCGAGAGTTGAACCTGATAGTACCGAGAGCCCTTGTGGCGATCGGATAGTACATGTAAACAGGCTTCCAAGAAAATCCGCTAAACATATCATAGAGTCACCCGTACCTCAAACCGACACAGGTAGTTGGGTAGAGTATACTAAGGCGCTCGAGTGAATCACGGTTAAGGAACTAGGCAAATTTGTCCTGTAACTTTGGGAGAAAGGACGCCACAGCGATGTGGTCGCAGAGAATTGGTCCAGGCGACTGTTTAGCAAAAACACAGGGCTATGCTAAATCGAAAGATGCTGTATATGGCCTGACACCTGCCCGGTGCCGGAAGGTTAAGAGGAGATGTTATCGTGAGAGAAGCATTGAATTGAAGCCCCGGTAAACGGCGGCCGTAACTATAACGGTCCTAAGGTAGCGAAATTCCTTGTCGGGTAAGTTCCGACCTGCACGAATGGTGTAACGATCTGGACGCTGTCTCAACCGTGATCTCGGTGAAATTGTAGTATCGGTGAAGATGCCGATTACCCGTAACGGGACGGAAAGACCCCGTGAACCTTTACTGCAGCTTAACATTGAGTTTGGGTATCAGATGTGTAGGATAGGCCGGAGACTGTGAATCAGGTACGCTAGTATTTGTGGAGTCATCCTTGAAATACGGTCCTTTTGTTATTTGAATTCTAACCCGCGTTATTTTGTGGGGACACTGTTTGGTGGGTAGTTTGACTGGGGTGGTCGCCTCCAAAAGAGTAACGGAGGCTCCTAAAGGTGCGTTCAGGCCGATTGGTAACCGGTCGTAGAGTGTAATGGCATAAACGCGCTTGACTGAGAGACCTACAAGTCGATCAGGTGGGAAACCAGAGCATAGTGATCCGGTGGTTCCGCATGGAAGGGCCATCGCTCAAAGGATAAAAGGTACTCCGGGGATAACAGGCTGATCATTCCCAAGAGCTCATATCGACGGAATGGTTTGGCACCTCGATGTCGGCTCGTCACATCCTGGGGCTGGAGAAGGTCCCAAGGGTTGGGCTGTTCGCCCATTAAAGTGGCACGCGAGCTGGGTTCAGAACGTCGTGAGACAGTTCGGTCCCTATCTGTTATGGGCGTAGGAAATTTGAGGAGATCTGACACTAGTACGAGAGGACCGTGTTGGACGAACCGCTGGTGTATCGGTTGTTTCGCCAGGAGCACTGCCGAGTAGCTACGTTCGGACGGGATAAGCGCTGAAAGCATCTAAGCGCGAAGCCTACTTCAAGATGAGATTTCCCTTAAGGGTTGTGGTAGACTACCACGTTGATAGGCTGCAGGTGTACAGGTGGTAACATCAAAGCCGAGCAGTACTAATTGCCCGTGACTTTTTTGCTGAGATGGACTTTTTTTATTTCTTTTCTTGTTGCTTCGATATGTCAAGCTTTATTATCCGGTTTAATCCGGCCGCCTTTATTTGGGAGAGTGTTTCCCGAGAAGCTGAAACTAAAGCAAGGCGAACTTTTTTAGGTGACTATAGCATTGGGGTTCCACCTCTTCCCATTCCGAACAGAGAAGTTAAGTCCAATAACGCCGATGGTACTGCGCAAGCGGGAGAGTAGGTAGTCGCCCTTTTTAGCGAAGCCTCATCAACGAATACGTTGGTGGGGCTTTGTGTTTTTTACCTTTCGCTATTTTTTTTGAACAGCATTTGTCGTTGAAGGATTTTTCATCACTTCCTGTTGTTTGATTTTCAACAGAACGTACTGCAGGAAAGCCCTACCCGAAGCCGATATATAGACACGGCGCGCTTCGGGCGCCGGGGATATCGGGAGGCTGAGCGGGTAGGGCTTTCCGGGCGCCAGGCTGCCAAATCAAAGAGCCTGCCCCAAAGGAGCAGGCTCTTAATCGAAAGGTATGGCGTAAATCAGAATCAGCCTTCCTTGGGTTGCAAAAAATCTCGAGGGGCGATTTTATTCCAAAACCGTGATGTGAAAACAGGCCTGCTTAACTTCCTTAACTACGAGGCAACGACCTTCTTTCGACATTTCTGTCAACACTTCTGCCAGGGGGTGGCGCATCATATCGTGACGGCAAAAGCCTTCCGGTGCGGGTTTTTCGTGTTTAGGCAGGAATTCTTTGTACGAAATGTCAAAGGATGTTCCGTAGATATGAGAAGATTCGTTTTGGGTGGCGTTGATGTTGCGTTTGCCCAGACCCTGCTGGCTTTCGTTTGTTCGCAATGCTGAGCTTACCATTAAGTAATAAGCCGGCAGATTCATTTCTTTAAGTTTGCCGTGAAAACGCTCGCCAATCTCCTCCAGCAGATCGACAGCTTTAGGTACCAGATAAGGCTGTGAGTGTGTCAGGTTTTTCAACCGGTAGCTGTTGGCCTTTTCGTCTAAAGCTTTGAGTTTGCGACGCCTCACAAGTCCGGGCAGTTCTTTCTCCATCTCCGCATTGCTCGCAAAGGGCTTGATGCCCATCCGTTTTCCACTCTCAAGATGCAGGTCGTTGTTATCCTTGAGCTTCCCCACCTTCCAATGTCTGGTAGAAATCACCTTACAATCAGGACATTGTCCCAGTTTGTAAAAGGTGGTCGCCTTGGATAACTTGGTCTCTTTCCGGTCGGAATCGCCTAAAGAACGTGCCAAAGCTATCATAACAAGACAAGTACAAAAACCGATAACAAAAAAATAGAGACCGAAAAGGGGTTTAGAACGGCGCATGGTTGTAGAGTTCTTAGTTCAGTATTTTTTCCGCCTTATCGAGAGCTTTATTGATGTGGTCAAAGATAAATTCTTTACCGATGTAGTCGGCAAGACCGGAGCGGTCAAGTACGTCGTAGACTTTTTTGTTCACGCCGCTCAGAATAATTTGTATGTGATGCTTTCTGGAGTTCTCACACAAACTGTGTAAATTTTTTAAACCGGTGGAATCGATAAAGGGAACTTTGCGCATCCTAATGATACGTACTTTTGCCTGGTGTTTTTTAACTTCAGAGCTGATCTCGCCAAAGGTGTTAGCCACACCAAAAAAGAAGGGCCCGTCAATTTCGTAAATTTCAATATCGTCGCTGATCTTTTCCAATATGGCGATGGCTTCGGGGTCTTCGGTTCTTTCGATTTCGTTTTCAATTACCTTGATGCTTGAAGTTTCCATCACCCGCTTGATAAACAATACGCAGGCCAGTAATAATCCCAGTGAAATGGCTATAGTAAGATCGAAAATTACCGTTAAAAAGAAGGTTAACAACAATACCAGCACATCGCTTTTGGGGTTTTTAAGCAGAGATTTAAAAGAGCGCCATTCGCTCATATTATAAGCCACTACCACCAAAATCCCGGCCAGGCAGGCAAATGGAATATTCGCAGCCAGAGGCATCAAAAACAGATATACCAGAAGCAAAAAGATGGCGTGTACAATGCCGGCCACCGGAGTGCGGCCTCCGTTGTTAATGTTGGCCATGGTTCTGGCAATGGCTCCTGTGGCTGGAATGCCGCCAAAAAAAGAGGACGTGATATTTGCCAGGCCCTGAGCGATCAACTCGGTATTGGAATGGTGTTTTTTACCGGTAACACCGTCCGCCACCATGGCAGATAGCAGGCTTTCGATGGCACCCAACATGGCTATGGTAAATGCCGGCCCCAGCAATAACCGGATGGATTGCAGGGTAATGGGCGGCGTGCTGGGTTTGGGTAGCGGAGCGCCACCGCTCAGTTCAGGATAAACATTTCCGATGGTGTCGATTTCGACTCCGTATTTTTTAAGTACAACAACCAGCAAGGTCGAAACAATGATAGCTACCAGTGATCCCGGAATGACTTTACTGACTTTTTTCCAAAGAAAGATCAGAACGACGGTAAATACAGCAATACCGGTAGCCCAGGGATCGATTGTTCCAAGGTGTTTGGCGTAACAGATCCATTTTTCGATAAAGTCGGAGGGCACAGATAAAGCTGAGCCATCCAAAGCTTTCAAACCCAAAAAATCTTTAATCTGGGTTGAAAAAATAACGAGGGCTATTCCGCTGGTAAAACCCACTATGATGGGATAAGGCATGAACTTGATGGCGTCTCCCAATCTGAGCAGCCCCATCAATACCAGCAAAACTCCGGCGATGGCAGTAGCTATAATCAATCCTGTAAGCCCGAATTGAGCAACTATTCCGGCAACAATTACAATAAAAGCACCGGTAGGACCGCCAATCTGCACATGGGAACCACCAAACAAAGAGATAACCAGTCCCCCAATAATGGCAGTAATAAGGCCTTGTTGCGGACTCACTCCGCTGGCAATACCAAAAGCGATGGCCAAAGGTATGGCAATCACTCCCACAATAACACCGGCCGTAAGGTCTTTTACAAACAAGGCCTTGGAGTATTGCTTGCTTTTAATCAGTTCGTAAAACTTAGGTACAAATACCTTATTGAGTTTAAATTTATTTATAGTATTCATTCTTTTTCCATCCACCCCGGCCAAAAATTGTGCGAAGATAGCCATTTAGACGAAATTTTGCCGTAATTTTGTGGCCTAAATTTCTCATTTTAAGAATATGCCATTAAATCTGCCTCCTCAATTACCCGCTATAGATATTTTGAAAAAGGAAAATATCTTCGTAATGGACGAAAACCGAGCATCTACCCAGGATATTCGTCCACTCAGGATAGTGGTGCTTAATTTAATGCCTATAAAAATCACAACCGAAACCGACTTGATTCGTCTGCTTTCCAATTCTCCTTTGCAGTTGGAAATGAAGTTAATGAAAATAAAAAGTCATACGCCAAAAAACACTCCGGTGGAGCATATGAAGGCTTTTTACGAAACCTTTGAGCGACTGCGCAGCGAAAAATTTGACGGGATGATTATTACCGGAGCCCCGGTTGAGCATCTTGATTATGAGGAGGTCACTTATTGGGAAGAGGTCAAAGAAATATTCGATTGGTCGCGTACTCACGTTACCTCGACTATGTATATCTGTTGGGCTGCGCAAGCCGGTTTGTACCATCAATACGGAATTCCCAAATACAATTTACCCGAAAAAAAATTCGGTATTTTCAAACATCGGGCTAATCAACCGGAATATCCCTTGTTCAGAGGTTTTGACGATGAATTTTACGTACCTCACAGCCGTTACACCGAAATTCGCCGTGAAGATATTTTAAACAAACCGGAATTGACTCTGTTGGCCGAATCCGAAGAAGCCGGAGTGTATATTGTTATGGGTCGCAACGGCAGGGAATTCTATCTAACCGGCCATTCGGAGTACGCGCCCGATACTTTGCACAAAGAATACCTCCGAGATCTGGAAAAAGGCCTGAAAATAGCTGTCCCCAGTAATTATTACACCGATGACGATCCCACCAAACAACCTCTGGTTCGTTGGAGAGGGCATGCCAACCTATTGTTTAGTAATTGGCTGAACTATTTTGTATATCAGGAAACTCCCTTTGATATCAGTCAGGTGCATTGATGACTGCCGGCAGGAAAGCACGAGATCTTTATTACTTCGGTCTGTAAAGCGATTCGGTCAGGATTTTGTCTGCATCCGTTTCCATCATCATGTCTAAAACGCTGAGCTTTTTGTGTCGCTGCATATAGGCTTCTACAATTTTCAGCCCTGTCCAGAGTACGGCTCTCGATGGTGATTCCCGGGTAAAATATACCGTAGCGGGTCCGTCTCCTATGTATTTACTCAAGACCAGGTGATCTCTGCTGTACAGATGCTCGTATTCCAATATGCGCTCCCACATTCTTTTCTCGTTGACGGCACACCAGTCTGCCTGTTCTTTGGTCCAGCCTGTTAGGTACTCAATTTCCGTTTTAGGAAAGAGCAATTTGAGAACAAACAGTATTTTGCCCTCGTAAATAATGAAATCCAGTAAACGGCTGTCGGCCATGATAGAGGCATTGGTAAATTCAGACCGTAGCCAGCCGTTCAGACAATCGGGAACCAGTTGTTCCGCTCTCATGCGTTGGCGTTGGTAATCGTAAAACAGACTTTGGTACAATACATAGTCACTGCCCAGATATTTGTCGAGACTGACCGAAAGGATGGACGGAGCCGAAACCACCGATTGACTAAAACCCGATAAATGGGTGGATACAGACGGCAGAGGCATGTCCGGAACAAAGTGACACAGCCTGTGAAAGGCCACTGAGAGTTGTTTTTGGTATATTTCGAGATCCGGGAACAAAGCCTGGCAATCGGTGTAGACTTTTTGCATGGTGGAGTCGAGGCGAAACAACTCGAGGAAGGAATCGGTACGGGCCTCACCTACGGAACCGAATTGCATGATTCGGTTAGAGAAAAGATCTCTAAAAACAGAGTCTTCGATGCGCCCGTCCTCGAAAAAGTCTTGCTCGTAACGTGTAAATACCAAAGGATGTTTGGGTTTCCCGAGCACGCGATAGCGCGCTTCGCTGCTGCAGGCACTCAAGAACAAGAGAGTAGCAACAAAGAGCAAGACTTTTTGCCAGCTCATTTTACCGAAGTTGATTTTACATTACTCAAAAGAGTATTCGTTTTGTCCTTTTTAGGTTTTTCGTTTGTTTCATAATAAACGGGAGGACGACGAAATGCCCTGATTATGAGCCAGATGCCGGCAATCACAAAGGGGATACTCAGGAGTTGCCCCATATTCAACAGCATGCCCTCTTCGAAGGCTTCCTGATTTTCTTTGACAAATTCAATCAAAAACCGGGACAGGAATACTCCAATCAAAAATACGCCGAACAAAAAACCCTCCCGGTGTTTGAGTTTTGTTTTCCAATAAAGGTTGTATAAAACAACAAAACAGAGTAGGTAGCAAAGAGCTTCGTAAATCTGGGTGGGGTGAGAGGGCTCCGAAAAAACCGGATCGGCTCCGCGACGCACCTGGTACCAGTTGGTTATAAAGCGGAAGCCCCAGGGCAAATCGGTGGGATGACCGTAAATTTCGTGATTTGCCAGATTCCCCAGTCTTATGAGGGCGCCTGCCAAAGCCACCGATACTACAATACGGTCGAAAGTCCAGTTGAGACTGCGCTTAGTGACTCTTTTGCTGTAGAGCCAAACCGCCAGAATGATACCAATCGCACCGCCGTGGCTGGCCAGCCCGCCTTCCCAAATCTTAATGATTTCCCAGGGATGTTGCGAATAATAGTCCCAGGCGTAAAAGAAAACATGCCCCAGGCGAGCACCCACGGCAGCGGCAATAATAATGTAAATAAAGAGTTTATCTACCCATTTATCGGGCACTTTCTCGGCTTTGAACATTTTGGAGGTTATCACCAACCCAAAATAAAAGCCCAAAGCAAACAATAAACCATACCAGCGCACCTCCTTACCAAACAAATTGAAAAGTTGAGGCGGAAAAGTCCAGGTAACAGCATCCAAAACTCCCATTTTTCTTTTTTTTTGAGTGCTCAAAGATAGCGTTTAGCGAGAGCAATAGCAAAATAAATTTTGCTATTGCCGAGCGTAGCTATCTTCCCGGGCGCAGCCTGAAAAGTAGCGTTTAGCGTCGAGGGCGCAGCCTGAAAAGTAGCGTTTAACGTCGAGGGCGCAGCCCGAAAAGTAGCGTTTAACGTCGAGGGCGCAGCCCGAAAAGTAGCGTTTAGCGTCGAGGGCGCAGCCCGAAATTAAATCAACATCACTAAATTCCAGATTAAATCGAAGAGTTTAAAATGATAGAAATGTGTTAACATGCCCCCCTATAAGAGTTATTAAAGACAACGCTCTTTATTGTTGTTTAATAAAACAGTATTATTTTTGCGATAATTTTTTAGGAAGCCCCACTATCTTTGGTCTATAAAAACCATAAAAGACACATATTATATTATGCTCAAACGATACAGTATTTTACTTACTCTGGCAACCATCCTTTTCACACATGTATCGGCTGGTTCCTTTGCAGATAGGAAGAATTCGGTTTTTCTTGAGGGCTCTCTGTTGTACAATTTAGAATTGTTCGGAATTAAAAAATTGAAGATAAATTCAATAATCTTTTTCTCCATATTACAAATATTATAACATCATCATGAAAAATAAAAACAAAATATCATACATCTATGTTTTCCTTGCCTGCTTACTGTTGGAACTGATTATTGTCCCCATTCGTGGTATCAATTTAGAGCTTTCCGGATTGATTGCTTTCGTGGCATATAGCTTATTCATTTATTTTTGTTGTAAATTTTTCAGGAAGCTCAATCCTCTCCTTATTTTAGGCTTTACATTTCTTGCCTGGTTTCTTTTGAATCTTCCTGTTCGATTGTTTTACTGGAAAGATGCGCTGATCACTTTGTGGGAATTGTTAATGCATGTTTTAGGGATGATTACAGGCTATTTACTATGGGTTAATAAAAGAATCTGGAAATTTGTTACACTCTTAGTTGCAACAATAGTATGTGTTGTGTATGCCGCGAATAATATCAAATGGCTTGATTATCTGTCGTTCGGCAAGGTAGATAGTGAAGGCGAACAAGTGTTGGAGGAGGATTTCTGTTTACGTGATTTGAATGGAAGTGAATTATCGCTTAATGATTTTAAAGATAAATACCTTGTATTGGACTTTTGGTCTTCATCCTGTGGTTTGTGCATTAAAAACTTTCCCGAAGTTCAGTCGTTTTCTGAAAAGTTTAGCAATAATCAGCGAGTTTCATTTTATTCTGTTTTCTGTGTATCCGCAAACAGATGCGAAACCCGGCAAACCGGATTCGATATTGTTCAAAAAAGAGGATTCAGTTTTCCCTTGTTGTTTTCGGAAGACGAAAGCTATAAAAAATTTGGCGTCAGTTGCTTTCCTACTGTCGTGATTTTTTCGCCAGACAATAAAATTATTTTTCGCGGCAGACTTGAGATTGCAATTAAATTTATAAACAAAAACATAAATAAATAAAATATGTATGTGTCATAATGTGATGAACACTATACATAGAAGCTTGACAGGAAAAGGACTGATTGGATCGTTGCTTTTTTTATAATTATGACAGCTTTTTTTATAAGGGGCGGAAAAGCAAAAAAATCCGACCAAGGACAGCATTGATTAAATTTTAGAACAAAGAAGCTGTCTCCCCACTTACGCAAAAGAGACAGCTTCTCAACCCAAAAATTAAACCTTCATCAAACTCAAAAATCCTCCACCTTATCTGTTGCCACCTTGTCCGGGAGCTGCACCCTGACGTTGCATGCGTCTTTGTGCTGCCTCTTCCAGTTGTTTGGCGTAGTCTTTTTGCTGCTGAGGTGTAAACACCTTGTTCAATTCAGCTGTCTTGGTCTTGGTTACTTCTTCTCTTTGTTTCATAAAGGCCTCGCGGTCAAATTCTTGACCACTGCTTCTCATCTCGGCCATACGGACGGAATCTTGTTGGGCATATTTAAGACAGATCTTAAATACGTCTTTTGCTTGTTGTTCAGTGAGTGAAAGGCTGCTTTTTAATTGCTCTACTTCTCTTTCGGCACGGGCGGTAGTGCTAAATTGACCGCGTTGACCGGTTCTTTGCTGTTGCTGAGCTGTAATTGTTCCGGCCACGAACAGCAAAGCCATCGTAATTACTAATGAAAACCTTTTCATAAAAATGAGGATTAAAAATAAATAAAGTGAATTCGCTAAACTGGGTATTAGAGACCATTTGATCGGAATCGTTTAATGCCCGGCAAGCAAATAATGATAAAATAACATCAATAAACACTTCTTAATTAAATCCCCTTTCTTTTTTGATTTGCTCGTAGGCTACATTCACTTCTTTGAGTTTTTCGGTAGCCTTTTTTTGTACGTCTTCGCCTAAATGTTCCAGCTTGTCGGGATGGTATTTGACAGCCATTCTTTTATAGGCTTTCTTAATTTCTTCAACACTGGCTTCAGGACTGATCTCAAGTATTTTATAGGCGCTGGTGGCGTCTTTAATAAACATAGCGCGTATCGACTCATAATCCATTACCGAAATGCCCAGCCAGGAGGCAATGCTTTGAATCAGCCGGATTTCTGCTTCTTGTAACCGGCCGTCGCTTTGACCCAATCCAAATAAATAATGTAAGAGTTGGAGGCGTGAGGCGTAATCCATGGCTTGTCTGATTTGTTGACAAACCGGTACCAGATCGTAGTCTTTCTTGATCAGTTCGCGAAATATCAAAATATATTGTTCGGCTTTTTCTTGTCCGAATTGTTGGCGGAAGAAATTTTTCACATACTGAAGTTCAGATTTTAATACTCGTTGATCGGATTTCATGATAGCAGCCGAAAGAACCAGTAAACTCAGTCCAAAATCACCTTCTCCGGTGCGGACTCCCTGAACTTGATCTTGTTGTTGGTAAGCATATTTACCGGAACTGACACTTTCAAATATCGAGCCGAAAATAAAACCGAGTATTCCCCCCAGGGGACCACCCAGAGCCCAGCCTAAGGCTCCTCCTATCCATTTTAATGCACCCATTTGTAAAGGAAAATAAGTATAAAATCAAACGACAAAGATACATAAATTCATTATTCCTTATCTTTGTAACATTTTCGAACAAAAAGCATCTATACTATGTCCGGTGCCTTGAATACTGATCTGTTGTTGATTGAAGCATGTCTAAAAGGAGATGCCAAAGCACAGAAGGAGTTGTATGAGCAATACGCACGAAAAATGATGCCCATATGTCTCCGGTATTCAAACGATTATGAGACAGCCAAAGACCTATTGCACGACGGATTTGTGCGGGTATTTACTTATTTGGGCGATTATAAGGGCGAGGGCTCATTCGAGGGCTGGATGCGAAGGATCTTTGTCAATACTGCATTGGAATATCTGAGAAAATTCAAGGATAAACCGCATTTGATGAACATTGAGGATGCTTATATGTTGGAAAGCAATGAACACTCTGTGTTGGAAAAGATGACAGAGGCTGAAATAATCGCTTGCATTCAGGAATTGCCGACCATGTACCGCAGCGTGTTCAACATGTTTGTTATAGAAGGTTATTCCCACAGAGAAATCGGAGAATTACTAAAGATTACGGAAAGTTCCTCCAGAGTTTACCTGACCAGAGCAAAACAACTAATGCAGTCGATGTTGATTAAGAGATATGGAAAAAATGAACGATACAGAATATAGGCGCTATTTTCAGCAACGTTTGTCGAATTACGAAAGCGACGAGGTGCCGGAATTTGATCAGCTTTTTTCCAAGGCTGATTTAGATCTTGTACCGGCAAAATCGGGCGGTTTCCGGTTATGGCCTGTTGTACTCAGCGTTGTATCTGCCGCCGCCGTTGTCGCTTTACTGCTGATACTATGGCCGGCGGGTAAAGACTCGGATTATTTCAGCTACAAAGAATACCGGGAGTCCTTTTCACTTCCCGATGTTTCTTCTATAGAGATCAAGAGTAACATTCAGGCTTACGACGAGCCGGTACTACTGGCGACTTCTGCTCTGCCGGATAATTCAGACAGGCATACAGTACGACGTTTCGAAACCATAGGTGTTCAGATTCCCGCGTCGCCCGTAAGCACCGGTTCCGAGGGTGTTTTATCTGAAACCACCGCTGATGGGCGACAAGCAGTTGATGCAGAAACACAGCAAGAACAGGCTTCGACCGGAAGTAACCAGGCGAGTGAAATGATCCATCAAAACACCTACGAACGAAGCGTTCAGGAGGCGCACAGGCTGGCGGCCGAAAATGCCCGACAGCGTAAGAGAATCTTCAGGCCTCGTTTGGGTGTCGCCATTAATCAAAATAACGGTTTGTTGGCTTCGGTCAGCCCCAACAGTTATCAATCGATGGCTGCCTCGTTTGCCAACGATTATCAGAACGCCTATTCTGTGTTGAATGCCGCCAGCCTCATGCGCAGCGGAGAAGTTGATCCCAATGCTTGGGAAAAACCGGGTAATCTAGACATGCCTGTGGTGGAGAAACCCAACTATCATTTCCCGCTCAATTTATCCCTCAGTGTTTCGCTGCCCTTGTCCTCCAGGCTGGAATTGCAGACAGGACTAAGTTATTCCTACTTATCGGCTACGACGGAGGGAGAGACAAATCTGTATAATTTTACCCTGTTTCAGGAACTTCATTATTTGGGAGTACCTTTGAGAATTGCCTACCGGATGATTGACAGCGATCGTTTTGGGATGTATGCCTCGCTGGGGGGTAGCGTAGAGAAAGGTTTGGTCGGCAAGCAAAAAAACACTGTTGTTACGGCCGATAACAGAAGAGATGTATGGACAGGGCAACAATCCGTACATGGCATACAACCCATAGCGAGTGCTCAGTTGGGCTTTGATTATGCTTTGAATCCCAAATTGCAGTTATATCTTGAACCGGGAGTTGTTTATTATTTCGATACAGACCAGCCTCTGAGTATACGTACTAAAACTCCCCTTTTCTTCAATTTAGGCCTGGGTCTGCGTTACCGTATCTGATTTTTCCCCTTTTTCTGTTTTGAGCGTAAAAAATATTGTGTACTTTTACGCCGTTTTTTATAATGCTCCGTTGTGTAATGGTAGCACTACAGATTCTGGATCTGTCTGTCTGGGTTCGAATCCTAGCGGAGCAACAAATTCACCATGAAGCCCATTCGATACCTGCTCTTTTGCCTGGTTTTGATTAGCTGGCAACTCAAGGCTCAAAAACAGGATACCATTTACATCTCTACCAGCCTTGGTACGATGAAGGCTGTTTTTTATGATGACGTACCCCGGCATAGGTCTATGTACACAGAACGTATTAAATACGAGGCTTTTGACGGCACACTTTTTTTTAGAGTGGTGCCGAATTTTATTATACAGGGGGGATCTCCCGATTCCCGCAATGCAGCTCCCGGAGAACGTGTAGGCCAGGGCAGTAATCAGTTTTTGCTTAAACCCGAATTTCGTCCAGCCCATTTTGCCCGTAAAGGTGCCATTGCAGCTCCAAGACAGCCGGACAGTATGAATCCCGAAAAGGAATCCGATTGCAGCCAATTTTTTATAGTTAAAGGCAGGGTGTATACCGGAGGTTACCTGGATAGCCTGGAAATGCAGCGTAACAATCCTCTAAAAAATGCCTGGTGGGCAGCTAATTACACGCCCCATAAGGCAGAAATGGACAGTCTCAGGAAAGCCGACCCCCGGCAATTCAATCAACGTCTTAGATCCTATCGTGCCGAAATGGATTCTGCTTTGCGCAGCAATCCCCAGGCACTTTTCTTTTCGGAAGAACAGCGCGCAATCCTCACTACGCTTGGAGGAGAACTCAGCCTGGATATGCAGTATACTTTTTTTGCCGAAGTTGTCGAAGGTCTGGAAGTCATAGATAAAATAGCAGCACTCAAAACAGATGCCTATGAACGCCCCCTTCAAGACGTAGTAATTCATTCTGTTCGCATTAAATAAAGCCGGTTTTATGATTACAACTATTGTAATAGTCCTGTTTTATCTTTTTGTACCGGCCATAGTGTTGCGTTTGTGTCATCTGTCCAAGATGGCCGATAAAATAGGAGCAGTGCTGATTTGCTATTTGATAGGTATGGTTTTTGGGGCTCTGGTCATTAACGATGAGCGTTATGCCATTCCCGATGCCATTTCCACCATAATGATACCTTTGGCTCTGCCCATGTTGATGTTCGAAGTTAATATTCGCGATTGGAGCAAAATGGCCGGTAAGGCCTTTCTTTCAATGTTGGCTGGAGTCTTCGGTCTGGTTATTGTGGTTGTACTCGGATATTTCCTGTTTAAGGAATCTGTACCGGAAGCGGCAAAAGTGAGCGGAATGCTGGCCGGAGTCTATACCGGAGGTACTCCCAATCTGGCTTCTATTAAAGCCGCTCTGGGAGTACCCGAAGATTTATATATTGCCGTTAATACGGTGGATATGCTTGTCAGTGCAGCATATTTGCTCTTTTTGCTTTCTTATGCCAAGCCTTTGCTGAGCAAAATACTTCCTCCGTATCAATCAAAACACGGAGTACAACAAATCGAAACCAACTCTTTACTGCAGGAAGAGCCAAAATTGGCCTTGATCCCCTGGCTCAAAAAAGTAAAAACCCGTCATATTTTAGCTGCTTTTGGAGTGACTTTGCTCTGTGCGGCCGGTGGTGCCGGTTTGGGATTATTGGTCAAGAATCCGGCTTACCAGATGGCCGTTATTATATTATCCATCACCACCCTGGGTATTATTGCGGCTAATTTAAAACCGGTGAAGAAGATTCAGGGAAGTTTTGACACCGGCATGTACCTGATTTTGATTTTCAGTGTTGCTGTAGCCAGTATGGCCGATTTTAAGGACATTTCATCGAAACTTTTGCCTCTGATCGGTTTACTGAGTTTCGTAATTTTTGGTTCTTTGTTATTGCATATGTTGACGTGCAAGTTGTTTCGTATTGATACCGACACAGCTATGGTGACATCGGTGGCATTGGTGTGCTCACCTCCCTTTGTGCCGGTGGTATGCGGAGCAATAAAAAACCGTGAAGTAATGATTTCCGGAATCACCGTGGGCGTAGTCGGCTATGCCCTAGGGAATTACCTGGGCATAGCCATCGCCTATTTTTTACAAGGTATCTGATTGTTTTAAGCGTCGATGTTGGCGTAGGTGGCGTTGGCTTCGATAAAGTTGCGACGGGGTCCTACGTCTTCGCCCATCAGCATCGAAAAGATGTGATCGGCGGCTGCGGCATTTTCTATAGTAACTTGTCTTAAAATACGATGCTCCGGATCCATCGTGGTGCTGGCCAACTGTTCCGCATTCATTTCACCCAAACCTTTGTAACGCTGCGTGTGAACGGCGCTTTCGTTGCCTCCGGCGTGTTGTTCGATAAAACGTTGGCGTTGCTTATCGTTCCAGCAGTATTCTTCTATTTTGCCTTTTTTGCAGAGATAGAGCGGGGGATTTGCAATGTACAGGAAGCCTTGCTCGATGAGCGGCTTCATGTAGCGGAAGAAGAAAGTCATTATCAGAGTGTCGATGTGACTGCCGTCCACATCGGCGTCGGTCATGATGATGATCTTGTGGTAGCGTAATTTGGAGATGTTCAATTCTTTGCTGTCGTCCTCGGTGCCGATACTTACGCCTAAAGCAGTATAAATATTGCGGATTTCCTCGCTCTCGAGCACCTTGTGGGGCATGGCTTTTTCCACATTGAGGATTTTACCGCGCAAAGGCAGGATCGCCTGAAATTCACGATTTCTTCCCTGTTTGGCTGTGCCGCCGGCTGAATCACCTTCAACTAAGAATATCTCGCATTTTTGGGGATCGCGACTGGAACAGTCGGCCAGTTTGCCTGGAAGGCCGCCTCCGGAGAGGGGTGTTTTGCGCTGAACCAGTTCTCTGGCTTTACGGGCGGCGTGGCGTGCAGTAGCAGCCAGAATCACCTTATCCACAATAATTCTGGCTTCTTTTGGATGTTCTTCGAGGTAATATCCAAGAGCCTCACTGACCGTTTGATCTACTATCCCGATTACATCGGTGTTCCCTAATTTTGTTTTGGTCTGGCCTTCGAATTGAGGTTCGGCCACCTTGACCGAAATTACCGCTGTCAGCCCTTCTCTAAAGTCGTCACCGGAAATTTCAATTTTTAGCTTTTCGAGCATTTTGGAATCTTCGGCGTATTTTTTCAGAGTGCGTGTAAGGCCACGGCGAAAACCGGTCAGATGTGTACCGCCTTCGATGGTATTGATATTGTTTACGTAGGAATGGACGTTTTCAGCGTAGGAATTGTTGTAGATCATAGCAATTTCCACGGGAGTGCCGTATTTGTCGGTTGTAATGTGAATCACCTCCTCGATAAGCGGTTCTCTCGATGTGTCTATAAAGCGGACAAACTCGCTCAAACCTTGCTCTGAGTAGAACAGTTCGTTCTTGTAGCTTCCGTCTTCGTTTTTTACCCGCTTGTCGGTCATAGTCAGAGAGATGCCAGCGTTCAGGTAAGCGAGTTCACGCATACGGTTGGCCAATATGTCGTATTTATATTCCAGCGTGGTGAATATCTCACTGTCGGGTTTGAATGTGATGGTAGTTCCGGTTCGATCGGTAGTTCCCGTTTCTTTGACCGGATAGAGAGGTTTGCCCTTATGGTATTCCTGTTCGTAAACTTTTCCATTACGGAAAATTTGAACAAAGAGGCGGTCGGAGAGTGCGTTAACGCAGGAAACACCTACTCCGTGGAGTCCACCCGAAACCTTATAAGATCCTTTGTCGAATTTTCCACCGGCGTGCAGCACTGTCAATACGACTTCCAGTGCCGAGCGACCTTCCTTTTCGTGCATATCTACCGGAATACCGCGACCATTGTCGGATACCGTGATTGAGCCGTCTTCATTTATCCACACCCTGATGTCTGAACAATAACCTGCCAGGGCTTCGTCGATACAATTGTCTACAACTTCGTATACCAGGTGATGCAGTCCTTTTTCGTCGGTATCGCCTATATACATTGCGGGACGTTTGCGAACAGCCTCCAGACCTTCGAGAACCTGGATATTTTTCGCTGAATAGCTTTGTTCGTTGTTTACAATTTCTTCTTCAGCCATAAGTATTTATATTAAGTCAACCGGCCGCGAAAAGCGACCGCAAAAAACGAACAAATGTAGCGAAAATCCCAAAAACCACCAAGAAACGGATTGTGTTTTTTAATGCTATTAGTGAAGAAAATACCGGTAAAATTTGGATTTTTATGAACCTTGGCTTATCTTTGCACCCACAAAATCGCGGAGTGGAGCAGTGGCAGCTCGTTGGGCTCATAACCCAAAGGTCGCAGGTTCGAGTCCTGTCTCCGCAACTAAGTTAGAGGGGCTGTTTGAAAACAGCCCTTTTTTTCGGACATTTACCTCGGACATTTGCCCCTATTAAATTCCTAAACAATTTCGCTCATGGCCAAAGCTAAAACCATCTTTTTATGCAGCAATTGCGGTTCCGATTTCCCGAAATGGATGGGGAAATGTCCTGTTTGCGGGGAGTGGGGAAGTATTAATGAAGAAATAATTCATCGCGACGCGACATCAAAACAACTGACTTCTCAGTTTAAGGCTGAAAAATCCCAACCTCAACTTTTGACCGAAGTTGAATCCAATCAAGAAGCGCGTATAAGTACCGGAGGCCCGGAGCTGGACCGGGTACTGGGCGGAGGCCTGGTTCAGGGGTCTGTTGTCTTGTTGGGGGGAGAACCCGGCATCGGCAAATCAACTCTGGTACTCCAAACAGCCATCAAGATGACACATAAACGTGTTTTGTATGTGTCGGGCGAAGAAAGTTTGCAGCAGATCAAGATGCGGGCTGAACGGATTAAAGGCGATAATCCCCGGGCTTATTTTCTTGCAGAAACCTCTCTCGAAAATATTTTTGAGCAGATCAGCCGGCTTAAACCAGAATTACTGATTATTGATTCCATTCAGACCTTAAGCACCGAAGTGGCCGATTCTTCACCCGGCAGCGTTACCCAGGTGAGGGAATGTGCAACAGCGTTGCTTAAAGTTGCCAAGACTTTGGGCATGCCGATCGTTTTGATCGGTCATATCAACAAAGAAGGCAGCTTGGCAGGGCCCAAAGTGTTGGAACATATAGTGGATACCGTTTTGCTTTTCGAAGGCGATACTCACCATTTTTACCGTATTTTACGCTCAGTCAAAAACCGCTTTGGTAGCATTGCCGAGATCGGTATGTACGAAATGCGCAGCGATGGTTTGCGGGAAGTCACCAATCCATCCGAACTTTTATTATCACAGCATCAGGATGGTTTGAGCGGGGTGGCTATTGCTGCTGCCATCGAGGGCATCCGCCCTTTCCTGATTGAAACTCAGGCCTTGGTGAGTACGGCGGCTTACGGCACTCCGCAACGTTCCACTACCGGTTTCGATCTTAGGCGGCTCAATATGTTGTTGGCCGTACTCGAAAAAAGAGCCGGTTTTAAAATCGCTCAAAAGGATGTCTTTCTTAATATTGCAGGGGGCATTAGAGTGAACGATCCGGCCATTGATTTGTCTGTGATTGCTGCCATATTATCGTCCAATTTGAACCTTTCCATCGGGAATAAAGTGTGTTTGGCCGGCGAGGTGGGCCTGGCCGGCGAGATCAGGCCGATCAACCGCTTGGAGCAGCGCATCGTGGAAGCTCAAAAGTTGGGTTTTGAGCAAATTATTGTTCCGGATTTCTCTGAATCTGTAACAGACCTGCGCCGTTTCAAAATCCGCATAGATAAGGTGCGCAAGGTAGAAGAATCCTTCCGCTTGCTCTTTGGTTAAGCCTTTGGAGAGTGCTATGTAAAAGCTTGCGGCTTATTTGATGAAATAAAAAATAGACTTAATTTTACCACCCAATTTTTTAAACAATACAAGAATGAAAGAACAGCGGATGATCGGTTCCAGGATTAAAGGAATGCGCGAATCAAAATCAATTAGTATCGAAGTCTTTTCGGAACGTTCAGGCTTGAGCGTGGAGCAAATTCAGCTTATAGAAAGCAACAGTCAGATACCTTCGCTGGCTCCTCTGGTTAAAATGGCCAGAGCGCTGGGGGTACGTTTGGGGACCTTTCTCGACGACAACGAAGACCTGGGACCCGTGGTCAGCCGCAAAGAAGATCAGCCGGCCGGCATAAGTTTCTCGAGCAATACGGCAAGTTCCCACAACGATTTGCAATTCTTCTCGCTGGCTCAAAAAAAAGCCGGACGCAGTATGGAGCCTTTTATTATTGACATTCAATCGTCCACTCAAAACGGCTACGCTCTTTCTTCTCACGAGGGAGAAGAATTTATTTATGTGCTCGAGGGAGAGATAGAAATATTTTATGGTAAAAGAGTGTTTAAGCTCGCTCAGGGCGATAGCATTTACTACGATTCCATCGTAGATCATAATGTTCATGCTGCCAACAATTCAGAGGCCCGGATCCTGGCCGTAGTTTATACCCCTTTCTGATATGGAATTAAGTAATCGTACCGTAGGAGAATTCCTGGAACACTGGGCAACAACCACCCCCGATCGTGAGTACCTGATCTATTCCGACCGAGACTTGCGCTTTACCTACAAGCAGTTTAATCAACGAGTAGATAATATGGCCAAAGGCCTGATGGCCATTGGTGTCAGAAGAGGATCGCATATAGGCATTTGGGCTACCAATGTCCCCGATTGGCTGACTTTTCTTTATGCTTCGGCTAAACTGGGAGCGGTGCTGGTCACCGTCAACACCAATTATAAGCAGCATGAACTGGAATATCTGGTCGAAGACTCCGATATAGAGACCTTGTGCATCACCGAAGGTGTGTTCGACGGCAATTACGTGGACATGGTCAATACCATGTTGCCGGAGCTCAAAACTTCGCAGAGGGGGCATTTGCAAAGCAGTCGTTTCCCTAAGTTGAAAAACATCGTTTACATCGGTCAGGAAAAATACCGGGGTATGTTCAACACGGCGGAATTATTGTTGCTGGGCCAAAACATCGACGACGACGAACTGAATGAAATCAAGCGCAGCGTAAACTGCCACGATGTGGTGAATATGCAGTATACTTCGGGAACTACGGGTTTTCCCAAAGGAGTAATGCTTACGCACCACAACATTGTGAACAACGGCTATTTTACCGGCGAGCATATGGCCTTTACATCCGAAGATAAGCTCTGTGTACCGGTGCCGCTTTTCCATTGTTTCGGAGTAGTATTGGCCACCATGAATGTTCTGACCCACGGTTGTACTCAGGTGATGGTGGAACGCTTCGATCCACTGGTGGTGCTGGCATCCGTTCAAAAGGAACGTTGCACGGCTCTGTATGGAGTGCCCACCATGTTTATCGCTATTTTGGATCACCCGATGTTCGAGATGTTTGATGTTACCTCGCTGCGCACAGGCATCATGGCCGGTTCCTTGTGTCCGGTTGAATTGATGCGCAGAGTAACCGACAAGCTGCATATCACCCATATCACCAGCGTGTACGGACTTACCGAGAGTTCGCCGGGCATGACCCAGACCACAGTAAACGATTCTTTCGAAATACGCTGTACCACCGTTGGTCGCAGTTACCCTTTTACCGAAGTTAAAGTGGTAGATCCCGAAACCGGCAAGGAATGTCCTCCCGGCGTACAGGGTGAGATTTGTTGCAGAGGTTATCTGTTGATGAAGGGTTACTACAAAAATCCTCAGGCTACGGCGGAAGTAATCGACAAGGACGGCTTCCTGCACTCGGGCGATTTGGGAATAGTCGATGAAAACGGTTATTATCGCATTACCGGCCGTATTAAGGATATGATTATCCGTGGCGGTGAAAATATTTATCCTCGTGAAATTGAGGAGTTTCTCTATCACCTCGAAGGGATCAAAGACGTTCAGGTGGCCGGCATTCCTTCCGAAAAATACGGCGAAGAAGTCGGAGCGTTCATTATTCTGCACGAAGGTGTCAGTATGGACGAAGAGTATGTCAGGGAATTTTGCCGTGGCAAGATTGCCCGTCATAAGATTCCCAAATACGTCTTTTTTGTCGACAGCTTCCCAATGACCGGCAGCGGTAAGATCCAAAAGTTTAAACTCAAGGATCTGGGTTTAAAACTGCTCGAAAAGCGGGGTGATTAAGCAGGTTTGTTACGTCTTCTCAGGAAAACCAGGGCAAGGCCGAGGATTAACCAGACCGGCCAGATTTTAAAGAGGAAAATCACAGTGTCCACTACTCCATACCAACCTTTGGTGAGAGCTTGTTTCAGTTTCTCACCAAAGCGGTCGCGTTGTTCGGGTTTGTATTGGAAATCTTTTTGCTCGGTGAGCGTTAGTTGCAGACTGCTGTAATCCACTTGATCGCTTAGGTATTTGAGCCGGCCGGTGGTGCTTTCGATTTCTTCTTCGAGCCCCCGGATTTCTTCCTGAATCTGCAGGATATCTTTAACGGTTTTGGCCTCTTTGAGTAAGTCCTTGTAACGACTCAAGTAATTGCGTTTGTTTTGTAGACGGGTTTCCAGATCGATAAACTGGTCGGTTACATCCCGGGCTTGAATGTCTTTGTTGAGTATTTCTCCATAACCACCCTTTTCGAGGCAGAGTATAAAATCATCAAAAGCGGCAGCGGGAATCCGCAACCTCAGGTAAAAAGTGGCCTCCCGTTCGTTGTTGTTGAAGTTTTCGCTGGCGTAATAAGCCCCAAATGGAAGCAAAAGGCTGTCCACTTCGGTTTTGGCTGCCTGAGCCGATTTTACCTTGATGGTCATGTGGCCGTCTCGAATGATTTTCTTCTTGTCTGTTGCTTCCGATCCTTGTTTTACAGCCTCATCGGTGATAGTGCTTTCAGAAACCGTAACGTTGCCTGCCGCGTAGGTCTGAGCGCCTGCCGCACGCCCTTTGAGCTTGAGATCTTCTCTTGATTCAAAGGAAACGTCTTCCATCATTAATATTTCGTTATCTGCAACAAGGTAGTTGTCTTTTTGTTGACATGCTCCAAGCAGTCCCGGCAACAGGAGCAGAAAAAGAATGTTTTTTATATGATTCATTTCTTTTCGGGGAATACCAAGTTGATTTTGCTTAATTCGGTATCGATAATACGAAGTTCGTCGGGGCTGAGTTTCAGCATGCCTGCCCGGGCGTTTTCGGTAGCCTGGGCTACGTTCCTGGCGCCGGCCAAAGCAACGGTGATGCCCGGCTGTTCAACGGTCCAGCGCAATACTACCTGACTCAGGCTGGCCTTGTGCGCTTCGGCAATGGGGCGGATCCTGTTGAGGAAGTTGTTGACCTGCACGATGTTTTCGTCCAGATACCAGGCCTGGCCAGTGCGGCTGTCGTTGGGATCAAATTGCTGGCCGGGTTTCATTTTGCCGGTAAGCAATCCCCGTTGCAAAGGACTGTAAGCCAAAATACCCTTGTTATGCTTAATGCAATAAGGTACAACTTCATCTTCTATCCCCCGGCGCAGCATGCTGTACGGCAGTTGATCCGATGCCAGGTCGATAAAGGCAGCCGCTTCTTCCATTTGGTCGGCAGAATAATTGCAAACACCGGCATAACGCACCTTGCCTTGTTCCATGAGGCGGCTGACGGCTTCCATGCTTTCGCCCACGGGAGTGGTGGGATCGTACCAGTGTATCTGATAGAGATCTATGTAATCGGTGCCCAGCAATTTAAGGCTGGTTTCGCATTCCTGAATAATATTCTCTTTACGGGCATTGCGGTAAATATGCACTGTTTTGCCCTCGTTGCTGACGCTGTCAAAATAGTACTCGCCTTCGGTTGTATCCCAACGGAGCCCGTATTTAGTCAGGATTTGTACTTTGTCGCGAGGAAGACCCTTGATGGCTTCTCCCACCAGTTGTTCGCTGTAGCCCATGCCGTAAACGGGAGCCGTGTCTATGCTGGTTACGCCCATATCGTAAGAAGCGCGGATGGCGTTGACCGCATCGTTTTGTTTGGTGCCTCCCCACATCATACCCCCGGCGGCCCAGGCTCCAAAAGTAATAACCGAGAGTTCCAGATCTGTTTTCCCAATTTTTCTGTATTCCATAGTGATTTTGTTTTGTTGCCCTCAAAGATATAATTTTATTCCGGCCTATCATTATCTTTGTAAAGTATGAAAGATTTTGCAGCCATCGATTTCGATCTGAGGCATCATTATGCTTTGGCCGATGTAGAAGCTTGTGCGGCGATAGAGTTGAGATTATTCAAACCACTCTGAATAAATAGACTAAATCATGAAAAACGTTGTTATTGAATATATTATGAAGCTCAGACTACATTTTACCGGGCTGATATTACTTACCTTTTTTTCTATAGCGCTTCAAGCTGCCGTGCCGGCTTTTCCCGGAGCCGAGGGAGCCGGTGCTTATACCACCGGAGGCCGGGGAGGAAAGATTTACCGGGTTAGCAATTTAAACGATTCCGGCCCGGGTTCTCTTCGCGAAGCCGTGCAGGCCAGAGGTAAACGCATCGTTATTTTTGATGTGGCGGGCATCATTGATTTGCAATCGACCCTGAAAATCACTAACGGAGACATTACTATTGCCGGCCAGACAGCACCCGGCAAAGGAATATGTTTGAGAAATTATCCCCTGCAGGTAGCTGCCAATAACGTAATTATCCGCTTTATTCGCAGCCGGATGGGAGAAGAGGCCGGGGTGGAAGGCGATGCTATTTGGGGACGTTACCGGCAAGACATTATCATCGATCACTGCTCATTCAGCTGGAGCGTGGATGAATGCGCTTCTTTTTATGGAAACAAAAATATGACCATGCAATGGTGTACCATTTGCGAAAGTCTCAATCTGTCGGTGCATGTAAAAGAAAGGCACGGTTACGGGGGTATCTGGGGTGGTTCGCCGGCCAGTTTCCATCACAATCTGATAGTGCACCACACCAGCCGTACGCCCAGACTCAGCGGAGGCGATCCCGCCACTGAGATGGTGGATGTGCGCAACAACGTTTTTTACAACTGGGGCCCCACCAACGGAGGCTACGGAGGAACAGGCGGCAGCTACAATTTTGTGGGTAATTACTATAAACCCGGCCCCAGCACGGCGGTCAAGGATTTTCTCTGCAATCGTATAATGTACACCGGGCCTTCGGAAAACCCGGATTCAGCGGGGAATTATATTTGGGGCATTTTCCATTTTGACGATAATTATTTTGACGACAGCTGTCCCGATCTCAGCGAAACAGCCATCAATAATTGTTCGAGGGTGAATGCCAATAATTACGTTGGTTTACATCTTTCTACCAGCGCCAATCTACCCGGAGGGACTAAATACGGCATACAGTCGTCCACTCCCTTTTCCTGTTTGCCCGTGAGCACCCATCAGCCCCAGGATGCCTACGACAAGGTGCTGGAATTGGCCGGAGCCAGTCTGAAGCGTGATAAGCAAGATCAGCGCTATGTAGCCGAATTGATCGACGGCATCTATACTTACGAAGGCAGCAGGGGCAGCACCAACGGCATTATAGATTCACAAAACGATGTGGGTGGCTGGGATACCTATACCGGAAGGAACACCGAAGGCGATTCCGACGGCGACGGCATGCCCGACAACTGGGAAGACATTCACGGTCTGGATCCTGCCGATCCCTTGGATGGTCCGGCTTACACTTTGTCGCAACAGTACACCAATGTAGAAATGTATTTAAACAGTCTGGTTGCTTCTATTATGGAAGCCGGTCTCGAGGGGGCCGAGTCGAATCTACGATCGGTTGATAAGTCCGATGACACCCCTTCCTACCTATGGACCGAAGCCGGTCTGTTGGTTCCCGGGGCTGTCAGCCTGGAACTTTATACGATGGGTGGCCTGCTGCTCGCCAAGGCGCAGGGAAGTTTACTGGAAATCTCTCCCACACCCGGCTTTTTCCTCTTAAGGGTTAAAGATGCTGCTTTCCGGGAGCATAGCATCAGTCTGGTAAAATGAAACATAACCAAATTAAAAAATCAGAATGTTACAAAAAGGCGAAAAAGCTCCCGACTTCAAGGGAGTGAATCAACAAGGCGAAATCATTTCCCTGAGTGATTTCAGGGGGAAAAGAGTGATACTCTACTTTTATCCCAAAGACAACACCCCCGGCTGCACGGCCGAAGCGTGCAGCCTTAACGACAGCAGGTCGTATTTTTTGGATAAAGGCTTTGTTATTATCGGGGTCAGTCCCGACTCAGTGGAGTCGCATCAGCGATTTGCCGCCAAATACGGCCTGTCATTCAACCTGATTTCCGATCCCGAAAAAGCCATTATTCAGGCATACGGTGCCTGGGGCGAAAAGAAGAACTACGGCAAAACCTATATGGGCCTTCTGCGTACCACCTTTGTTATTTCGGCCGATGGCATTATAGAAGAGGTGTTCCCCAAGGTCGATACCAAAAAACACGCCGAGCAAATCATCGAGGCGTTGGGAATTTAAATCCTATTTCCGCATCCAAACCATCGACTCAGGACTGCGTCGTCCTTCTTGTACGGGCTGGATTCTGTTCATCCTAAGATAATTAGGTATAGCCAGCAAGTCTGAGCCGTCGGCCCATTTGCCTTCGATACCGACTATGCCTTTGAACATATCGCTGCGCCAGACAGCTTTAAAAGGCTCGCTGCTTACGGCTTGGTTGATGTCTTTGTTGTCGGCTCTTTCCACATTGTAAATCATCGGCCCGTAGCGAAGAGCAACCAGCCCGCTGAGAGCTTCAACCTTTTCGTCGGCCGTGATTTGCTGCACTTCCAGAGGAATTTCCAGGTCTATGCGATCGCCCTTTTTCCAGTCGCGGGCAATGGCTATATAACCTCTGTCTGCCTTCATTTCCACAGCTTCGCCGTTTACACTGAGCGATTTGAGCGTATTCAGTTCGGGTACCGAAGTATACAGCTCACTGGTTTTGCGATTGGGTACCCGCACATAAACCGTAAAATGTTTGTCTTCTTTGGGATTGACGATGATAGAAACTTCGCCTTTCCAGGGATAATCGGTTTGCTGTACCATTTCAACATCTGTGCCGGCTACCCTTTCTACATTGATGGTGCTGCCTACGTACATATTAACGTAGATACCGTCTTTTCCGGTAACGTAAGTCCAGGTGGGAATCATCAGCAGGGTGCGGGGGATATTACCCACGCAGCAGGGGCAGACATGCCAGGGATCACGCGCGTTATAGGCCGTAAGCGGATTGGTGTAATAAAAACGCTTACCTTCGAAATCGATCGAACCCAATAAGGCATTGTACATAGTTTCTTCGTAGAGATCCGCGTATTTGGCGTCGTGATATGCGATGTTCATTTTGTGCTGGAAAAATATCAGCCCGCAGCTCGAGCAAGATTCGCAATAGGCGTTGTTACGCAGAGAGTAGTTGGGGCCAAAGCCTTCGGAAGTTTCGCCGCTGCCCACACCGCCGGTAACATAATATTTTCTGTTGACCATATTGTTCCACAAAGACATTACGGCGCTTTGATAATCGATATCGCCGGTTTCGGCGGCCACATCCGACATGCCCGAGTAGGTGTAGACAGCTCGTACAGCGTGTCCAACGGCTTCGTATTGCTGTTGTACGGGGAGGTGGCTTTGATCGTATTCGCCGCCTTTATCGCGCATGTCGAGCAGGAATTTGGCCAGGGCAATGTAGCTGTCGCCTTTATTGTTGCCTTCCATGTCGTTAACAAAACGGCCAAAGCGCACCAGGGCCTGTTCCATTTCCTGATGTCCATCGTACCATTCAATCTGATCGGGACCCGGGCCAATGTTCTTTACCCAACAGTCGGCCAGTTTTTTGGCAGCATCGTACAAACGAGTGTCTTTGCCTTCGGTCAGGGTGTAGTGGTTAATGGCGGATTCTATAAAATAGCCGGCCACATAGCCTTCGTGATCGCTCCGGTTACGCGGAGACCAGCGGCCGGTCCAGCGGGTGGTGTCGCGCAAAGTGTAGGCTGTGTGCAGGTAGCCGTCGGGTTCCTGAGCCGATAAAATGATGGGAATCCACCTTTCCAGGGCTTTCTTCATCTTGTTTTGGGCGGCAATGATTTCTTTGTCACCCTGGGGATCTACCATCAGGGCGATGCACATAGATTCCACCGTTTGATGAACCCAGGCATTGGAAAACACATAACCCAGATGTCGGCCGTGAGGCTCTCCGCGTAAGGCTTTGGCCGCTTCGACAAAGTTGTCAAGCCCGCCCTGTCCCTGAGTAAGATTGCGGCGTTCGCATTGGTCAATGCACCAGGGAATCCAGTTGGTGATTAATACTTTGGCTCTTTCGCTCCAAAGGGGGCTGTTGATTTTGTAACGTTTGGTGTAGACCACATCCAAACGTTCTTCCTGAGGAGGATAATGTGCAACAAGTTCCAGGCTTGATCCGGATTTCATTTTTCCCGATTGGGCAGAGAGCGTCAGAATGTATTTGCCGGGCTTATCCACGCTGGCTGTGGTGGTAGGAGCTTTTGGGTCGGCAAAAGATACCTTGCCCGGTCCTTTGGCGCTCCAACGCAGCTTTTTAACCGGATCGACCGCCCTGATTTCGGCATTCAGGTAGGTATTACCGCCTACCATTACGTCACGGTCTATACCGGCCGTAACCATAGGGGCAACAGCCGGAGAGTTGAGCGATTTCATTACTCTCCATTCAAGTAAAGTGCTCGGATAGCGAGGCAGAGAGTCCAATTCCAGCCGCAGCGCGGTAGTGGTGACTTCGTCAAAAACGGTTACATTGAACTGATCGTTCTCCAGTCCGTAACCTTGTGCATTGCTGACGGGTACAAATTGCTGTCCGTCCCAGTAACTGAGCCGGTGGGCCTGAGGCAATTTGGCCAGTCCTTCGTAATTGAACCAATAAAGTTGCACCTCGTCTATGGTGACCGGGCTGGCCCAACGATATTCCAATTGCTGGCTCACTAATTGGTTGTAGCGTCTGTATTGGGGTTGATTGGCTTGTTCAACGGCTTGCATCATCCGGTTCCGTTGCTGTTCGCTCAGTTCGTTAGGGATTTCACCATCGTTGAGCGGATGCGTTTCTGCACCGCCCCTTTGACCTTGAACCTTGGCCAATACGGCCAGGTTAGCTTTTTCTTTGGGTCTGTCTTTGCAGGAGGTTATGCTAAAGCTTAAGAACACTGCCAGCAGGGCAGGCAGCCAAATGGAGTTTGTGAAATGTTTTTTCATAGTTGTGAATTTTTATAGAGTGATTTATTTAAGTCAGAAGAACGCCCGGTATTTTGAAGGCGTTGATAATTAATCATTACGCAAGTTACATGCTTTTATCTAATAAGTTCTGCGTTTTGTATGCAGAAATTCCTAAAATCTTCTCAAAGTATAACACTATAGTCCAAGTAATAAGGAGTTTAGTGCATAATCCGGTTTATCTACAGAAAACTCAGATGTGATATATTGCCCATTATTAGGGCTCAATTATAATTGTTCTTAACGTACTGCTTCCGCCGTGGTTGAGCTGTAGAATATAAATACCTGCTGCCAGATGGCTGAGATCGAGTTCGGCCTTGCTGCCCTTTAAGGCGTAAGTAGCCACTTTGTTGCCGTCGAGGCTGTAGAGGTCGATTTGACCGCTTCCCTGGAGATCGCGTCCGCAGTCGAGATAAAGGAGGTCACGGGCGGGCAGAGGCCATATTTTCAGTTCGCTTATTTCGCTGCCGGAAATCCCCGGTAGGGCGTCCGGGCCATTTGCCGCCAGTGCGGCTACTTCATCGGGCGAGAGAGGGTAGCTGTAGACCCTAAAGTCGTCCAGTTGTCCTTTGAACAAGACACTCACGTGCTGGCCCCTGCCCAGGTAGTTGATTATCGGCCGGACATCCGCCGGATTCAGGCTGAATTGGGTCGATTGATCTGCTATTTCTCCGTTTACATAGAGGCAAGCCAGGCTGTCGCTCAGGGTAACGGCCACATGGCACCATTGATTCTTTGGCAGCGCGGCAGCTTCCAGTCTTTCTTCGCCTCCTTTGTTTCGGATGGCAAAACGCATTTTATTGAAAACGCCTATCTTGGGGGTCAGGTAAAAATAGCTGGTTTGATCGTAAAGAAAATCGAAAATACGTTGCCAGCTATCTCCCCCTTGCCAGTTTACCCATAAAGCCAGGCTGAGCTCCGGGTGGTTGCCCAGAGTGGACGGCAGTTGCACAAAACCCCGGGTTCCGTCAAGGGTCAGTGCCCTGGAGGCATTGATGCCCTCCACATAACTCAGGCCTTCGAGTCCTTCGCCGTGATTCAGATGTGGAGTATTGTCTAAGGTGTTGTCTTCGAAGCTGAGCCATGCAAGCATGTCCCTGCCGCCGCTTGCCATCGCTGATACTGTATCGGAAAAGGCGGAATGATTCAGCGAATGGTCTATCGCTTTAACAGCGTAATAATAGGTCTTGCCCGCTTCGATGGAATGATCCACAAAGGAAGTGCCGTTGATGTTTCTGGCCAAAGTCTGAAACGATCCCTGCAAGGAATCGGAGCGATAAATGGTGTAACCGGCCAGGTCTGCGTCCCCGACGGCAGCCCAATCGAGACGCAAGGAATGAGAATTTACGGTGGCAGTTATTTCTGCAGGGGCGGCAGGCGGATTAAATTCAATGGCTGCGCCCACCGGCAGGAAGCGCCATTGCTGGTTGGCTGAGCCGTTTTTGGTGCCCTGTTGAATGTTGGCGGCATTGGCAGTGGAGGCGTTTTGTATTTGCAAACAATGCGAGCTGTGTCGGCTGCGGATGTAAAACCAGCCGTCGCCGGCGTATTCCAGGTACCACTGTTGGTTGGCACCTTTGGCATCGTCCCAAACGATGATGTTGCCCCCGTTATTGAGAGACCAGTTGTAAACATCCAACGATTTTCCACTGTGATTGGCAATAATGCTGTGATAGCTGAAATCGCCCCCAATGCGGGGATCTACCGGGGTTACAACCCACTGTTGGTAGGCTGCCCCGGTGTAGGTGTTTTGACGCACGTTGCTACCAGCGCTTGTGGAGCCGTTTTCCACCTCCATTACCTTGGCGCTGTTCCGGTTTACCAGTACATAACGTCCGTTGACGGGTTGAGGTACATCTTCTCCCCAGTTTATGTTGATCACTCTTTCGGCATTGGTTTGACCTTGCTGATAACCTGTGCCTCCCGGGATTTCTATTGTAAAAGTTCGCTGGGGGCCATGCCCGTCGTAAAATACGTCGCGTTCGGAAGAGATAAAACTATAAGAAGTAGTTGCGGCCTGCCGCTCGGAGCTGCCTACAAAGGCCTGCACTTTTCCCTCGGGAGAGCGGTAAACCGTTGCTGCTGTCCAGTTGGGCCTGTGTTCGGCATAGGCCAGGCGGCGGCCAAAGCTCGCTTTGACGAATTCTCCCCGGGCTAGTTCGGCGGTGCCCCACCAAATGCCTGTTTGCATGCCGTATTCCACACCGACCATAGCTTCCATTACATTATGCAATTCGTCGTTGGTGGCATGATGTCCGTTGGCGCGCACCGTTCTGAAAAACGAAGCGTAATTATCGAAACTTCCGGCCAATTGGTGGGTGTTTCCTTCGTCGAGACGGCTTTTCAGGGAATTATACCAACTCAGGGCTTGGTCGGTGTTCAGGGTATTGCCTCCGCTGATGCGAATGCTGTCGAAGCGGGGATTGTTGCGCAATTCGCCTGCAATGTTGAAAAAATCGGTCAAGCTGCCCTGCCCCCAACCGTAATCCGGTTCGTTAAAGGGAGCAATCGATACTATCTGACGTCCTCTTTCCTGTATGCGACGGGCGGTGACATCCATCAGTTGTGCCCAGTTTTGGGCATTGCCGGCATACCAGGGATCGACGCTGGGGTGATCGCAATTCAAGGCTACCTTGGTATGGCTGCCTGTCAGATTAATAAGATTAAGGCGATTATTGAGATCGGCTACTTGTTGCGACTGCAGATCTCCGTTCACCAGGGGCATAGTGGGTTGAAAGGAAGCCCTGACCAAATAAATATTTTCACTGCCCATAAAAGCAACTCCCCGTATAATGTTGTCGCGGCTGGGCCAGGCGGTGTCGAGCCCCCAGAGTATTGGCGTGTGTTTTCCGCTGTCCGACAAATTGAAAGGAACTATTCTGTCGGCAACAGGTTGCGGATGAATGGGATTGGTCGCGGGCAAGGATTCTGCCTCGGCCCGGGTATGGACGGCGGTCCCCTCAAATCGCCGGTCGGTTTGAGTGGTGGAGCCGGTGGCTCTGTGCTGGAATGTTCCCTGAGCATCAGACACAGGGCATGTAAAAAAAAGTAGGCCCAGGGAAAATATAAGTTTGTTCATGGATGAAAGACTGGCTAATAAGATATAAACGCATGCTTTCACAAAGATGGAGGCATTATTTTACACCTCAAAATGTTTGATGTTTTTTATGAATAAATTTTGAAATTTATTACGACATTTGTCGATACTATGAAAACAAAATCTACACTTGTCCGCTTTGCCCTGGGTGGGGGAGCGACATTATTATTCTTATTCGCCGGTCTGTTCAAGACCGGGGCTCAGGATCCCAGAGAAAGGTATTATTATTACGAAATCTTAGAACCCCATCACGCCCCTAAACCCCAGGTGGAGGGTTTTGCTACGATGAGGGTGAACGAGGCCCTTGATCGGGGACTGACGGCAACACGGGCTCAGGACGGGCAGTCGCTCTACCTGAGTTGGAGACTCTTGGCAGACGATCCTCAGGATGTGTCCTTTGATGTGATTCGTGTGGAAGGTCAAAAAAATCAACGACTCAACAAGCGGCCGATTACAGCCACCTGTGATTTTCTCGTTGAGAATCCTCCGGCTGAGGCTGTTTACAAAGTTGTGCCGCGAAACAACCGAAAGTCGGTGAATTCTGCCGGAGCAAAGCCTGCGGCTAATCCGGGCTCGGCTGCGGCCAGCCTGGATAAGACTAAAGGTGTCCTAAATACAGGCGAAGGCAGCATCAGCATCCGGATGGAAGATTTACCGGCCTTTCCCTATCGAAGTATTAAACTGCGAGACGGCGTCAGGCCGGGCAAGATGGCTCTGGCCGACCTCAATGGCGACGGCGTTTACGATTACATTATCCGTACACCCGATTCCAATGTTGATCCCGGTATGCCGGGCGATTTGACGGGAAGAACCTATCAAATCGAAGCTTACTTGAGCGATGGCACTTTTCTCTGGTCTTTCGACCTGGGTCAGGGCATAGAGCCCGGCGTATGGTATTCGCCTTTTATTTGTTACGACTTCAACGGAGACGGTAAGGCCGAGGTGGCCCTGAAAACGGCTCCCGGCGATATTGTGCGCAACGAAAAAGGCCGGGTGGACTATGGCGATGAATACCTCTCGGTGCTCGACGGTATGACGGGACGCGAAATAGACCGTGTCGACTGGCCGGTGAGGAATTTCCGTTACGGCGATCTCAATCGTCAGAGCAGACATCAGATAGGTATGGCTTTTTTGGACGGCAAAACACCTTATATTCTGGCTGCCAGAGGCACCTATAAACTGATGACCGTGGATGCCTGGATGCTCCGGGGCGACAAACTGGAATTGGCCTGGAGATGGGACGGCGACGAAGAAAACCCTGTGGTCCGAAGCATGGGTGCTCACAACATGATTTGCACCGACGTTGACGGCGACGGCCGCGACGAAGTGGTGTTGGGCTCCTGTGCCCTGGACGACAACGGTACACTGCTCTGGTCGACGGGTCTGGGTCATCCCGACAAAATTTTTATCAGCGACATCGATCCCAATCGCCCCGGTATGGAAATGCTGCTCTGCCTTGAGCCCTGGCACGATAACGGAAGAGGAGTTTGTATGATCGACCCCAAAGACGGCTCTCCCATTTGGAATATAGGACACAAGACTTATCACGTGGGCGACGGTATGATAGCCGATTTCGATCCGTCCTCTCCCGGTTTGGAATGTTTTGCTTCGGAAGATCAAAAAGGCGGCAGCAGCGATAAATATTTATTGAGTGCCGATGGCCGGATAATAGGCAAAAACGAAGAAGTGCCTCCTTGCCGTAACTGGGCCTGGTGGGACGCCGATTTGTTGCGCGAATACATCAGCGCTCAGTTTTACCGTAGCCCCGAGGGCCGGTTCGGCAGGAAATCGGGTATTGGAAAATGGAAAGGAGAAACATTATTCGGAGAAATGGAGGGTAGTATTCTGGTGATAGCCGATGTTTTCGGAGATTGGAGAGAAGAAATTATTACCGCCTTGCCCGGGGAATTGCGCGTGTACACTACCAATATTCCGGCCCGTGATCGCCGGATAACACTGATGCAGGATGCTCTTTATCGCAATTACGTGGCGCATCGCTCCATGGGTTACGATCAGGCACCGGTGCCTTCGTTTTATTTGGGAGAATAAAGGCTGAAAAAGCTCAGGTTTGGTAAACCAACACAGCCTCCTGAATGTCCTTTCTGTTGTGATTGCCGGAAAGTCATTTTAGTTTTACGACTAATGAATAATGAAATGCGATCGTTCTCTTTGAACTTAAAAATAGTCTTGCTGCTGATTTTTGCAGGGCAGTCTATAGGCGGAAGTGCACAGGTGATTGAACCTGAATCCGATAAAGATTATTACCTGATCCATTCCGGTGCTTGCGTTTTGTCGAGGGCCGACGACGGACGCGCTGTGGTGCAGACTGCCGGTGCGATCGGAACCCAGGTGCTGAACTTCGTAGCCGACGGCAGGGGCTATTATACCGTCAAGCTCAAGGATCGCCGGGAATACATGGCGCTCTCGGGCAGTTGGAACACTTATTTTGTATCCGATTCGGCTTCCGATGCCGCCAAATATGCCGTTGAAGAAGTGCGAAAAGGCATAGTACGTTTGCGTTGTAAGGCCAATCGGAAATACCTGGGCACAGACAACAGTACAGCCGGCTCACATGTCTATTCCGACAAGAGTGGCTTGGACGAAAGGCATTACTGGCTGATCTCCGAAGAAATCAGGGAATTCCCCGTCGACACCGACAGCCTGTATTACCTGATCAATCCCTCCGACGCCTTCGGCAAGACTTTCGAAGGCTGGGGCGTGTCGCTCTGTTGGTGGGCCAATATGTGCGGCCGTTGGGAGGAAAACAAAATAGACGAAATCATCGACTGGTTGGTCAGTCCCGAAGGTCTGAATTACCGGATATTCCGTTACAATATCGGCGGAGGCGACGACCCGCTCAACCGCAATTGCGATCCCCACCATATGGCCTTGGGCAAGGGTCTGCGTGCCGAGATGGAAGGGTTCAAAGATTCTGCCGACGCTCCCTACGACTGGAGTCGCGATGCAGCCCAGCGCAAAATAATGCTCAAAATCAGGGAAAAACGTCCGGATGCAGTATTCGAAGCTTTCAGCAATTCCCCGCCTTGGTATATGACCTACAGCGGATGCGTGGCGGGTAACGAGCCGGCCGGCCACGACAACCTCAAACCCGAATATTACGAGGCTTTCGCAACGTATTTGGTAGATGTCTGCCGCTTTTATAAAGACTCTTTCGATTTGGAATTCAAAACCCTGGAGCCTTTTAATGAGCCGGTTACCGATTATTGGGGACGCAACGGCGGACAGGAAGGCTGTCATTTCAGCACTGCATCGCAGATTGCTTTTTTGCGGGTGCTGGCCCCAAAATTGAGGGCCTCGGGTTTGAATACGGTGATATCGGCCTCGGACGAATCTTATACTGATCAGTCGGTGAGAGATTTTCTGGCATACCGGAACGGGCAGGTTATAGCTTTGACCGGACAATGGAACACGCATACCTATTCGGCCAACAACCATTCGAGGGCAGCCTTGCGTGAACTGGCCTCGGTAGAGGACATTACTCTCTGGATGAGCGAGGTGGGTGCGGGAGGCAGCGGCTTGGCCGGCAACTTGAGTCTGGCGCAAAAACTCATCGACGATATACGTTACATCAGGCCCGAAGCCTGGATAGACTGGCAATACGTGGAAGAAAACAACGACCAGTGGTGTACCGTCAGAGGCAGTTTTCAGAATCAAAGATATTGGAAGGTCAAAAACTTTTACGTTCGACGGCAATTTACCCAATTCATTCAAGCCGGCTGGCGTTTCCTGAATGTGCCCAACAACAAAATGCTGTCAGCGCTGAGCCCCGGAGGCGATTCTCTGATTGTAGTAGCCCTGAATACGAGCACAGTGCGTCCGGCTTACCACAGCATAGATTTGAGCCTGTTTGACGAAATCTACCGGGGCATCACCATGAGCAGGACTTCGCAAAGCGAAAACAATCAGACAGTGAACGATTTTGTTTGGCGGGATTCCTGTCTGCTGTTTGTGCTTCCGCCGCAAAGCATCGGTACGTTGATGATACCTGTTGCCATTACTCCGGAAACGAATACCGAACCGGTAAGCGGCCGGCCCTACCTGATCGCATCGCGCTGTTCGGGTCTGATGTTGCAGGTTGAGGGCGATGGAGTGCTGATCAACGATTACCGGCCGGCCGATTCCTCTCAGCTCTGGCTTTTGCAAAAAGCCGGCGAGGGTTATACTATCGGCAATTTGCAGGGACTCCGGCTCAACGACGATGGCAGTTATTTTTTAAAGACTACTTCGACCTTTGATCCGAATAATCAGCTTTTTGACCTGGACTTGCGTAACGATAATTTTTTCAAAATCTCCTCGCTTTCTACCGGGAAAGCTCTCGATTTGCAGGGAGCTAATTACACGGCCGGTACCCGGGTGGGCTTGTACGGTTACGATGAAGGGGGTGCAGACAAGGTCGTTACACGTCAATGGATGTTTTTACGTCCGCCGCGCCGACTCTCCGACTTCAATACTTCTCTGTTCCCGCCGGAGCATGAGCCGGCTTTGGAAGTTCAGTTGAGTGTTGCTCCCGGAATGGTGCAGCTTTTTTGCCCCACTTTTGGACATGATGGAAAGACCTACCGTCTTCGCCTCTTCAACTTGTCGGGGATCATGGTTCGAGAAAGCCGTTTGAATTCAGCTATTACCCGTTTGTCATTGCCGGAAGGATTTTATCTCCTGAGTATAGATGCCGGAGCCGGGGAAAAGATTTTTGTTCAAAAGATTATTGTTCCCTAAATAAAACAAGGCCCCGGCAAACATAATTGCAGTGCGTTTTTGTTTATTAAAAAACACGTCTCCTTTGAAGCTTGAAAACCCTAAAATTACCCAAAAAGGAACCCTAATAAAACGGAGTAATAATAATGAGAACCCCGAATCTCCACTAGAGCAAAAACCGAAATGAAAGCCCCGAATCTCCACTACAGCAAAAACCGAAATGAAAGCCCCAAATCTTTATTACAGCAAAACCGGAATGAGAACCCCGAATTCCCACTGCATTAAAACCGGTTTGCCTTTAATCCTGCTTTGCTTTGTCGTTTTCTGTGGCAGTTGCCGGCAAGGCTCCACAGGAGGGAGCCGAACGGAGCTTCTGTTTGAAAGGGAAAAGACCACTACTCTTTGGCTGGATACCGGCGAGGCAGAGGTGGTACATACGGCTGTGGATTTGCTTCGCAGGGATGTTCAGCTTGTGTTCAAAGCAGATTTAAAGATTGTTGAGGATAAAGAAGACGCGGATATTGTGCTTGCATCCTCCGGGTTGAAAAGGCCCGCTTGCTCCGGGCCGAAAAAGTTTTCGTCTTCTTGGCTGAAAAGATCTGCAGTTGCCGGGCCAAAAAAACTCGCATTCTTCAAGTGCCATAGGTCTTCGTTCTCCAAACCAAACAGTCGGGGAGGGGAAGCATTTAGAATCCGTTTGTGCAAAAGCGGCCGAAAACCTCAACTGATCGTGAGCGGCAGTGAGCCACGGGGGCTGGCTTATGGAATATTGGAACTTTCGAGGATGATCGGGGTGTCGCCCTGGCATTATTTTGCCGATGCCCGTCCGAAAGAGCTTGAATCTTTTGAATTCCCTCTGAAAAGAATAGAACAGCAAGCCTCCGTGAAATACCGGGGCATATTTATCAATGACGAAGATTGGGGGCTGATGCCCTGGGCTTCGCAAACTCTGGCTCCGCAGCAGGGCAAAGGAGTGATCGGTCCGGAGGCTTACGAAAAGATCTTTGAGCTTTTGTTGCGTTTGCGCGCCAATACCATTTGGCCGGCCATGCACGAATGTACCCGGCCCTTTTATCAGGTCGAAGGCAATGCCCAAATGGCCCGTAAATACGGCATTCTGGTAGGAAGTTCCCACTGTGAGCCCCTGGCTCGCAATTCCGCCTCCGAATGGGATATGGACGGAAGCGGCGACTATAATTTTATGACTAATCCTTCGAATGTAATCCAATATTGGGCCGGACGTTTGCAGGAACTTAGTCCCGGAGAGAATATTTTTACCCTCGGAATGAGGGGTAAGCACGACGGCCTGATGCAGGGGGTGAAAACGCTCGAAAAACACAAAGCGGCTCTGAGCCGGATTATTCCGGTTCAGCAGGACTTGCTCAAACAGTATATTGATGCCGATATAGAAGCGATTCCCCAGGTTTTTATTCCTTACAAGGAAGTGATGGAGGTCTATGACGCCGGCCTGGAGGTGCCGGATCATGTCACTTTGGTGTGGTGCGACGACAACTACGGTTACATCCGCCGGCTGTCGAACGCCCGGGAACAAGAGCGCAGCGGCGCTTCGGGTATTTATTATCATGTGTCGTATTGGGGCCGTCCGCACGATTATCTATGGCTGGCAAGCACTTCGCCCGGCTTGATTTATTCCGAAATGCTGCGGGCTTATAAGCACGGAGCCGATCGTCTGTGGATATTGAATGTGGGCGACATCAAGCCGGCCGAATACCTGACGGAATATTTCCTGGACCTGGCCTGGGATATCAATGCGGTTGGCAATGATTTTGGGCATTTGCAGCGTTTCATGCATAGGGAATTTGGCGCAGAACAGGCAACAGCGCTGAGTGAAGTCTATGAACGCTATTACCGGCTGGCTACCATTCGTAAGCCCGAGTTTATGGGCTGGAGCCGGGTAGAAGAATCCGGTTACGGCCGGGGAGGAAAAACTCCTGTCCGCGATGCGGAATACCATCCGGAGTTTAACAAGGAATTACAACATCGACTGGAGGCTTATCGCGAACTGGAACAGCGAGTGGCCGAAATTCGTCTCCTTATTCCCGGGCAGCAATTGTCCTGCTTTTTTCAATTGGTAGAATACCCCATTCGTGCGGCCTCACTGATGAATCAGAAATGGCTGTATGCCCGCCTGGCTCGTTATTACAGCGATAGTTGTCCGGAGCTTGCCCGGCTTTGCGCCGCCCTGAGCCTGCAGGCTTACGAAGGTATTGAGCAGTTAACGGCAACATACAATTCGCTGGAAGAGGGCAAATGGGAGAGGATAATGGATTTCAGGCCCCGAGAACTGCCGGTGTTCGACAAACCGGTGTTTAATAATCCGGAACTCGATGGTCCTGAACAGAAAAGCTCAGAGTTTGGAAAATTCATGTTCGAAGGCCCGGAGTTCGAAAAGCTGCTCGATCATACACCTGAAAACAACAGGCGATCGTATGATTCCCTGATTTCACAGACGACAGGCAGTGTTGAATCTACTTTTTCTGCCGCCGAACAACAAGCGTTTGTAATTGCCTGCAACGCCGCCCGGGCCCGGAGTGTTCGCGGGAAAGTCGGTAGCATCCGGGGTCTGGGGCATAGTTTTGAAGCTGTTCAAATGGCGCAAGGCAGTAGTGTGAATTACCGTTTTGACTTACCCGAAAGCGGGGAATACCGGATCGTAATAGCTGCCGTTCCCAACCACGACGTGGACGGGCAGGGGATGAAAATCAGGGTCGCTGTCGACGGCAGGGATTTGGGCGAATTCGATTATAAGACGCGTGGTCGCAGCGAAGCCTGGAAACAACAAGTCCTGCGCGGACAAGTATTAATAGAAATCCCTGCCCGGGAAATGGAAAAAGGCCGGGTAAATATCAGCATTACCGCCTTAAGTCCTTACATTCAGTTGGACCAGTTGATGATCTTGCAAGGGGAAATGAACTTCTACGAGTTTCCGGTTAGTAATTCAAAATAGAAACATTACTAAACAGAATCAACCCAATCCGAACAAATCAAACTCAATCCGAACAAATCAAACCCAATCCGAGCCTTTGAAGCAGACTTCGTTTTAGAATTTCACTTCTTCGCCCAGAACCAGCTTATCGCCGCTCAGGTCAACTTCGAACAAATGCGGTACGCGGTGATAGCGTCCGTTGATGTTTTGATGACTGTGTACCGACATCAGAGTTTTGCCGTCTAAGGTTTCGAAGAGCATGCCGTGACCGAAATTCGGCGGAGTGATCAATTCGGGTTCTTGAATCCAGGGTCCGTCGAGATTGCCGCTTTCCGAATATGCCACGCCCTGAGCATAGACGTCGTAAATCCAACTGGTCCAGATCATTCCCAGCCTGCCGCTCCCCGTGCGAAACAAATAAGGTCCGTCGGTTACTTTGTTGGGGCCAACGTTGCCTTGCTCGTCGCGCTCGCGACTCCAGGGGGAATCTTTGGCTCTGAACAAGATAGTTGACTCTCCTATGCTTCCGCTCAGATCGGGTTTGAGTTCAATCTTTTCTATGGTACCGTTCCAGTTTTGCAGCCACTCGTGACAAAACACCATGTAAGGCTTACCGTCGGTATCCACCCAAAAAGTGCCGTCCAGCGTAGGTTTATCCGCTGGCAGGTAAGTGGGATCAGCCATCGGCACGTAAGGCCCTTCGGGTTTGTCGCTCACCAAAACATGCGAAGCCCTGCGTTCGATCACATTGCCGGCCACGGTGTCTATTTTGACATTACGATTGGTAAAGGTGGCAAAATAATAGTATTTCCCTTTGTACCGATGGAGCTCGGCAGCCCAGATCATCGGCCGGGGCCCCATCCAGGATTCCGGATCGGTTTGGGCTACCACATAGGGACCTTCCCAGATGTGGAGATCGGAACTCTTCCACAGCAGACCGCCGGTACCGGTCATGTAATACAATCCGCTGGCTTTGTCGGCCAGAATACAGGGATCACTCAATCGTATCGAATCGATCGGAATCCGCCTCACCTGCCGGGCCTGTTGCTGCCGCTCTTGTCCATAGCCGTTTTGTATCAGCAAAACTCCCAAGAGCAGCCCGGTAAGTCTTAAAATCCAAGATGTTGAAAATAAATGGTGCTTCATGATAAAAAGGAATAGAAATTTCTACTCAGGAGATGTGAAAAGTCTGAGAAAGCAGAAATCTAGACTCGGATCTTATTTTTTAATAAAAAAGCCAGAGTATTTTTTGCTTCCTTCCAAAATGATGAAATAATAGCTACCAGGGATCAAATCCGAAACATTAACACTGTGGCAATAGAGTTCTTTGCGCAATATGATAGAACCTGTTGTGTTGTAGATTAATATTGTTAGTGGCAACTCATGAATAGTGTTTTGAGAAAGTTTTAAATCAAGATTCAAGAAATCGGTTACAGGATTAGGAAATATTTGAATCTTAGATTTATTATCTCCTATTCTTTTTAATCCTGTTACTTTTTTTGTTCCCTTGCAAACACAATGAAATGAATCAACAGGTCCTCCCGTATTGTAAATTATTTCAATAGAGTCACCGAAGATCTTGCCATATCCGGTTATGAACAGAACTGTGCTGTCGTAATTAATATAATCTTGCATTGGAATCTCAAAAGTACTGTCATTTAACACTTTTGCCCTAATTGTATCTTGTGAAGATGTTTCTAATACAAACTGAAGATCAAAAGTATCAACACTTGAATAGTTTATTTCAATCTCATAGTCAATTGTGTCCGAATGATTTGGCATCGTTTTAGATGAATTGATTTCTTCAATTACATAGTACCCAATAAAATTGTCAGTAAGTGTTTCAATTGGAATGTAATATTTTACAACCAATTCAGGACGTTTCTCTATATTTTCATGATCACTTGATGCAAATAACAAGGATCTGTATGGCTGTTCCGTTGCTAACATACACATCAGTCCATAACTTGTGCCCGGGTAGTTTCTAATATCCATTATTAGTGGGGTAACATCTATATCGATGTAATCCTGTGTTGAAATGGTATCTTGAGGAATATAAACTTGATTATGAGTGGAGTATGTGGGTTGATTGTTCCATGTAATTGTATGTTCGCACCAGGGAGAGGTCACCCTTCTTATATAACATTCGTTCGGACCTGATAAATGACTATGCCCTTCAGATGCAGCATTTTCATGAGATTCAAAAAGAGAAAGTTTAGCAGATACAATTATTGCCTTCTCGGGAATGGAAG
>Ga0209201_1000660_pt1 | contig 45170 bp, 35 predicted proteins | sample AD_UKC055_MetaG_FD_184411 | JGI IMG/M metagenome (GOLD analysis project Ga0209201, IMG submission 184411) | Active sludge microbial communities of municipal wastewater-treating anaerobic digesters from USA - AD_UKC055_MetaG (SPAdes) (version 2) | ecosystem: Engineered > Bioreactor > Anaerobic >... | reverse complement strand
GGTGGACGACTACCGCCCCGAAGGCGCCGACCGGGGCCTGCGCGTCTGCCTGAAGAAGGCGTACAACCACAAGCGCTATTCGCTGGCCCATCCGCTGGGCCTGCTGACCTACGCCAACGAAGTCGCCATGATAGAGGCCTTTCGCGGCGCGGGCATCCAGGTGCCGGAGGTGGCCTTCTTCGCCGCCCGCGGGCGCCGTTGCGTCCTGGCCACCGTCTTCCTGGAAGGGTTCACGCCCTTGACCGCCTTCCTGGCCCGCTGGCAGGAGCGACCGCAACAGACCCGGCTCCAGCGCCGGGCCACTATTGGGCGTCTCGCGGCCACCGTCCGCAGGATGCACCGGGCCAGGCTCATGCACAACAACCTGTACCCCAAGCACATCTTCCTGCGAGACTCGGACCTCGAGCCGTGCCTGATCGACCTGGAATTGAGCCGGCGATGCTGGCTGAGCCGGTCGTGCCGGGCGAGGGACCTGGAGGTGCTGAACCGCCACACGCCCGGCGTGTCCAGGACGGATAAGCTCCGGTTCCTGCTGGAGTACGCCGGCGAGCAGCGGGTCTGCCCCGCGGTGCGCGGCCTGTGGGGAGTCCTGTCAAGACAGATGCGGATGCGATGACGCCAAAGGCGCGCTCCGATCGTCGCCGTTACCGTCGCCCAACACCCTCGCCGTTTCGGTCCGCCGGGCTGCATGCGCGGCGCATTGGGGAGCTACGGTCATGAAAGTCAGGAACCCCTCGCCGGCTCAGTTCTACCGCGGCGTCTTCAAAAGGCGCGGATTGCTCATGGTCCCTCCGTTCCTTTTCCTGGTCTTCTGCACGTGGTGGGAGACCGAGAGCGAGTGGCTCGTGCTCGGGGTCGGCGGGGCGGTCTTCGCCTTCGGGCTGGCCTTGCGAGTCTGGGCCCAGATGCACCTGCGATACCGGCTGAAGGCGAAGATGGCGCTGACGTGCACCGGCCCGTATCGCTACGTTCGCAATCCCGTCTACGTGGGCAATATTCTGCTGCTGCTGGGATGCTGCTTACTGGCGGAGTTGCTCTGGTTCGCCCCGATCATGCTGGCCTACAGCCTGCTGGTGTACAGGTTCGTCGTTCGCCACGAGGAGTCGCACCTGCTCCAGAAGTACGGGGCGCCCTATCGCGAGTTCCTGGAGTCGGTGCCTCGGTGGCTGCCCCGCTTTCCGCGCCTGCGCACCGGTCAACCCGATGGCGGAAAGTATCTCCTGGCCGCCCTGTTGGCCGAAGCGCACAACGTCTTGCTGGTGTTGCCCTTCGCAGTCAAAGAAGTGCTGTGATCGGCCATTGGCCCAAGCTCGCCTTGAGCAAGGCGAGGGGATTCCGGGACAGGCATCGAGAGCCTTCGGGCGGCGGCGGCCCAGGGGGTGACGATTGACTCGTGGCCTCCTCGGGGACGGTTCAACCGCGCTTAGGGTTGCGGCGCGGGCCCGGAAATGCTAGGCTTACCGCGGAAAGGGGCAACCCATGCGTAGTGCGATTGTGACGGTTCTGGCGGTTTTGTGCCTGGTTCCGATGGCGGCGACGGGTCAGACGAGGCTGGTCAACGAGAAGGTCCTCCTGTCGGCGGGCTCGGGCGATCAGCCCCTGGCGACCATCCACGCCGCCCAGTTGAGCCCGGACGGCAAGAAGCTGCTGTATGTCCGGGTCGAGGCGGCGGCGTTGGCGGACGGCGCCGAGTCGCGGGCCCGGCGGTCGTATCGGCTGGTCCTGCGAGACTTGACGACGGGCAAGGACACCGCGCTGCCCATGGCGGCGGGGACATTCGACGACGCGTTCATCATGCTCCTGTCCAAGCCGATCTTCAGCCCGGACTCCAAACACGTCGTCACGTTCGTTCCGGAGGACGCCGACAAGAACGGCATCTGGGACCACCGTAACGAGAAGCTCCGCCTGGGGCTCTACGACATCCAGGCCAACACGCTCGCCCGCCTGGGCCTCACCGACGACATCATCCTGCCCAACTTCCTGGGCAACGGGATTCTCGTGGTGCAGTGGCAGGTCAAGGCGACCTCCGGCAGCCTGTACTGGATCAAGCAGATAGGCGCGGAGCCGGCCAAGCTCCAGACCGCGGGCGTGGTGCTGGCGGCGCACCCGTCCAAGCCCCAGGTCCTGGCGATGATGCTCAAGGCGGTCGAGGGGGAGGGCCGGCCCGAGTTCTCGCTGAAGCTGCTGGACGTGGGCGCGGACAAGGTGCTGGGCGATCTGCCCCTGGACCCGCAGAACACGAAGCTGGACGACTTCCCCCCGCGCTTCACGCAGGACGGCAAGTACGCCTACTACGTTGACGTGCAGCGGGGCGGCGACAAGAGCAAGGCCATCACGCGGGTGTGGAACGTCTCGGAGAGCAAGCCCGCCGTCGACATCGACCAGTGCGTTCCGGTCGGCCCGGCCGGCGAGACCAGGATGGTGCTGGTCCGCACCACGCGCGGCTCCCGCGAGGGCGACGTGGGGGTGCACGACCCGGCCGCCAACACCTGGACCGCGCTGTCGGACGTCAAGGGCGTGGCGCTGTGGGCGGGCGACGGGAAGATCCTCTATGCCCGCAAGCGGGACGACGGCGGGATGTCGATCTGCCTGGCGGAACTGAAGTGATCGTCGATTGAAGAGTACCTCATAGCCCACGGAAACCCTTCCGCTGCGGCGGGCAGGCCTGCCCGCCGGCCGGCAGGTCCGTGGGCCTTGCCTGCGCGGGCCCTTCGCAGGACGCGCATCTTGTAGTATAGTGCTTGCATGGCCGACCCGGACGAAAACGCTGTGGCTGAGCGGCTGAGCCTGACCGAGCGCGAGATGCTCTACCGAGTGCGGTGGTTCATCTACGTGCGATGGATCATGGGCTCGTTCGCCTTGCTGATGCTCCTGGCGAGCTGGTACGTGCTGGGCATCCGCTTCCGCTCGCCGGAATGGGGCTACAGCCTCGCTCCGGCCATGCGGGCGGCCTCGCTGATCTTCATCTACAACGCGGCCTTCGCCCTGCTGATCCACGTATACCGCAAGGGCCGGCTCCACAAGCGCCAGATCATGTACCTCACGCTGGGCCAGATCGTCTGCGACATGCTCGCGGTCTGCACCCTGGTCCACTACAGCGGAGGCATCGAGAACTACTTCCTGGTCCTGATCCTCCTGCCGCTGGTGATCGCCACCGAACTGCTGCCCCAGAAACTGGCCTACGCGACGGCCGGCCTGGCGGTGGCCATGATCAGCCTGCTGGCCTGGGGAGAGCAGAGCGGCACGCTGCGTCACGTGCAGATCGTCTGGCCCGGCGAGCGCACCGCCAGCGCGCCCTATTTCGAGCCGTTCTACGTGCTGGAGGTGCTGGCCTCCCTGACCATGATGATCTTCGCCACGGTCTTCGTGGCCTCGTCCATCTCGCAGCGCCTGCGCCACCGCGAGGCCCAGCTCGAGGACGCCTACCACCGCCTCCACCAGGCCGACGAGAACAAGAGCTTCTTCATGCGCAAGGCCGGCCACGAGATGCGCGCCCCGCTGGCGGCGATTCATTCGATCCTCGACGTGATCTCCGCCCAGCCGAACATCTCCCCCCAGCAGCAGGCCGACCTCATCGCCCGCTCCCGCCACCGCCTCCAGGCCCTCATGAACCTCGTCGACGAGCTGCGCCGCTACAGCCGCCTGCGAACCGACAACTCGCCTTTCGCGTTCCATCGCGTCTCGCTGGACCGCCTTGCCGGCAACGCCGTCGCGCTCTTCCGCCAGCAGGCCCAGGAGGCCGGGCTGGACCTGTCCGCCAGGATCCAGGAAGCCGCCATCGCCGGCGACGAAGAGCTGCTCCGCGAGCTGGTGACCAACCTCCTGGCCAACGCCATCCAGTACACCCCTCGAGGGGGACGGGTCGATCTGGAACTGGAGCGCGACCACACCCGGGCCCTGCTGCGGGTCAGCGACACCGGCATCGGCATCAGCGAACAGGCCCGCGAGAAGCTGTTCCAGGAGTTCTTCCGATCCAACGAGGCCCGCAAGGTCTTTCCCCAGGGCACCGGCCTGGGACTGGCCATCTGCAAGCGGATCGTCGACCTCCACCACGGGCAGATCGACGCCGTCGCCCGCGAGGGCGGCGGGACCACCTTCCGCGTCACGTTGCCGCTGGCCGAGCGCGAGGTATAAGCCGCCCGCTCAGAACGGGGGCTCCTCCAGGAAGTCATCCGGCGCCTCGAAGTCCTCGTCGTCGGACATTTCCTCCTCGAAGTCCATCAGTTCCTTGTCCAGGGCCATCTGGGCGGCGTTGACCTCGTCCTGGTTCTGGTAGCCCATGCGGATGTTCCGCCCGATGCGTTCGACGGCGTCCCGGCACAGGGCGCGGATGAAGCCCACCTTCTCGAAGGGGACCACGTCGTGGGTCACTCCCAGCCAGACGCCGGCGGCCAGGCGGTTCTCCGGGCGCACCGCGCGGCCGGCCAGCGACTCGATCTCGAGGTTGGCGGCCATCCGCTCCAGCAGGGCGCTTCGCTCGAGCGCCGCCACCTCGCGGGCGAAGAGATCGAGCTTGGCCTTGGCCAGGCGGCATCGCCCGCGCTTGGGCAGGTTCTCGCGGAGGAACTGGTAGGCCTGGTCGCCGGCGAAGCCCATGTTGGCGTAGACCGGCGCCTGGGCCAGGTCCTCCGAGCCCTCCACGAGGTGCGGCGAGACGGGCAGCAGCTCCAGCATGTACGAGCCCAGGTTGGGCTTTCGCCGCTTGAGGGGGATGGGCTCGTTGCCCAGGTAGGGTCGCAGGAGCATCAGGCGGGCGGGGGGCAGGCGGTCCTGCTCGCGGTGCAGGGCCAGCGCGTCGCCCACCACCTCGCGAACGTAGGCCAGCGAGACCTGGGCGAACTCCACGCCCTCGGGCCCGTCGGCCCGCCATTTCTCCTCGACGACGCACCCGTCCTCGAACACCGCCCACGCGTCGCGGACGCCGGTCCGGTCGTTGAGGAGCAGGACGATGGCGTCCATGCCGCCCTCGCCCGTGCGGTAGAACAGCAGCATGCTGCGAGACCCGCTGGCGTCCACCGTGCTCGCCAGGGCGTGCGACAGCTCGCTCAGCACGTGCGTCCGCGGGCGCACCCCGACCGACAGCATCTGCTGGGCGTACTGGCCCGCCAGGTCCGCCCACTGGCCCAGGGCCGGCCAGTTCGCCAGTTCCCCCAGGCACCAGGCGCTTCGCTCGTTGCGGACGCTGGCCAGCATCTCGACCATGTGACGCATCTCGTTGTCGCCCAGGCGGCACTCCGCTCCGGCAACCACCGCCGTCGCCAGCAGCATCGCCACCGCGCTGTCATTGCGCCCCCGCAGGTGGTCGCAGATGTGCAGCAGCGACTGGGCCGACGACTGCTGCGCGTTCGCGTCGCCCTGCCCGTTCAGCAGGCCCATGTCCAGCAGCGTCCGCTCCACGCTCTCGGGCTGGTCCGATATCCGCTCGAAAATGTTCTCCATGACGCCGTGCAGCGTGCCCTCGAAGTCCTTGAAGCAGGCCTCGTACTCCTCGCGGCTCATCTCGCCCCCGGCCAGGTGGTGGATCGGGCCCAGGGTGTACTTGCGCTGGTCGCTCACGTGCGGGTCGCGCAGCGCCCCCAGCAGCACCGGCCGGGCCGACTCCTGCACGCGGTTCTTGATCGTGTCGGCCACGTACGGCCCGCGCAGGGCCGAGAACAGCAGGAACGCGCCCATGTGCCAGATGCGGGCGTCGTTGTCGTACGCCGCCAGGTGCGCCAGGTGCTCGCCCAGGTCGGGCAGGCGCGGAGCCAGCTCGTTCAACACGCTGTGCACCAGCTTCTCGGTAAGCCGGTCGCGGTTGCGAACGAGCAGGTCGCGAACCAGGTCGCGCTCGACTTCTCGTTTGCCGGGACGTTTGCGGCTGCGTGCCATCGGGGCCATTGTCGGGGCTGGTCGCCCCGCCTTTCCATTGTCATTGTATCGTCTGCGGCGCAGCGAGCAAAAACCTTCCACCCGCCGCGACGACAGGGGGGAGCCACGCGCGGCCAACCGCCGTCAGGTCCAGACGTTATCGTCCGGGCCTGCGGCTTGCCCGCCCGCCCTGGCGGCTCTACAATCCCTTCATGGCCCAAGTCCAACCTCCGCCGCCGGTGAAGCTGATCTGCGGTATCATCGCCGCCAGCGGCGAGCTGCTGGACGCCGCGGCGAGCGCCCTGGCCGAGGCCGTCGGGCCGACCGACCTGACCAGCGCCACCTGGCCCTTCGACCTGACCGACTATTACCACGCCCAGATGGGCTGCCCGCTGTGGCGGCGGTTCGTGAGCTTCGCCCGCCCGGGCGATCCAGCCGACCTGTCCCGTCTCAAGCTCCTCACCAACGACATCGAGGCCGGCTTCGCCCGCCGCGCCGCCCAGGGCGATCCAGCCTCGTCCGCCCCCCGGCGCCCGGTCAACCTCGACGTCGGCTACATCGAGCCCTCCAAGCTCGTCCTGGCCAGCATGAAGAACTTCTCCCACCGCATCTACCTTGCCCACGGCGTCTACGCCGAAATCACCCTCCAGTTCGCCAAGGGACGCTGGCACTCGCTGCCGTGGACCTTCCCCGATTACGCCAGCGGACGATACGACGAGTTCCTGACCGCGGCGAGAGACCTGCTTCGAAACCAGTAACGCGAACTCGCTTCACGGGGTCGTGCGGGAGCTGCCGGGCCCTTGAGAGTGCGGTCGCGCGGCGTGACAGGAGGGCGGCCGGGCGGTACGATGGCGCCCACGAGGTGAGGGTATGGAACGAACACCGCTCCTGTCCGAACAAGCGTCGACCGTGGCTGCTCGTTTCGCCGGCCTGCTGTGTGCGATAGCCTCCGCCACGCTCTGCGGGTGCGGCGGCGCGGGGGGTGCGGAGGGCGGCGAGGCCTTGGGCGGCAGCCTGGGGCACTTGTTGACGATCCGGCCCGGGCGGTCGACGCGGATCTCGTCGGCCGCGGCGACGCGGTCCAGCAACTTCGACAACCGCCGCATCGAACCGGGCAAGACGCTCGTGCTGGCCGATATCCAGGGCGCGGGCGTCATTCAGCACATCTGGCTGACCTTTCCCGAGCCGGCCCCCTCCTGGCTGGGAAGGCAGGGCAATCCCGACCACGGCGAGCTGGTGCTCCGCATGTACTGGGACGGCGCGAAGGAGCCGGCCGTCGAGTCGCCGGTCGGCGACTTCTTCGCGGCCGGGTTCGGCCAGCGGGCCGAGGTGCGCTCCGTCCCCGTCGCCGTCGAGGGCGGCGACGCCTACAACTGCTACTGGCCCATGCCGTTCCGGAAGTCCGCGCGGATCGAGCTGGAGAACCAGGGCGACAAGCCGCTCAACTCGTTCTACTACCAGATCGACTACGTGAAGAAGGAGTCGCTGCCGGCCGGCACGCCCAGCTTCTGCGCCCAGTACCGCCAGGAGTTCCCCGTTCAGTCCGGGCGGGATTACCTGGTCCTCAACGCGGTCGGGCGGGGGCACTACGTCGGCACGGTGCTCAGCGGGCGGGCACGCAGCCCGAAGTGGTTCGGAGAGGGCGACGACAAGTTCTACGTCGACGGCGAAAAGACGCCCAGCCTCTGGGGCACGGGCACGGAGGACTACGTCTGCAACGCCTGGGGCATGGGCCTGGGCACGTTCCCCTATTTCGGCGTCTCGATCCTGGAGGGCGAGTGGGACATGGTCGGCTGGCGGACCACGGTCTATCGATGGCACATCCCGGACCCGGTCCGCTTCACCCAGTCGCTGCGGGTGGAGATCGAGGACGCCGGCTGGATCTCCAAAGACGAGCTGAAGGAGGGCGCTCACGAGGGCTTCGTCGAGCGCAACGACGACTTCGCCACGGTGGCCTTCTGGTACCAGGTGGGCCAGCCCAGGCGGTTCGCCGCGCTGCCCCCGGCCGCGGATCGCAAACTGCCCAACCTCGACATCGTCATCGAGGGCAAGGACCTGCTCAAGGCCGCCAGGTCCGAGCACGGCAGCCTGCACCTTCAGAAAGGCTACCCGTGGACGGGCGAGGGCCAGTTGTTCTTCGACAACAACCACGGCGCCGGAGCGTGGGCGGAGTTCTCGTTCCCCGTGGAGAAGGAGGAGCTGCGCCAGCTCACGCTGCGGATGACGTACTCCTACGACTTCGGCATCTACCGGGTCCTGCTGGACGGGCAGAGCGTTCGCCCGCCGATCGACTTCTACAACGCGGAGGTGAAGGTCCGCGAACTGAACCTGGGGCAGCGGCGACTGAGCGTCGGCCAACACACGCTCCGCGTCGAATGCACGGGCAAATCGATCCAGTCGACGGGCTCCAAACTCGGGATCGACTCCGTCCGCCTCCGCCAGCGCTGGCCCGTGAAGCGCCAGCCGCCGAAAGACGACTGACTGTCGCTGCGCGTCTTCCCGGTGGGGGCGCCTCGCGGACGGCCGACGCCGGCAGCGGGAGGTCCCCTCCGTTCAGGGGGTTCTCTCGGCGGCCGAGACCCCGCCCAGCACGATGTACTTCACGCCCGCCAGCCTCTGCTTCACGCCGGCTTGCCGGACGATGTCCGCCGATTCGAGAGTCTTCTCGTCTATGAGGGCTCGCAGGTCGATCCTCTCCTTGACGTCGAACCAGCCCGAGTCGATCAACGCCCCTTGCAGCTTGTCGGCGAGTTCTTCGGCGATGCCCGCTCCCTGGCTGGTCTTGCTGCGGTTGCGGAGGCTGACGACGGCGATCGACTCGCCCTTGATGAGGACGCCTTCTCGCAGCTTTCCCGCCAGGGCTTTCGCCAGCGCGTCCAGCCTGTCGGACGTCGTCTCCCCGTGGGCATTGGCCACCGCGGAGCCCTGGTCCGCCGCCACCACTCGGACGTCGCACGTCACGACGGTGACCGGCGGCGCCTTGACGCCGCCGCGACTGCTTTCGTCGGGCGGCGCCTTGGGGGGCGAGGCGCCGCCGCGTGCCTGGTGCGTCTCGGGACCGAACCCGATCACGATGCCCGAGCCTGTCGCGTCCTGCCCACAGCCCAGGCCGCCGGCCAGGACAGACAAGACCAGCCCAAGCGTCAGCGCCCGCACCGGGCCGCAGTGTTGAAGGAATCCGCCCGCGGAGAATGCCATGATGTCCCATCTCCTTCTTCTGACCGGCCAGGCTCGCGCGGCCGCCTTGGGCCGCTCTCCCCGCGGCCTCGTGCAAGACGCGGGTCCCGGTGCGACAACCCGTGCGGTCGAGCCATGTCCGGTCTCCTCTTGACGTGTGAGGGACCGTACCGTCGAGACGGGCTCGCCGTCAAGGGATTCCTTGGCGTGCATCGGCTGGCTCCCGCACCAGAGAGTGAAGGGGCGGGGATGGGATTCCTGTCAAAGCGGGGTTTACAAACCGGCTGCGTCCCTTGTATCCTTTTCGGGTCTTTGGGTATATAATCGGCTCGCGCCGTCTTGTCGGCCGACGGCCGGCGTTCGTGCGACGGACATGGAGAATGGCATGTTGAGCGTCCTGACCGTACCAGAGGTGGGCGAGTACGTCTCGCTGCCGAAGATCCTGGTCATGCTGGTGGCGGCTACGCCGTGGCTGTATGCCGCCCCGTGGGTGGCCAAGGATGTCAAGAAAGTCCTGGCCAATCCGTACATCTGGACGAGCCTGACGGTGGGCCTGCCGTCGCTGGGCATCCTGTTGTGGCTTCTGCTGGGCTCGTACGTGGTGGGGCTGGTGCTGTTCGCCGTCCTGACGCTGGGGGCGTTCGGGGCGTACGTCTTCCACCGCAACGGGCGGGTCGAGCCGGAGAAGCGCGTCCTGACCCCGGGCCATCTCAAGAAACTCATGGGCACCCGGCGCAAGCGGAAGGTTCTGGCCGCCGTCGAGAAGATCAAGCTGTACGACCATCACAACAAGATCGTTCACACGCCGACCGAGGACGCCCCCGAGGAGATCGTCACCGCTTACAACCTCGTGCAGGACCTGCTGTACGACATGGTGTACTACCGGGCGAGCGAGGCCGATCTGAGCCCCGTCGGCGAGACCACCCGCGTGGCTACGTGATCGACGGGGTGGCGGTGGAACGCGAGGCGATGGAGAGCGAGGCCAGCGAGTCCATCGTCCAGTTCCTCAAGCCGGCCAGCGGGATGGACTTCCAGGAGCGACGGCGCCCCCAGTCGGGCAAGATCTCCATCGACATCCACGGCAAGCAGGCGGACATCACCGTCGCCACCGCCGGCACGACCACCGGGCAGCGCGTGCAGTTCCGCATCCTCCAGGAAGCCATCCGGACCGACGTGGAGCAGCTCGGGATGACCCCGGCTGTGCTCAAGAGCATCCGGTCGATGCTCAAACAGCCGCCGGGCCTCGTAATCGTGGCCGGGCGGCCCCAGAGCGGCGTGACCAGCACGATGTACTCCCTGCTGCGGGACCAGGACGCCTACACCAAGCATCTGGTCACCCTGGAGACCAAGCCGGCGCTGGACCTGGAGAACGTCACGCAGAACAGCTACACCAGCCCGCAGGAGTTGTCGTCGTCGTTGGCGTCGGCGCTGCGGCGCGATCCGGACGTGGTCATGATCGACGCCTGCCCCGACCAGCAGGTCGCCCAGCAGATCGCCCAGGCCTCCGGCGAGAAGATCATCCTGCTGGGCATGCAGGCCAGCGAGAGCCTGGTCGCCCTGGCCAGGTGGATCAAGCTCTGCGGCAGCCAGGAAGCCGCCATGGAGAACCTCCGCGGCATCGTCTGCCAGTTGCTCATCCGCAAACTGTGCGAGACCTGCCGAGAGGCCTACCGCCCGGACCCGGCCGTGCTGGCCAAGGCGAACCTGTCCGCCGGGGCGGACGAACAGTTCTACCGCCCGCCCACCGGGCCCACCGTGGACGAGAAAGGCCGGCCCATCATCTGCGAGGCCTGCCAGAACAGCCGCTACGTCGGCCGAACGGGCGTGTTCGAGTGGATGGAGATCAACGACGAGGTCCGCAAGCTGGTGGTCGGCCGGGCCCCCGTCCAGCAGATCCAGTCCGCCCTGCGACGCAACAAGATGCTGTACATGACCGAGCAGGCCCTGGAGAAGGTCAAGCAGGGGCTGACCAGCTTCCAGGAAGTCGCACGCGTGACGCAGAAGGAAAAGAAATAGCCGCGCCCGCCGCGGACGAGAGCAAGAAGGGCATCCGCCATGATACTGACCATCCTCCTGGCCTTGCTGGTCCTGGGCATCGCCTTCTACCAGGTGACGCAGGGACTGTTCAGCGCCTTGATCATGACCATCCTGACGGTGCTGTCAGCCGCCATCGCGTTCAACTACTACGAGCTGCTGGCCCGGGAACTGTACGCCTACCAGCCCTCGCACGCCGACGCGATCGCGCTGCTGGCCCTGTTCATCCTGCCGCTGCTGGCCCTGCGGTGGGTCTACGACTTCTTCCTGGGCGGCAACGTGGTCTTCGGCGTCTGGGCCGACCGCATCGGCGGGGGAGCGCTGGGCATCGTCAGCGGCATCATCCTGGTCGGCGTGCTGGCGGTGGCCATCCAGATGCTGCCCATGGGACGCAGCATCCTCGGCTATGAGCCCTTCGACCCCGCCCTCCAGCGACAGACGGGCCTGGCCCCGTTTTACCCCGACCAGTTCGTCCTCGGCATGGTCGAGAAGCTCTCCACCGCCTCCCTGGCCAACGACAGGCCCTACGAGAAGGTCCACGACAATCTGCTCCGCGAACTCTACTGCGCCCGCAACGACGCCGGCTACCAGAGCCAGATCACCAGCGACGCCTCCGACATCCCCGGCTGGATGGCCGTCGAAGCCGCCTACCGGCCCGGCGAGGCGGAACTCAAGGCCCTGGGCGACGTCCCGCCCAACCCCCTGATGGGCAAGCAGGCGGCCAGCCGCGTCGTCGTCGTCCGCGTCCAGGTGGACGAGAAGACCCGCGAGGTCCCCGCGGAAGACAAGGAAGGCAGCGACTGGTGGTATCTGCCGGCCACCCACTTCCGCCTGGTCACCACCGAGGGCAACAGCTACTACCCCGTCGCCTACCTCACCTGGGACCACAAGAACGGGCAGTACAAGCTGAACCCGGCCAAGATCGAGGACGGGCAGGTCCAGATCGCCAACCTGCTGGTGGGGCGAAAGTGGTACGTCAAGGGCGGCCCGCCGAAGCTCACGGTGGACTGGGTGTACGTCCTGCCCGACGATCCGTCCGAGGGCAAGAAGCCCGATGAACTGCCCCCCGGAATGACCTTCGAGCGCCCGCGGTACATGGTCTTCCGCCGCGTCTGCAAGCAGACCATGCCCGCGACCATCCGGCCGGGGCTGCCCCCGGTCTTCGGGCCCGGCGGGGCGACCACCACGCCCACCCAGCCGGCACCCAAGTTCCTGCCCCTGCTGAGCGAGCCGCTGCCCAGACGGTAGGGCCCGCACCGCGACGTCAGGGCTTGCGCGAACGCTGGCGCCCGACAGGCAAGGGAATCACCGACCGTCTGCCGATACCCTGCCGATAAACTGCCGATAATCGGCCGTTAACGAGTAGGCCCTGGCCTTGCGGGACGAGTTGGACACCCGCAGCCACCCTTCGCTGACCCAGACACTCAGCAGATTCCTGGCCGTTCGTGCAGCCAACCCCAGTGTTCTGGCTACGTCCGCGGACGTGATCTCTTCGCGCGTTGCGAATAGCCCCAACACTGCGCGGGCGCGGCGGTCCAGGCGGCGGATCTCTTCCGGATGGTCTGGCACGCCTTCCTTCGCCAGCCTCAATGCCTCCTCGCGAACCATGTCGAACACGCCCCGAAGCGTCTGGACAAAGTACGCCAGCCACGCCGTCAGGTCGGCTTCCTCCCGCCCTTCATAGTAATTGGAATGGGGATGGACGGCCAGCGAGCGATAGTATTCCTGGAGGGTGCGGGCGTGGTGCTCTTCCAGCGAGAAGAACCCGTTCAGCCCATACCCCCCCCGGTGGAGAATGAAGGTCGCCAGCAACCGGGCCGTCCGCCCGTTCCCGTCGTAATACGGATGAATCGTCACGAACTGATAATGCACCAGGCCGGCGATCACGGGAACGGGGATTCCTTCCCTGTCGGCCTGCTGGGCCCACCGCACCATCTGCGCCATCAGGTCTGGCACATCCTTCGCCTGGGGAGGCAGATAGACGATGGCCCCTGACCCCGCGTCCCGGATCACGTTCTGGCCCGTGCGGTACGGCGTGGGCCTGGCACGCGGGCCTTTCTCGACCAGGGCATGGAGCTTGCGGACAAGATCTTCGGTCAGCTCGGCTTTCCGCTCGGCCCACGCTTCCACCTTCTCCAGTGCGTTCCAGTAGTTCCGGACTTCGCGGACGTCCCGCTCGCGGCCGGAGAACGTGGTCCGCTGTCCCGCGAGTATCTGCCGGGCCTCCTCAAGGGTCAGCCGATTGCCTTCGATCCGAGTGGAGAAATGAGTGGAACGGACGCGGGCGCGATATCGCAGTTCCGCCTCTACCGCCGGGGGCAGAGGAATGTGCTCCACCAGCGCTCGGGCAGCCTCGATGCGCATGAGGTCGTCCACCACAGGCGCCGTGAGGGTGTAACGTGGAATCCAGACCTGTCTTCTTCGATCGGGCATTAACGGGCTTTCGTTTCCGTTTCCTATTGTACCGCTCGCGGCAGAAACCGCCACGCTGCGTTTAGCCCTCGTGGAGAATCACTATGCGCTCACGTACGCTTGTGTTTGCATGGACCGTGCTGGTGCTTTCGGCCCCGGTCCGGTCGGCCGACAAGGTCCTGCTGGATTCCACCCGTCCGGACGAGTCGGTCCGCGTGGAGGCCGACCAGGGCGCGACGATCTCCCGGGCCGGGGGAGCGGACGCAGCGCGCCTGCTGCTGCGCACGCCGGCGTCGAAGGGCTGGCCGGGCTTGCGGTTGGTCCCCAAGGCGGGCGGGTGGGACCTGTCCGCATGGTCGCACGTGGAGGTGGCGGTCCGCAACGTCGGCAAGCAGGCGCTCAAGGTGTTCGTCCGCGTCGACAACCCCGGGGCCGACGGCAGGAACTTCTGCGCGACGGAGTCGCAGTCGATCGGTCCGGGGCGCAGCGGGACCGTGCGGGTGCAACTCACGTGGTGCCACGGGCCCATGCCGGACAAGCCGCTGTTCGGCATGAGGGGCTATCCGTCAGCCGGCGGGCTGGACCTGGCCCGCATCGTCGGCGTGCAGGTGTTCATGAACAAGCCCTCCAGGGAGCACGACTGGGAGGTGCTGTCGGTCAAGGCGACGGGGCGGGGCGGGCCGGCCCCGGCGGCCAGGGGAGGCAAGTTCTTCCCGCTGATCGACACGTTCGGGCAGTACAAGCACCGCGACTGGCCGGGCAAGACGCACTCGCTGGACGACCTCCAGAAGCGCCGATCCCAGGAGCAGGCCGATCTCGAAAAGCAGCCCGGACCGTCCGACTGGGACCGGTACGGCGGCTGGCAGGGAGGGCCGAAGCTTGACGCGACAGGGTTCTTCCGCGTCCAGAAGCACAAGGGCAAGTGGTGGCTGGTGGACCCGGAGGGCAGGCTGTTCTGGTCGCACGGCATCGACTGCGTGCTGGCGCAGGACCACACGCCCATCGACGAGCGCGACGCGTGGTTCGAGGACTTCCCCGGCCGGCAGAGCGGGCTGAGCGAGTTCCTCGGCCGCGGGCGCGTCCTGAAGGGCCACTACGCCGACCGCCAGGTGAAGACGTACAGCTTCGCGGCCGCCAACCTGAAGCGCAAGTACGGCCCCGCCTGGGCGGAGACCGCCGGGCAGCTTGCCCACCGGCGCCTGCGAAGCTGGGGGATGAACACCGTCGCCAACTGGTCCAACCGCGACGTGGCGCAGATGCGCCGCACGCCGTACGTCGCGACGATCAATTTCAAGAGCCGCCTGCTGGAAGGCAGCAGCGGCTACTGGGGCAAGTTCCGCGACGTGTTCGACGAGTCGTTCGAGCGCGAGCTGACCAGGCGGATGGAGGCCGAGCGAGGCCAGAGCGCGGGCGACCCGTGGTGCGTGGGATACTTCGTGGACAACGAGATCGCCTGGGGCAACGAGACCTCGCTGGCCCTGGGCGCGCTCAAGAGCCCGAGCGACCAGCCGGCCAAGAAGGCCTTCATCGACGAACTGCGGACCAAGTACCAGACCGTCGAGAAGCTCAACGCCGCCTGGGGCGTGAAGTACGCCTCGTGGCAGGCGATGATCGACGACACCGACCCCAAGGTGGACGCCACGAAGGCCAAGGCCGACCTGGAGGCGTTCTACACCCGGACGGCCGACCGCTACTTCTCGGTCATCCGCGCCGCGGTCAAGAAGGTCGCGCCCAACCAGCTCTACCTGGGCTGCCGCTTCGCCTGGGTCAACCACCTGGCTGCCGAGTCCGGCGCTCGCCACTGCGACGTGGTCAGCTACAACCTGTATCGTCGCAGCGTGGCCGACTTCAAGCTGCCCGGCGGGGCGGACGTGCCGCTGATCATCGGCGAGTTCCACTTCGGCGCCCTGGACCGCGGGATGTTCCACACCGGGCTGGTGCCCTGCAAGGACCAGGCCGACCGCGCCGCCCACTACCGCGACTACGTCCGCGGCTGCATGAAGCACCCGGCCTTCGTCGGCTGCCACTGGTTCAAGTACCAGGACGAGCCCACCACCGGCCGGACGCTCGATGAGGAGAACTACCAGATCGGCTTCATCGACGTCGCCGACACGCCGTACCCCGAGACCGTCCAGGCCAGCCGCGAGGTCGGCTACAAGATGTACCGCGAGCGGATGGGGGAGTGATCCCATGCCGCACCCTGTTTAGGAGCGTGATAGTCTCTTTAGAGGATCATACCCTGGCATGCTTTGCCCGTGCCTGTCCCCGATTTCCGGAACTTCAGGACTGGACAAGTCAAGAGGTCATCTATAGGATACGGCGCAGAAAGGGGCACACATGAGAATAGCTCTATTTCGTGATGATACGGCGAAGTTGGATCCGGCGGTCCTTCTGCCAGGACTTAACAAACGGATGCCAGGACTGACAGCGGGTGCAGGCTCTGAAGCCGTCACAATACCAGGGGACGTTGTCTATTCACCGGTTACATACAAGAAGCTTCCAGCCGTCATACGCAAAGCCGAACCGATGAATGACTTAGTTATCGTGTTTACTGAAAAGCCATACGACAACAATTTCTTCTTTGACTCGCCAGGCAGAACGGTCATTGTCTCATCCCACGAGTGGGACATGATTACAGTAGTATCTCGCCTGACCGGTGCCGCCTTTTGCATTTGCACCCTTATTATTGAAGAACTCGGCATTGGTCCAAGGCATCAGGAAAGAGACATTGGGTGCGTCAACGATTTCTGCTGGGATAAGACTGCAATTGAACGTTCCATACGATGCGGTTATATCTGTCCCAAGTGTCTCTCAAATGCCAAGAATTTGACAAAAGACAAGAAGGCCCTGAAAGAGCAGGTGCAGGTTGTGCTCAGGGACATAGCAGACGCATCCCGGAGCGAGATCGACATCGTGACATGGTGGGACAGGCTTGAAAGAAGAGACGGCTTTGACGCCTTCATCTGCTATCACTCCAGAGATGCGGACGAGGCTAAGAAGTTGAATGCGCAATTGAAAGCAAGAGGAATTCGAACCTGGTTTGATAAGGAACAGATTCCTCCAGGCCGCAAATGGGTGGATGTCCTGCAGCAGAGGATTCAGGATGTTCGGACGGCAGTTGTGGTCGTCGGATCCAGCGGGATCGGCCCATGGCAGAGCATGGAAGTGGATGCCTTCATTCAGGAGTTCCTGCGGAGGAAGTGCCCCGTGATTCCGGTTATTGTGAAGAAATGCAGAAAGGCTCCGCAATTGCCGCTCTTCTTGAAACAGTTCCAATACCTGGATTTCCGAAACAGCAATTCCCCTCTAGTGACCCTGGTGTGGGGCATAACCGGCCAAAGGCCCCAAGGCTAGTCCGAAACAAGCTGGTTGCGCGATCTTGCAGTTGTTGGGTCCAGGTCTGATCGCCTTGCTTGGTGGACGGTGCCGATGTCGGACTTGGAGAACCTGTGAGAATCGAGGGGACACGCATTATGAACCTCCGGTTCACCCACATCCCGGGTGGGCGTCGGATGAACGGCGAAGACTCTCGCAAATGCGAACGCCCGTCAGACTGGCGGTTGACGAGATTGGACGCGGCTCGCCGTTCACCCGACTGTTGGTGGCCGTTGCCTTTGGCCGCTCCGCAGTATATACTATTATACATACGACGGAGAACATGCGAATGACCACAATGGCAAAGGTATTCTGGAACGGGGCCAGTCAGGCTGTTCGCCTGCCGAAGGAGTTCCGCTTCGAGGGCGACGAGGTGTGCGTCAAGCGCGTCGGGGCCGCCGTCATCCTCTACCCCAAGGGGTCTGAGTGGGAGCTGATGGACGAGGCCATCGGGCAGGTGGACGAGGACTTCATGGCCGATCGGAATCAGCCGCGGGGCCCAGACAGGCGGAAACATCTATGATCCGCGTCCTGCTGGACAGCTGCACGTGCATTGAGCTTCTTCGCGGGCGGGCGCCGCGGGTTCGCCGCCGGCTGGAGAAGCTGGCCCCCGATCAGGCCGCCATTTCCTGTATCACGCTCGCGGAGTTGCAGTACGGAGCAGCCAAGTCCAGCGATCCGGCCCGACACGCGGAACTGTTGGCGAAGTTTTGTGCCCCACTGTCGATCCTGCCGTTCGACAGCGTGGCGTCGACGACATACGGACGGGTGCGGCGCGAACTGGAGCGTCAAGGCACGCCGATAGGTCCTCTCGACACCCTGATCGCCGCTCATGCCCTGTCGCTCAACCTGATGCTGATCACCGGCAACCTCGGGGAGTTCAGCCGCGTCCGCGGTCTGTGCGTCAAGGACTGGCAAGGCTAATCAGGTACTCGTTGGCGTCCGAAAGAGCAATCGGGGAAGAAGAGGCAATCGGGACTTGCCCGCGACGTTTCATGAATGGCATAATGTACGGCCATTAAGGAAGTCAATCATGGGTTACAAAGCCAGCATCCCGCTCGTCGTCTTGTCTCTGTTGTCCCTTGCGGTCCAGGTCTATGGCGAGCCGGTCGCGCAGGCCAAGCCCTCCTGGGCGCAGGCGGTGGCGGAGGCCCGTGCGGCGGCCAAGGCGATTGCGCAGGCGGGCGCGCTGGACAGCGGCGTGCTGGCGGCCGGCCAGCCGGCACGCAAGATCAGCGTGGACCTGACCGGGTGGGACGAGATGTGGCTGTGCGTTCGGGCTGAGGGCGAGGATCGCGGTCGCGAGTCGGCTGTCTGGGGCGAGCCGGTGCTGGTGGACAAGGACGGCAAGCGGACGCCGCTGGCGAAGATGGGCCCGGCTGTGCTCAAGATCGGGCGGGGGCATCTGCGAACGAGCGGGCGCGACAACAAACCGATCGCCGCCGGCGGCAAGGAGTACGCCTCGGCCCTGTGGCATCGCCCGGGCGAGATGATGTACAAGCTGGGCGGGCGGTTCGTGCGGCTGGAGGCGGAGGTGGGCGTGGAGGCGTCGGCGGGCAAGAAGGTCGCCCTGCGCTTCCGCGTGCAGCGGTCGAGCGTGCTGAGCCTGTGGGATCGTCTGGCTGCGGAGTATCCCCTCGAGTGCGACTGGCTGATCCAGGACCTGCGGGCGATCGGGGTGGCGGTGCACGCGCCGGGCTCGGACGCCGAGGAGTACCCGGTGCGGTTCGTGTCGGACCGGGCGGAGGCGGAGCTGGTTGCGAAGCTTGTGCAGCACGTGACCAGTGAGATAAGCGGTGAGCAAGCTCGCGCAACGGCGAACGGCGAGCAAGCTCGCCCGCTAAACGAGTCTCGCCCGCTGAACGAGGCTCGCCCGCAGAGCGCGAACGCGTTGGAGGCGTACGTGGAGGCCTGTCGCAGGCGTCGCGTGCAGCGGTTGCGTCCGCTGCTGGATCACTGCGACAAGATCGTATTCACCAAGCACTTCAACATGGGCGGCTCGCACTACGCCTACACCGAGGCGGTCAGCGACGGCGTGGCCGAGCGGAACTTCCGCGCGGGCACGGCCCTGTGCCTGCTGGAGCGCAGCGGCGACGACTACCGCGTCCGCACGCTCCTCGAGGACGACAAGGGCGTCATTCGCGACCCGGCCGTCTCGTACGACGCCAGGACGCTTCTGTTCTCGTGGAAGAAGTCCGACCGCGAGGACGACTACCATCTCTACGACATGGACGTGGCCAGCGGCTCGGTGCGGCAGATCACCTCCGGCCTGGGCCACGCCGACTACGAGGCCGATTATCTCCCCAACGGCGACATCGTGTTCAACTCCACCCGGTGCGTGCAGTTCGTGGACTGCTGGATCACCGAGGTCAGCAACCTCTACACGTGCGACAAGGACGGCAAGTTTCTCCGCCGCCTGAGCTTCGACCAGGTGCACACGAACTTCCCGGCCGTCACGGGCGACGGCATCGTCCTGTACACCCGCTGGGACTACAACGACCGCGGGCAGATCTACCCGCAGGGGCTGTTCCAGATGAACGCGGACGGGACCAACCAGACCGAGTTCTACGGGAACAACTCGTTCTTCCCCACGACGATCCTGCACGCCCGTGGCATTCCCGGCACGCAGAACGTCATCGCCATCGCCACCGGGCACCACAGCCGCCAGACCGGCAAGCTGATAGTGATCGACCCGTCCAAGGGCCGGCAGGAGAACGAGGGCGTGCAGCTCGCCGCCCCGCTGCGCGAGACCCGGGCCGACCGAATCGACGCCTACGGGCAGGACGGCGAGCTGTTCCAGTATCCCTATCCGGTCACGGCCAGGACCTTCCTGGTGGCCTACCACCCGTGGGGCTGGGAGGACCGCGATCCGAAGTTCGGCGTGTACTTCATGGACATCGACGGACGGCGCGAGCTGCTGGCCAGCGACGCGCGAATCTCGTGCAACCAGGCCATCCCGGTCGCGCCGCGCAAGGCGGCCGCCCCGCGCCCCAGCCCGGTGAACTACGCGAAGAAAGAAGGCACGTTCTACGTGCAGGACGTCTACGTGGGCCCGGGCCTGGCCGGCATCGAGCGCGGAACGGTCAAGAAGCTTCGCGTGATCAGCCTGGACTTCCGCCCGGTGGTGGCGGGGGGCAACGGCAACGGCGGCCCGGCCGGCGGCGCGTTCGTCTCCACGCCCGTGTCCACCGGCAACGGCTGCTGGGACCCCAAGATCGTCCTGGGCGAGGCCGAGGTGCACGCCGACGGCTCGGCGTTCTTCACCGCGCCGGCCCACACGCCGCTGTACTTCCAGTGCGTCGACGAGAACGGCTGTGTCGTGCAGACCATGCGAAGCTGGGCGACGCTCCAGCCGGGCGAGAACGCCGCCTGCGTCGGCTGCCACGAGTCCAAGAACTCCGCGCCCATCCCGTACACCGGCGCGACGCAGGCCCTGAAGAAAGGCGCCCAGCCGCTGGCGGCCTTCCATGGCCCGTCCCGCGGGTTCAGCTACGCCAAGGAGATCCAGCCCATCCTGGACAAGCACTGCATCCGCTGCCACGACGACCGGACCAGGAAGCTCGCGGTCAAGGCTCCGGTCGAGCCGGGGCGGCGCTCCGCCATCGACGTGAGCAAGGCCTGCCAGATCGTCCCGATCCACTCGACCTGGCGGTACACGATGGTCAAGCCGGCCGACGGATGGCACAAGGAGGACTTCGACGACTCCAAGTGGCAGACCGGCCAGGCGGGCTTCGGGCACGTCGGCAACACCCGCTGGAACACGCCGGACATCTGCATCCGCCAGGCGGTCACGCTGACGGCCGACCAGGTCAAGCAGATCAACTGCATCGCCATCTGGCACGACGAGGACGCGGAGGTGTACATCAACGGCGTGCTGGCGCTGAAGGTGACCAGCCACCGCGACGACTACACGCTGATGCCGATCGACGCCGCGGGCCGAAAAGCCCTGCGGGCGGGCAAGAACGTGATCGCCGTCTCCTGCAAACAGACCGGCGGCGGGCAGTACATCGACGTCGGCCTGGCCGACGACATGGGGCTGCTGTTCCCCCGGCCGGTCGTGGCCTCCGCCGGCGCCACAGAACCCCCCGCCACGCCGGGCGTGAAGAAGGCCTTCAGCCTGCTGGGCAACGAGGTCCGCGACGAGCGGGCCAAGCGGATCTGGAGCGACTCCTACATCGCCCTGACCAACTCCTCCTCCAACAACGGCAGCGAATACCGAGGGCACTCCAACGACCTGGTCAACTGGATCAGCGTCCAGTCGGTCCCGTCGATGCTGACGCCCTACTCGGCCGGGGCGTGCCGAAGCCGCCTGATCACCATGCTCCGCGACGGCCACAACGGCGTCAAGCTCAGCCGCCCCGAGTTGGAAAAGATCGCCTGCTGGATCGACCTGCTGGTGCCCTTCTGCGGCGACTACTTCGAGGCCAACACCTGGTCGCCCAAGGAAACCGAGCGCTACGAGTACCTCATGAAGAAGCGCAAGGAACAGGCCGAACTGGAGCGCAGGAACGTCAGGGAGATGCTCCAGCAGGCCGGGCGGTGAGGCCGACCATTTTACGACCCATCGTAAAATGGTCGCGACCGTTCTACGACAGGTCGTAAATCGGTCAGGCCTTCTGCCAGGCGGGCGGATCCTTGAGCTTGTAGAGCATCTCGCCGGCCTTGGGCACGTAGAGGCGTCCGGGCCTGCCCTGCCACTGGGCCGGGTCGATCGACGCGGGGTCGCGGTAGCCCAGGTTGATCCTGCGGCAGGTGGCCTCGTCGATGCCGGTGGCCAGCGTGACCCGCACGCGGGGCTTCTCCACGCCGCCCTCGTACGTGCCGATCCCGCGGACGTGCGTCGAGTGGGCCACCACGCCCCACGGGTAGTGCTTGAACCGCTCCCACTGGGCCAGGAAGTAGTCCCGCGTGTGGTAGCCGATCTCCTCGATGAGCTTGCCGTGCGTGACGGAAATCTCGCGGATGTGCGGGGCGTAGATGATCAACTCCCCGCCGTCGGCGACGACGTTCTCCATCTTGTACATGCACTTGCCGCCCACCCACAGCTCGTCGTACATCTCCGGCGCCTGCGACAGGATCGACTCGTACGGCTGATCGACGTAGATGATGTGGACCTGGTCGCTGAGGTCCGCGGCGGCCGACCACGCCTCGCGGAGGGGGCCGAAGTACAGCCCGGCCAGGTCGTGGCCCTTGACCACCATGCACAGGCCGAACTTGGGGAAGGCGAGCATGTCGGCGGCCGCCTCCAGCGTGGTCCGCACCGGCGTGTGCTTGGCGCCGATGATCCGCGGGTTGGTGATCACCGCGCCCAGCCAGTGGAAGAAGTCCAGCAGCTCCTGCCCGCAGATGCCCGGGAAGAAGTACTTGGCCCCGCCCGAGAAGCCGACCACCTCGTGGGGAAAGACCGGCCCGGCCACCAGCACCAGGTCGTAGTCGAAGACCAGGCGGTTGACGGTGACGTCGATGTCCATCTCGAACTTCCCGCCGGTGATCCGGCGGACCTGGTCGGCCCTGAGCGTCCCGATGCGCTGAAGGGCGGCGGGGTTCTTCCAGTCGTGGTTGAAGACGCGGCTGTCGCCCAGCACCTGGTCGCGCTGACCGGGCAGGATCCCCAGCAGCTTGTCGATCTGCGGCTCGGTGAGGGGCGGGTGGGTGCCCAGGGCGATGAGGTAATCGAGTTGGCTGGTCCGCGGCGCGGCGTGTCGGGTCAGCAGGCGGGCGATCTGCGGCAGGGGGCAGCTTCGCGTGTGGTCGGGGATGAGCACGAGCAGCCTCTTGCCGTCCAGCGCCATCGCCTCGACGGCCTGGGCCACCACCTGTTCCACCTGGGCGTCGCTCAGCACCTGATCCGCATGTCCGAAACCGATCATGAGACTCGTACCTCATCCTCGGGCCGACAGCGGCCCGGCGCGTTCACAGTACTCTCTCCTGACGGGGGATTGCAAGGCGGACGTTTGCAGTGACGCCTGCCCGCCGGAGGCGGGGCACGCTGCGAACTCAGCCCAGTCTGCTCAGTCTCTGCTGGTGGTAGGCCAGTCGCTGGGCGGGGGTCATCTTGGCGAAGTCGGGTCGCCCGTCGGCGGTCTGCGGGAACTCGCCCGCCGGCGCCGCTGGCGTCGCCGGCGGCGCGGATGCTGCCCGCGGCGCGGGCGGGGGGGGCGCGGCGGCCTGTGAGGCTGCGTACCCGGTGGCCGCCCGCAGCGTGCCGCGCGGGGCGCTGAACGTCTTGGCGCCCTTGCCGGCGGAATCCAGCAGGTAGGGGTAGGTGATCTTCGAGTCCTCGGCCAGCGTGCGGTTCGGGGTGATGCCCAGACCCTGAAGGACGCCGTGATAGGCCTTGACGGCCTCCTCGGGCGTGCACTCGCCGTCGGCGATGTTGCGCAGGAACTGGATGAACGACTCCTGGTGTTCGGCGTGGTTGATCTTCCGCCCGTACAGGGCGGCGCGGGCGCCGTACTTGCGGGCGTCGGCCAGCATCTTGAACGAATCGTAGGTCGTCCCGCCGCCCCCGCCGAGGATGCCGGGCACGAGGTGGCGGTCGTATCGGGCCAGCTCCTCCATGAACCGCGGCCCGTGATAGACGATCTTGAGGAAGATCGGCCGGCCCGCCGACGCCACGCCGGCCAGCGTGCGGACGATCAGGTCGTTGATGAACCCGCCGAGCATCTCGTCGCTGACGGGCTTGACCAGGGCGTTGGGGTCGAAGACCTCCATGAAATGGCGGAAGCCCTTTCGCTCGGCCTCGATGCGAAACTCCTTGTACGCCTCCAGCGTGCGGTGGTCGCTCTTCAGGTCGTTGTTGAAGGTTACGCTGTAGAGGCCCAGGTCCGCGCCGAGGCGTCGCTCTTCGCTGGTGCAATCCACCCGCCCGCCCATGGCGTGGTCGATCAGCGCCGTGCGGAACGGCAGGGCGGGCTCGGCCGAGTACGAGGTCGAGCGACCCACGTGGATGTCGGTGGCGTCGTTGGCCCGGATGGCGGGCGTGACGCTCGAGTGCTCAAACAGCCGTTCGCGGATGGTCAACTGCTCGCTGGTGGAGACGGACATCAACATGATGTCGATCAGCCCCTGGCGGACGTTCCGGCGGACCTGCTCGCGGAACTCCTCCAGCGTGCGGTAATTGGGCTTGCCCGGCGCCCGGCCCGTGGCCGAGATGCCGTAGGCCATGTCCGCGTCCTTCGCGTCGGCCAGGATGAAGGCCCGCGAGTCCGCGTTCGCGTGAATGTCGGCGAGCTTCGTGTCGAGAGTCTTTGCCATTGGGAACGACCTGTCACTTAGGATCTTCGACCTGCCTGCCGGCAGGTTTCCGATTTTCGATATTCGATTTGCACAGTGTCTTCAACGACCATGGACAAATCGACAATCGAAAATCGACAATCGCAAATCATCCTCGTCCGATCATGGTCACGATCTTGTCGGTGATGAGCTGGACCATTCGTTCGCTCTCGTCTTCCATCTGCCGCTTGCGGGCGGTGGTGGAGCTGGAGCCCAGCGGCAGGGCCCGCCCGGCCACCACGGCCGGGAAGACCTTCCGTTCCTTGGGCATGGGCTGGGGCTCGTTGCACTGGCTGGGCATGCCCGCGATGCCGTTTCCGCGTCCGTGCCCGTCCGGTCCGACGGTGTGCTGCGGGATCGGGTGGGTGGAGAAGCCGCGGAGGAACTCGTCGCTGCCGGCCAGCGAGCAGGTTTCGCAGTCCAGGCGGGGGTCCTGGTTTCCGATCTTCTTCTTGATCTCCAGCAGCTCGCGGACCTTGGGGTCGCTGATGAGCTGGATCTTGCCGATCTGCTTGGCCAGCAGCAGGATCTGGCAGTACATGTCGATGGTTTCCAGGTGGAAGTAGGCGTGCTCGACGGTGTCGCCGAAGCTGACGGCCCCGTGGTTGGCCAGCAGAATGGTGTTGGCCTTGTTGCGCAGGTGGGGCAGGATGGTCTCGGCGAACTGCTTGCCGCCGGGGGTTTCGTAGGGGGCGATGGGGATGTGCCCGATCCAGATTTCCACCTCGGGCAGGATGTTCTGGGGAATCTCCATGCCGGCGACCGCGAAGGCCGTCGCGTGCGGCGGGTGGGCGTGGGCCACCGCGTTGACGTGGGGCATCTCGTGGAAGATCTCCAGGTGGAGCATGATCTCGGAGGTCCGCGGCTTGGCCCCGCCGATCTGCTTGCCCGCGGCGTCGACGGTGCAGATGTCCTCGGGCCTCAGGAAGCCCTTGGACACCCCGGTCGGGGTGCACAGGAAGCGGTTGGGGCCCAGGCGGTAGGTCATGTTGCCGTCGTTGGCGGCAATGAAGCCCTTCTCCCACATCCGCTTGCCGATGTCGCAGATCTCTTTCTTCGCCTCAAATTCGCTCATCGCCATGCTTCACACTCCGTCTGGCTGTCTGCTTCCAGCTTCTCAGGTCTTTGTGATCTCTATTTCTTCTTTGTGGTCTTCGTGGTCTCAGTGCTCTTGGTGACGCTTCCCGCATCGACGATCGGCCGGAAGTCGATCTGCTCCAGGATGCACGCGTTGTAGCAGTCGTAGGGCACCTTCTGCGGGCGGAAGGGCGCGCAGGCCTCGGCGCCTTCGACCAGTCCGACCAGGTCGCCCTCGCGGGCGCCCAGGTTGTCGTACAGGACGAGCGTCTCTTCGTTGTCCGCTCCCGTTCCGGCCAGGGCGTGGCGGTTCAGCGTCCGGACCACCAGGTAGCTGCCCGGGAGGATTTCCGGCATCTTCCGGGTCATGGTCACGTTGCCGATGACGCGCGCGATCCTCATGACGCCTCCACCTCCCCCACGTGCCGCATCAGGGCGTCGGTGAAGTCCGAACTCTCTCGCGCCGGCCGGGCCGACACGAACAGCCGGATCATCTCCCGCATTTCGTGGAACGTGCAGCAGGTGTGCTCGATGACCAGCACGTTGGCGTCGAAGTGGCGCAGGGCGTTGCGGACGCTCTCGGGCCGGGTCCCCTGGACCGGGCGGATGGAGCGGTGCTTGGCCGTCAGGACCATGGCGTCGGCCGCCCGGGGCGCCAGGACGATCCCGCCGGCCAGCGTGCCCGCGGCGACGGCCTCGCACATCGATCGCGAATCGCGGAGCCAGCAGCCCTTGCGGTTCCAGTCTTCGAGCTTCAGCCCGCCCTGGCTGGCGGCCCGAACGGCGGTGGCGGCGGCGTCGCTCAGGCGGGCGGTGACCAACCCGTAGCCGGGCAGTTTGGCCGGCCCGGGCGGGCGGTCGGCCTGTCCGGTGGCCGCGCGCGACTCGACGGGGGCCGAGGCGGGGTTCGCGGCTGCCTGCGGGGCGGCAATCAAAGGCTGGGGGCGACGCTGAACGACCACGTGGGCGTCCGCGGCGAAATCCTCCGCCGCCGGGGTGAGGAACTCGAACCCGTCCAACTCGATCAGCTTGGCCTGGCCGTTCGTCGACCCCGCCAGGCGCTGGCGGAGCATGTCGGCGGTGAGGAAGACTTTCCTCTGGGTCGAGGCGCCCGCCGGGGCGGACGCGGTCTTCGGCGCCGCAGCGGGAGCCTGCGCCGCCGCCGGCTTCCCGGGGGCAGTCGCCGCCGTGGAGGAGTCCCGCGAAGCCGCGAGCGGTTTGGGCGCGGAGCCGCCGGCCGCGATGGGCGTCTGCCCCATCGCCACCAGAACCTGCTCCACGATCTTGTTTACCAGTTCAGCGTCCACAAATACTCTCGAATCTCAAGCCTCTTACCAATCTTCGCATCGGAACTTCCTTGTTCTCGTTCCGTTTCCCTATTCCCTAGTCCCTATTCCCTAGTCCCTGTCGTCCGTCAATCCACAATCCCGATCGTCTGCCAGCGGACAGGCGAACTGTTGTCGCCGACCAGTTCGCGGGCCCCGCGCCCGTCGTTGGAGATCAGAACCGTGCAGCCGTGGCCGGCACCCAGGGGGTCCACGACCAGCAACGGGTCCCCGTCCGGCCCGCCGGCCATGTCCAGCGGCTGGACGACCAGCATCCGCCAGCCCGTCATGGACGGGTGTTTCACGTGCGATACGGCTGTGCCTTCAACGATTCCTAACAGCATAAGACGGACCCAAAGGACCTATCTCGACCGGCGGCTAGACGATTCTCAGGTTGTCCACCATGATGCACCTTCTGAAGCGGGTGAAGGTGAGCGGGGTGGTGATGCCCTCTCCGGTGGTGCAGGCGATGGAGAAGGATGCGTAGCCCTCGCCGCCGGCGCCGTTGCCGGCCACCGACGGGCCGTTCTTCACGAAGAGGGTGGTGTTCATCGCCTTGCCCATGGCCGTCATGTGATCGACCAGCCGGGAGTGCAGGACGGCGGTGTGCCCGAAGCCGTGCTCGGCCTGCTTGGCCATGTCGACGGCCTGCTCGAAGGTGTCGGCCTTGACGACGGGCAGGCAGGGCATCATCTGTTCGGCCTGCACCCAGGGGTGGTCGGCGGTGGTGGGGCCAAAGAGCAGGCGGCAGGAGGGCGGCACGCTCAAGCCGATCTGCTGGGCCAGCACGCAGGCCTCCGCCCCGACGAACTTCTTGTTGGCGTGGGCGTGGCCTTCAGGCGGGACCTCCAGGCAGATGCGTCCCAACTCGTTCATCTGCTGCGCGGTGAGGCGGACGGCGCCGGCCTTTTCCATGGCGGCCATGAAGGACTCGTACACGGGCGCCTCGACAAAGACCTCTTTTTCGCTCAGGCAGAGGAGGTTATTGTCGAAGGTGGCGCCCTCGATGATGCAGCGGGCGGCGTTGTCGATGTCGGCGGAGGCGTCGACGACGACGGGGGGGTTGCCCGGTCCGGCGCAGACGGCCCGCTTGCCCGACTTGAGCGCCGCCGCCACGACGCCGGGCCCGCCGGTCACGCAGATCAGCGGGATGTCGCGGTGGCGGAAGAGGGCGTTGGCCGACTCGATGGTGGGGTCGGTGATGACGCAGATGAGGTTGTCGATGCCGAAGCGGTCGTAGATGGCCTGGTTGAACAGCTTGGCGCCGTGGGCGGCGATCTTCTTGCCCGAGGGGTGTGGGTTGCAGACCAGGGCGTTGCCGGCGGCGATGATCTGGACGGCGTTGCAGGCGAGCGTGGGCAGGGAGTGGGTGACGGGGGTGACGACGGCGATGACGCCCCAGGGCCCGTGCTCCTCGAGGGTGATCCCGTGGTCGCCGCTGAAGCAGCCGGTCTGGGTGCGGTACCACTCGACGCCCTGGACCACCTTGCCGACGGTGGCCATCTTGGGCCCCTTGTGGGGCGGGTGCCCGATGCGGGTCTCCTCGTACTCCATTCGCCCGAGTTCCTCCGCCTGATCGATGCAGATGCGGCGGATGACGTTGCAGATCTCCTCCCGCTGGGCCAGGCTGCGCCGGGCGAGGGCGGCCTGGGCGGCCTGGGCGGCGGCGACGGCTTCGTCGACGCTCGTGAACTGTCCCAGGCGGGGGGCGGCCCCGGTCGCGGCGCCGGCGGCATGGACGGGGGCGTAGCCGACCGTCACCGGCGGCGGGGCGGACTTGCCCGGCGTGGGGGCCTGGCGGCTGCCCCAGCCGCTCTGGATCGTCTGGAGGACCTTCTCCACCATGTCGCGGACGAGTTGGTCGTTCAGTTGAGTCATTTCTCTATTCCCTATTGCCTATTGACCGTTGACCATTGAAGACCCGCTTCGAGATTTCGCGCCTCAGTTGTTTCTTCAATGGCCGATAGTCAATGATCAATGGTCAATCTTGTTGTAGACGGTCTTGGCGGCGGCGTTGATGGTGTCGATGATGCCGATGATGACACAGTCGACCGGGGCGGAGGAGGTCGTCTCGGTCATGCGTGCGCTGGAACCCTGGGTGACCAGGACCAGGTCCTGCTCGCCGGCGCCGACCGAGTCGACGGCGACGAAGCAGCGCCCGGTGTTCTTGAGTTCTCCGCCGGCCTGGTCGAGTTGCAGGGGCTCGATGACCAGGAGCTTGCGCCCCGTCATGGCCTTGGCCTTCTGCGTGGTCACCACGTTTCCGCGTACCCTGGCGATAAACATCGCACTCTCCTTGGCGTCGCTGCCGGTCGGCCCGTGCGGGGCCCGCGGAAGGCCCGCCCCAACGGGCGGGTCCGCGGACGCGGGTCCGCAACGCGCCTGCCCCGACGGCGGCGCAGTTGGGGACGTTACTCGACCTTGGGCAGGATCTTCTCGATATCGCGGTGCGGGCGGGGAATCACGTGAACGGCCACCACCTCGCCGATCTTGGCCGCCGCGGCCGCCCCGGCGTCCACCGCCGCCTTGCAGGCGGCTACGTCGCCGCTGACCAGCACGCTCACCAGGCCGCTGCCGACCTTGCGCATCCCGCAGTAGCTCACCCGGGCGGCCTTCAGCATCGCGTCGGTCGCCTCGATCACGGCCACGAGGCCCTTCGTCTCAATCATGCCAATCGCTTCGTCCATTGCTTAGTCTCCGCTAGTAAGTAGCCAGTAGTCAGATCTTAGTTTTCAGCTATTAGCATTCAGCCAACAGCCTCTTGTTCTTATCTAAATCTCTGTGTTCTCTGTGGTGGTCTTCTCAGTCAACCACCTCGCCGCCAGCGTCGCCACGATCAGTTCCTCATTTGTGGGCAGGACCCAGATGGCGGTCTTGCTGGTGGCGGCGTCGATGCGGGTTTCGGCATTGCCATCCACGTGGGCGTTCTTGTCGGCGTCCAGCTCGATGCCCGCGAAAGTCAGTCCATCGCAGACGGCTGACCGGATAGCGGCCTGGTGCTGGCCGATCCCGCCGGTGAAGGCGATGGCGTCGGCGCCGCCCAGTTCGACCAGGTACGCCCCGAGGTAGTCCCGGATCGCCGTCGTGAACACGTCCAGGGCCAGCCGGGCCCGGTCGTTGCCGGCCGCGGCTGCCTGCTCGATGTCCCTCACGTCGCCGCTGGTGCCGCTCAGAGCGGCCAGGCCGGCCCGCGTGCCCAGTTCGGCCAGGATGTCGTCCATGCTGCGCCCGGTGCGGTCCATCATGAGCTTGAGGGCGTAGGGGTCGAAGTCGCCCACGCGGGTGCCCTGGGGCAGGCCGGACTGGGGCGAGAGGCCCATGGAGGCGGCCTGGCTCTGCCCGTCGCGGATGGCGCACAGGCTGGAGCTGCCGCCCAGGTGGCAACTGATGACGCGCCGACCGGCCGGCATGAGCCGGGCCAGCCGGGCCGCGATGTAGGCGTGCGAGGCGCCGTGGTATCCGTATCGCCGCACGCCCCGCTCCACCCAGGCCGGGTCGATCGGGTAGTGCGTCCGCCTGGCCGGGATGGTGCGGTGGAAGCCCGGCTCGAAGCACGCCACCAGCGGCGTGCCCTCCATCGCCTGGCGGAACATCCGCATCGCCGCGATGTACGGCGGGTTGTGGATCGGGGCGATCGGGACGAAATACTCCATCTTCGCCAGCAACTCGTCGTCGACGCTCACGACCGGCTCGACGTCGCCGGCCATCACCGCCTTGAACGCGACCGCGCCGATGTCGCCCGGCGAGGCGATCGCCCCGCCGCGCTCCAGCTCGGCCAGCACGTGCCGGATGGCCGACCCGTGGTCGGGGAAGTCGATCGACAGCTTCCGGGCCGGCGCGCCCTGGACCTGCAGCTTGAGCACGCCGCCCGCGCCGCCGATGCGGTCGGCGCCGCCGGAGGCCAGCTCCTCGCTCCGCCCTTCGCCCATGTCGAAGAGGCGGAACTTGAAGCTCGTCGAACCGATGTTGCTGACTAGGATCTTCATTTGCTGTTTGTTGTTCGTCGTTTGTTGTTGGTACAGCTTTGCCGGCGATTGCCCGTCATGCTCCCGCGGGCCGTTACCAACAACGAACAACCAAGAACCAACAACCAATCACCAGTAGATGCCCGCGAGGGCCTCGGAGGGGGCGGGGATCACGTGGCTGGCGACCAGCTCGCCGACCTTGCCCGCGGCGGCCGAGCCGGCCTCGACGGCCGCCTTCACCGACCCCACGTCGCCCTTGACCAGCGTGGTGACGAAGCCGCCGCCGATCTCGATCCGCCGGATCAGCTCGACGTTGGCGGCCTTGCACATGGCGTCGCTGGCCTCGACCAGGCCCACGAAGCCCTTCGTTTCGATCATGCCCAATGCTTCCATCACAGTCTCCTACTCGTTGTTCGTAGTCAGTAGTCAGTAGCCCGTAGTGTGTAGCCCGCAGCCCGTGGCCGGTAGCCGACAAACTGGCTACTGACTACTGGCTACCGGTTACTATCCTCATGCCTGCTTGGCGGCCTTCTTGGCGGGGGCCTTGACGGGCAGGGCCTGCTCCAGTTCGTCGTGCGGGCGCGGGATGACGTGCACGCTGACGACCTCGCCGATGCGGGCTGCCGCGGCCGCCCCGGCGTCGCACGAGGCCTTCACCGCGGCCACGTCGCCGCGCACGAACGCCGTGACCATGCCGCTGCCGACCTTGTCCCAGCCGATCAACTCGACATTGGCCGCCTTGACCATCGCGTCGCTGGCCTCGATGAGGGCCACCAGCCCGCGGGTCTCCACCATGCCCACTGCCTGTAATGCCATTTCAGTTTCTCCTAAGAGTTCGTTGACTCGTTCTTCGTAACCAGTAACCAGTAGCCTGTAGCCTGTACATGCAGGCAGGCCGCACGTTCACGCAACCAACAAACAACAACTAATAACCAACAACCGCTACGCCATGAGTTCCACGCCCGTGGCGTTGACCAGGTTGCAGGCGTTTCCTTCGTCGGTGTCCAGGTGGACCTCCAGCAGGACGCGGGGGTCTACCCGGCAGAGCACCCGCTCGAAGGTCGTGGCACAGTCGCTGTCCACCCGCAGGCGGATGTACTGCTTGTCCGCGAAACCGTACGCCTGGGCGTCGGCCGGGTTCATGTGCACGTGGCGCTCGGCGCGGATCACGCCGCAGGGCATCTCGATGGCGCCCTTGGGCCCCAGGACCAGGCACCCGGGCGTGCCCTCGATCTTGCCCGAGGGGCGGACCGGGGCGTCGATGCCCAGGGCGATGGCGTCGGTGTGGCTGACCTCGAGCTGGGTGTGCGAGCGGACCGGGCCCAGGATGCGTACATTCTCGATCAGCCTGCGGCGCGGGCCGATCACGGTGACCGTCTGCTCGGCGGCGAACTCGCCCGGCTGGTAGAGCCAGCGGTAGACGGTGAGTTCGGCGCCGGGGCCGAACAGCTTCTCCAGGTCCGCCTGGGTCACGTGCATGTGGCGGGCGGAGATGTTCACCACCAGGTTGGGCCCGTAGGCGATCGACATCTGCGGCTCGCCGGACATCAACTGCTCGGCGAACTGCGTGCGGACCACCTGGCGGACAAGGCGTTCGAGTTGCTCGCGAGGAAACGGGATGTTCAAGGTGCTCATCGTTCGCTCTCTATCTTCGCGTAGAGTACTCTGGCGGACAGCCGGTCCAGCCATGCGCGGGTGCGTTCGTCGGCGCCGTCGTCCGTGACGATCACGTCCAGCTCGTCCAGGCCGCAAAGCTTGACCACCGCCCGCATGCCGAACTTGGTGTGATCGGCGACGAGGATGACCTCGTCGGCGATCCCCATCATCTTGCGTTCCACCTCCACCATCATCTGGTTGGAGTTAAAAGCGCCTTCTTCGGTCAGCCCCGCGCAGCTCAGCACGAGCTGGGCGGCGTGCAGATAGTCGAGCTGCTGCTCGGCCATCTGCCCCAGGGCCACGCCCGTGCGGGGATAGACGTACCCGCCGATCAGCGTGACCTCCGTGGCCACGTCCGCCGACAGCAGCGAGGCGATCGGAACGGAGTTGGTCACGACGCTCAGGCGTCGCCCCGCCAGGGCGGACGCCACCTGAAAGCAAGTGGTCCCGCCATCTATGATCACCGTGGCGTTGGGGCGGATCAACTCCGCCGCGCTGCGGGCGACGGCCTTCTTCTCGGCGGCGGCAGTGGTCTGCCGGTCGGCGAAAGCCAACCGATGACCCGGAGCGGCATCATTCACATACACCGCACCTCCATGGGCGCGGCGGATGAGACCCTGTTCCTCCAGGATCTCCAGGTCGCGCCGGACGGTGCTGTCGGAGACTCCCATCATCTGAACGAGTTCCGCCAACGACATAAAACCTTGCATGGAAAGCAATTCTGCTTCCCTTGATCGCCGATCCTCGATGCCAAGGTCTGTCGCCATGAAAGATTTCTGTCAGAATCGTGGAAGAATACGGGAATAATACACTTCAAGCGGTCATGAAAGCAACCAAAAAACGGGGAATTTTTGGTCGACATTCGTGACGGATTTCTTCCGCATTCATTCACGTCGATTGAAGGACCGTAAGGGCCGTACCGCAGGCTTCGTCCCTCGGGTTCGGTGCGTCCCTGGAGGTTCGGCCGGGGCGAGCGGAGCTTCATTGTGGACGTGCCCGCGCGGTTGCCCGTATAATCTCCCCGGCCGCCCAGGCACGTTTGCGGCTGGGTGGGCACGTCTTGAATCCAAGTCAAGGAGCCCGCGATGGTCATGGACATTGGCACGGCGCGGCAAGGTTGCTCAGGATCTTTCTCTCCCCGCTTGCCAGGTTGCAGGGCGGCGTTTCTGCTGGCGGCGCTGGCGATCGGTGTGGCGGCTGGGCCGGCGGCGGGCGAGACCGCGAGCCTGAACACCCAGCCGGGCATTACCGTCCTGCTGGGCCTGCCCTCGGACATGCAGGCCAGCGCCTTGCCCGCCTTGGCCCGCAATGGGCGGATCGTGTACTTCCAGTCGCCGTCGGCCGAGGAGGTCATCGCCGTTCGCAAGGCCGCCGCCGAGGCCGGGCTGCTGGGCCGCTCCATCTTTGCCGACCAGGGCGAGTTCGCCTCGATCCATCTGGCCGACAACCTGGCCGACACGATCCTCGTCGCTCCGCGGGCGGCCGAAGCGATCGCCGAGGCGGAGGTCCTCCGCGTCCTGCATCCCACGGGGGTGGCCATCGTGGGCGGCAAGAAGATCGTCAAACCCTTCCCCGCGGGGCAGGACGAGTGGACGCATCCCTTCCGGGCGCCGGACAACAACCCGGTCTCTCGCGACGTGCTGGCCCGCTGGCCCGCCCGCACGCAGTTCCTGGGCGAGCCGAAGTTCAGCCCCATGCCCGAGGTGACGGTGGCCGCGGGCGGGCGGCTGTTCAAGGCCTGCGGCAACCACGCCATGCGGGCCAACCAGAACGCCGTGCTCAACACGCTCATGGGCATCAACGCCTTCAACGGCTGCATCCTCTGGCGCCGCCCGCTGCGAGAGGGTTTCCTGATCCACCGCAACACGATGGTCGCGACGGCCGACGTGCTGTACCTGGCCGACGACCAGTCGTGCAAGAAGCTCGACGCGGCGACGGGCAAGCTGCTGGGCGAGATCGTCGTGGGCGACGGCGAGGCGGACGGCAAGGTGTGGAAGTGGATGGCCCTGGCCGACGGCGTGCTGTACGCCCTGGTGGGCGGTCCGGAGCGGCCCGCGCCGACCGTGCGCAGCGACTCGCCCGAGCTGGGCCACTGGCCCTGGGGCATGTGGCCGGGCTACGCCTACAACGACGCGAAGACCAACACCGGCTTCGGGCGGACGCTGATCGCCTTCGACCCGGCCGACGGGAAGAAGCTGTGGGCCCACCGCGAGCAGGAGTACCTCGACGGGCGGGCGGTCTGCATGCGCGGCGGGCGGATCTACTACTACAGCCCGCAGAAGTTCCTGGCCTGCCTGGACGCCAGAACGGGCAAGAGGCTGTGGAGGAACGACTCCGCCGACCTGCTGGAAGCCCTGGGGCCCGAGGGCCCAGCCCAGAAATGGATCACGGGCTTCTCGACCACCAACTATCTCAAGTGCGACGAGCGGAACGTGTATTTCGCCGGTCCGGTGCGACCGCACCTGGTGGTGGCATCGGCCAAGGACGGGCAACTGGTGTGGAGCCGCCACGACGGCGGGAACGTCCACCTCCTGCTGCGCGACGACGCCGTCTACGCCGTCGGCGGGGCCAACGGGGGCAAGCTGGACTACGCCGACGGCAAGCTGCTGGGGGCGCTGCCGGTTCGCCGTTCCTGCACCCGGGCGACGGCCAGCGTGGACTCCATCTTCTACCGCATTACGGAAGGCACGGTCCGCATCGACCTGCCCACGGGCAAGCACCAGCACATCGCGCCCATGCGCCCGCCCTGTCAGGACGGCGTGATGATCGCCCACGGGCTGCTGTACTGGGGCCCGTGGATGTGCGGCTGCCCGCTGTCGTTCTACGGGAACGTGGCCCTGGCGCCGGTGGGCAAGGACGTCCCTGAGGGACCGCCCCTGGTGAGGGCGGACCCCAAGCCCGAACCGACTCAGCCGCTCCGGGCAACCGAGGGCGACTGGCCTTGCCTGCGGGGCGACAACGCTCACTCGTGCCGCACGACCGCCGACGTCGTCCGCCCGCTGCACCTGCGATGGACGCTCGATTCGCCTTCGGCCTGCGAGCCCACCGCGCCGGTGATCGCCGCGGGCCTGGCGTTCTGCGCCGATTACGGCGGGATCATCCGCGCCGTCGACGCCGCCACCGGCGTGCCCCGCTGGCAGACGGCGGCCGGGTCGGCGGTGTTCTATCCGCCCGCGTTCCACCAGGGCCGGCTGCTGGTCGGCTCCGCCGATGGCCGCCTGTATGCCCTCGACGCCTCCACGGGCCGCGAACTCTGGCGGGCCCGCCTCGGCCCGCAGGAGCGGTGGATCCCGGTGTTCGGAAGGCTCATGTCCACCTGGCCGCTGGCGGGCGGGGTGGTGGCGCAGGACGGCAAGGTGTACGCGGCCGCGGGCATCGCCCACTACGACGGCACGCACGCCGCCGCGTTCGACGTGGCCACGGGCAAGCTCCTGTGGCACAACGGCCGGGCCGGGCACTTCTCGCCCGTGCAGACGGGCGTGAGCCTGCAAGGGCCGCTCTACATCGAGGGCGGGCAGCTTCGCTTCCGGGGCGGCAGCGCGTACGAGATCGCCGCCTTCGACCTGGCCGGCGGGCGGTTCACCATCCAGCCGCACGACCAGATCCGCTCGGTCGCCCAGAGCGCGTTCTACCCGTACTATCCGGAGTATTCCCGTCTGGCCACGCTGCGCCGCGAGATGGGCGACGGGCGGACGCTCGCCTGCTACCCCGTGTACGACCGCGGCCCGTCGACGCTGCCGGCCCCGCCGTACCTGGCGATGCTGGCCCCGACCGATCCGAAGGCTGCCCCGCCCCAGCAAAGGGGCAACATCCGGCGGCCCAACCGGCGAGCCCTGTGGCAGAAGCCCGAGTGGAAGTTCCAGGCCTTCGCGCTCGGCAAGGACGCGCTGCTGGCCGCGGGGGAGGAGGGCGGCAAGTTCCATCTGGTCGCGTTCCAGTTGGGCGACGGCAAGGAACTGTGGCGCCTGCCGGTGGAGGGGCCTGTCGTTCGCGACGGCCTGGCCATCCGGGCCGACGGCACGGCTGTAGTCTCCCTCGAAAATGGTCGGGTGCTGGGTTTCGCCCCGGTCGCAGCGGCGGACGAGAAGTAACCGAAGCTCGTTCCCCTGCCGCGCAAGGCGCACGCCGCGGACCCGCGGAGCGGGGTCTTGGACAGCCCAGGGCGACCGCAGGGAGCCCTGGGATCAAGGGTCGCAAGACGCGTAGCCGCGAAGCGGCGCCTTGATTGCGCTGCGCGCCCGGCCTGGAAACCGTCTCGCGGTTCAGAGGCGACCAGCACAGGTCGCGTCACCGCGTGAAATCTCTCACCCGCACCTGGAGTTGCTCGCCCAGGCGCTGGGCGTGGGCGCGGATGGTCTCAAGGTCCCGGCTGCGGGCCAGCAGCACCTTGTCCTTGTTCGTCTTGCCGGTCAGCAGGAGCATGTAGCCCTGTCCCTTCCGGCCGGTCGCACCCAGCAGCGAACGGCGGCGGAGCACCAGCGACACCTGGGCCGACGAGAGCATCTCCCGCTTGATCCCGGTCGCGTCGGCGTGAAGCCAGCAGACCACCCCCGCCACCGTGTCGAACGTCAGGCGCGTGCCCCCCAGACCCGCCGCCATGGCCGCCACTCCGGCCAGCGATACCACCAGCAGTTGTTCCGCCGTCGGCGGCCAGAGCACGATCGGTCCCGGCATCAAGGCGAGGACCAGCAGGCCCGCTGCACAGATCCCCCCGAAGAGACAGAAGGCCAGCAGCAACCTCTGCCTGCCCAGCATGAACCGCCCGCTCCCCAAACCGCGAATCGACTGACACTGATGCAAACTTACCGAAGCCATACGCCACCTCCGGCACAGGAAGTATCGGATACATTTCGCCCGCCGGGCCAGTACTGTTGCGGGGCCGGAGAAGATGATCTGGCTGGTCGCTTGCGCTCGCTTCTGGTATCCTTGCCTGCGTGACCTGGTTCAAGGAGCTCGCATGACGATCTGGTCCGCTCTGGCGGCTGTGGCGGCAGCGTTCGCGATCACCGCCGTGGCCATGCCGCTGACGCAGAAGCTGGCGCGGCGGTTCAACTTCATGGACGTCCCCGCTCGTCACAAGGCTCACGGCCGGGCGGTCCCGCTGCTGGGGGGCTGCGCGATCCTGGCCGGCTTCCTGCTGCCCAGCGTGCTGGCCATGGCCCTGGTGAGCGTGTGGGCGGCGCAGGGCGCGCCGGCCTGGCTGGGCGGCCTGGCCGTCCACGTGCCGGGCGCCGCAGGCCGGGTGCCGATGGGCCTGGGCATCCTGGGCGGGGCTGTCGCCCTGCACGTCCTGGGGCTTGTCGACGACCGCCGCGCCCTGGGCCCGTGGATCAAGCTGGCCGCCCAACTCGCCATCTGCCTGATCGTTGTCCTCGCGTTCAACGTCCGCGTCTTGACGGCCGTCTCGCCCGCCGGGTCGGTCATCCTCAGCGTTTTGTGGCTGGCGGGCATCACCAACGCGTTCAACTTCCTGGACAACATGGACGGCCTGTCGGCGGGCGTGGCCGCCATCTGCTGCGCCGCCCTGCTGGGGACGGCCCTGAGCATGGGGCAGGTGTTTGTCTCGGCCTGGCTGTGCCTGCTGCTGGGGGCGCTGCTGGGTTTCCTGCCGTACAACTTCCCGCCCGCCCGCTCGTTCATGGGCGACGCCGGCTCGATGGTCATCGGATACCTGCTGGCCGTGCTGAGCACGCTGACCACGTACGTCCAGCCGGGTCAGACGTACTACGCCTTCGGCATCTTCGTGCCCCTGGTGCTGCTGGCGGTGCCCATCTACGACATGGTCAGCGTGATCCTCCTCCGCATCCGCGCCCGCTCCAGCCCGATCGTCGGCGACCGGCGCCACTTCTCGCATCGCCTGCTGCGCCGCGGCATGTCGGTGCGGAAGGTCGTGCTCACCATCTACCTGTGCACGGGCGCGACGGCGGCCTCGGCCCTGCTGCTGGCCCACGTACGCGACTCCGCCATTGCCCTCCTCGTCTTCGCCCAGGTGGTCTGCATCCTGCTGGTGATCGCCCTGCTGGAAAGCGCCGAGGGCAAGCCATGACGGCGGGGCGTCACCTACAGCGTCTGGCGCTGGCGCTGCTGGTGCTGGTGCTGGTGGCGCGGTGCTTCCTGGGCGAGATGAGCTTCCGCACGTCGCAGCTTCGGGGCCTGCCCGCCGCCGACGAGGCGGGCCAGGCCCTCTCCGTGCGGGCCGACCGCACCGAGCTGTCGCGGGTGGTCTTCTCGCTGCTGCTGCTGGGGGCGTGGTGTGCATACCTGGGCGGGGCAGCCCTTCGGCGCGAGCTTCGCCTCCGCCTGCCCCTGGCGGGGGGGCTGGCGGCGGGCTTCGCGGTGCTGTCGCTGCTGTCGGCCTTGAGGGCGGGCGACCAGCGGACCGCGCTGGTGTGCTGGCTGGAGCAGAGTTCGCTGCTGGGGGCGGGGTACCTGGCCATCCAGGTCTTTGAGCGCCCGCGGGCGTTTGCGGTGCTTGTGGTGGTGCTGGCGGCCGTGGGGACGACGCTGGCGGTCAAGGGCCTGGTGCAGGTGTTCATCGAGGCGCCGGCGCGGGCGGCGGACTTCGACGAGAACCGCGCGCAGCGCCTGGCGGAGGTGAACATCCAGCCGGGCTCCGAGCAGGAGCGACTGTTCGAGGGGCGGCTGAAGAACCCCGCGCCGTTCGGGTACTTCTCGTTGGCCAACCCGTACGCGTCGCTGCTGCTGGTGGCTTCGCTGGCGGCGGGGGGCCTGGCCGCCGACAAGTGGCGTCGCGCCCGGGCGGATCGTCCGCGCGCGAAGCTCAAGAAGGGCGAGATCCACCTGCCTGCGCTGGCGGCGGGGGTGCAGTCAGCCGTCGTGGCGGTGCAGGCGGGCGTGGTGGTGCTGGCCCAGAGCCTGGGGGCGACGGCTTCGCTGGCGGCGGCCTCGGCGGGCGCGGGGGGAATCTGGGCGTGGCGCGAGCGACTCGCGCGTCACTGGCGCAAGGCGCTTCTCGTCGCGGCGGGCGGGCTGGTGCTGGGCCTGGCAGCCGCGGCCGCCCACGGACTCTACCACGACAGCCTGCCCTCCAGGACCATGACCGTCCGTTGGCAGTACTGGACGGGCGCCGCGCGGGCGCTGGCCGAGAGGCCCTGGCTGGGCGTCGGGCCGGGCAACTTCTCCACCGCGTACCTTCCGCACCGTCCGATGGCCGGCGAGGAGTCGGTCAAGGACCCGCACAACGTCATCATGCACGCCCTGGTCCAGCACGGAGTTCCGGGCGGGCTTTGCTACCTGGGCGTGCTCGGATTGTTTCTGGCCGCGATGTGCCGCCCACGGCGCCGCGGCTGGGACGAGGCGACGAGTCCTCCGGATTCGAGGAATCCGCAATCCGCAATCCGGCAACCTGCCTGCCGGCAGGCAGGTCCGCGATTCCCGTGGGCTCTGCTGGCCGGCGCGGTGCTGGCGGTGGGGGTGGTTCGGCTTTCGCTGGCCGACACGTCGGGCGGGACAGAAGTCCTTCTGTTCGACGCGATCGCGCCCGCCCTGGTGCTGGCGCTGGCGTTGGTGATCGGCTTGTGGGAGGGGCCCACGCTCCGCCGCGGGCTGGACGTGCCCCGCGAGGCCTCGCGCGTGGCCTTGGCGTGCGGGGCGGCCGGGTTCGCGCTCCACTCCCTGGTCGAGATCAGCCCCTACATGCCCGGCTCAGCCACCGCGTTCTGGATCGCCGCCGGCGCCGCCGTCGCGGCCGCCGGAGCCGGACGCGTCGTCGATTGTACCCCGGTGCGCTGGGTGCTGGCCGGGCTCCTGCTGGCCCTGACGGGCGCGCTGACGGCGTGGCTGTTGCCGCCGGTGGCCGCCCGCACCGCCGCCGCCCAGGACATGCTCGACGCCATGGTCCGTCGCCAACCGCTGCGGGCGGTCGCCGCGGCAGAGCGGGCCGCACAGGCCGATCCGCTGGACCCGCTGGCTGCGGTGGATGCCGCGCGGCTCCACATGAGTCTTTGCCCCCGCCAAGCCGGGCGGATGCAGGACTGCCTCTCGCCCGCCCGGCGCTGGGCGGAAGAAGCCGTCCTTCGCGACCCCACCGACTTTGCCCACTACGCCCTGCTCGGCGACATCGCCTGGTACCAGGCCTTTCCCGATTGCTTCACCTTCGCGCCCATGCACGCTCGCTCGCTGCCGCCCGCGTCAGCCGCCACCGCGCCGGCGGCGACCATGCCGGCGCCGCGCTCGCCGCAGGAGGCCTCCGACCGGGCCGAGCTGGCCGGGCAGGCGGGGCAGTACGCGCGGGCTGCCGCCCTGCTGGAGCAAGCCGTCGAAGCCAAGCCCGCCTCGCCCTGTCTGCTGGAGCGGCTTGGCGACGCCCAGTGGCTGGCCGGGCGAGCGGACCAGGCCCGCGCGAGCTGGCGGCGGGCGACGGAGATATACCATGCCAACGCGGACGCCGCTTCCGCCGCACGCTGGACCGCCCGGGCCGTCAAGCTCAATCCGATGGACCTGAGGCTCCGCGTGGACTGCGCGCGCCGGCTGGCCGCCCTGGGGCGATACGAGAAGTGCCTGGCACAGCTCGACGTGGCCGAGCGGATCGACGCCAGCTACTACCCCCAGAGCGTCTCGCGCTTCAGCGAGGCCGAGCGGCGGACGATCCGCCTCCTGCGGGAGCGATGCAAATAGCGCGGACAGGCGCGTGAGCTACTTCACTGTCATCGGCGCCGTGACCGTGAGCCTGCCCCACGTGGCCCGCACGGCGTCTTTGTCCGCGGGGGCGACGTTCAGCGTTTCGTCGGTTGGCTTCTGGTCGGCTGTCAGCAACTCCGCCGCGGCAGCCAGGCGGATGGGGCCGAGCGTGCGGAAGTTGAACTCGCGCGCCTGCCCGCGACAGCACACGGCGTCGACCCAGGCGACGGTTTCGTCGCCGGCCTGCTCCGTGCCGCTCTGCCAGGTCACGGGCGCGCCGTCGAACAGGCCATCGGCGGCGCGCAGCACGATCCGCCGCGGCCCGCAGGCCAGTTCGTAGCGCCCGGCCCCGAGCGCCTTGACGGCAGCGCCCCGGCCCTGCACCTGGAACCGCCATCGCAGCTCCGCGATGCGGAAGACGGCGTCCTTGGGGCGATCGAGGCTGATGTGCCAATCGCCCCGATTGCCGTGGGCGCTCAACACCGTCAGCAGCGCCGCTCCCCGCTGGGCGGTGGTGAGGTGGCCGGAAGAGAAATCCTTGCCTTCCTTGAGCAGGCGGACGCGGAAGACGGCCGGTGCGGACGAGGTCTTCCAGTAGCCGAGGATCGCCCTGCGCTGCACCCACGTCTCGCAGCGGTTGACGCTGCCCAGCGCAGCGTCAGCGGTCAGCCAGGTCACGCCGTGGATGACGTCCTTGCCCTCTCGGTTCCGCGCGAAGGGGCGCTGGAGTTCCAGCGGGTCCGCGGGGAGCTTGCGCATCCGCTGGGCATAGTCCGGCGGGCAGGGCGGGGCCTCGTTCGGCAGGACGACGGCGGGCTCGTCCAGCAGCTTCAGGCCCGTCCGGTCCGCGAGTTTCTGGAGGGTCTGGTCGCTCAGGCGGTCGCTGTAGGCGCGGCTGTGCGGCCCGGCCCACTGGGCGGTGGCGGGGTGGTAACTCTCGGCGATGGTCCGCCAGGCGATGCGGCGCAGGTCCTCCGCCGCGGCGCGGGCCTGCGGGTCGCGGATGAGCCTGAGTCCGCGCTCGGCCTCTTCCAGGGCGACCATGGTGTAGGTGGGGCTGTTGTACTCGGTGAAGTTGCCGTGGTGGCGGGCGTGGGCGACGCATCGCTGGAGACGGTCGCGCCCGTAGGCGAGCAGGGCGGAGTCGGCGAGGATCTCGCCCGCGGCGGCCGTCACCACGCCGCCCATGATGGCGATGTTGGTGTAATCGGGCCCGACGTTGCGCTTGCGGATGGCGGCGGCGGCGTGGCCGAGCGAAGTCCGCATGGCCGCTTGCAGGGCCCGGGGCAATCGCTCGGCGGGACCCACGAGCATTTCGGCCAGCGACGCGCCGAGGAAGTCGGCCCAGTTCCAGTCGGGCGGGGCCATCTTGGCCAGGGGCTCCTCCAGCAGCCACGGCCAGATGCCGTAGGTTCGGCTGGCCGGGTCGGTGTCCTGCTGAGCCAGCACGGCGCGGATCACGTCGGCGGCACGGGCGAGGTCGTCAGCCCGCCCGCGCCGCACCAGGGCCTCGGCGTAGAGCAGGCTGCTCCGAGTAGAGTGGACCCGCACGCCGGGGGGGACCTTGCTGTGGTAGCCGGGGCCCGTCCAGATCGACTCCAGCATCGCCTTGGGCGCGTCGTACGACTGGCCCGTCTTGGCCAGCCAGGCGTCCAGGCGGGCGGACTGGTCCGCTGAGGGCTGGGCCGCCCACAAGCCCGCGCAGGGCGCGAGGCTGATAACGGCGAGCAGAGCGTGTCGGGGCATGTCACAATCTCCTGGCTGCGAGGTCGGTGTTCCTGCCTGTCGGCAGGTCTAAACGCGTCGGGGGGCGGCGAGGTTGCAGGGGAGCAGGACTTTACGGCGACCAGGCGGCGTCCGCGCGGGCAGATTCACATTTCTCTTCTTCCTGTAACCGTTTTTCGATTCACAGCCACGTTATTCTAATATCGTGCGCCGGCGACGCCCCCGCCCGCGCAACCGGAAGACTCCGCGCCGCAGAGTCGTCTGACAGGCGGCTGCGGTCTGGCGTGGATCGGTCGGGGCGGGTATCCTATTGCGATTCGTGCCTGCCGACCGGCAGGAAGGTCCGCGATCGTTGGCGGGCAAGGAGTAGGAGACTTGAGCGAGCAGAAGCAGCAATACCGGGTCCGGGCGGCAGCGCTGGCGCTGACCGCCTTGCTGGGCGGGCTCTTTGGCGGCGGCTACTGGATGCACGGTTGGTGGCAGGGGCGACTGAAGAATCCCGAGTTTCTCAAGGTCCTGGCGCAGAGTGGCGGCGGGGCGGGCGCGCCCGGCGCGCCGGGGGCGCCCCCGGCTGCCGCGGCGGCCCTGGTGCGGGTGGACCGCGCCAGCCTCGAGCCGGCCACCTTGGAGCGCAGGCTGGTGGGGCGGCTGGTCGCCGTGCAGCGGGCGACGATCAGCAGCGAAGTAGCCGGCAAGATCCTGGCCCTGGATGTCCGCGAGGGCAACCCGGTCACCGGCGGCAAGACCGTCATCGCGTCCATCGATCCGGTGTGGCTGGACCTGTCGATCGACAAGCAGGAGGCCCACATCAAGGCCATCCAGGCCCAGCTCCGCAAGGACACCGACAACCTCAAACGCCTCAAGGGCCTGTTCGACCGGGGCGTGGCCACCGATTTCGAGTACTCCGAGCAGTTGGCCGCCCATGACCAGCGCCAGGCGGAGCTGAGCGAGGCCCAGGTGACGCTGAAGGACCTGAAGGTCAAGCGCGGGCGGGTGGACGTGATCGCGCCGTTCGACGGGTGGGTGACTCTTCGCCACGCCGAGCAGGGCCAGTGGCTCAACGAGGGCTCGCCGGTGGTGGACATCGTCAGCCGGGGCGAGATCTACGCCCTGGTCAACGTGCCCGAGTCGCTGGTCAACCGCCTGACGCTTGGGCTGGAGATCCCCGTCACGATCGACGTGCTGGGCGAGACGGTCACCGGGCGGATCGGCTCGATCACGCCCGACGGCTCGCAGGCCTCGCGGAGCTATCCCGTCCGCGTGGTGTTGAACGATTCGGCGGGGCGGCTGAAGGTGGGCATGAGCGTGACGGCGACCTTCCCCGAGGGGAACCGCCAGAAGCATCTGCTGGTCTCGCGCGACGCGGTGCTGGTCAAACCCGACGGTTCGACCGTCTGGGTGGTGCGGGGCGAGGCGGAGCTGTCGGCCCTGCCCGCCCCGGTGAACATCGTCGGGCGGGTCGGCAACCGCTACGCCATCCGCGGCGAGAGCGAACAGGCCCGCCTCCTGTTAAGCGACGGGTGCAGCGTGGTCATCGAAGGGGCCGAGCGGCTTCGGCCCGCCCAGGCGGTCCGGTTGATGGACCCGCGGCTGGCCGAGGCCAAGCCCGTCCTGGCGGTCGACGCGGCCGCGAACAGTGCCGCGGCGACGACCAAGACCGCCACCGCCCCGGGGCCGGCCAGCCCTACCCCCTAGCCCTGGACTCCACCCTCCCCATATGGACATCATTCGTTTTGCCATCGAGAACCCCACCAAGATCACCGTCGGCGTGATCCTGATCGCCCTGTTCGGCTTGCTGGCGGTGGTGGCCATCCCCGTGCAGTTGACGCCGGACGTGGACCGCCCGCTGATCCGCGTGACGACGCTCTGGCCCGGCCGCAGCCCCGAAGAGGTCGAGCGGTCGATCCTCCAGGAGCAGGAGGAGCAGCTCAAGACGATCCCCGGGCTGTCGAAGATGACCTCGACGGCGCAGCTCGGGCAGGCCAATATCGAACTGGAGTTCGACGTGGGCGTGCCCATCCTCCGCTCGCTCCAGGAGGTCTCCAACAAGCTCAACGAGGTGCCCGACTACCCCGACGACGTCGAGCGTCCCGTCATCAAGGCCTCCAGCAGCGCCGAGGAGAACGTCATCGGCGTCTACTTCGCGGAGGCCGAGGACCCCACCTACGACGTGGCCGAGTTCTACGACTACTTCGACCGCCACATCAAGCCCTACCTGGAACGCATTCCGGGCGTGTCGGAAGTGGACCTGAGGGGCGGGCGCGAGCACCAGGTGCACGTCCGGGTGAACCCGGCCGCCCTGGCCCAGCGCGGGCTGACCTGGGAGCAGTTCCGCATCGCCCTCCAGCAGGACAACATGAACGAGTCCGGCGGCGACTTGGCCGACGGGCGCCTCGACGTCCGCTACCGCGTCATCGGGCAGTACGACGCGCTGGATCGCATCCGCCAGACCGTGCTCAAGTACGACAACGGAACGCCCATCCGCGTGGCCGACGTCGCGGAGGTGGCGCTGACGCTGGAGAAGGTGACCCAGTTCAACCGCTCCAGGGGCAAGCGGACGATGGCCCTGCTGCTGCGACGCGAGACCGGGGCCAACGTCGTTTCGATCATGAAGGAGTTCCGCAAGCGCGTCGACGAGATCAACCAGGACGAGGTGGGC
>Ga0209201_1000654_pt1 | contig 45332 bp, 40 predicted proteins | sample AD_UKC055_MetaG_FD_184411 | JGI IMG/M metagenome (GOLD analysis project Ga0209201, IMG submission 184411) | Active sludge microbial communities of municipal wastewater-treating anaerobic digesters from USA - AD_UKC055_MetaG (SPAdes) (version 2) | ecosystem: Engineered > Bioreactor > Anaerobic >... | reverse complement strand
TCGTGTGGCACGGTTATTCAACAAAGGCGAGAAACAACAGTTTGATCTGGGTGGTTCGCAAACAGTGGCCAGTTTCCGGATCAGCAACCGGGGGCCGGGGGTGTTCCGGGTCCTGGTGAAATAGGCCCAAACAAAGGTTCGTCCGAGTCGGGGGGGCAGACTTGTCGCGGGCATTATTCAGGTTACAGGACGGACCTTGCCCTCTAGAAGCCGATTGATTCGTAATTGGACATGCGCGCGACGTTTGGGATCCGGGATACGGGTCATCATCCATTGCAGGCGTTTGCGGCTGAAATCGTGCGGAACTTCCAACTCCGGCAAGGCTGCAAACAGGCGGGATTTCGTGGGGCCCAGATAACAAAAATCCACCAAGGCCTTTTCAGGTGTTGCCATGTTGAAGGCGCCGTTGCCGAGTCGTTCATAACCGAAAAACAATGTGTCGGGGACATGGTGCACGGAGACTGTCGCCAAGGGAGTGTGATAGACCCGAGTGCGCGCGAGGGACACGCAATACACGACATCCGGTATCTGGGAGATCATTCCATGGTGATAGAGCGCCGACTGCAGGGAAATGTAGGCGGGAAATGGCGCGGTCAGGTGCGAAACGATGGCCATGGGTTCCGTGTCGGCCAAGGCCCACAGGCCGCGCTTGATGCGCTGCACGTAGCCATGCCGGGCCAGCCGGAGCATGATTTGGGACGCATTGGCCGGGTTGACGTCCAGATGCGCCGTGACATCCGCCGTGCGCAAAACCGGCAGGCCGAATGCGTGCAGCCGTTCCAATGCCCCAGCCAATGTCACGACGGTTGCTCCAAGGCCGCGACCACCCGCAGCACAAGTTCATCCCAGACATCCGGCGAATCATACTGATTCTGATGGTCGGGAGCCAAGAATGACAGGACGTGGGCCTTGAATGTGTCAAACCCGACAGAAATAGCGTTGTCGCGAGCCTTATGCCGCAAGGTGACATCGGCCGATTTGGGCACGATGCCGGAGTTCAGCAGGAGGTCCACATCGAATATGTCCCGGGCTTGCACCTCGCGGCGCGTAGCCAAGGCGCGGATTTTCTGATGCAATGCGGCTTGGGGCGTGTAGTGATTGGCGAGAATCGGTGCGAGTTCGTAGGCGCCGATGAGTAGGGGATCAACGGGGCCAAAAGCGGTTGCGGTGTCCATTCCGCGACGGGAAAATTCTATTTTTGTGCGCAGCAGGGCGGATGACCCATCCAGCTCGAGCCCGAATTTCCAACGCTGGGTGGTATCGGTCTGCTTGGGTGCCGAGCGTTCAGCGATGCGGATTCGGCGCACGGCGAGAAGATTCGCGAGCGTTTGGGAAACAAGGATGCTTTCCATGAGATCGGCCAGCTTGTCTTTGGAGAGGCCGGGCCCGACATCAATATCCATGTCTTCCGAATAGCGGATGCTTTTCAGAAAAAACCGCAGGTTGCAGCCTCCTTTGAGGGCATAAAGCTTGCGGTCGGTTTTCCGGCCAAGCAAATCGAGAAGAATCAGATGGAAGAGTTCCACCGTGGCTTGTGGAGAGTGCCTATTCATATAGATACAATACCTGTACTTAACATATATGTCAATAATCAGTGTTGCCTATTATCGCTGATCAATCAGCGTGTTCAGGTTCAGTCCGGCGCGGCGGCTTTCGGTAAAGATTTCCACATTATGAGTGGTCAGGCGCAATTGGGCTGGCGGTATGGTTGATGATTGGTTGCGCGGCGAGCGCCATGGCGGCGGACTGGCACACCGTGGCGGAGATAACGGCGAGCGCCAAGACGGAGGCCAGCGAAATCGGCGTGGGCCGCGACGTGCGGGAGATTCAAATTGAGTGCCGGGAGGGCGCGGTGGTCATCAATACGCTTTGGGTGCGCGGCGGCGGGGGCAAGCGCGAGATTCGTGTGGCACGGTTATTCAACAAAGGCGAGAAACAACAGTTTGATCTGGGTGGTTCGCAAACAGTGGCCAGTTTCCGGATCAGCAACCGGGGGCCGGGGGTGTTCCGGGTCCTGGTGAAATAGGCCAACCGGGGAGGGGGCGTGGGTGGCCGAAAAATTTTTTCGAAAAAAAGTTGACAGGCCGCAACGTGACGGTATGATGCGCGCGACATTTGGGAACGTCGGTAAACGGTTCCAGGTGTGAAATATAGCGTCAGTCACAGGATTTAGCGCTTTCCGAGCCTCTCCGGGAAACCTAAGGCTAGGAGTGTTATGTCCTGTGCCCGTCTGCATATTGCGACGGGTGGAGCCGGACGTGCGGGCCTACGTAGCTCAGTTGGTAGAGCACGTCCTTGGTAAGGACGAGGTCAGCGGTTCAATCCCGCTCGTAGGCTCCAGAATAGAGGAAGAATGTTGGATAAAAAGGGCGCCGGCGACGGCAAGATTTAAAAAAGATACAAAGAGGAGACGACTCCATGGCAAAGGATAAATTCGAACGAACCAAGCCCCACGTCAACGTTGGTACGATTGGCCACGTGGACCACGGCAAGACGACGCTGACTGCGGCGATCACCTACATTCAGAGCTTGAAGAAGCTGGCGAACTACATCAGCTACGATCAGGTGGCGAAGGCCTCCGAATCGCAGGGTCGCCGCGACAAGACCAAGATTCTGACGATTGCGACCAGCCACGTGGAATATGAGTCGGCCAGCCGGCACTATGCGCACGTGGACTGCCCCGGCCACGCGGACTATGTGAAGAACATGATCACCGGCGCGGCGCAGATGGACGGCGCGATCCTGGTGGTGAGCGCTTCTGACGGCCCGATGCCCCAGACCCGCGAACACATCCTGTTGGCCCGCCAAGTCGGCGTGCCGGCGATTGTGGTGTTCCTGAACAAGGTGGACACGGTGGACGATCCGGAACTGCTCGACCTCGTGGAAATGGAAATTCGCGAGCTGCTCGACAAGTATGAATTCCCCGGCGACAAGACCCCGATCATCCGCGGCAGCGCCATCAAGGCCCTGCAGACGGACGATCCGAACGGTCCCGATGCCAAGTGCATCCAGGATCTGATGGACGCGATCGACACGTTTGTTCCAGAGCCGGTGCGGCCGCTGGACCAGCCGTTCCTGATGCCGATCGAAGACGTGTTCTCGATCGAAGGGCGCGGCACGGTGGTGACGGGGCGCGTGGAACGCGGCCTGATCAAGGTGGGCGAAGATGTCGAAATCGTGGGTCTGCGCCCGACGCAGAAGACGGTGGTGACCGGCGTGGAAATGTTCCGCAAGCTGTTGGACCAGGGCCAGGCGGGCGACAACATCGGCGCGCTGCTGCGCAGCATCAAGAAGGAAGACGTGGAGCGCGGCCAGGTGCTGGCCAAGCCCGGCACGATCACCCCGCACAAGAAGTTCAAGGCGAGCGTGTATGTGTTGAGCAAGGATGAAGGCGGGCGGCATACCCCGTTCTTCAAGGGCTACCGCCCGCAGTTCTACTTCCGCACCACCGACGTGACCGGCGACGTGACCCTGCCGGAAGGCGTCGAAATGGTGATGCCGGGCGACAACATTGACATGGCTGTGGAGCTGATTACGCCCATCGCCATGGAAAAGAACATGCGCTTTGCCATTCGCGAAGGCGGCCGCACGGTCGGCGCCGGCGTGGTGGCGGAGATCGTGGAATAAGGTTCGCGGCCGTCTTGGGGCGCCCGCGCGTGCGGCGCGCCCCGCCAGCCGCAACGGGAGTTTGAGCCATGCCCAGAGAACAGATCACGCTGGCGTGCACCGAGTGCAAGCGCCGCAACTATGTCAACAGCCGGAACAAGAAAACCAAGACTGAACGCTTGGAACTGAAGAAGTATTGTCCGGCGGAGCGGAAGCACACGGTGCACCGCGAGGCAAAGTAGGGCAGGGCGGAACTCGTTTCACGGCAGGCGCACCGACAGGCCAGTAGCTCAATTGGCAGAGCACCGGTCTCCAAAACCGGTTGTTGGGGGTTCAAGTCCCTCCTGGCCTGCCAAGTCCGCAAAAGGCCCGCAGGCGGGTCGCCGCTAACGAAAAGGCAGAGCAAACAATGAGCAAGATAGCAGGAAGCATCCGAGGCATCCGCGTGTTTTTCGACGAGGTCGGCGCCGAGTTGAAAAAGTGCGCCTGGCCGAACCGCGCCGAGCTGTTCGATTCGACCATCGTCGTGGTGGTTTCCGTGGGCCTGCTGGGCTTGTTCGTGGCGCTGTGCGACGTGCTGCTGCGCGAACTGATGAAGCTGGTCTAAGCCGGGGAGCAAGCAGCCCATGGACAAAAAATGGTATGTGTTGCACGTCCTGACCGGACAGGAGGCGAAGGTGCGGGAAAACCTGCTCAAGCGCGTCCAGATGGAAGAGATGGGCGACTATGTGGGCGAGGTGCTGATCCCCACGGAAAAAGTTTCCGAAGTCAAGCAGGGCAAGCGCACCACGCAGGTGCGGAAGTTTTTCCCGGGCTATGTGCTCGTGGAAATTGCGATGTACGACGAAAACAAGCAGTTGCTGGAAAAGCCGTGGGCATTCATCCAGGCCACGCCGGGCCAGATTGGGTTCATCGGCGGCAAGCGGCCGGTGGCCTTGCGCCCGGACGAAGTGGCCAACATCCTGCAGCAGATCGAAGAGAAGAAGGAACGGGTCAAGCCCAAGGTGGTGTTTGAGCCGGGTGAGACGGTCCGGATTACGGACGGCCCCTTCCTGAGTTTTGGCGGCATCGTGGAAGAAGTGGACCCGGAGCGCGGCAAGTTGAAGGTCTCGGTTTCGATCTTCGGCCGCACGGCGCCGGTGGAATTGGAATATTGGCAGGTGGAGAGAGGCGAATAGGCCCGGGTGTTTTATGGCAAAGAAAATTACAGGCATCATCAAATTGCAGATTCCGGCGGGCCAGGCCAATCCGGCGCCCCCGGTCGGGCCGGCTTTGGGCCAGCAGGGCGTCAACATCATGGCGTTTTGCAAGGAATTCAACGCCGCGACCCAGAAGGAAGCCGGGATGGTCATTCCGGTGGTCATCACGGTTTATCAGGACAAGAGCTTTACGTTCATCACCAAGAGTCCGCCGGCAGCGGCGCTGCTGAAGAAGGCGGCCGGAATTGCCAAGGGCTCGGGCGTGCCGAACCGCGACAAGGTGGGCAAGGTCAGCAAGAAGCAGTTGGTGGAGATTGCCAAGCTCAAGGCCAAGGATTTGAATGCGAACGACGACGACCACGCCATCCGGATGGTGGCCGGCACCGCGCGCAGCATGGGAATTGAAGTGGAGTAAGGTGCAGCCATGGCATTTCACGGAAAGAAATATAAAAAAGTGGCGGCCAAGGTGGACCGCGAGACGCTCTACACGATTGAAGGCGCGCTGAAGTTTCTCAAGGACAACCCGACCACAAAGTTTGATGCCACGGCCGAGATCGCCTTCCGGCTGGGCGTGGACCCGACCAAGAGCGACCAGGCTGTGCGCAGCACCGTGACGCTGCCCTTCGGCACGGGCAAGACCGTGCGCGTGCTGGTGTTCGCCAGCGGCCCGGCGGCGGAAGCTGCCCGGGAAGCGGGCGCGGAATATGTCGGTTTTGAAGACATGATTGCCAAGGTCACCGGCGGCTTTACCGATTTCGATGTGGCCGTGGCCACGCCGGACGCGATGAAGGAAGTCCGTAAGCTGGGCAAAGTGCTCGGGCCGCGCGGCCTGATGCCGAACCCCAAAACCGGCACTGTCAGCGATGACACCGCCGCGGCGGTCAAGGCCTGCAAGGCCGGCCGCGTGGAGTTCCGCATGGACCGCCACGGCAACGTGATGGTGCCGTTTGGCAAGATGTCGTTTGACCTGCCGGCGCTGGTGGGCAACTGCAAGGCCGTGATTGACGGGCTGAACGCCGCCCGCCCGGCGGCCGCCAAGGGCATTTTTATCAAGCGCGCCACGATTACCTCCACCATGGGCCCCGGCCTGCGCCTGGACCCGCGCGAAACCGCCTAACCCTTTCCCGTACGGAGAGCCGACCATGAGAGCTGAAAAGATTGCGATTGCCCGGGAAATCAAGGAGCAACTGGGGGCCGCCAAGTTTGCCATCCTGACCGATTTCACCCGGATGGATACCGCCAAGACGATGGCCTTGCGCCGCAAGCTGCGCGAGGTGGAAGCGCGTTATCAGGTGGTGCCCAACCGCCTGTTCCGCAAGGTGGCGCAGGAATTGGAATTGACGGGCATCGAGGCCGGGCTGAAGGGCCCGACGGCCATCGTGTTCGGCGATGGCGATGTGGCCGCGGCCGCCAAGGCGCTGCGCGACTTCATCAAGGCCGAGAAGGTGCCCGTGGTGAAACTGGGCCACATGGATGGCGCGGTGCTGCAAGCCGCCGATGTCGAAACGCTGGCTTCCCTGCCGTCCAAGAAGGTCATGCAGGGCATCCTGGTGGGCACGATTGCGGCCCCGATGAGCAATTTGGTTGGTGTGATGAGCCAAAAACTGGCGAGCTTGGTCTATGTGCTGAAGGCCGCCGCCGACAAGAAGAGCGCCGCCTAAGCACAGGGTGGGCGCCCGTAATCACGATTTAAAAAACAAGGATCAGGAGACATCCCAATGAACGAAGAAGTAAAACTCGAAGGAAAAATGGCTGAATTTGTGGACTGGATCGAGACCATTTCGGTCTTGGAACTTTCGCAGTTGGTGAAGGCGCTGGAATCCCGCTTGGGCGTTTCGGCGGCGGCTCCGGTGGCGGTGGCCGCGGCTCCGGCCGCGGGCGGCGCTGGCGCGGCGGCGGCGGAAGAAAAGACCGAGTTCACCGTGGAACTGACCGATGCCGGCGCGCAGAAGATTGCCGTCATCAAGGAAGTCCGCGCGATCACGGGTCTGGGCCTGAAGGAAGCCAAGGATCTGGTGGAAGGCGCCCCGAAGGCGGTCAAGGAAAACGTTGCCAAGGACGAAGCCGAAAAGATCAAAAAGCAGCTTGAAGCTGCCGGTGCCAAAATCACCATCAAGTAGCCCCTCCAAGGTAGTGGGACAGCCGCCCCGGGACGCTGAAAAGCGCATCCGGGGTGTGCCTGTCTTTTGGTTTGCGCGATTTTTCCCCTGGCATGAAAGGCGACACGGATGGTTGACAGAATTAATTTTGGCAAGTTGACGGACGTGGTCGAGTTGCCGGATCTCATCGAGATCCAGACCCGCTCCTATTTGGAATTCTTGCAGATGGATGTGGCGCCCACCAAGCGCCGCTTGGTCGGTTTGCAGGCGGTTTTCAAGGAAGTATTCCCGATTGAAAGCTACGACGGGAACTGCAGCCTCGACTTCGTGAAGTATGAAATCACGCCGCCCAAACAGACGGCGTTTGCCAGCTTGAAGGAAGGCGAATCGCACACGGCGGCGCTGCACGTGACCTTCCGTCTGCGCAATCAGCAGGAAGTCCGCGAAGAAACGGTGTTCATGGGCGAAGTGCCGCTGATCACCGAGCAAGGCACGTTCATCATCAACGGCGCGGAGCGCGTCATTGTCAGCCAGTTGCACCGTTCGCCGGGCATCTGCTTTGAGCAGACCCTGCACGCCAACGGCACGCTGCTGCATTCGTTCCGCGTGATTCCGGACCGTGGCTCGTGGGTGGAAGTGCAGTTCGACACCTCGGACATGCTCAACATCTACCTCGACCGCAAAAAACGCCGCCGCAAGTTTTTGGCAACCACGTTCCTCCGCGCCCTCGGCTACGGAACCGATGAAGAGCTGCTGGGCCTGTTCTACAAGATCGAAAAGCTGGACGTGGCCAAGCCGCGCGCCGAACAACTGGACAACCGCGTGTTCCTGGCCGACGTGCTGGACGACACCCGCGTGATCGTCAAGAAATTCGAGCCCGTCACCCGCGACATGCTCAACGAAGTGAAGAGCGCGGGCATCGCCACCGTGGATGTGGTGGATGTGACCTGGGACGAAGGCCTGCTGCTGAAGAGCATGCGCAAGGACCAGACGGCCTCCACCGACGATGCGCTCAAGGATATCTATACCAAGCTGCGCCCCGGCGATCCGGCCACCACCTCGAATGCCCGGCAGTTGCTCAAACGCATTTTCTTCGATCCGCGCCGCTATGATCTCGGCCGCGTGGGCCGCTACAAGATCCAGCAAAAGCTGGGCTTGGACGCCAAGAACGAGAGCCGCGTGCTGGAGAAGGAAGACTTCGTGGCGGCGATCAAGTATCTGATCAACCTGCGCCGCGGCGAAGGCACGATTGACGATATTGACCACCTCGGCAGCCGGCGCATCCGCACCGTGGGCGAACTGGTGGAAAACCAGTGCCGCGTGGGCCTGACCCGCACCGAGCGCGTGGTCCGCGAGCGCATGACCGTGTTCGACCAGCAGGCGGAAAAACTGACCCCGCAAAAACTGATCAACCCCAAGGCGCTGGCCGCGGTGATTCGCGATTTCTTCGGGCGCAGCCAGTTGTCGCAGTTCATGGATCAGACCAATCCGCTGGCGGAACTGACCCACAAGCGCCGTTTGAGCGCACTGGGGCCGGGCGGCTTGAGCCGCGAGCGCGCGGGCTTTGAGGTCCGCGACGTGCATTCCTCGCACTACGGGCGCATTTGCCCGATCGAGACGCCGGAAGGGCCGAACATCGGCTTGATTTCGTCGCTTTCGATGTTTGCGCGGGTGAATGAGTTCGGGTTCATCGAGACGCCGTACCGCCGCGTGGTGAACGGCAAGGTGACCGATACCGTGGATTACCTGACCGCCGACCAGGAAGAGCATTATGTGATCGCGCAGGCCAACGCCCCGCTCAATTCCGACGGCACGTTTGCGCGCGAAACCGTGGCTGGCCGCTATCGCGGCGAATTTCTGGAAGTGGATGCCAAGCGCTGCAACTACATGGACGTCTCGCCGAAGCAGGTGGTGTCCGTGGCGGCGGGCTTGATTCCGTTCCTGGAGCACGACGACGCCAACCGCGCCCTGATGGGCGCCAACATGCAGCGCCAGGCCGTGCCGCTGCTGCGCACCGAATCGCCCTATGTGGCGACCGGCATCGAGGGGCGCGTGGCCCGCGACAGCCGCGTGATGGTCATTGCCCAGGAGTCCGGCAAGGTGGCCTATGTGGCCGCCAACCGCATCGTGGTCTCCAAGGATGGCTCCGTGCCGACCAAGAAGACGCCCAAAGATGAATATCAGACGTACGAACTGCGCAAGTTCACCCGCTCCAACGCCGGCACCTGCATCAACCAGCGCCCGCTGGTCAGCAAGGGCCAACGCGTCAAGAAGGGCGACGTGCTGGCCGATGGCCCGTTGACGGACGGCGGCGAGCTGGCGCTGGGGCGCAACGTGCTGGCGGCGTTCATGCCGTGGTGCGGCAGCAACTTCGAAGACGCCATTCTGATCAATGAGCGCCTCGTGGCCGAAGACGTGTTCACCTCCGTGCACATCGAGGAGTTCGAGTGCGGCGCGCGCGACACCAAGCTCGGGCCGGAAGAAATCACCCGCGACATCCCGAACGTCGGCGAAGAAGCGCTGAAGAATCTGGGTTCGGACGGCGTGGTGCGCATCGGCGCGGAAGTGAAACCCGGCGACATTCTCGTGGGCAAAATCACGCCCAAGAGTGAGACCGAACTGGCGCCGGAAGAAAAACTGCTGCGCGCCATTTTTGGTGAAAAGGCCGCGGACGTGCGTGACACGTCGCTGACGGTCCCCAGCGGCACCTACGGCATCGTGATGGATGTGAAGACCACGTCGCGCGACCTGCCGCAGCAGACCAAGATGAGCAAGGCCGAGCGCAATAAGCAGCAAAAGCAGATGCAGGAGGATTTCGACAAGCGCGAAGCGGAAATCACCGAAAATCTTACCGACGCGCTCTCCAATATCCTGCTGGGCGAAAAGATCCCGCTGGAAGTGCTCAACGGCGAAACCGGCGAGATCATCATTCCGGCCAACCGCAAGATCACCAAGACGCTGCTGCGCAAGCTGGCCGCGGCCTACGATGTGATTGCGATTGATCCGAGCCCGATTCAGCAGAAGATCAACAACATCATCAGCGAATACAGCGCCAAGTTTGCCCAGGTGAAGGACGACCGCGACAACATGTCCTTGCGCCTCGAAAGCGGCGAAGACACCGAAACCGGCATCATCAAGCAGGTCAAGGTGTTCATTGCCAGCAAGAAGAAACTGAGCGTGGGCGACAAGATGTCCGGCCGGCACGGCAACAAGGGCGTGGTGGCGCAGATCCTCCCCGAAGAGGATATGCCCTTCATGCCGGATGGCACGCCGGTGGACATTGTGCTGAACCCGCTGGGGGTGCCTTCCCGCATGAACGTGGGGCAGGTGCTGGAAACCCACTTGGGCATTGCCTGCCGGGTGCTGGGGCTGCATGCCGCCACACCGGTATTTGATGGCTGCCCCGAAGCCCAGATTTGGGAAATGATGAAGAAGGCGAATTTGCCGGACGATGGCAAGTCGCTGCTTTACGACGGCCGCACGGGCGAGCCGTTTGACCAGCGGGTGGTGGTGGGCGTGATCTACATGCTCAAACTGCATCACTTGGTCAGCGACAAGATTCACGCCCGCGCCGTCGGCCCCTACAGCCTCGTCACCCAGCAGCCGCTGGGCGGCAAGGCGCAGTACGGCGGCCAGCGTTTCGGTGAAATGGAAGTGTGGGCCATGGAAGCCTATGGCGCAGCCTACGCCCTGCAAGAACTGTTGACGGTCAAGAGCGACGACGTCGCCGGCCGCACGCGCATCTATGAGTCCATCGTCAAGGGAACCAACTCCCTCGAGGCGGGCGTGCCGGAGTCGTTCAACGTGCTGATGAAGGAAATCCAGAGCCTTGCGCTGGATATCCGCGTCCAACGCCGGGACGACTCTTGAACCCGCGCGAAGAACTTGCCGCCATGATCAACCTTTGCAATTGAGGAGGCCCCCGGTGGAAAACAACGTTCCTGCCAAGCCGATTTTCGAGACGGAATCCCAGCCCGGATTTGACTATGTGACCATTACCTTGGCCTCGCCGGATACCATCCGGTCGTGGAGCCACGGCGAAGTCAAAAACCCGGAAACCATCAACTACCGCACCTTCAAGCCCGAAAAGGGCGGCCTGTTCTGCGAGCGGATTTTCGGTCCGACGAAGGACTGGGAATGCTCGTGCGGCAAATACAAGCGCATCAAGCACAAGAACGTGGTCTGCGACCGCTGCGGCGTGGAAGTGACGCTGGCGCGCGTGCGCCGCGAGCGCATGGGCCACATTGAACTGGCCGTGCCGGTTTCGCACCTGTGGTTCTTCAAGTGCGCGCCCAGCCGCCTGGCCACAGTGCTGGACATGAGCGCGCGCGAACTCGAGCGCGTGCTGTACTACGAAAAATATATTGTAGTGGACCCCGGCGCGACGGATCTGGCCTTCAAGCAGACCTTGAGCGAGGAGGAATATCACGAGGCGCTTGACAAGCACGGCGATGCCTTCGTGGCTCGCATGGGCGCCGAAGGCGTGCGCGACATCCTCGCCAAGATGGACTTGGCCGAAGAGCTGGCCCAGCTCGAAAACGAGATGGAGCAAACCCGCAGCAAGCAGACCAAGAAAAAGCTGACCAAGCGGATGAAAATTGTGGACTCCTTCCGGACCAGCCACACCCGGCCGGAATGGATGGTGCTCGAAGTGCTGCCGGTGATCCCGCCGGACCTGCGCCCCCTGGTGCCCCTCGAGGGCGGGCGCTTTGCCACCAGCGACCTGAACGACCTGTACCGGCGCGTGATCAACCGCAACAACCGCCTGAAAAACCTGCTGATGCTCAAGACGCCGGATGTCATCGTCCGCAACGAAAAACGCATGCTGCAGGAAGCCGTGGACGCCCTGTTTGACAACGGCCGCCACGGGCGCGCCGTCACCGGCGCCGGCAACCGCCCGCTGAAGTCGTTGAGCGACATGCTCAAGGGCAAGCAGGGGCGCTTCCGCCAGAACCTGCTGGGCAAGCGCGTGGACTACTCGGGCCGCTCCGTGATCGTGATCGGGCCGGGCCTGCGCATGAACCAGTGCGGCCTGCCCAAGAAGATGGCCCTCGTGCTGTTTGAACCCTTCATCATCCGCCGATTGAAAGCGCTGGGCGTGGTGCACACCGTGCGCAGCGCCAAGAAGATGATCGAGCGCGAAGAAGACCAGGTCTGGGACATTCTCGAAGAGGTGACCCGCGGCCACACGGTCATGCTCAACCGCGCGCCAACCCTGCACCGCCTGTCCATTCAGGCGTTCGAGCCGGTACTGATCGAAGGCGAAGCCATCCGCATCCACCCGCTCGTTTGCACCGCCTACAACGCGGACTTTGACGGCGACCAAATGGCCGTGCACGTGCCGTTGTCGGTCGAGGCGCAGATGGAAAGCAAGCTGATCATGCTGGCGCCCAACAACATTTTCTCGCCGTCGAGCGGCAAGCCCATCGCCACGCCCACGCAGGACATCGCCCTGGGTTGCTACTACCTGACGGTGGATTCGCAGCAGGAACGCCTGCGCGCGCGCCAGCCCAAGACGGCCGGCGCCATCGAGCACCTGCCGATTTTTGCCGATGCCCACGAAGTGCACACCGCGCACGATGAGGGCACGGTGAAGGTGCACGACCGCATTCGTTTCAAGAATCCGGACTATCAGCGCGAAACCAAGTACGGCGTGAAGGATCAGTCGGTCATCACCTCCACGGTGGGCCGCGTGTTCTTCAACGAAATCTGGCCGGACAACCTCGGCTTCTTTAACGCCCCCGTGCCCAAGAAGAAACTCGAGGAACTGATCCGCCACTGCTACCAGGTGGCCGGTCACGAAGAAACCGTCCGCACGTTGGACCGCGTGAAGGACCTCGGCTTTGAACACGCCACGCTGGCGGGTATTTCCATCGGCCTCGTGGACATGATTGTGCCCGAAGCCAAGGCCCGCACCATCGAGGCCGCGCGCAAGTCGCTGGCTGAAGTGGATGCGCAATACCGCAAGGGTGTCATCACCGACGGCGAGCGCTACAACAAGATCATTGACATCTGGACCCACGCCTCGGACGAAATCACCGGGCAAATGTTCCGGGCCATGGAGTTCAATGAGTCGCGCAACTATGTGAACCCGCTGTTCATGATGGTGGACTCCGGCGCCCGCGGCAACCGGCAGCAGATCCGCCAGTTGGCGGGCATGCGCGGCCTGATGGCCAAGCCATCCGGCGAAATCATCGAGCGGCCCATTTTGGCCAACTTCCGCGAGGGGTTGAGCGTGCTCGAATACTTCATTTCGACACACGGCGCCCGCAAGGGCTTGGCCGACACCGCGCTGAAGACCGCCGACTCGGGCTACATGACCCGCAAGCTGGTGGACGTGGCGCAGGATGTCATCGTGGTCGAGGAAGATTGCGGCACGCTCAATGGCATTGAAGTGCACGCCATCATGCAGGGCGATGAAGAACTCGTGCCGCTGCCCCAGCGCATCCTGGGCCGCACCGCGCTCGACGACATCCGCGACCCGCGCTCGAACGAGATGATCATTGCCGCCGGCAACGAAATTGACGAACGCGTGGCCGAACGCATCCGCCGCGCCGAGCTGGACAGCGTGCGCATCCGCAGCGTGCTGACGTGCGAATCCAAGCGCGGTATTTGCGCCAAGTGCTACGGCCGCAACCTGGCCAACGGCCGCCCGGCCGTGCTGGGCGAGGCCACCGGCATCATCGCCGCGCAATCCATCGGCGAACCCGGCACGCAGTTGACCATGCGGACCTTCCACATCGGTGGCACGGCCAGCAGCACCTTCAAACAGCCGGAAATCGTGCTGAAGCGCGACGGCGTCTTGAAGTATGACGAGCTGTACACCGTGGTCGGTCCGGACAACAACCACATCGTGCTGAACAAGACCGGTATGATCGTGCTGTATGACGAAGATGGGCGCGAGCTGGAACGCCACTCGGTGCCGTTGGGCTCCGTGCTGACCGTGGCCGATGGCGAATCGGTCAAGAAGAACGTCCCCATTGCCAAGTGGGATCCGTACAACGTGCCGATCTTGAGCGAATACGCCGGCAAAGTGGAGCTGCGCGACTTCATCATGGGCGTCACCGTCCGTAAGGAAAAGGATGAAGCCACCGGCCTGGAAGACTTGGTCATTCTGGAACACCGCGACGAAATTCATCCGCAGGTGATCATCCGCGATTTGGACGACCCCAAGAAGGTGCTCGCCGCCTACACCATGCCCGCCAACGCGCGCGTGGATGTCGAAAAGGGCGACGTGGTTTACGCCGGCGCCGTGCTGGCCAAGACCCCGCGCAAGCAGGCGCGCACCAAGGACATCACCGGCGGTCTGCCGCGCGTGTCCGAACTGTTCGAGGCCCGCAAGCCGAAGGATGCCGCTGACATCGCCAAGATTGACGGCATTGTCGAGCTGGGCGGCAAGGTGCGTGGCCGCCGGCAACTACTCGTCCGCGACAAGATCACCGGCGATACCGAAGAACACCTGATCCCGCTGAACAAGCACATCGTGGTGTACGCCGGCGATCATGTCCGCAAGGGCCAGCCGCTGACCGAAGGCCCCGTAGTGCCGCAGGAAATCCTCGAAGTTTGCGGTCCGCAGGAACTGCAGGAATACCTCGTGAACGAAGTGCAGGAGGTCTACCGGTTGCAGGGCGTGGAAATCAATGACAAGCACATTGAAATCATCGTCCGCCAAATGCTGCGCAAGGTCCGGATTTCGGAACCCGGCGATACGGGCTTCCTCTGGGGCGAGCAGGTCGAAAAGCAAACCTTCAACGAGGTCAACCGCCGCGTGGCCGAGGAAGGGCGCAAGCCCGCCGAGGCCTCCCCGCTGCTGTTGGGCATCACCAAGGCCTCGCTGGAAACGGAAAGCTTCATCTCCGCCGCTTCGTTCCAGGACACGACCCGCGTGCTGACCGATGCCGCCACCCTCGCGCGCGTGGATCACCTGCACGGGTTCAAGGAAAACGTGATCATGGGCCACGTCATCCCCGCCGGTACGGGCTTCTCGATGTATCGCAACATCAAGCTGGTGCCGTTGGCCGAGCCGATCGCGGTGGAAGAGCTGCTGGGCGACCAGTTGCCCACCACGCCGACCACCCAGACGGAAGGCTAAATCACGCGCGCTTCACGCGCCGCGTAACTCAAAAGGCCCGGGTACCCCCCGGGCCTTTTGCTTGCTGCAATTTTATCCCCAAATAGGTCAATTCATCAGGGAATGGCGAATAATTGAAGCCTTACTCTTCTGAAAAATAATCTGAATCCACCTTTTTGACTTCGTAGGTGCCGATAGTCGAAACCCCGACATTGTGATCCAGCATGAGTTGCGCCAATGTCTCGCCATCAATCAAAACGACTTTGGCATCAATATTCGTGACATATGCTTGGGCTTCGGCTGAAAAGTTTGAGGTGGTGATGAAAAGGCCTTTTTTCGCTCGATGCCCGGTCAGCGCGCCAACAAATCTTTGTATTTCGGGCCGACCAACTGTGCTTTCCCAGCGCTTGGCTTGGATATCAATCGCATCCAATCCCAATTTGTCTTCCTTGATAATACCGTCAATACCGCCGTCGCCCGGTTTGCCAAGCACTTTGCCGGCATCTTGGCGTGTGCCGCCATAACCCATCTTGACAATAACCTCGACTACCAATCGTTCAAAAAATTGTGGCGAACATGTCGTCAGCCGTTGGAGCAAATCGGCGGCGACATCCGCGCGCAATTTGAGATAGGCACCTTCCAATGCCTCTTCTGGCGTTTCGGCGTTCGACTCAAGCTCGAGTGTACCTTCGGCTTTCGTGTGCCGTAAGGCTCGGAAAGCCTGAAATTCCGAGAATTGCCCCAAATAAGCCACATCAATACGGCTTGGTTTTTCTGCGAGCACTGATAGTCCGCGAGGGGTAATTCTATTGAAGCCACGCCGGGTGGATTCCAGCAGGCCGGCTTTTTTCAAGTATGTGCGTGCCCAGCCGACACGGTTGGTGAATACGTCTTGGTTCCCGCTGGGCAGCATTTCGCGTCGCTCATCTTCGGAAAGATCAAATTCACGAGCCAGCGCTTCCACAGTATCCCGGAAAGCATGTTCACGCTTATCGGCAAAAACTCGTAAGAGCGGGAGCATACACGATTGATAATCAGGAATAGCCATAATCTTTCCTTTCTACGGATGCCGAACGCCCAGCGCCAAACGTGAGCGAATTATGGTGTATACAGAAGGCTGGGACAAGCGCAGTATTTTGCTTACCAAATGCACTTGCACCGTGTGAAACAGCGCAAAATCCTATGGGGCGGCGAGGACTTCGCGGATGGGGCGGTCGGCGACGTAGAGGTCGGCGAGGACGGCGAAGCCGCGGCTGATGCGGACTTCCGCGTAGGTGGGCCGGTTGGTGTCGGCCAGCGAGTTGCGGGCAACGATTTCCGCCGTGGGCGCGGATTTTTCATCCATGTAGAAGCGGTCAAAGGGCAGGCGCAAAATGGCATTGCCGCTATAAGCCGAATTCACGCGGGTGGTCAGGTAGGGATCGGATTTGGGCCGGGTGAGTTGCAGGCCGGTGAAGATGGCGAAGCCGTTGTCGTCTTCGCCCAGCAAGACATGCACGGTCTGGTTGCGGCGAATGGTGAGGCCGGGGGGTATTGCTACGGAGTTTTGGGCAAAGCGCAAGGCGACGTAGCGGCCCCGGAAGGGGTCGTGGGGGTCCACGGGGCCCACGCGGAACTTGAAGGCGCGGCCGTGGCTCAGCACGTATTCGCGGCGCAAGATCATGCCGCCGGGGATAGCCAGTTGCAGACCGATGACGAGGGCCAGCAGAGTCAATAGCGTGGACTTTTTCATGGTGTGGCCTTTTTGTGGCGGGCCAAGAACAGATTGACGGACAAGAAGGCGAGGCCCAGCACGACGAAGATCACGCCGCGAAGCACAAACCCGAAGCGCTCATCCCAAAACCGCAACAGAATCAGGGTAAAGAGGAGCAGCAGCCCCAAATTGACGGTGCCATTGCGGCGGGTCCGGAAGCCACGAATAAGGAGGTCGAGGCCCAATCCGAAAGCGTAGAGGTTCGCCAGGCAGATGGCCCCGCCGCCGAATTTGTGCGCGATGAAATTGCCGAGGCCGACCATGATGGGCAGCGCGCCGATGAAGAGGGCGTGGGTTTTGCCGTGCCGCGCACTACGCACCAGCAACGCAATGACCGCCACAGCCATAAGCGCGAGAATGAGGTTAGATAGAATGGCGGCGTAGTTGTTTTGCAGGTGATTCGTCCAGAAAAGCCAGGTGAAATCGTCCCACATCCAGTCGTAGGTGAGCTGGAAGGTCAGCACCACGCAGCCACCGCCACCAATGGTTCGCAGTGGGCGTTGCCAGTTGGAGGTGGCATCGGCCAGCCAGTTTTCTCCGGCCAGATAGAGTGCGGCAAAAAGAACGGCATACACAAATACCCAGCGATCCCTCACCAAATCTTCCAGCGTAATGGCGGTGGCAATGCACAAAGCCACCGTACCGCCCCAGAGTAGCACCGCGGCGCGGGAGCCGTAAGGATTTTGCCGTACCGCGGGATAGGTGTGGGGTAGCAGGAGGGCGGCCAGCGGCCAAAAGACCCATGCGGCGCCACCGTTGTCTTGGGTATCGGCGGCCCAGAAGAGCATGCCGGCCAGATAGACCAGCGCGGGCCCGCTGGCATTCAGCAGATAAATCACCGGCAGCGTGAGCAGCATCCACGTCATGGCGAAACGTCCGGCATCGCCGGGGATATGGTAGGTCTGCGCCACGAGGGCAATTGCGGCGCCGATGGCAAACGTCCAGAAGAGGCCGACGCCTTCGCGCCACGCGGCGGAGTCGCGACCGGAGCGAATCAGCCAGACGGCGAGGGCTTGCGCGCAGATCAGCGGTGCGAAGGCCAAGGCGGTGCGGGTCGCGCGCGACAGCTCCGCCCAGTTATGGGCCAGCAACAAAATGATGCCCAGGCCTACCAAGGTGCCGCCCAAAATGCTGAAAACAGTCAGCGCCCGGTTGCGGCCGGGTTCGGCCGTGGTGTAGCGCGCTTCCAATCGGCGGGCGGTGTCGGCATCAATGACGCCGTCCGCGAGCAGGGAGGGTACTTCCTTGAGGAACCAGCGGCGGTGGTGTTGCGACATATTGAGCCTTTCGCGCGATGGGGCCACGATACGTGGCCGGGCACAGCGGGGCAAGCGCAATTGAACCGCCGCGGCGTGTTTTGGGATTTGTCGGCGGTATGCAAAGAATGCTAGGCTGCCCCGATTCTTGTGAAGGAGACGTCTGATGAATACTGTTCTGGAAGCCAAAGATATCTTGAACATTTTGCCGCACCGGCATCCGTTCCTACTGGTGGACCGCATTGTGGAATGCAACAACAAGGATTGGATCGTGGGGATCAAAAACGTGGCGGCGAATGAACCGTGCTTCCAGGGGCACTTTCCGGGGTTGCCGATTTTCCCGGGCGTTTTGCAGTTGGAGGCGATGGCGCAGACGGCGGGAATCCTGCTGAATACGGTGGTGGGGTCGGCAGGGAAAGTGTCGTATTATCTGGGCGTGGATCAGGCGAAGTTCCGCCGAATGGTGGTGCCAGGGGATCAGATGCGGATGGAAATCAAATTGCTGCGGCTACGCATGGGCATGGCAAAAGTAGCCGGCCGGACGCTGGTGGATGGCGAGTTGGCGTGCGAGGCCGAAATGATGTTCGGCGGAGGCAAATAGGCATGGGGGTGAGCATCCATCCGCTGGCCGTGGTGCACCCCAACGCGGAGTTGGGGGCGGATGCGGTTGTCGGTCCGTTCTGCATGGTGGGCGAGAACGTGCGGTTGGGGGATCGCGTTGTGTTGCGTTCGCACGTGAGTGTGGAAGGGCATACCACGTTGGGCGCAGGCTGTGAGGTTTGGCCGTTTGCCAGCGTGGGCGGCAAAACGCAGGACCTGAAGTACAAAGGCGGCGCGCCGCGCCTGATCGTGGGCGAACAAACCGTCATTCGCGAATGCGCCACGTTGAATTGTGCCACCTTTGATGGTGGTGAAACGCGCGTGGGCGCCAAGTGCCTGATCATGGCCTATTGCCATGTGGCGCACGACTGCGTCGTGGGCGACCGCGTCATCATGGCCAACAACGCCACGTTGGCGGGGCACGTGATCGTGGAGGATGAAGCCATCATCGGCGGTCTGACGGGGGTGCACCAGTTCGTGCGGGTGGGGCGGATGAGCATCGTGGGCGGGTTCACCAAGGTGGTGAAGGATGTACCGCCTTATATGATGGCCGATGGCGACCCGCTGAAGGTCTATGGCCCGAACAAAGTGGGGTTGGAGCGCCACGGCATCCCGCTAGAAGTTCAGCAGGCGCTGAAAGAGGCCTATAAAATTGTGTATCGCTCCGACCTGACCGTGGCGGCGGCGTTGGAGAAAATTGTGGCGACGGTGGCAACATCGGCGCCCATCGAGCATTTTGTGGACTTCATCCGCAAGAGCGAGCGAGGCATATCCAGATGAACAAGCACAAGCAGGGCGGGGCGTGGGCGAGGGTCGCGGCAGGCGCGCTGTTGGGCGCGGCGTGGGCCACGGCCGGGTGGACGCAAGCGCCAGAGCCGACGCTCCTGGCGCCGGCCTATGAAGCCGCGGGCGCCGCTACGGAGCCCGTGGCACCGGTGGCGCCGCTGAGTTCCGCCGCAAAAGTGCAGTTCAGTTTCGAGCAGGCGGACATCCGGCTGGTGACGCAGATTGTCGGCAAATACATCAACAAAAAGTTCGTGGTGCCGGAGGGGGTCACGGGCCGGGTGAGCATTCTGGTGCCGGAGCCCGTACCGGTGTCAGAAATTTATCCCTTGTATCTCAACGCACTGGAAGCCAGCGGCTACACCGTGGTGGAGCGCGCTGGCGTGTGCCAGGTTACGCCGCTGCCGGCCGGGCCGTCGCTGCCGGCCAGTCTGGATGCGGCGGATGGCTTGGTGACCAAGCTGATCCCGTTGCAGCACGTCAGCGCGGTGCACGTCAAAAAGAGTTTTGAGGGTCTCGTGCGCGGCGGGCGCGAGGGCGGGCTGGAAGTGTTCGCCCCGGGCAACCACCTGATTGTGACCGACACCGCCGGCAACGTGGCGCGGCTGGAGGCGCTGGTGGCTCAGATTGACCAGCCCGGCACCGGCAACGTCATCGAGGTGGTGCCGCTGAAATATGCCAGTGTGGAGGCCGTGGCCGAACAACTGCGCGCCACCATTGGCGCAACGGATAGCGCCGTCAACAAAATCAACCGCCACTTTGAGCAGGTGGCCGGCGGCACGGGCAGCCTGCCGACCGATTTCACCGTGGTGCCGGTGCCGCAGGCCAACAGCCTGATTCTGGTGGGCCTGCCCATGCAGATCGCCGAGACCAAGGGCATCATTCAAAAAATGGATGTGGAAAATCCGCACGGGATTGGGCGACTCAACGCTATTTTCCTGAATTATCTATCGGCGGAAGAAGCGGCCAAGAGCCTCAACGCGCTGCTCGGCAAGGCGCCGGCGGCCGATGGCCTGCCCGCGCAGCGGGATATCGCTATCGAGCCGAGCATCGCGAACAACGCGCTGCTGGTGGATGCTTCGCCGCAAAACTTTGAATATGTCCGCCGCTTGGTGGAGCGGCTGGATGTGGTGCCCCAGCAGGTGCTGGTGGAAGTGCTGATTGCCGAGGTGAATCTCGAAAAAGGGCGCGATGTCAGCGTGGAATGGTTCGGCTTGGATCAGCCCACGGGCAAGGGCACCGGTGGCTTCGGGCGGTCGCGCTACGGCACCGCCGACGCCATGTTCAACCTGCTCACCAACTTTGCGTTCCCGCAGGGCTTCGTGGGCGGCATCATCAGCGGCACATTCACCGCGCCGGATGGCACGGTGTATAACCAGATTCCACTGTTCCTGCGGGCAGTGGCCGGCGAACACAACTTGAAGATTCTTTCGAACATCCCGCTCTGGGCGCAAAACAATCTGGAAGCCTCGGTGAGCGTGGTCGAAAACATCCCCATCCTGAAATCGTCGGTCGAGGGCTCCGGCAGTGGGCGCGACTACATCCAAAACATCGAGCGGCAGGATGTGGGCATCAAGTTGACGCTGACCCCGCATGTGAATCCGGAGCGCGAAATCCAGTTGGACTTGAACCCCAGTATTGAATCCATTGTGCAGCAGAGCGACCCGGCCCTGCTCTACACCCCGACCATCGCCAAGCGCGAAGTCAAAACCTCGGTGACGGTTCCTGACCGCGCCACGGTGGTGATTAGCGGCCTGATCCGCGAGGACAACACGCGCATCGTCAGCAAAATCCCGGTGCTGGGCGATATCCCCCTGCTGGGCGCCCTGTTTCGCTCGTCCAGCATTTCCAAACGGCGGACCAATTTGTTGATTTTCGTCACGCCGCGCATTGTGACGGATATGCACGCGGCCGAGGCGGAACGCGAGCGGTTGGAGCGTGCCACCAGCCTGCAAGACGCCACCACGGCATTGGACGCGCCGGACCCGGAAACCGCGCCTGCTCCCGCGCCGCCGCCCAAACGCGGTCAGAAGCAAAAGCGCGCGGCGCCGGCGGGTGACCAGCCATGAGCGCCGCGGCGCCAGGCCGACCCGCGCTGGAACGCATTGCCGACGAATGGCTCGACCCGGCGTTGATCGAAACGGTGCCCGTGGATTGGGTGCGGCGGCATGGCCTCGTGCCGCTGCGCTGGAATGGGGCCGTGGCCATTGCCGGCGCGGAAAATGCTGCGCTGCAAGCCTACGAAGATTTATCGCTGCTGCTGGGCGTGGAGGCCGTGTGGGTCACCGCGCCGGCCGCCGAAATCCAGCGCGCGATTGATCGGTGCTATTTCCGGCGCGCGGGCCAAACGGACGAAGCCGCCGAGCAAGCGGGCCAAGCCGCGGTGGCCGGCGGCGCGGGCACGCCTGCCGCGCGCGAGGCGGACGACCTGCTGGCCGGCCACGCGGATGCTCCTGTGGCCAACTACGTGAACCTCGTGTTGCTGGAGGCCGTCAAACGGGGCGCGTCGGATATTCATATTGAGCCGTTCGCCAACACTCTGACCGTGCGCTACCGGATTGACGGCCTGCTCTACGAACAGCCGCGCCCGCCACGCCATTTGGAAGGCGCGCTGACCGCCCGCCTCAAGGTGATGGCCAAATTGGACTTGGCCGAAAAGCGTCTGCCGCAGGACGGCGTGGCGCGGGTGCGGGTGGGGGCGCGCGAGATTGATGTGCGCGTGTCCAGCGTGCCCGTCGCCGAAGGCGAGCGCATCGTGCTGCGCCTGCTGCACCGCGAATCCACGCGCTATTCGTTGAATGAGCTGGGCATCGCGCCCGCCATGCTGGCCCAGTTCCGCGATATTCTGCGCGAACCGCACGGCATTGTGCTCGTCACCGGGCCAACCGGCAGTGGCAAAACTACCACGCTCTATGCCACGTTGCGCGAGCTGGACACCGCGCATCTCAACGTGCTGACCATCGAAGACCCCATCGAATACCAGTTGCCCAACATCGGCCAAGTGCAGGTGCATCCCAAAATCGGGCTGACGTTCGCGCGCGGCCTGCGGCACCTGCTGCGGCAGGACCCGGATGTGGTGCTCGTCGGCGAAACCCGCGATTTGGAAACCGCGGAGATCGTGGTGCGCGCCTCGTTGACCGGCCATCTGGTCTTCACCACGCTGCACACCAACGACGCGGTGGGCGCCATGACGCGCATGGTGGACATGGGCATCCCGCCGTATCTGCTGGCCGCCGCCTCGCGCGCGATGCTGGCCCAGCGGCTCGTACGACGCTTGTGCCCCAACTGCCGGCGCGAAACCACACTCACCGCCACTGATGCCGCTGTATTTGGCCAACCGGCGCTGGCCGGGCGACCCGCGTGGGAGCCGTCGGGCGCCGGCTGCGCGGAATGCCTCGGCGGCTACAAGGGGCGCACCGGCATTTATGAATTGCTGGCCGTCACGCCGCCGCTGGCCGAAGCCATCCGCAAAAATGTGCCGCCGGCGGAATTGCGCCGGCAGGCCGTCGCGGCGGGTTTCCGCGATATGCTCGATGACGGCTTGGACAAGATTTTGGCCGGTGTGACTTCCGTGGCCGAAGTGCTGCGCGCCGCCGGCACGCGGCGGGACTAAAGGCCGGGAGCGCACACCGCCGTGATGACCTTTGAATATAAGGGCTTTGATGCCGCCGGCCGCGCGCAGTCCGGATTGATCGAAGCCGCGGACCTCAAGGATGCCCGCAAGCGCCTCACCGTGCGCGGTATCTTACCGGAAAGCGTACAGGCCGCGCGCGGCACCGCCGCCCGGCGCGGGGCACGCGCCACCATTTTTTCCTCAGACGTGCGCACCATGTTTTATCGCGAGCTGGCCGCACTGCTCGGCTCCGGCGTGGCGTTGGTGCCCGCCCTCGATGTCATTCTGCAAGCGCCCGAGCTGGATCAGGCCCGCACCCTGCTGGCCGCCGTGCGCGACATGGTGCGCGAAGGCCGCCCGCTGAGCGCCGCCATGCCGGCCGTCTCGCCGCAGGTGACACTCTTCGAGCAGGCCGTGATCGAAGTGGGCGAGCGTACCGGCGGCATGCCCGAAGCGCTGGCGCGGTTGGCCGCATTTTTGGAAGAACAGGAAAAATTGCGCGAAAAGCTGATGACCGCGCTGTTATATCCGCTGGTTGTGGTTTCGCTGGCGTTGATCATCGGTGGCCTCGTGCTCACGCTGCTGCTGCCCAAGGTGCAAAGCCTCTTCACCGAGGCAAACCTGCAGTTGCCGGCGTTAACGCGCATCCTGCTGGCGGGCGGGCGGACGCTCGGCCTGCTGTTGCTCCTGCTGGTGGCCGGCGCGGTGGCGGCATTTTTTGTGCTGCGGCGGCGCTGGCGCACTGATGAAGTGTGGCGCATCCGCCTGGACCGCCGCTTGTTCTCGTTGCCGATCATCGGCGGCGGCTGGCGGAATCTGGCCAGCCTGCGTTTTGTGAGGGTGTTCGGGTTGCTGTTGGAGCGCGGCGTGAGCCTGATCGAAAGCGTGCCGATGGCCGGGCGGGCCTCCGGCAGCGCGTGGCTCGCTTCCTGCGCGGCGCGCGAAACCGAAGCCATGGGGCAGGGGAAGCCGCTGGTGGCTGTCATCCGCAGCATTCAGCCACTGCATCCCTCGCTGGCGGCCTGGGTGCAAGCCGGCGAAGCCGGTGGTAATTTGGTTGGCCTGCTGGATAACGCCGCGCAGCGTTTCCAACAAAGCTGGGACCGCCTGGCCACCCGCGGAATGCTGCTGCTGGAAATCGGTTTGACGTTGGTGGTGGGCCTGTTTGTAACGTTGATTGCGCTGGCCGTACTGCTGCCCATCTTGCAGATGAACAAAGGATTTGTGCCGTGATTTGGTGGTTATATAACTTGTTGTTTCCGATTGCGTTCGCCTTTTTGCTGCCGCATTTCATCTGGCGGATGCTGCGCCGCGGCGGCTACGCGCGCGACTTTACCCAGCGTTTTGCGTGGTATAACGCCGCCACCGCCGACTTGCTCGCCGCACCCGGCCGACCCATCTGGATTCAAGCTGTCAGCGTCGGCGAGTTGGCCGTGGCTTTTTCATTTATGGATGAGTTGCGCCGCCGCGCCCCGAACTTGCGCTTTGTGCTGACCACCAACACCTCCACCGGCCATGCCCTCGCGCTGAAAAAAGTTCACGCGCCCGATGTCACGCTCTATTTCCCGATGGATGTGCCCGGCGTGGTCACCCGCGCCCTGCGGCGCATCCGGCCCAGCGCCGTGGTGCTCATCGAAAACGAAATGTGGCCCAATCTGATTCGCTACTCCCGCAAGCGCGGCATCCCCGTCTTGCTGGTTAACGGCCGGATTTCCGCCCATTCGTTCAAGGGCTACCGCAAGCTCCGGTTCATTACCCGCCGCCTGCTGCCACGCCTGAACTGGTTTTGCGTGCAGAGCGAAGTGGACCGCGACCGGCTGCTGGCTCTGGGTGCGCCGCCCGAGCGGGTGGAAATTGCCGGCAGCGCCAAATATGACATTGGCCCCACCGCGCCTACGGCGGAAGCCCGGGCCAGCGCGCTCCTCGCCAAGCTGGGCGTGAAGCCCGGCCACCCCGTGCTGGTTGGCGGCTCCACGTGGGCCGGCGAAGAAGCGGTCCTGCTCGATTTCTATCAAACCGCCAAGGCCACACATCCGGGATTGTTGCTGGTTCTGGTGCCCCGCCACGCCGAGCGTCGGGAGGAAGTCCTCGACGAAATCCGCCGCCGCGGCCTGCACTACGTCCAGCGCAGTCAGTTCCCCGACGACGCCCCCGTTCCCGAACAACGCCCCGACGTCCTGCTGGTGGACACCACCGGCGAACTCCGCGGATTTTATGCCGCCGCCGATTTGATTTTTGTTGGAAAAAGCCTCACCCAAACCGGCGGACAAAATCCAATTGAACCCGCCCGTGACGGCAAGCCCGTGGTGGTGGGGCCCCACATGGAAAACTTTGCGGTGATTGCCGACGACTTCACCGCTGCCGGCGCGTGGCGCCAAGCCCGTGACACTGCCGATTTGCACCGAATTTTGCTGGAATTGTTGGACGATCCCGCCGCGCGCAACCGGCTTGGCCGCGCCGCTGCCGACCTCGTGGCCAACAGAGCCGGCGCCACCCGCCGGATGGCCGAGCGAGTCTTGGCCGAACGTCTTCCCGACTAAAATTCAACGCGCAGCAACACAGCCAAGTATTGTTTCACTTATTACAATAAGTGAATTCACATATTGCAATAAGTGAAATAAAAATGGGTCTTTTGTGGTCCTGATTCGGGCGGGAGGGCAGGCTGGCGGAGAGGGTTTTCCACGGCGTGGAAATAAGTTTTCCACAGTGTGGAAAAATTGGGTACCTAAAGCGTAATTTATTCCACAGCATGGAAATATGTTTTCCACAGTGTGGAAAAATGAGGGGCTTCAGAGGGGGAAGGCGGCGATTTTTTTGAGGCGCTGGATGATGGGGAGGTGCTGGGTGCAGCGGGATTCGCATTGGCCGCAAGCGGTGCAGTCGGCGGCTTGGGCGGGGGTGAGTTCCCAGTGGTTTTGGAAGCGGTCGTGGATGGCGCGATCGGTGGCGCCGAGTTGCATGAGGTTGTGGATGTCCATGAGGCGCGGGATGGGGATTCCAGCGGGGCAGGGGAGGCAATAGCCGCAGCCGGTGCACATTTCGTTGAAGTCGCTGGTGAGGCGGCGGCGGATGGCGTCTAGATGGGTGGGCGGGTAGGGGGCGAATTGTTCGACGGCGCGGACAGCGGCGGCCACTTCTTCGAGGCTGTGGAATCCGATAAGCGCCGAGGTGATGGCGGGGTCGGAGATGAGGAACCGCAGGGCGGCGGTGACGACGTCGGGGTCGTCCGGGCTGCGGATGAAATCAAAAGCGGCGGGGTGTTGGGGGATGATGCCGCCGCCCAGCGGGTTCATGGCCACTACGCCGCGGTGATGGCGGTGGGCAGCGGTGACGCCTTGTTGGCGGTAGGGGAAGTTGATGGCGTTGCTGCCAAGGGTGAGGCCTTCGATTTCCGGGTGCTGGCGGATCATGTCCTCGATTTCAGGGCCGCTCATGTGGGCGGAGACGCAGATGTGGCCAATAAGGCCTTCTTCCTTGGCGCGTAGGGCGGCGCGGAGGGCGCCGCCACGAAGTCGGGCCTGCCAGTCGGCGGCATCCATGACGCACCAGATGTGGAAGAAGTCAATGCGGGGGACGCCGAGGCGGCGCAGGGATTTTTCGAGGCCGCGGCGGAAATCAGCGCCGTTGGCGTGAGAGCATTTGGAGGAGAGGTAGAGGGGGTGGGGGGAGGGGGGCATGGTGCGGAGGGCCTCGCCGAAGATGGCCTCGCTTTGGTCGTCGCAGTAGAAGGGGGCGGTGTCGAAGTAGTTGATGCCAGCGCGGCGGGCGGCGTGCAGGATGGCGATGCCGGCGGCGTGGTCATGGGGCGTGGGCAGGCGCATGCCGCCGCAGCCAATGACGCTGATTCGCTTGCCGGTGGAGCCGTATTCCTTGTAGAGCATGGTGGGTTCCGCAAAAAAGATGTCTTCCGGGTTGACGATAGTCCGGTTGAACAGGTATAAACAAGTCATGAATCTGCAACAGCGTTCGACTGGCAGACAGGCCATTTTGTAGGAGATGGATGCGACCATGAAAAAGAGCAAGTGGGTCGGCACGGTGGTGATGGCAACTGTAATGCTGGCGGGCTGGGGGGCCCGGGCGGACGTGGACGAGGACTTCAAGTTTGCTTCCGGACTGGTGAACTATCAGCCTCCCTTCGCGGACTTTGCGCAAAAAGTGGTGGATGCGGTGCTGGCGAAGGACCCTTCGCAAAAAGACCGCAGCCGGATCATCCAAGCGGAAATCCTGATTCAGCGCCGGCAATACGCGGACGCGGAGGCGATCATCAACGAGATGGGGATGAGCAACCCCAAGGCGCAGGCGATCAGCCTGGCGTTGGCGCGCAACTATTTCGGGATCGGCGAATACGACAAGGCGCGGGCGCTCTATGATGCCTTTTTCAAGTTGTACGAAAACCAGAAGCCGACGGATGCGGATGTGGCGCGGTTTTACCGCGACGCGGCGTATCAGTACGCGCAGATGTTGCAGATGATCAGCCAGTTCGAGGAGGCGGCCAAGAGCTTCAAGCGCGTCGAGGAAGTGGCGGATGGCAAGGAAATGCAGCGCTCGATGCAGGTGCACCGCGCGCAAGCGCTGGTGCGCGCAGCTGAAAACAAGAGCGGTGACGACAAAAACAAGTTGCTGGATGAGGCCCGCAAGCTTTGCGAGACGATCCAGTGGGGCGGCATGGACTTGCAGTTTGTGGATTCCATCGTGGTGCTGGCGAACATTGAGCTGGCCAAGGGCAATCCGGCGGGCGCGAAGAAGGTGCTGATGGAGTACATGGATGTCATCAAGCCCATTGACGAGAACCTCAAGGAAATGGGGATCCCGCTCAAGGAAAGCCCGATGGCCGGCACGCGGTCGCTGCTGGGCCGGCTCTTCCGCGAGGAGGCCGACAAGTTGGCCGGGCAGGCAGGCAAGGAAGAGGAGGCCATCAAGGCGTATAGCGGCGCGCTGGGCGAGTATTACAACGTCTTCATCAAATACGGCGACAGCGAGTGGGGTCCCAGCGCGGGCATGGCGGCCAAGGAGATCAAGGAAATCCTCGAAACCAAGTACGGCAAGCAGGTTAAGATTGACCTGCCCACCACGTTGGCCAACAAGGCGGCGGGCACCGAGTTCATGATGGCGGACAACATGTTCCGCTCGAAGCAATATGCGGATGCGGCGGCGGAATATCTGCAAGTGTTGTCGCGGTTCCCGGAGTCGGGAGAGCTCTCCATAGCGGCGGTGGCCAACCTGTTGCAGTGCTACCAGAATCTGGATGATTCGTTGTATGCGAAGGTGGTGGCGAACTATCTGGGTGAGCGGTTCGCGGCCAAGAGCGACATCCCCGCCAAGGGGCTGGTGTCCGCCGCGCAGTTGTATGACCGCGCCGGCAACGCCGAGATGTCGAAGTATTTGTTCGACCGCTACCTGGCCTATTGTCCGCAGGACTCGCGGGCGGGACAAATCCTGTTTTATCTGGCCAGCAAGGCCGAGCAGGCGGGCGATCAGGACACCGCCAACAACTATCTGGCGAAGATCATCACCGACTATCCCAACGACCAGAACTACCCGAAGGCGCTGAGCAAGCGCGCGTGGAAGGCCTACGCGGATCAAGATTACGCGGGGGCGATTGACGGCATGAAGCTGTATCTGGAGTCGTCGCAGCCGAGCCCCACGCGGGCGCAGGCCATGTTCGCGCTGGGCGATTGCTACCGGCGCACGGACCAGTTGGCCGAGGCCGCGCGGCAGTTCAACGCGCTGATTGCCGCTATTTCGCCGGCGGGCAATCCTTATGGCAACTCGGCGGCGGACATCCAGCGCAATGCCACCTTGCTGGAGCAGGCGCGGTTTTACTTTGCCTATAGTCTCAGCCGCCTGCCGAACGATGCCACTCGCAAGGCGGCCATCCAAAAGCTGGATGAATTCCTCGGTTTTTATCCCAAGTCCGATCTGGCGGCCAAGGCGCTCAACTTGAAGGGGTCGTTGCAAATGGCGCTGAAGGACCCCGGCGCCAACGATACGTATGCGCGGCTGGCCGCGGAATATCCCAACACCGATGAAGGCAAGAACGCGCAGTATGCGCGCATTAGCGGCGCACTGGAGCTGGCTCAATATGCGCAGGCCAAGGACGCCCTGACCGCCATGCTGGCCAGCCCCGGCAGCTACAAAGTGGAAGAATTTGCCCGCGTGGGCCAGGCCATGCTGGAGCACAAGCAGTGGGCCGAGGCCGCCGGCGCATTTGGCCAGGTGGTTGGCAAAACCGAAGAGCGCGCCGTGCTGGAGCGCGCCCTTTATGGGATGGGGGCCGCCAAGTATGAGCTGGGCGACTATGCGGACTCCGTGGCCGCGCTCAACGACCTGATGACTCGCTGGCCCAATTCGGCGCTGTTCTATCAGGCCAAATTCACCCTCGCGCGCGCGAACCTCAAACTGGGCAGCCTGCCCGCTGCCAAGACCGCGCTCAACGACATCTTCAAGTACGCGCGCGAACCGGAAGTGGTCAACGATGCCAGCCTCCTCTACGCCCAGATCCTCGAACAGGAGAAGGACCTGGTCGGCGCGCTGGCCACCTACAAGCGCATGGAATACTTCGGCAGCCAGAGCATGAAGACGGAGCGCGAGCGCCAGCAGGTGGCCACCGCCATCCTCGCGGCCATTGATGTGGCGAACGAACTCGACCGCAGCGCGGATGTCCTCGAAAGCTGCGACCGCTATTTGCAACTGTATCCGACCAGCCCCAAGATCAACGAAGTGCGGCAAAAACGGACGACGGCTTCCTTCAAGGTAAATGCGGAAGTGGCCGCACCGGCGGCGGTTGAACCCGCCGCGCCCGCCGAACCGACCGCGCCTGCCGCCGAAACCGAAATGTAAACATGGGAGACCAGAGCATGAAAACTATGAGAATCCTTGGAATCTGCGTCGCGCTGGCCATGCTGGCTGGCACGGTCTGGGCCGCGCCCTACGTGGTGCTTAATGATGGCAAGCAAATTACCGGCACCGCCATCCGCGCCCAGCCCAATGGCGATATTACCCTGATGACCGACATGGGCAGCCGGACGTTCCCCAAGGGCTCTTACCAGCGCGCGGTGGCCGACAAGCCGGCGGAAATTGACCAAGCCGCGGCAGCCATCAAGGCCCAGAAATATGACGCGGCCAAATCGCTGCTGGAAGGCGTGATTGCCAAATACCGGCACTTGGGCTGGGATGTGGAAGCCGCCAAGCTGCTCGGGCAGGCCCTGCTGGCCAAGGGTGATGCCGAGGGTGCGGTGAAGGCCTATGAGCAGTTGTTCCAGTTGTCGCCCGCCGAGAAACAAAACGCGGACTCGGCGTGGGGCATGCGGACGGCCATGCTCAAGGCCAAGCAATATCCGGCGCTGCTGCGCCAGTTGGATGCCGTGGCGGCGTCCGGCAGCCGGACTGATGCGGCCCGTGCCCAGACCATGCGCGGCGATATCCAGTTGGATCAAAACAACGTCGAGCTGGCTGCGCTGGACTATCTGCGCACGGCCATTCTGTTTGCCGACGTGCGCGATCCGATGATCATGGGCGAGGCCACATACAAAGCCGCCGCCGCCTTGGAACAATTGCGTGACCCGCGCGCAAAGGATATGTATAAGAAAGTGGTCAACGAGTACGGCTCTTCGCCCTATGCCGCGCAGGCTCGGGGCAAAATGTAACAATGTAAAAAGAACTGAAGGAGAATGAACATGTCCAAGAAACTGCAGTTGACATTGGGGATTCTGGTTTTGGCCGCTTTGGTGCTGGTGCCGCTGGCTACCTTGGCGCAGGAAGAAGCCGCCGCACCCGCCGGCGAATTGGTGATGGAAGGCTCCGGTGGTGGCGAAGCCGCTGCGCCGTCTTCCGGCCTGTGGCAGGTGATTGTTGGCTCCGGCTGGCTGGGCGTGGTGCTTTGGTTGGGCCTGTTGGCCACTTCCATTGCCGCGGCATGGCTGGTCATTGACTTCTTCATCACCGTCAGTCCCAAGCGCATCATTCCCGAAGCGTTGGTGAACGATGTTCGCGAAGCCATGGAGCAGGGCGATGTCATCAAGGCCATGCAGCGCTGCGAACAGGATCAAGGACCGCTTTCCGCCATTTTGCTGGCGGGCTTCCGCAACGTGAAGGAAGGCTTTGAAGTTATTCAGGAGCAGGTGGGCGTGGCCGCCGACCTCGAGAGCGAAAAGATGATGCAGCGCGTGTCCTACCTGAACATGAACGGCAATATTGCCCCGATGCTTGGGCTGCTCGGCACGGTGCAAGGCATGATCATGGCCTTCGCCAACTTGGCCAACACGCAGGCGGGCGCCGCGCAGCAGGCCATGCTGGCGCTCAATATCGCCCAAGCGCTGTGGACCACCGCCGCCGGTCTGGTGGTGGCGATCCCGGCCGTGTCGTTCTACACCTACTTCAAGAACCGCTTGTCCCGGATCATCCTGAACATGGAAGGCTTGACCATGGACCTGATCAAGGCGCTGCGCAACGTGGAAGTGGTGGAAGAATAAGCTGCCACCCCGCCCGGGGAGACAAGCATGAAAAAGCAATATCCGGATGCCGAGCTGAACATGACGCCGATGATTGACGTGGTGTTCCAGCTCATCATTTTCTTCGTTACCACCGCGGACTTGCAGGCCAAGGCCATGGACACCGCCGTCCGCATGGCCATGGCCCCCCACGGCCCCGTCGAGGAGGTCAAGGACCCGCGCACCGTGGTGGTGGACGTGGACAAGAACGGCAAGATTTCCATCATGAAGACCAACTTGAGCGAGGCACAACTGCTGAACGTGTTGGTCAAGGCGCGCAACACTACCGGGCAAAGCACGCCGGTGGTGATCCGCGGCGATGGCGAGACCCAGCACGACGCCATCAAGCGCGTGATGGATGTCTGCGGCAAGGCCGGGCTGTGGAAGCTCCGCTTCGCCGCGCTCAAGGAAAAGGCGGGTTAGGACAGGAAGGAAGCACCCCATGGCCAGAAAACGCAAACGCCCGGATGTGACGGAGCCCGCCCTGTCAATGACCCCCATGATTGACGTGGTGTTCCAGCTCCTGATCTACTTCATCGTCACCACCAAGCCGATTGACGTGATGACCAACTTGGACGTCTTCCGGCCCGCGCCGGACAAAACCGCCAAGGAAGATCAGAAGCCGCCCAACCTTGTACGCGTGGGCGTGTATCAGGACGGCTACACCGTCAACGACATCCCCGTCACGCTGGACAAGCTGGACGCGGCGTTGGGCAAGGTGGCCTCCATTGATACCGGCCAAACCATCATGATCACGGTGTCTGCGGTGTCCAAGCACGGCATGCTGGTGAAGGTGCTGGACCTGTGCGCCAAAAACAATTTGCGAAGCCTGTCGGTGGTCAGCGCATCCAACTGAACGAGAACCTGCGACGATATAGCTGGAGAAAGTCATGAACGTATCGCACAGAGCGCTATATAAGAACTTCATGGAATGGGCGGCCGGTCCCACCGGCTCCATCACGCTGCACGTGGTGGCCATTGTTCTGCTCTTCCTGTTTGCCAGCCAGGCCACCAAGGAGAAAACCAGCGAAATCGAAGTGCAGATGGTCGAAATTGACCAGCAGGAACTGGACGACTTGCTCGAAGACCGTCCACCCGAAGAACTGCCGGACATGGTGGACACCGTCACGCCGCCGGACGTGAACATGGACATGACTCCGCCGCCGGACATTCAGGATTTTGCCGCGGCGCCGGTGGCCGACACGGTCACAGAATTGGATATTGCCTCCGATGCCATCAGCCCCATCATCATGAAGGGCCTCGCCCCCGGGCAGATGTCCAACCGTTCCGGCGCCGGTCGCAATGCGGCCATCGGCAACTATGGCGGCCAGTGGGGGCAATATGCCGAAGCCGCCGTGCTGCGCGCCCTCGAGTGGCTGCGCATCAATCAGAATCCGGACGGCTCCTGGGGCACGAATGACAAGGAGGCGTATGCCGGCTTGGCCATCTTGACCTATCTGGCCCATGGCGAAACCACGGCCTCCGAAAAATACGGCCCCACCGTCGAACGGGCCATCCGCTATTTGGTGGCCCGCCAGAATGAACAGGGCGAATTCCTGAAAACCGAAGGCTCCGGCGGCGTCTATGGTCACGCCATTTGCACCTATGCGCTCAGCGAAGCCTACGGCATGACGCGTATTCCTTCGCTGCGCCAAGTCATGGAAAAAGCGGTACAGGTCATCATTGATGGCCAGCGCAACCATGGCGGCTGGGTGATGTACTCCTTTGGCAAATCCGGCGATGTGGCCCGCTGGGACGTCTCGCTTTCCGGTTTCTGTATGCAGGCGCTCAAAGCGGCGTATATCGCCGGCGCCGACAATCCGGGGCTCAAAGATTCGATGGATAAGGCCGCTGACTTTCTGATCAAGCGGCAACGGCAGGATGGCGGCTTCCCTTATTCGGCTGCCAACCCGGGCCGCCAACCCAACATTACGGCCGTGTCGGTGCTGTGCCTGCAACTGCTGGGCTACGGCAATCACAACGCCACCAAAGCAGGCCTGAGTTTCCTGAAGGATGCCGACTGCAACTGGAACAAACCGGAGCAGGCGCCCATCTACTCGTGGTACTACGTCAGCCAAGCCAAGTTCCACCAGGGTGGCGCCCACTGGTCATCGTGGAACAACAAGTTCGCGCCCACGCTGATCCGCAACCAAAGCCCCGATGGTAGTTGGACCTCCCCCGGCCACGCGCTCACCGGCGATGGCGTCACGCGCGAGTTCCGCGGCGAAGGCATCAACAGCCAGGTTTATGCCACCACGTTGGCCGCCCTGACGCTGCAGGTGTATTACCGCTTCCTGCCCACCTACCAGCCCATCGAAACCAAGACCATTGACCAAAAGTCCTCCGAGGACGTCCAAATCGAAATCCTCTAATCCTCGCGGTGGGACTGGATTTCTGTCGCCTTCAACCGGCGATTCGGGCAAATTGCGCGGCATGGTAATGCCGATCCAGCAGGCAGGCAGCATGTGCGCGTGCCATACGATTGTTTCGGGGCCACCCTCTTGTCTGGGTGACATGGCCGGCCGGACATGAAAGTTTTGTTTGTCAATCGGATGGCCTGTCTGGAGCGGGGCGGGGGGGAGACGTTTGATCTCGAAATTTCGCGGCATCTGGCCCGTCTGGGCGTGGAGATTACGTTGTTGAGTGGCGCGCCACTCTGCGGCCCGCCGCTGCTGCCGCTGCCCGGCGCGAAGGTGCTGCACACCCCTTGGCTCAAGAGATTCCCATGGGACAAGGTCAAAGGCGGTTGGCGTATCCGCCAACTGGAGTTTGAATGGTTTGAATGGCGTGCCGCACGCTGGATTGCGCGTCGCGCTGCCGAGTGGGACATCATTCAAATTTGCGAGCTGCCCAATCTGGTCTATTGGCTGAAAAAACGGGGGGTGGCCACCCCGCTGGTGATGCGCCTCACCGCGCCCAACTTTTATGACCCGCGCAGCGGCGCGCCGTTGGCCGATGCGCTCATTGCCAGCGGCACCACCATCGAAAAACTTCGGGCCCGCGGCGGCGCGGACTCCGCGTCTCCGCTCCCGGCGCCGACCAATATCCCCAACGCGGTGGATGCCGATTTGTTTCGCCCACAGCCCTCCGCTTTTCGCGCCCAACACGGCATTTGCCGCGATGAATTCGTGGCGTTGTATGTAGCGCGTTTTCAAGCGTTCAAAAACCATGCGCTGTTGCTGGACGCGTTTGCCGAATTTGCCAAAACCCATCCGGCAGCGCGGCTGGTGCTGGTGGGCAGCGGGCCGTTGCGCGAGCGAACGGAGCAGCAGGCCGCGACGCTGGGCATCAGCAAGCAGGTGTTGTTCCTGGGCGAGGTGCCATTTGCCGAACTGCCGGCGGTGTATGCCGCCGCCGATATCAAGGTCATCGCCAGCGATTACGAATCCTTCTGCTTTGCGGCCATCGAGGGAATGTCCGCCGGCCTGCCGGTGTTGACCACCGATTGCGCCTGGGTGCCGCGGCTGGTGGCCGATGGCGCGGGCATCGTGGTGCCGGTGGGCGATGCGACGGCACTGGCGGCAGGCCTGACCAAGCTGGCGGACAATCCGGCCTTGCGCCAGCGCCTTGGCGCGGCCGGGCGCGATCTGGTGTTGGCCCGCCATACATGGCCCGCCAGCGCCCAGAAGCTGTTAGATCTTTATCAGCGGCTTCTGGCGGGCGCTGCCGCGCCCTGAACCGGCTTGAAATAATTGCGTGACTCACGCGCAAAAAAGATGTATAAGTAGGATAGAAACCGGTGCCTGTTCGCCAGATGCCGTCTAAGGATGACCTGCGACTATAAAGCTGGAGGAAGTCATGAACGTATCGCACAACGCGCTATATAAGAACTTCATGGAATGGGTCGCCGGCCCCACTGGCTCCATTACACTGCACGTGCTGGCCATTGTCCTGCTCTTCCTGTTTGCCAGCCAGACCACCAAGGAGAAAACCAGCGAAATCGAAGTGCAGGTGGTCGAAATTGACCCGCTGAAACTCGATACCTTGGTCCCGCAGGATCCGCGGACAGAATTGCCACCGGAGACGGTGCCGACCGTTACCCCGCCGGAAGTGAGCATAGACATGCCCCCGCCGCCGGAGATTAGTGATTTTGCCCAGGCGCCGGCCGACACCCTTACGGAGTTGTACATTGACAATGCCATCAGCCCCATCATTTTGCGGGGGCTCCCCCCGGGGGCGATGGGCAACCGCATCGGCGAGAGCCGCATCGGGGCCCTCGGCAACTACGCTGGCCCATGGGGGGAACGTGCCGAAATCGCCGTGCTGCGCGCCCTTGAGTGGCTGCGCATCCATCAGAATGCGGACGGCTCCTGGGGCAACAACGACAAGGAGGCCTATACCGGCTTGGCCATCCTGACCTATCTGGCCCATGGTGAAACCACGGCCTCCGAAAAATATGGGGCCACCGTCGAACGCGCCATCCGCTTCTTGGTGGCCCGGCAGAATGAGCAGGGCGAATTCCTGAAAACCGAAGGCTCCGGTGGCGCCTATGGCCACGCCATTTGCACCTATGCCCTCAGCGAAGCTTATGGCATGACCCGCATCCCCTCGCTGCGCCAAGTCATGGAAAAAGCGGTGCAGGTTATCCTGGATGGCCAGCGCAACCATGGTGGCTGGGTGATGTATTCGTTCGGCAAGACCGGCGATGCGGCCCGCTGGGACGTCTCGCTTTCCGGTTTCTGCATGCAGGCGCTCAAAGCGGCGTATATCGCCGGTGCGGACAACCAAGGGCTCAAGGCCTCCATGGATAAAGCGTCGGAATTTCTTGTACAACGGCAACAGCAGGATGGCAGCTTCCCGTATTCCGCCGCCAACTCGGGCCGCCAGCCCAACATGACGGCGGTGTCGGTGTTGTGCCTGCAACTACTGGGCTACGGCAACCACAGCGCGACCAAATCCGGCTTGAGCTTCCTGAAGGATGCCGACTGCAACTGGAAAAAACCGGAGCAGGCGCCCATCTATTCATGGTACTACGTCAGCCAGGCCAAGTTTCACCAAGGTGGCGCCCACTGGACGGCATGGAACAACAAATTTGCGCCCACGCTGATCCACAATCAAAGCTCGGACGGCAGTTGGACCTCCCCCGGCCATGCGCTCACCGGCGATGGCGTCACGCGTGAGTTCCGCGGCGAAAGCATCAACAGCCAAGTCTATGCCACCACCTTGGCCGCCTTGACGCTGCAAGTGTATTACCGCTTCCTGCCCACCTACCAGCCCATCGAAACCAAGGCGATTGACCAAAAGTCCGCCGAGGACGTCCGAGTCGAAATTTTGTAATCATCACATCCAGATTGGATTGTAGGGCTGGAACGGTCGCAGACCTTCCAGCCTTTTCCGGCGGGAAGGTATCGTCCCTCAACCATTCCCGCCCTACAAAAGCAGCCGGGTCGGATTGTCGGGCTGGAATGGTCGCCGACCTTCCAAGTATCAAGGTCGCAGAACGGTGTTGTCAATCAGCCGCGGCTGGCCCACCCAAACCGCCAGCGCCACCAGCGCCGGGCGGGTGATGGGCTCCAACACCGGTGCGAGGGTTTCATCATCCACAATGGCAATGTAGTCAATCCGGGTGTCGGGCTCGGCGGCAATCAGATTCCACATGGCCGTAATGAGGCATTGCGGATTGCGTTCACCGGCGGCAAAACGCTGCTCGGCTTCGGTCAATGCGCGGCGCAGGCAGGTGGCCTGCGCGCGCTGGGCGGGGGTGAGATACTGGTTACGTGAGGACAGCGCGAGGCCGTCCTGCTCCCGCACCGTGGGGCCCGCGATGATTTCCACCGGGAAGTGCAAGTCGCGGGCCATGCGGCGCATGATGCGCAGTTGCTGGCCATCTTTTTCGCCAAAGACTGCCACATGCGGCAGCGTCAGGTTGAACAGCTTGGCCACCACGGTGCAAACGCCAGTGAAATGTCCCGGACGCGATGCCCCGCACAAGGTTTGCGAAAGCGCCGATTCCACCACCGTGATGCTGGCATCGGCGGGATAGATTTCGCTGACGTCCGCCGGATAAAAAATAATATCCACCCCGGCTGCGGCGCATTGGGCGCGGTCGGCCTCGAACGTGCGCGGGTACGTTTGAAAATCCTCGTTGGGGCCGAACTGGGTGGGATTCACAAAAATGGAGACAATCACCACATCCGCGTGCTGTTTGGCCAGCCGCACCAGGGCGAGGTGTCCCGCGTGCAGGTTGCCCATGGTGGGCACGAGCGCCAGCCGCCGGCCCGCCGCGCGCAAGGCGAGCGCGGTCTGTTGCATTTCCGGGGAGTGGGTGATGACCTTCATGGCATCAGCAGGCGCGGCCGCAGCCGCGGTTAATCGTAGCCATGCTCCGGGCCGGGGAACACGGCGCCGGCCACCTCGGATTTGTAGGCGCTGGCCGCCGCGCTGATTTGCGCGCCAAGGTTGGCATATTGTTTCACAAACTTGGGTTTGAAATCGCCGGAGAGACCGAGCAAATCGTTGATCACCAGAATCTGCCCGTCGCATCCGGGGCCGGCGCCAATGCCGATCACCGGCACCGGTACGGCGGCGGTGACCTCCGCGCCGAGCGCGCTCGGCACGGCCTCCAGCACAATGGCGAAAGCGCCGGCGGCGGCGATGGCCTGGGCATCGGCCACCAGCTGCCGCGCGGCTTCTGTGCCGCGGCCCTGCACGCGCAGGCCCAGCGTTTGCACGCTCTGCGGGGTGAGGCCGATGTGCCCCAGCACCGGAATCCCATTTTGGACGAGCGCGGCGACGGTGGGGGCGCGGAACTCGCCGCCTTCAATCTTGACGGCGTGGCAGCCTGTTTTCTGAATGGCGCGGCCGCAGTTGCGCAGCGCCTGCTCGATGGAGGCCTGGTAGGTCATGAACGGCATGTCCACCACCACCACCGCGTTTTTCACGCCGCGCACCACGGCGGCAGTGTGGCGGAGCATATCGAGCAGCGTCACCGGCAGGGTGTTCTCGTAGCCCAGCAGCGTGGTGCCGAGCGAATCGCCCACCAGCAGCAGCGGGATGCCGGCGGCATCGAGCAGTTGCGCCGTGCGGTAGTCATAGGCCGTGAGCGCCGCAATTTTCTCGCGGCCCTTCATCGCGGTGATCGAACGGGGGGTCAGGCGCATGCTCACCACTCCACCATGATCTTTTTGATATCCTGCCCGGGCGGCAGCGCGGCGAGAATGTCGCGCACGCGGCGGTCGTGGCCGGGCAGCACAAGATAGCCGCGCACATCGGCCAGCGGTTGCAGCACAAAACGGCGCTTGGTCCAGCGGGGGTGGGGGATCACCAGCCCGCCGCTGCGGATGGTCTGGCCGTTGTAGTAAATCATATCAATATCAATCACGCGCGGCGTATTGGGGCGCAGGGTGCGCTTGCGGCCGAGGGCCAGCTCCACCTTCTGCAATTCGGCAAACAACCGGTGCGCATCGAGCGAGGTGCCGATGATCACCACCGTGTTGAAAAACTTGAGATTGGCAAATTCTTCGGGTACGCCCACGGGCTCGGTTTCGTAGAGCGGCGCGGAGGCCAGCACCGACACATACGGAATAGCCGCAATGGCCGTGCGGGCGGCGCGCAAGTTGGCCAGCTTGTCGTCGAGATTCGCGCCGAGGCTCAGACCAACTTCAATGCCATTCATGACGAACCGGGGTTGAGGCCAAGAACATCGCGCATGGAATAGAGCCCCGGCGCGCGGCCGGCAAGCCACGAGGCGGCGCGCAGCGCGCCGAGCGCAAAGGTGTCGCGCGAGGTCGCGCGGTGCGCCAGCTCAACGCATTCGCCATCGGCGGCAAACAGGACGGTGTGGTCGCCGACAATATCGCCCCCACGCACCGCGTGGAACCCGATTTGCTTGGCGGGGCGCGCGCCGGTCAGACCCGAGCGGCCGTCCACGGCCACGTCGCGCAGCGGCCAGTCGTAGCCTTGGGCCGCCGCTTCGCCCAAATAGAGCGCGGTGCCGGACGGCGCATCTTTCTTGCGCCGGTGATGGCGCTCGATGATTTCGCAATCGTAATCCTTGCCGCGCAAGGCGCGGGCGGCTTGTTCCACCAAGGCGTACAGCAGGTTGACCCCGAGGCTCATGTTGGCCGAGCGTACCACGGGGATCCGCTGGGCGGCCTGCGCCACCGCGGCGTTGTCGGCGGCTTCGAGTCCGGTGGTGCCGTTCACCCACGCCACGCCCGCCGCCGCCAGCAAGGGCGCGGCAGCCGCCGTCAGCGTGTGCGCCGAAAAATCAATGGCCACCGCCGGTTTTGCCGCAAGGGCCGCAGCCAAATCGCTGGTGATCTTCACCCCCAGCGCGCGCGTGCCGGCCGCCGTGCCGGCATCTTGGCCGGCCAATGGCGAGTCCGCACGGTCCACCGCGGCCACCAGTTCCAAGCCGGGCACCGTGCCCGCAGCCAGCAGCCGCGTGATGCTCTGCCCCATGCGCCCTGCCGCGCCCACCAACAGAATCTTGATGGGCGTGCTCATGCGCGCACCAAGCCGCATTGTTGGAGAGTCGCGCGCAGTTTGTCGCGGTTGGCCGGAGCCATTGCGCATAACGGCAGGCGATACAACGCCGGCGCCAGCCCCATCATCTCCGCCGCGGCCTTCACGGGGATGGGGTTGGTCTCGATGAACAAATCGGTGAACAGCGCGTAGTACTGGTAGTGCAGCCGGCGAGCTTCGTCCCAGTTGCCGGCCGCCGCCGCGTGGACCAAGTCGGCCACTGCGCGTGGCGCCACGTTGGACGCCACGCTAATGACCCCGCTTGCGCCGACGGCCATCATGGGCAGGGTCAGCGCGTCATCACCCGATAGAATCTCGATGTCGCATGCCGCGCGGATTTTGCTCACGCGGTCCACGCTGCCGCCCGCCTCTTTCACGCAAACCACATGGGGGTGTTTGGCCAGCTCGGCAATGGTACCCACGGCAATCTCGCATGAGCAGCGGCCGGGCACGTTGTACAACACCACCGGCAGGCCGAGATCGGCTACTGCTGAAAAATGGCGGACCAATCCGGCTTGCGTCGGCTTATTGTAGTACGGGGTCACTTGCAGCGTGCCGTCCACGCCAAAATCCTTGGCGTGGCGCGTCAGTTCCAGCGCCTCATCGGTGGAGTTGGCGCCGGTGCCGGCGATGATCTTCACCCGGCCGGCGGCCGCTTCCGTCACCACGCGGATGACCTCCAAATGCTCATCAATGTCCAGCGTGGGGGACTCGCCCGTGGTGCCCACCGGCACCAAGCCATCAATGCCCCCCGCCACCTGCAGCTCAACCAGCTCGCGGAGCTTGCCAAAATCCACCTTCCCGTCAGCTTGGAAGGGGGTGATCAATGCGGTATATGCGCCTTGGAACATAGGTGTGCCTTCTTTCAAATGAACCCCCATTTTCGGCAATAGCCAGCAAATGAACAGCAAAAAATATGCGCTGGCCATCTGCTGGGGCGGGCCCAAGCAGCGCCACGCGCGCCTGCGGCGTGGCGTGTGGAGAGTCAGCCGTGGCGGTGGAGGTAGTAGGCGGCGCAGGGGCCTTCGGGGGAGACCATGGGAGCGCCGAGGGGGTGGTCGGGGGTGCAGCGCGTGCCGAAGTGCGGGCAATCGCAGGGTTCGAGTTTGCCCAAAAGGACATCGGCGGCGGGGCAGTCGGCATTGCTGGCGACGGCGACTGGCGATGAAGAGACAGGGAAACGTTGGGCAGCGTCGAGGTCGGCATATTCGGGGCGGAGGGCGAGGCCGCTCTGCGGGACCATGCCCAGGCCGCGCCATTCGCGGTCGGCGATCTGGAATACCGTATCCATGATTTTTTGCGCGGCGGGATTGCCGGCGGGATGAACCACGCGGGGGTACATGTTTTCCATGCGGGCTTCGCCAGCTTCCAGTTGGCGGATGACGGCGAGGACACCGAGGAGAATATCGGCGGGTTCAAAACCGGTAATGGCGATGGGGCGGCGCAGTTCGCGGGCGAGCGGTTCGTAGGGAGCGGAGCCCATGATGGCGCAGACGTGGCCGGCGGCCAAAAAAGCATCGGGGGTGTTGGCCGGATCGGCGCTGATGTGGCGCAGGATGGGGGGCACCAGAAACTGCGAGACGAGCAGGGAGACATTGCGTTGGCCGCGCTCGCGCGCCAGATAAGCGAGCATGGCGTTGGCGGGCGCGGTGGTTTCAAAACCAATGGCGAGATGCACCACTTGTTTTTCCGGCTGCTCGCGGGCGAAGTCCAAGGCTTGCAGCGGGGAGGTGATCATGCGGATATCCGCGCCGCGGGCCTTGGCGGCGAAGAGGTCGCCGTGGGTGGCCGAAGGTACGCGGAGCAAATCGCCGAAGGTGGTGATGATGGTTCCAGGCTGGCGCGCGATGGCGATGGCGTGGTCGAGGTAATCACCGGGGGTGACGCATACCGGGCAGCCGGGACCGTGGAGCAGGTGGACGTGCGGCGGCAGCAGCGTGTCCAGCGCGTGGCGCAAAATGGCGTGGGTTTGGCCGCCGCAGACTTCCATGATGCGCGCGGGTCGCCGGGAGATGCGCGCGATCTCCGCGGCAAGGCCGCGGATGGTGGCGGAGTTGGAATATTCGGTGAGGTGGAGCATGGAAGAGGGGTCAGGGTTCGGGGTTCAGGGTTCAGTAAAGAGGTCAGAAGTCAGAGGTCAGAAGTCAGGGTTGGAGTTGAGAGCGGATAGCGGCAGCGGGCGCTTGGGCAAGGAGAACCCGCTTATGGCGCGAGGTGGCGCCGGAAAGGATTTGGATGCGCGCGCGCGGGAGGGCGAGGGCGTCGGCCAGAAACTCAATTAGCGCGGCGTTGGCGGCACCATCCACGGGCGGGGCGCAAAGGCGGATTTTGAGGGCGTCGCCATGTTCGCCCACGATGGCGTTTTTGGCGGCGCGCGGCACAATGCGCAGGGTCAGCACCGCGCCGGCGGGGGTGTCCGTCAGCCAGCTCACGGGCGGGCCTCGCACTTTTCCACAGTGTGGAAATCTTTTTTCCACAGTGTGGAAAAATGGGGTGATATTTTTCCACGCAATGGAAAAAGTTTTGGCGATTTTTCCACGCAATGGAAAAAGTTTTGGCGATTTTTCCACACAATGGAACAACTTTGGACCGATTTTTCCACAGTGTGGAAATATTTTTTCCACGCCATGGAAAAGGGATGGGCCGCGCGTTGCCGCATGGGGGGGCTAGCTGCCGATTTCGAGGAGCGAAGGGTCGTAGCCTTCCGGAGTCTGGTAACCGATGAGGTTGAGGCAGGTGGCGGCGAGCGACGAGATGCCCAAGCCTTTTTTGTCCGTCAGTTTGACGCCGGCGGCGTTGCTGGGGTCGTAGATGATGGCGGGTACGGGGTTTAAAGAGTGCGCGGTGCGGGCCTTGGGCCGGCCAGTGGCTTTGTCCTTGATGACAGAACCATCTTTGGCGTGCTCGTACATGTCGTCGGAGTTGCCGTGGTCGGCGCTGATGACGAGGATGGCGCCGGCGGCCTGGGCGGCGGGAATCAGGCGGCCCAGGCAGAGGTCCACGGTTTCCACGGCGATTTGCACGGCGGGGAAAACGCCGGTGTGACCGACCATGTCGCCGTTGGCAAAGTTGACGCGGATGAAGCGGTACTTGCCGGAGTTCATGGCCTCGATGACGTTGTCGGTGATTTCAGCGGCCTTCATCCACGGGCGCTGCTCGAAGGGGACGCGGTCGGAGGGGACTTCGACGTAGTCCTCGAGTTCTTCGCTGAATTTTTCGGCGCGGTTGCCGTTGAAGAAGTAGGTGACGTGGCCGAATTTTTGCGTCTCGCTGATGGCGAGCTGGCGGACGCCGGTGTCGGCGAGATATTCGCCCATGGTGCGGGTGATGCGCGGGGGCTCGACGAGAAACGATTTCGGGATGTTGGCGTCGCCATCGTACTGCATCATGCCGGCAAAGAGCACCTTGGGGCGGCGCTGGCGGTCGAAGTGCGCGAAGTCGTCTTCCTCAAACGCGCGGGTCAGCTCGATGGCGCGGTCGCCGCGGAAGTTGTAGAGGATGACGGAGTCGTTGTCCTCGATGGGGCCGATGGGCTGGCCATCCTTGCCGATGACAAACGGCGGGAGGTCTTGGTCGAGGATGCCGGGGTTTTCGCGACGCAGGGCTTCGATGGCCGCCTGCGCGGAGGGGTAGAGCGTGCCTTGGCCGAGGACGTGGGTTTTCCAGCCGCGTTCCACGATGCGCCAGTCGGCTTCGTAGCGGTCCATGGTGACCTTCATGCGGCCGCCGCCGGAGGCAATGGCATAGTCCACGGTGCCATCGGCATTGAGGCCGGCGAGAAATTCCTCGAAGGGGATAATGTAATCGAGCGCGGAGGTGGGCGGGACATCCCGGCCGTCCAGCAGTGGATGGATGCGGGCGCGTTTGACGCCTTCCTGCTTGGCCTGCCCGAGCATCCCTTTGAGGTGGTCAATGTGCGCGTGGACGTTGCCATCGGAAAATAGGCCGATGAAGTGCAGCGTGGAGTTGTGCTCTTTGACGTTGGCAATCATGTTGCGCCAGGTCGCGCCGGCAAAGAGGGACCCAGAGGTGACGGCTTTGGCGACGAGCGAGGCGCCCTGATCATACACACGGCCGCAGCCGATGGCGTTGTGGCCGATTTCGGAGTTGCCCATGTCTTCGTCCGTCGGCATGCCGACGGCCCGGCCGTGGGCTTTGAGCGTGGTGTGGGGGCAGTTGGCCATTAGCCAGTCGAGATTGGGTTTCCAGGCGGCGCGGACAAAGTCGCCCTCCGTGTATTTGCCAATGCCGACGCCATCCATGATGATGAGGACGACCGGCCCTTTGGGCGGGGTGTAGTTGGCGCGTTTTTCAAGTTTGAGGGTCATGAGGGGCTCCGTTTTTCAAGTGGAGGGAATATGCTCCACGAGGGGGCAAAGTGCAAGAAAGAGGTCGTCGACGCGCGGTGGCGGCGCCTAAAACGTGCGGGAAGCGCGGTGCAGGGTTTGGCGCTCGGCCTTGGTCAGCGATTGGATGCCTTGGGCGGAGATTTTGTCGAGGATGCGGCCCACTTCGGCTTGGTCGGGGGGCGGGGGGCCAGCGCGGGGAGTGTGGGGGCGCTGGGCGACGTAATCGCGCAGGCGGGCCCAAAGGCGGCGCAGGTGGGCATTCTCGAAAAGCTGGTCAATATAGAGGAATCCCGCGAACGCACCGGCCAAGTGTGCGGTATGGGCCACGCCGGAGTTGTCGTTGTTAGCCAGAATGAACTCAATCAAGGCCAGGCCCGCGACCAGTTGCCAGGCCATCATGGTGACTGGAAAAATAAAAAAGATCAGGAGGGTGAGCTGGCGACGCGGATAAAGCGTGGCGAACGCGGCGAGCACGCCGAAGATGGCGCCAGATGCGCCGACGCATTCCGCCCACGGGATGGGCATGAGCCAAAGCCAGCCAAGGCCGCCAAGCACGCCGCTGATGAGATACATGGCCAGAAAATGCTTGGAGCCCATGGCGCGCTCGGTTTCCGGGCCCAGAAAATAAAGCGTGAACATGTTAAAGAGCAGATGGGTGAAGCCGCCATGCAAAAACATATAGGTGACCGGTTGCCAGAGATAGCCGTGGCGCAGGCCGGCGCGCGAGAGCGCCAAGAGCGTTTCCAGATTGCGCAACCCCGGCAGCAAAAAGAAAACCAGCGCGACAGCCACGTTGACTTTGATCAGCCACGCGCAAACCGGTGGCAGACGGTCGAAGAAGCCCGTGGCGCGCGGCGGATAGGATTCGTACTGGAAACTCATGCGCCTCACCATACCGCCCGCCAGCCAATTGCGCCACCATATTCAAAACGCTTGCGTTGAGGGATAATTCCACAAAGAGATGGATCAGTCCGGCCATGGTCTGAACAGGGGCGCCTGACGGTGCCCAAGCCCTGGCCAAAGAGCCGAGGCGCCCCCCTAGGGGGGC
>Ga0209201_1000653_pt1 | contig 45411 bp, 42 predicted proteins | sample AD_UKC055_MetaG_FD_184411 | JGI IMG/M metagenome (GOLD analysis project Ga0209201, IMG submission 184411) | Active sludge microbial communities of municipal wastewater-treating anaerobic digesters from USA - AD_UKC055_MetaG (SPAdes) (version 2) | ecosystem: Engineered > Bioreactor > Anaerobic >... | reverse complement strand
CCTCCGCCTTCCACAGCTAAAAAACAGCACGCAGGTGCTGTTTTTTTACGCTGTGGACCCTATCGGATTCGAACCGATGACCTCCTCATTGCAAATGAGGCGCTCTACCAACTAAGCTAAGGGCCCGTATATAAACAGATAATATCTTATCACCAATATTTATTTTTCAAAAACTAAAAAAATATTTAATCGCTCAATAATTACCCCCATATATTAACCTATTTTATATTTTTTGCAAGGACAAGGTCTTTTATATTTATTCTTTAGGGGTTATAATAAAAAGAGATATATGGATAACGAAATTCCAAAAAACAAAGACATAACCTATTTCGCTAAAACGGATTTTCGTAATACCAACACAATGTTTGGTATTAAGAGAAAAGACCGTCGTCAGCACATGTATGTTCTGGGAAAATCTGGAACAGGTAAATCGGTTTTACTATCTAATCTAATAATTCAAAATATCCAAAACGGAGAAGGAGTCTGTGTTGTTGATCCTCACGGAGAGTTAGTTGAGGAGCTTTTGGATTTTATTCCAGAAGAAAGAGTTAAGGATGTAATTTATTTCAATCCAGCTGACCGAGATTATCATATTGGTTTTAATGTTATGGAAATGAACGACCCTAAATACAAGCACCTAGTAGCTTCTGGCTTGATGGGTATTTTTACCAAGATATGGGCTAATGCTTGGAGCTCTCGAATGGAATATATTTTAAACAACGCAATCTTGGCGCTTTTAGATACTCCAGACTCAACCCTCTTAGGCATTCCTCGTCTTTTGGTGGATAAAGATTATCGCCAGATGATTATAAACAACTTAAAAGATCCAGTGGTTAAATCTTTTTGGACTCACGAATACGAACAGTGGAGGGATCAATTTAGGAACGAAGCTATTGCCCCTATTCAAAATAAAGTTGGTCAATTTTTGTCTTCATCAATAATTAGAAATGTTGTCGGACAGCCTAAATCCACCATTGATATCTTTAAGATAATGAACGAAGGGAAAATATTCCTTGTTAATGTTTCAAAAGGACGAATAGGAGAAGATAACTCAGCTCTTTTAGGTGGAATGATAATTACTAAAATCCAATTAGCAGCCATGGAAAGGGTTCGCATCCCCGAAGACAGGAGAAAAGATTTTTATCTTTATGTTGATGAGTTTCAGAATTTTGCGACTGATTCTTTTGCCAATATTTTATCTGAGGCTAGAAAATATAGACTCAATTTAGTTATTGCTCATCAATATATTGCTCAGCTTGTTGATATGGAAAATAGTAAGGTTAAAGATTCTGTTTTTGGTAATGTCGGAACGATGATTTCTTTTCGGGTGGGGGCTGACGATGCAGACTTCTTAGAAAAAGAATTTGGTCCTGAGTTTACCGCTCAAGATTTAGTTAACTTGCCAAACTATCACATCTATTTAAAACTGATGATAGATGGAGTGACAAGTCGTCCTTTTTCTGCTGTGACTTTACCTCCTATTAAGGCAGATAAAACTTTGGGGGTTAAAGATAAAATTGTTGAATCGTCCCGCGAGCTTTATACCAGGAAAAGGGAAGATATAGAAAATGAAATAAACAAATGGAGTGATACATTGCAAACGGGAGATGGTGAAGAGAAATTTAAAGCCGAGTGTTCAGTTTGTCAAAAGTCCTTTTTTGTTCCATTTGAACCACAAAAAGGTCGCCCGCTTTATTGTCGAGAATGCTTGGCCAAAATAAAAGAGGGCAAGTTAGAGGTTCCTAAAAATTATTCTAATTCTCGTCAGCCCAAAAAATCTAAAGAAAATAATTTAAACAAAACAGGTTCCAATGAAATAGATTCCAAAAAAGAAATAAAGAATAATGACAAAAACAAACCAAGAGAAATACAGCTAGATAAAAAAGAAGATGAACAAAAAACAGATCACAATAAACAAGATGGTCTTTCTCTTCGTGATTTATTAAAAAAAGTAGAAAGAGGAGAGATCAAGGAGGTAGAACAAGTTTCCGAGAAAACTCCAGCCAAGGAGACAATTTCTTTGTCTTCTTTAAAAAATAAAAAAGATATAAAAGAAAAAAAAGAGATACCGACCAAGGAGGCAACAGAAGAAAAAAAAGATTCTTTAAGGGATGCTTTTGCTCGCATAATGTTTACTAGTTCAAAATCAAAAGATGAAGAAACCGAAAAGGAAGACGAAAAAATAGAATTAAATCAAGGCGAAAATAGAAGGGGAGAAAGGGTCGATTTTCGAGAAAACATCACAGACAAGAATGGATTATTCAAAAAATCCCAACCCGAATTAGAAGTGAAGACAAGTACTAAAAGGACAGAAGAGGAATCAAACAAAGTTTCCGGAAGAGAAACATCCCCAATAGATACAAAAGAAAAAATTAATAAAGATAAAGAAAAACAAGACGACTCTTGGCAAAAACCAAAGGTTAAAAAAGAAGTTCCTGAGGATGTTTTGCGTAGAGTTTTAGAATAATAAAATGAAGATTTTTAATTTAAAATATGTTTTAATTTTAAGTGCTTTGTTTATTTTGCCGACCAGCCTTATAGAGTCGGCCGTTTTAATTAATGAGGTTCAAATTAAGCCCACAGAAGATAGGTTTATTGAATTATATAATTCTGGTTCATCAGAAGTTGATTTAACGGGTTGGTATTTACAAAGGAAAACTGCTACCGCTGAGAGTTTCGGCTCACTTGTTTCAAAAAAATATTTCGAAAATAAAAATATCCCGGCCAAGGGATTTTTTGTTATATCAAGATCAGAACTTAGCCAAAGCGATATTATTTTTGAGTCTTTAACATTAACAGAATCAAACACTATTCAATTAAAAGATTCTGGACAGGAGGTTAGGAGCATTATTGGCTGGGGAGATGTTTCTGGTTCTGTGTCCTCAAACCCAGCAGAAGGAAAAAGCATAAATCGTGATGGTAGTAATTGGATTATTGGAATACCAACTCCCGGGGAAGAGAACACAAACGAGGTAGACGAAGAAGAATTAACGGAAGAAGAACAAGAGACAGTAGAAGATACAGGAATTTTAAGAATATCTTCTCGGATAATTATTCCTAAGACAATCATTGCGGGGATACCTTTTCTTTTAGGGTCAGAGACGAAATCTAACAAAGGAGGAACATATTATATAGGTAAATTTGTTTGGAATTTTGGGGATGGGCAATCTTATCAGTTTAAAGATAATAGCCCTTTTAATTATACCTATGAGTACGAGGGAGAATATTTATTGTCTCTGTCTTATTACGACAACATATTTAGTGAGCTTCCTGAATCTAGCACTAATTTAAAAGTAAAAGTTATACCAGCAGAAATCTCAATTAGTTCTCTTGGGGGTTATCAAAATCCGTATGTTGAAATAGAAAATAAAACCAATTATGATATTCCTTTATCAGGCTGGATTATGATAGCTGGAAATAAAAGTTTTATCTTTCCAGAAGGGACTTTTATTTCTGCTAGAAATAAAATAAAAATTTCGCCTAAAATTACTGGTTTTACCGGAGATGATATTAGGCGAGTTTCCATTACTAGTCCAAACTCAATTATAAATTCAATCTATCCAGCTTATGTAGTTCCTAAAATAAAATCAGTTTCCAACATAACCAAAGAAGGGGGAGTAGTGAATCAAGATATTGTCAGTCAGAAAGATACAGAGATGAAAATAGCACAAGCAGAAGATAAAGTTGGGTTGGTTGAGGAAGAAGAAATAAAAAAATCTGAAACGATAGATCTTAATCTCTTAGTAGCTAGCGCTGGAGATAAAGAGATAACGAAGTCCAAGTCCGCTTACCCTTTTATTGGTCTCGGTGTGATAATTATTCTCGGAGTGACAAGTTTTTTACTCCTAAAGAAAAAGGCTTTACCAGAGAAAAAAGAAATAGGCGATGATTTTGATTTAGTTGAATAGTTTTTTTTGCTAAAATATAAGAATATGGATAAACAGAAAAAACTTGAAGAACTTAATAATTATTGGCAAGAAAATTGCCAGTGTGAGCTAAGAAAGACAGCTACCCGGGCCGTTTTAGGGCAGGGCAATGCTTCAAGCGAAATTGTTTTCATCGGAGAAGCTCCTGGTAAAAAAGAAGATGAGGAGGGCGTTCCTTTTGTTGGTTCAGCTGGAAAGTTTTTATCAGAATTACTAGATAGCATAGGATTAAAAAGAGAAGATATTTATATCACGAACATTGTTAAATATCGTCCACCAGGTAATAGAGACCCTGAGCCGAAAGAAAAAGAAGATTGCAACGAATGGTTGATAAATGAATTAAAAATAATCTCTCCAAAGTTAATTGTTTTTCTGGGACGACACGCAATGTCTAGATTTTTTCCAGAACTTAAAATATCTGAGGCACATGGAAAATTAATAATTAAAAAATTTCCAGAGTTTGAAGAGAGGCTAAATTTTTTGCCACTATACCACCCAGCGGCTGCTCTGTATAATGGGGGAATGAGAGAGACTTTAATTAAGGATTTTAAAAAAATTTCTAAGGTGTTAAGTCCCACCTCCTAAAAAAGAAGTGATAACATCACTTCTTTTTTACCCAAAGCTTCGCTTTGTGCCGGAGGTGGGACTTGGTCACAGGTTTTTTTCTGCTGAAAAAACCCGCGACCTCATTCGAGTCTGATGACTCTCAGAGTCAGAAGACCCGCCTCGCGCCGTCGCGCTCCGGCTTTCAAGTCTCATCGAGCCTGAAGCTCTCAGAGCCGAAGGCCCCCTCCTAAAAAAGAAGTGATAACATCACTTCTTTTTTACCCAAAGCTTCGCTTTGTGCCGGAGGTGGGACTTGGTCACAGGTTTTTTTCTGCTGAAAAAACCCGCGACCCCGCCTCGCGCCGTCGCGCTCCGGCTTTCAAGTCCCACCTCCTAAAAAAGAAGTGATAACATCACTTCTTTTTTACCCAAAGCTTCGCTTTGTGCCGGAGGTGGGACTTGAACCCACATCCCTTGCGAGACGCGATTTTGAGTCGCGCGCGTATACCAATTCCGCCACTCCGGCAATTTTGTTTTAAAACAAGAAATATTTTTCATCTGCAGGATTTTTGGAGTTTTACTCTTTCCAGCAAACTTGAATTTAAGTATACCAAATTTATATGAAAAATCCAGGATATTGCATTTTTGCGCTCTTTATAGTAACATAGCCTCATATGTCACAAGATAGACTTTTCAAATTAGCCTGTACTGAATGCAAACGCATTAATTATTGGTCAAGCAAAAACAAGAAACTCGTCACAAAAAAGATCGAGCTTAAAAAGTATTGTAAGTGGTGCAAGAAAAACACTATTCACAAAGAGCTTAAAAAATAAAAACACCCGCCAGGTGTTTTTGTTTTTGGGTTCTAGTTTAACGAATTTTTAAAATTAAAATAAAAAATAAATCTTACCGAAACTGCACGATCGTATAAAATCGGTAAAAATAAGTCGTTTAATATATTCATATTAAACTCTGTATTTTTGCGGGCGATGGAAGAATCGGCTACTCTCATGGATATTTTGTTTCTGGTTCGGCAAGCTCACCATCACAAAATATCTCATTCGCTCAGCCCCCACTCGGGCTGGCCGCTTCGCGGACTTCGTCAGCCCTCGGTTCGATTCTTCCCTCACTCCTTAAAATAAGTCGTTTAATATATTCATATTAAACTCTGTATTTTTGCGGGCGATGGAAGAATCGAACTCCCACCAACGGTTTTGGAGACCGTTGTTCTACCATTAAACTAATCGCCCATTGGGGTTAGTATACTATAAAAGATTATTTTTTCAAAAAGGTTCCAATCTCTTTTTTTGCTATAGTTATATCCTTCTTCTTGCTTGGATTTATCCAAATAATTTCTTTATCTTTTTTCCACCAAGTTTTTTGTCTTTTTGCAAAATGCCAAATAGCCGAAAAAAGTTTTTCAATCATTTCTTCTTTGGTCATCTTTTTTTGCAAATAGAAAGAAACATATCTATACTCTAAACCAAACGATTCTAATTTTTTCCAAGAGACTCCACTTTCGTGTAATTTTTCAACCTCCTTAATCATTCCTTTTTTAATTCTTTTAATAAGTCTCTTGTATATCCTCCTCTTTAATTCATTGTCTGGGAAAGCTAAACCTATTTTAATAGTCTCGAATTCTTTTTTGGTCTTTTTTAGTTTTGGAACTTCTCCTAATTCCTGAGCTATTTCAATGGCTCTAATTAGTCTAACTTTATTTTTCGCATCTATGTTTTTAGCTCTATTCTTATCTATTTTTTTAAGTATTTCAAAAAGTTCTGTTGCACTTTCACCTTCTAGTTCTTTTCTTAATTTTTTATTAGGTAGAACTTCTGGAAATGGAAGAGAGTTAATCAATGAATCAATATAATACCCGGTGCCACCACAAATAATTGGAATGTTTTTCTTGTCTAATATTTCTTTAATTTTTTGCTTAGCCATTTTTTGAAATTGACCAGCAGAAAAAGTTTTATTTTTTGGAGAGATGACATCTAGCATGAAGTGGGGAATACCACCCATTTCTTTTTTTGTTACTTTTCCTGTTCCCAAGTCCATACCTTTATATACCTGCCTAGAATCCGCCGAGATTATTTCCCCGTTTATCTTTTTTGCTACCTCCACCGCAAAACCACTCTTGCCCGTAGCGGTCTGTCCAAGGATGACGATAATTTTTGGTTTTTGCATATATATAATATTCGCACAGAAATGAATTTTTTGCTATAATTTGGATATATTTAGAAAATAATTATTCTTATAGAATAAATAATATAAGAATTTGAAAAATGGGATTTAAAAAATTCATTACAAAAAAAGCGCTTCAGATGAAGGGTATTAAGGGTGATCAGGCGGAAAGCATAGCCAAACAATTAGATGAAAACCCAGAAATAGTTGATGCACTTAAGGGCATTGATTCAAACAAAGAAGTAAAAGCTCTTTTTGAAAAAATTACTAAAGAAATAGAAGACAAGAAAAAGGGTGGCCTAGATGAGCAATACGCCTCGGTCTTAGTTATGAGTAAATATAAAAAAGAGATAATGAAATATCGAGATGAGCTAGAGCCTCTAATGCATTTAATTCAAAAATAAAATGGATTACAACCCAGCAATTTTAATTGATTTAAACTATTCTAACTTTATTAATAAGATTCCTATTTCAGAGTTTTTGTTATCTATTCCTAATTATATCTGGTCTATTATATATTTAGTTTTTTTAGCCATTTTTATTTTTTATTCAATTGTCTTGTTTTTTCACTGGTCTTCATACCGTGCTTATAGCCCGCTGGTTATTGTTGCCAGGGTTGTTTATTTAGTTGGGACATTAGCTTTGCTATTTTTGTCGGGGACTTTTCTTATTAATTATCTTTATTAAATATGAATATTTTAGATCAAGAAGAAAAAATAATTTCAACATTTAGAAAACATAATTTTTATATTATCCTAGAAATTTTCTTCTTTATAATTTTAGGAGGCTTGCCGGCTTTTCTTTTTCTTTTCACAAAAGTGATTAAGATAGAATCTGGTTCAGATATTTTGAGTTTGTATGTCTTTATTTATTTTATTTTTGTTTCCTTGCTCTGGCTAGTCTGTTTTTATTCTTGGACTAATTATTATTTAGATATTTGGATTCTAACTGAAAAGAGATTAATTAGTGTTGACCAAAAAGGGTTTTTCTCAAGGGAAGTTTCTTCTATCCGGTTAGATAAAATACAAGATATTAATATTGAAACTCGCGGTCTGTTAAATACTATTTTACACATTGGAACAATAAAGGTTCAATCAGCCGGAACAGATAGAGAGTTTATAATGTATGGGATGCGTAACCCAACAAGGGTTAAAGATATAATATTCAAAGCTCAAAGCAGACAAATAGATGCTATTAAAACAGTTAGAATTGCTAAATAAAACACCTTTCAAAAAGTCTCTTTTTGTGCTAAATTTTGTCTTATGAAGATTGGAATTGTAGGATTACCAAATGTTGGCAAAAGCACTCTTTTTAATGCTTTAACTAAAAAGGGAGTTCCTTCAGAGAACTATCCTTTTTGTACGATTGACCCATCGGTTGGAATTGTGGCTGTTCCAGATCACCGGCTTTGGAAATTATCAGATTTTTCTAAGTCAGAGAAAACAATACCAGCAGTGATTGAGTTTGTTGATATTGCTGGGCTTGTTAAGGGTGCATCTAAAGGGGAGGGGCTAGGCAATAAATTTTTAGCTAACATCAGAGAAGTTGATGCCATACTTGAGATGGTTAGGATTTTTCCAATTAAGACAGAAAGAACAAATGAGATAATACATGTTTATGGAAATATTGATCCCCTAAGGGATATAGAAGTCATAAACCTAGAATTAATTTTGGCTGATTTAGAAACTGTTGCTAAAAGAAGAACTAACTTGTCTCACGATATTAGGAAAGGAAGCAAAGAGGCGATCATAGAAGATAAAGCGTTAGCTCGCCTAGAATTAGCTTTTGGTAAGGCTGAGATGGCCAACACTGTTTCTTTTGATGACAAAGAACTGGAAAAGATTAAAATGCTAAATTTATTAACGATGAAGCCTTTTGTTTATGGTTTAAATAAAAGAAGTGGTGGGGAAAATCTAAACGAGACTGACCCGGATACTTTTAAGAAGATCACAGATCACATCAAAGAAAAAGGTTCCTCTTTTGTAATTATTGATGCCAAAATTGAAGATGAATTGAAGGATTTTGAAGGTGAAGAAAAAGAGATGTTTAGAAAAGAGATGGGCGGAGAGGATGATGGTGTAGATAAATTAATCAAAGAATGTTACGAGCTTTTAGGCCTAGAAACATATTTTACTACAGGCCCTGATGAGTCTAGGGCTTGGACTATAAAAAAAGGTAGCACGGCGCCTGTGGCTGGACTTGCTATCCATTCAGATTTCCACGATAAATTTATCAGAGCTGAAGTAGTAAATTGGCAAGTATTGCTGGAAGCGGGTAGCTACGCAGAAGCTCGGGCAAAAGGAAAAATTAGAACAGAGGGTAAGGATTATATTGTTTCTGACGGAGATGTTATTGAATTCAAAATTTAATAATTTTGAATTCAATAATCCTGAGCTAGCGAAGGATCTTCTACTAAAATTTAATAATTTTGAATTCAATAATCCTGAGCTAGCGAAGGATCTTCTACTAAAATTTAATAATTTTGAATTCAATGATTCTGAACTAGTGAAGGATGACTTACCCAAAATTTAATAATTTTGAATTCAATGACCAAAATTTAATAATTTTGAATTCAATAATCCAAATTCAATAATTTGGACATAGAAATGAAGAGACAATTTTTGCCAAGCAAAAATTGTCTCTTCATTTTCATAATGGCCTTTTTCTGTTATAATATAAAGGTTAAATGAAAATTAATTATGAAAAATTACGACCATCAAAAAATTGAGAAAAAGTGGCAGAAAAATTGGCGAGATAATAATGTTTACAAAACCCCCTTCACTAATAAGGGGCAAAAAATGTATGTTTTAGATATGTTCCCTTATCCATCAGGGGTGGGGCTTCATGTTGGACATCCACGAGGCTATATTGGTAGTGATGTTTATGCAAGGAAAAAAAGAATGGAGGGGTACAATGTTTTGCACCCTATGGGTTATGATGCTTTTGGGTTACCAGCTGAGCAGTATGCTCTAGAGCATAAAATTCATCCCAGAAAAGCAGTTGAAGAAAATGTCAAAACTTTTGAAAAACAGCTTTCAATGATTGGTTTGTCTTATGATTGGGATAGAAAAATAAACACGACAGATCCTAAATATTACAAATGGACTCAGTGGATATTTTTACAGATATACAATTCTTGGTTTGATAGAGATAAAAGAAAAGCTCGACCGATCAAAGAATTAATAAAAATTTTTGAAACAAGCGGTAACACAGAGGTTGATGTTTTTTGCGAAGATGATATTAAGGATTTCTCGGCAGAAGACTGGAAAAATTTTTCAGCCAAAGAAAAACATGATATTTTAATGAAGTATCGTTTAGCTTACGAGGGATTTAGCGAAGTAAATTGGTGCCCCCAAATGGGGACAGTCTTAGCTAATGATGAAATAATAAACGATGAAAAAGGGAATCTTGTTTCAGAGAGAGGACATTTTAAGGTTGAGAAAAAGAAGATGCGTCAGTGGTTTATGAGAATTACTGCTTATGCCGATAGACTCTTAGAAAATCTTCCCGATTTAGATTGGAGTGATCACATAAAAGAAATTCAAAAAAATTGGATAGGACGGTCCAAGGGAGCCGAAATTATTTTTAAAATAAAAGATAGCAAAGAAGAAATAAAAGTTTTTACAACAAGAGCAGATACTTTGTTTGGGGTAACTTATGTTGTCTTAGCCCCAGAGCATGATTTAGTTGAGAAGCTTAAAAAACATATTACTAACTGGAGTGAGGTGGAGAAATATATTAATAGTTTGAAAAATAAATCTGAAGAAGATAGAGTTTCTCTTGATAAAGAAAAAACAGGCATAGAGCTTAAGGGTATTTTGGCCATTAATCCTGCCAACGATGAAGAAGTGCCAGTGTGGATTGCCGACTATGTTCTTGCCTCATATGGGACAGGCATGGTTATGGCTGTGCCGGCTCACGACGAAAGAGATTGGGCTTTTGCTAAAAAATATAATTTACCTATTAAGGTTGTTATAGAATATCCAAAAGATTTTCCAAAAGATAAACCATACACAGATTATGGAATAGTCATTAATTCAGAAAAAATACCATCAGCCAATGGGCTTTTAAGCCAAGACGCAATGCTAGAAATTGTGGAAGAATTGGAATATAGAGGGCAAGCTAAAGAGGTTGTTAGATACAGAATGCGCGATGCTGTTTTTGCTCGCCAAAGATATTGGGGAGAGCCAATTCCTCTAAAGCATAACCAAGACAGGACGATTACAGCACTTAGAGAAAAAGATTTACCCCTAGAATTACCGAAAGTCAAATCATATACCACGACTGGCACAGGGGAGTCTCCGCTTGCCTTAGTTAAATCTTGGGTTAAAGAGGGATATGAGACAAATACAATGCCTGGCTGGGCTGGCTCTTCTTGGTATTTCTTGCGTTATATGGACCCCCAAAATGATAAAGAGTTTGCTTCAAAGAAAAATACTGATTACTGGAATCAGGTAGATATGTATGTTGGGGGGCAAGAACACGCCACCGGGCATTTATTATATTCTCGTTTTTGGACAAATTTTTTATACGATATCGGTCATCTTTCTTTCAAAGAGCCATTTAAAAAAATGAAAAATCAGGGGATGATTTTAGGTGGAGATAATCGCAAGATGAGTAAAAGATGGGGCAATGTAGTTAATCCCGATGATATAGTTAAAACATACGGAGCCGATACTCTTCGGGTTTATGAAATGTTTATGGGTCCATTTGACCAGATGCTTCCTTGGTCAACAGAGAGCATTATTGGTTCTCGTCGCTTCTTAGAAAAAGTTTGGCGAATCGGACAAGAAGTTGCTTTGTCTAAGGTCAAAGAGACCGACAAGGAAGCAGAAATAATTTTACACAAAACAATTAAAAAAGTGACAGAAGACATAGATAATTTTTCTTTTAACACAGCCATCTCTGCCATGATGATTCTAGCCAATGTTTTAGAAAAAATAGACGACATAAATCAGAACGATTTTCTGAAGTTTTTACAAATTCTTTGTCCTTTTGCACCACATCTAACTGAAGAATTATCATCTTTGTTGGGTCAAAAAAAGAATATAGTCAAGAGTTCTTGGCCTTCTTGGGATCAGGGAAAAATTAAAGATGATGTTATTAAAATTGCTGTTCAAGTTAATGGTAAGGTTAGGTCGGAAATAGAAGTAGAAAAAGAGGCCACAGAGGAGGCGGTAAAAGAAATAGCCTTAGGTGATATAAATGTTAAAAAATGGCTGGAAAACAAAGACATAAAAAGGTTCATTTATGTTCCTTGTCGGGTTGTTAATATCGTGGTATAGTTTATTTACAATAGTAGAAAGAGATTTTTTTGTGTATAATTACTAATATTATTAACTTTTTAAATTAAAATATGGAATCAAAAAAAATAGACTTCTTCAATAAATTATCGTTTGTTCTATTATTATTTACAATCTTTGCTTGTTTTTTCTTTTTTATCCCTTTTTCGCCAGTTACCCTAGAGGCTAGCAAGGGTTTTCTTTTGTCTGTTGGAGCCACCTTGTCTTTGTTCTTTTGGTTTGTGGCAAGACTTGGTGAAGGGAAGTTTGTTATTCCAAAAGATAAATTGGTCTTATTTGGCGGAGTGATCCCATTAATTTTTCTAGTTTCATCTTTCTTTTCTCCATCAATTCATGCCTCTTTGTTTGGAAGTGGTTTTGAGATTGGGACTTTTGGTTCCATGTTGATTCTATACATTGTCTTTTTCTTATCAGCAATTTATTTTCAATCAGAAAAAAGAGTTTGGTATTTTATTTGGTCAATCTTTTTATCCGGAGTAGTTTTGCTTTTATTCCAAACATTAAGTTTGTTTGTTAATTTTAATACCCTTATTCCTGATTTTATCAAAGGGGTCACTTCGGGTAATTTGGTGGGGACATGGAACAATTTCGCTTTGGTAATAGGAATAATAGTCTTGTTGTCTATTGTTACAATTGAATTAGTTAAGACGAGTAAGATTTTTAGAGTTTTACAATACATCCTTCTCGTCTTGGGCATTCTATTTTTGGTTATTATAAATATGCAGTTGGTCTGGATATTAATTGGGGTATTTTCTCTAATAATTTTCGTCTATAGTATCTCCGTTCAACATGCTAGAAGCCGATTATCTGAAGCATTTAGTGGTAGTAAAAAGTTTCCATTTACCTCACTTATCATTGTCTTTATTGCTTTCATCTCTCTGGTCGGAAATAATTTGTTGACCAATGTAATTTCTAATTATATCAATCTAAACAATCCAGACATAAGACCTACCATCGGAACGACAGCCCAGATTGCTTTTCAGTCTTTTAAGCACAACCCAGCTTTTGGAACTGGACCTAATACTTTTGCTTTAGATTGGTCTTTGTGGCAACCAAAAGAAATTGCCCAGTCTATTTTTTGGAATGTTGATTTTTCTACAGGCTATAGTTTGCTTTCTACGTTTGCTGTGACGGCTGGATCATTTGGATTAATAGCTCTTATTTGGTTCTTGGTCCTTTATGTGACTAGAAGTATCCAATCTATTAAAATAGCCTTACAGAATAATGTTTCAAATTATTTCTTTGCTGTTGTTTTAATGATGTCTCTTTATTCTTGGATAACTATCATCTTATATAATCCTAATATAATAATGCTCATTCTGGCCTTTGCTTCAAGCGGAATGCTGATTGGATTACTTGTTCACAAACAAGCCATTAGGACTAAAGAATATTCCTTCTTAACAGATCCAAGGAAAAGTTTCTTTTCCATCTTAGGGCTAGTAGTCTTAATGGTTGCTTCTATTTCTCTAACTTATGTTTATGTTGAGAAGTTCACTTCTTTGATTTATTATTCAAAGAGCTTAAACACTGAAGACACACTAGAATCACTTGGTCAATCAGAAGCTATGTTGCTAAAGGCAATTAATTTAGATAAAAATGACAATTACTACAGAACATTGTCTCAAGTTTATTTAGCTCAAATAGGAGTTTTGGCAAAAGATACCACTATCTCAGAGGATATTCTAAAATCAAGTTTACAACAATTAGTTAGCAACACCGTCACTGCAGCTTCAGGGGCGATAGAACAAAACTCTAAACAATATCAAAACTATGTTAATTTAGGAAATATTTACACCGAATTATCAGCTATTTCTGTTGAGGGTAGTTATCAAAGTGCGGTTACAGCTTATGATAAAGCCTTGGCTCTTGCCCCAAACAATCCATCAATCTTATTATCTAAGGCTACTCTTGAATACTTAAATAAAAACAATAGTGAGGCTAGAAAGTTTATTAAACAAGCCCTAGATTTGAAAGCCAATTACACCGATGCGATATTCTTACTTGTTCAGATAGAAACAAATGAGGGTAATTTGGATGAAGCTATCAACCAAGCAGAATATGCTGGACAAGTCTCACCTAATGATCCAACCGTTTTCTTTAGATTAGGTTTATTAAAGTACAATAATAAAGATTACAAAGAAGCAGTCAGCGCTTTTGAAAGAGCGGTTATCTTAAATAATTCATACCTAAATGCTCGTTACTACTTAGGATTAGCTTATCAGAAAGTTGATAGAAAAGAGGATGCCCTCAATCAATTTAATTTGCTAAAGGAATTAGTTCCTGATAGTCAAGAAGTTAAAGATGCCATTAAATCATTAAACTCTAAAGCTGAAGTTGTGGAAGAAGAAGAGCCAGAAGAGGAAGAGAGTGAAAAAATAATATCTGAAATTGAGGCCGTTAAAGCACCTTTAGAAGAAGAGAATTAAAATAACAAATGGTTAATCGAATTATTAAATTTCTTAACAAGGAGTTTAAGGGAGTAAATGAAGCCGCCTTATTACTTGGCGGTTTTACTCTCTTGTCTCAAGTATTAGGCCTTTTGCGAGACCGCTCTTTGGCTCACTTCGTCGGAGCGGGGCCCGTTTTGGATGTTTACTATGCGGCCTTTAGGATCCCTGATTTCTTGTATATTTCCATAGCTTCCCTCGCTTCAATCACTGTCTTAATGCCGTTTTTAATGGACCGAATTAATAAAGATGGCTCAATGCAAAAAGCTAAAGAATTTTTGAATAATATCTTTAGCACTTATGCTATTTTTATGGCTTTAGCCAGTTTAATTATTGCCATTTTAATGCCTAAAATTGTTGGTTATATTGCTCCTGGCTTTAATCACGAGCAGACAGTTTCTCTCGTGATGATGAGTAGGATTATGCTATTGTCTCCAATTTTTATTGGCCTATCTAATTTACTCGGGACTGTTACTCAGTTGTTAAAAAAGTTTTTAGTCTTTTCTTTGTCTCCAGTATTTTATAATGTTGGAATAATTTTTGGTATTATTTTTCTTTTCCCTCAATTCGGTGTTTATGGATTAGGTTTTGGAGTTATTATTGGAGCAATTTTACATTTTTTGATTCAGGCTATTGTCGTTTACAAAAATGGTTTTTTCCCAAGATTTATATTTAATATAGACTGGCGAGAGATAGGGCGAGTGGTTAAATTATCTGCCCCCAGAACTCTAACCCTATCTTGTAATAGTTTAGCTTTTTTGGTTTTAATATCAATTGCTTCAACTCTTAAATCTGGGTCTATTTCTCTCTTCACTTTTGCTTATAATTTGCAATCTGTTCCGGTTGGCATTATAGGGACCTCTTATTCAGTGGCGGCCTTTCCGATGTTGGTTAAATCTTTTAGCCAAAAGAATATGAAAGAATTTATTGGTCAGATTTCTATCGCCGCAAGACAAATAATTTTCTGGTCACTGCCGATTATTTCCTTACTTGTAGTTTTAAGAGCCCAGATTGTTAGAGTAATTTTGGGAACGGGTCAATTTTCTTGGCAAGATACTAGATTAACAGCTGCCTCAGTAGCTCTATTTGTTATTTCCTTGGTTACTCAAGGGCTAGTTTTGCTTCTCGTAAGAGGCTATTATGCTGCCGGTAACACTAAAAAACCATTTTTAACTAATGTTTCTTCATCAATTCTAGTTATCGTTCTGGCTAAGTTATTTATTTATATTTTTAACCATAATCCAGAAATAATTAGCCAATTAGAAACATTGCTTCGGGTTAAAGATGTGCCCGGGACAGTAATGCTTGCTCTGCCTTTGGCTTATGCCATTGGCTCAATTGTTAATTTTATTTTTATTTGGATTTTGTTTAAGAGAGATTTTTTGAAGGATCAAAAAATTGGTATTGCCAGAACAGTCAAAGATAGTTTACTTGGGGCCTTAACCATGGGTTCAATTTCTTACATCTTCTTAAATATTCTTGATAATATTTTTGACTTAACAACAGGTTGGGGAATATTTATGCAAGGATTTTTTGCTGGGATTATTGGTATTGCTAGTGGATTTTTAGTTTTGTATCTAATTAAGAACAGGGAGTTCTTCTCGGTTTTAAGGGCTTTAAAAAATAAGTTTTGGCGGAAGAAAGATGTTTTAGCCCCCGAGCAAGAAGATTTGCAATAAGCTTTTATTTCTAGGCCTTTTTTGCTAGTATAAGTCTATGAATCGAGATATAAGTTTAATAAGAAACTTTTCTATTATTGCTCACATTGATCATGGCAAGAGCACTTTAGCTGATAGGATGTTGGAAGTTACAGGCACGATAGAAAAGAGGAAAATGAAAGAGCAGGTCTTAGACTCTATGGAGCTTGAGAGAGAGCGTGGTATCACTATCAAAATGCAACCAGTTAGAATGGAGCAAGAATATCACGGACAAAAATATATTTTAAATTTAATTGATACTCCAGGGCATATAGACTTTTCTTATGAAGTTTCAAGAGCCTTAAAAGCTGTTGAAGGTTCTATTTTATTAGTTGATGCTACTCAGGGTGTGCAGGCTCAGACTTTAACGACCTTACAGATGGCTAAAGATTCAGGGCTTGTTATTATCCCTGTCTTATCAAAAATTGATTCTCCTCTTGCACGAGTAGATGAAGTTAAAATGGAAGTAGCGCTTCTTTTAGATATCAACCCAGATTCTGTTCTAACAGTTTCTGGTAAAACAGGTGAGGGCGTGTCTTCTTTATTAGAAGAAATAATAGAAAAAATACCAGCCCCGAAAAAGGGGGAAAACCAAGAATATACAGGGTGCTCTTTAGTTTTTGATTTTGAATATGATAATCACCGAGGGGTTATTGTTTATATAAGAGTGATGGAAGGCTCTTTTAAGAAAGGGGACCAGCTCATTTTTGCTGTCTCAAATGAAAGATTTAATTCTCTTGAGACGGGCATCTTTTCACCTGAAGAGAAACCAGTTGAGGCTTTGAATGCTGGAGAGATTGGATATATTGTTACGGGTATAAAGAAACCAGGCATTGCTTCCGTTGGAGACACCATAACTTTTTTCAAAAAACCAATGAAGGCTTTGCCGGGCTATCAGAATCCAAAACCAGTAGTTTGGGCTTCTGTCTACCCCGAAAGTCAAGATGATTTCCCTTTATTAAAGCAAGCTCTAGCTCGCTTAAAATTATCAGATTCATCTTTTTCATTTGAAGAGGAATCATCGGGGTCTTTAGGAAGAGGTTTCCGATGCGGTTTTTTGGGAATGTTGCATTTAGAAATTATTACCGAGAGGTTAACTAGAGAATTTAGCCTAGACTTAATTGTTACTATCCCATCTATAACTTACAAAGTTCTATTAAAAGGGGGCAAAGAACAAATTATTTATTCACCTCATTTATTCCCCGAAGATGGTTTAATCGTCAAGGTCTTTGAGCCGTGGATTAATTTAAAAGTGATTACTTCGTCAGAATATATCAATCCTCTAATGCCTTTTTTGTATGACCACGAAGCCGTAATTAAGGAGACAAATAATTTTGGCGATAACCGATCGTCTATTGATTTAGAAATGCCTCTTAGAGAATTGATGCGTAGTTTCTTTGATGATTTAAAAAGTGTTACTTCTGGTTATTCTTCAATTTCTTATGAAATAAGTGATTATAAAGAAGCCGATGTTGTGCGGATGGATATTGCAGTAGCTGATGAAATAATTCCCGCTTTTAGCCGAGTTGTTTCAAGAAGAAAAGTTAACGAAGAAGCTAAAGCTCAAGTTGAAAAATTAAAAGAAGTTATTCCAAGACAACAATTTGCTTTTAAGATTCAAGCTAGGGCCTTGGGGAGAATAATTTCATCTGAATCAGTTTCGGCCTACAGAAAAGATGTTTTGATGCACGGAAGTAAAGTTGTTGGTGGGGGAGATGTTAGCCGAAAGAAAAAACTTCTTGAAAAACAGAAAAAAGGTAAAAAGAGATTACAGTCAAACGCAAAAATAAACATCTCTCACGATGTTTTCCTTAAAATGATTAGGGGAGGAAATTCTAAATAATTATTTAAAAAGTCCAGGCATATAAAGCAATATCATACTGATGATAACCAAGACTGAGATTATTCCAAAAATCTTTTCTACTTTTTTCTTGTTTTTTGAACTGAAAAACATGCTATAATATTAGCACTGTTTATGATAAAATTCAAGAAAAAGAAAAATCGGTTTTGGTATTCACCTATAGTATTATTTGTTCTCTTGGCTATTTTGGTGTTTTTTAGTATTAGTATTTGGGGTTTATTTGAAAGGTACCAGCAGTCAGCTCAACTAAAGAAAGTAGCTAAAGAGGAATATGAACAGCTAACAAAAAGGATTGAAGATTTGAATCAAGATATTTCTGAGTTAAGCACAGAAGAAGGTAAAGAGGGGATAATTAGAGTAAAATATCAAGTAGCTAAGGAGGGGGAAAAAGTTTTAAGTATAGTAGAAGAAGATCAATCAAAGGAGGAAGATTTGGCGGAAGACCAAAGACCAAAGAAAAGTTTTTTTGATTTTCTAAAAGATCTTTTTCATAAAAAAAATTAATATTGCGGGTATGGTATAGTGGTAGCATGCGACCTTCCCAAGGTTGAGACGCGAGTCCGATTCTCGCTACCCGCACAAAATCAAAAAGCTCCTGTGGAGCTTTTTGATGCGGGTAAGCAAGCAAATTTATTTGCTTGCGTGCGAGAATCGGAAACTCTGAGCATATCCCTTGGAATTTATAATTCCAAGGGATGCGAAGAGTGTACAGATCCTGTAAGGATCGATAAGTGTACTCACGTTCTCGCTACCCGCACAAAATCAAAAAGCTCCTGTGGAGCTTTTTGATGCGGGTAAGCAAGCAAATTTATTTGCTTGCGTGCGAGAATCGGAAACTCTGAGTATATCCCTTGGAATTTATAATTCCAAGGGATGCGAAGAGTGTACAGATCCTGTAAGGATCGATAAGTGTACTCACGTTCTTTATACCCGCATAAAATTAAATTCACGAGGTCTTGCCTTGTGAATATCAACACATATTTATATTCTTGTCTAATAAATTATTTTTTAAGGTTTTATGTTATAATTAAAAAGTTAAATATTATTAATAGTTAAATATATTAAAATATGAAAAAAGTCACAATATATTCTAGCCCAACTTGTCATTTTTGCCACATGGTTAAAGATTTTTTTATAGCCAATGGTGTTGTTTTTGAAGAGTTTGATGTTTCTACAGATCTTGAGAAGAGAAAAGAAATGGTAGAAAAAAGCGGTCAAATGGGAGTTCCTGTAACAATAATTGATAATGATTTAGTTGTTGGTTTTGACAAAGATAAACTTTCTAAATTATTAGGCCTAGAAAAATAAATAATATAAAAGATAAAGACATCCCAGAAGGGGGGTGTCTTTATATAAGCCCCCGTAGTTCAATGGATAGAACAGTTCCGTCCTAAGGAATAGATGTAGGTTCGATTCCCGCCGGGGGCACTAATATGAATGAAAAAGATTTTAACCTAAGTATTTTTAATAGAAAGGATTGGTCAAAAATATCTAAACCCTTATTTGAAATAGAGAAAGAGTGCTTTCTAGATTTATCTTTTTCTTGGGAAGATTTTTGTAATTATTTTTCTAATCTTAAAATAATTGCAGTCATATTAAAATATAAAAATAATATTATTGGATTTTCTTTTGGTTTTCCATCTAGCGATGATTCTTTTTTTATTTACGATACGGCTATAAAAAAAGAATTTCAGGGTAAAGGATTAGTTTCTTTTATTATGAATTTTTTGGAAAAGAAGCTGAGCGAGGATGGTTATAAATATATAGAAAGGGAAGCAGAGGTTGATAATGGATATGCTGATAAAATTCGCAGACACTATGGAAAGAGAATAATAGAAGAGGGGATTCCTCATAATTCTATTTATTCAAAGGGGAAACAGGTGTTTTTTAAGATAAAGATTTAGTTGTCCAGCGACCCTTTTTATGCTATCATAAAAAGGTATGAATGACGAAGAAAAGCGTTTATTGGAAGAGATTTTAACCCTACAAAAAGAAAACAATAAGGTTATTTTATCTCTTAAAAAGAGCATCAGGTGGACTAGTTTTACTCGGACATTTTATTGGATTCTAATAGCCGGGATTGCTTTTGGGGCATTCTTTTACATTAAACCTTATCTAGGAAGTTTCCTCAGTATATATAGTGGCAATATTTCCGGAGTCAATATCACAGAATTAACTAAAAGCTTAATGGAATAAGTTGCCAGATTTATTTTAATTAGTTAAATTATAAATATTGCTTGGGTAGCTCAGTTGGTAGAGCGCTCCCCTGAAGAGGGATAGGTCGGCAGTTCGATCCTGCCCCCAAGCACAAAATTCTTTAACCCGTTTTAGATTTTTAAATCTAAAACGGGTTGTTAGAATTTTAGTGTCCCGTCACCAATTTCAACAAAATTTAAATTATCACAATAAAATAAATTTCTATCTAAACAAACAAGGGCTACTAGGTATTTATATAAAAATTGGTGTGGGGGCACAAATCCCAAACAAGTTGTTAGAATTTTAGTGTCCCGTCACCAATTTCAACAAAATCTAGATTATCACAATAAAATAAATTTCTATCTAAACAAACAAGGGCTACTAGGTATTTATATAAAAATTGGTGTGGGGGAGGTGATACTCTACTTTTGCAAACCAATCCCATGGGATTGGTTTGCAAAATTGGGACAAAAATTTTCCTACATATTCCCCACATGTCGGACATGTGGGAAAAACAAAAACACCTCGGGTTTTGACCCGAGGTGTTTTTGTCTTTCTGTTAGATTGATTTGATTTTCAGTTTTGTCTCTCTGTTTTTATCTAGTTTTGGAAGTTTGATAATGAGTAATCCGTGTTTTTCTACAGCCTCGGCTTCTTCTGGGTCAACTTCTTCTGGTAGGGAAATAGTTCTAGAGAACGAACCCCAGTAAAGTTCCCTAACAAAATAGTTATCTTTTTCTATTGATTGATTTTCTTCTCTCTTGCCCTTAATCGTAACCATATCTCTCGTAATAGTGATAGAAAGATTGTCAGGCTGAACACCAGCGACCATTGTTTGGACAATTATATCTGTTGGGGTTTGATATAAATCAACGGTTAACTCAGCGTCAGTTTCCTCCTCCCAAGGTTCCTCTTTATTAACTTCTATACTTTTAGATTCACCGTTTGATCTTGATGTTTTCTTGGCATTTCCTTCTTCATAAAAGTCGTCCTCTAATTCATCTTCATCGACTCTAATATTGCCAGTTAATCTTTCTAAAAATGATTTTTTCTTCATATTGTTTTTTCTTTAAGTACAGGATTATATTTCCCCATACGCTTAAGTTTCTCAAAGATGAGAAGATTAATAATAGTTGTGACCCACAAAAATCCGAAGACTGAGAGAAAATTCTTACCGCCTTCTCTCATTATAAGTAAATTAAAAATACTATGCAACACAATAGCCCCCAAAAGACCAACATAAAGATAACGCTTCTTTCTCTTTTTGAGGAAAAAAGCTAATCCTAATGCGCTACCAACCATAGAGCTAGCTACGGCATGAAGTAAGGTTGAACCAAGAAATCTTAAGTTCCCGGTCAATAATCCAACAGTTGCTCCACTTGTATCAAAGGCTCCACACAAGTAAAGAATATTTTCTAAGGCAGCAAAACCCAAGGCGGTTGAGATACAATAAATAGGGTAATCTATTGGTTCATCAACATGTTTATTTCTATAAATAATCAAAAAGACAGCTGAAAATTTTACAACTTCCTCTATTATGGCCCAAACTAGAATTTTTAAATCACTATCTTTGTCTAAAAAATTAAGTGAATATTTTTCTAAATAGACTGCCAAAAAAACGCTTAAAGCCCCAACCACAAAAGATAAGACGATTAAGCCAATTGGCTCGGGGTGTTCTTTGTCTTCATGTCTTATCCAAAACCAAAGCCAAAAGACAGTGGGAACCAAGCCGATTAAAATAGCTAGGATTAAACTTTTTGGGTCTTGTGTTTGAAAAATCATTTAATAGGCCACTCCTCTATAATTAATAATTTTTTGTTATCTATTGGGAGCATACTCCACAACTCTTCAGTTAAAAATGGCATAAATGGATGAAGGACTTTTATAATTAGACTAAGAGTTTCAATTAAAAATTGTTTTCTAGAAATCTTAGCCCTGTCATCATTATTAGAAAATATTTTTTTACTATCTTCTAAGATAATATCAGCCAGTGAGTGCCAAGTGTATTGGTATATTTTTTCACTAGCCATATAGAACCTAAATTCTTCCATATCGCGAGTCATGTCTTTGATAAACTCGTCTCTCTCTTTAATTAAAGATAAATCATTGTCTGTAAAATCACTAAAAGATTGATTATATTTTTCATCTCGGCATGCTTCTAAAATAAATCTAGATATATTCCAAACCTTATTGGCAAAATTTTTATTGGCTTTAACTCTTTCCTCCGCCCATTTCATATCGGTTCCAGGAGTATTACCGACAACGAGTGCCATTCGTCCAGCATCTGCTCCAAACTTATCGGCAATTTCTAATGGATCTACACCATTATTTAGCGACTTAGACATTTTTCTACCTTTGGCATCTCGGACTGTGCCGTGAAGATATATTGTTTTAAATGGGATAGTTCCGAGAGCGTAGCCCGTCATTAAAATCATCCTAGCTACCCAAAAGAATAAAATCTCATAACCAGTTTCTAAAACATCTGTTGGGTGGAAAAAAGATAAATCATCATTTTCCTCTGGCCAGCCAAGGGTAGAGAATGTCCACAGGGCAGAGGAAAACCAAGTATCAAGAGTATCTTCATCTTGAGTCCAGCCATCTCCAAGAGGAGCTTCTACTCCGCAATATATCTCTTCTCCTTTATACCAAACAGGTATTCGGTGACCATACCAAATCTGACGAGAGATACACCAATCTTTTAAGTTATCTATCCAGTGAAAATATGTTTTATCAAAATAATTAGGGATAATTTTAATCTGTCTATTTTCAACAACTTTTCTCATTATCTCTTTCAAACTAACATTGCTCCCACTTTTTATACCTTCTATTTCAGAGTGATTTATTTTAAAAGGTTTATCAACGGCCACGAACCATTGGAGCTTAGGAAGAGGCTCTACAAGACCTCCAGTCCTTTCGGCGGTTGAAACATTTTGGTCTATTTCTTCCTCTTTTTCTAATAAATTATTCTCCCGTAGCCAATTAACAACTTCTTCTCGAGCGTCTATTACTTTTTGGCCAACGATTTTTTCATTTCCAACCATCATCCTAGCTTTTTCATCTATAACTTGAATGACTGGCAAATTATTGGCTTGTCCCATTTCCCAGTCAATCATTGAGTGAGCCGGGGTGACACCTAATGCACCTGTTCCAAACTCTCGGTCAACTTCTTTGTCGGCGATAATTTTAATTTTTAATTTAACTCCGCAGAAGTCTTCAATCCAAAAAGTTTGACCAATATATTTTTGGTAACGAGGATCATCTGGATGAACGGCGACAGCTGAATCTCCCAGTTTAGTTTCTGGTCTTGTGGTTGAAATAGAAATAGGGAAGTCTTTAGAGTATTTGAAAGTATAGAATTTTGCTTTTCTTGGTTCATAAACTATTTCATCATCAGAAATAGTCGTTTGTCCTTTGGGATCCCAGTTAACTATTCTGTAACCTCTATAAATAAGACCATCATCATACATTTTTTTAAAAATAGTCCTAACAGCTAAATTTCTCTTTTCATCTAAAGTAAAAGCTTCTCTTGACCAGTCACAAGAAGCCCCAAATGTCTTAAGTTGTGAAATTATAGTTCCATGACTTTTTTCTGCAAAAGCCTCAATTCTTTTTAATAATTCTTCTCGTCCAATATCATACCTAGATTTATTTTCATTTTTCTTAATATCTTTTTCAACTTTAGATTGAGTGGCAATGGCGGCATGATCTGTTCCCGGTAACCAGAGAGCTTTTTTACCCTGCATCCTATTATATCTAATCATAATGTCTTCAACCGTTATCATCAGGGCATGTCCCATGTGTAAAACGCCAGTCACATTTGGTGGAGGCATCATTATAGAATATTTTTCTTTATGTCTTTCGGGTAAGTTGTCGGGATTAAAAAAACCCGACTCTTCCCATTTTTTATATATTCTTGGTTCTGTTTCTTTAGGATCGTAAGGCTTTAAAAGCTTTTCATTTATTTCCATGTTAAAAATATAGCATTTTTGAGCCTATTTTTCAATTAATGAATATCTTAAAAATTTTTACAAACTTAAGTTTCCGTCGGCATTTAGTTTTCTAGATTTCTTTTTATCTTTGAATTGGAAATATCCAGCTACGGCGATCATTAATCCATTATCTCCACTTAATTTTTTGGAAGGGAAAAAGACTTTAGTTTCTTTATCAACGCTTGATCTAATGACTTCTTCTAATCGATTATTTGCAGAAACTCCGCCCCCAACGATTAAGGTTTTTATTTTGTATTCTTTTAAAGCTCGCAATGTTTTAGAAGTTAAAACTTCTATGACAGAGTCCTCAAACTCCTTAGCTATTTTTTGCTTAATTTTTATATCGTTTAAAATTTTTGGATTTTTTTCTTTGAGGTCTCTGATTGTATACAAGACAGCTGTCTTTAGCCCAGAGAAAGAAAAATCATAGTCTTTTGAGTTTATCATTGGGCGAGGGAATTTTAATTCTTGGCTTGAGTTTGTGATTTTTCCTCGCTCCTCTTTAGCTAATTTAGAAATTTCTGGTCCACCGGGATAGGGGAGTTCAAGCATTCTGGCAACTTTATCAAAAGCTTCTCCTGCGGCATCATCTCTTGTTTTGCCTATTTTTTTATATTTCATCCAATCTTTTATTAAAACAAGTTCTGTATGTCCACCCGAGACAAGTAGGGAAAGAATCGGAAACATTTTTTTGTCTTTATTTACCACAAAAGTATTTTTATCTTTTGGATAGACCGAAAAAATATGACCCTCCATATGATTAACGGGAATAATTGGAACGCCTAAATAAGTGGAAAGTGCCTTAGCAAAACTAATTCCAACCCAAAGAGCTGGTTCTAATCCAGGTCCTACTGTTACGGCAATAGCGTCTATCTTGGGTTTATTTGTCTTCTCAAAAAAACTTATAAAGTCATTAAATAAATCATCTTCTCTTTCCAGTACCTTTTTTATTTTAGATTTTAATTTAGGATCAATTGTTTTATTTTTCTTACTAATTTTATAAAGACCTGCTTCAAGAAGTGTCTTTTTTAAAACATCTAAAATGTTTTTACTGTGCTCTCTTTTGGCCATCATAGGAAAAACTCCACCATACTTTGAGTGGATAGCAATTTGTGAAGAAACCTCGTTACCCAATATCTTAAAAGAGGCCAGGTCTTTATTTTCTCTTGCTTCAACAATTGCAATAGCTGTTTCGTCGCAGGAAGTTTCTATGGCTAATATCTTCATTTTATTAATGCTCTTTTTTATCACGGCTTTAATATATCACAATGTTAATTATTTGACTATTTTGTGGTATTATTTTGATATGGAGAAGAAAAAAATTATTACTTTAGCTGGTAGTTTGGGGAGCGGAAAATCTTCTACGGCAAAAAGACTAGCTGATATTTTAAATTATGAGCATTATTCTACCGGAGATTTTATGCGCTCAATCGCTGATGAAAAAGGGGTTTCTTTAGTTGAGCTTAGTTTGCTTGCAGAAAACGATAGAAGTATAGACGAAGAGCTAGATAATAAAAACAAAGAAGTTGGCAAGAAGGAAAATGTGATAATTGATTCTCGTTTAGGTTTTTACTTTATTCCACAATCATTTAAGGTCTTTTTGAAGTTAGATCCTAAAATATCAGCAGAAAGGATTTTGAAAGATAAACAGACTAATAAAAATAGACAAAATGAAGCCAGCCAAGATTTTGATACAGAAGAGGGGATAATGAAAAGCATAAAGACAAGACAAGAAAGTGAGAGAAAAAGATATCAAGAATTGTATGGTATTTGGGATTACACTGATCCTCGTAATTTTGATTTAATAATAGATACTTCATTATTACCACTTGAAGGAGTCGTTGATAAAATAATAGAAGAGTATAACAATTGGTTGAAGGGTTAGTTTTATTAAAATAATTTTTAAATAAATGAAAAAATATATTTTGTTTTTATTGGTTCCGTTCTTGTTTTGCCCATTTTTTAATCTTCAGGCTGAGGTTATAAATGATCTTTCCTTTATGCCGGAAAATGTTTGGTATTCCGGGGGAGAACTAAAAGATGGAGAAGTGGTTAATATTCATACAGCTATTTGGAACGGACTTGACGATAAGGTGTTAACGAAAATAGATTTTTATGATAGTGAGACTCTTTTGGGTTCCAGGGATTTATTAATAGAACAGAAGAGTTTATCGGAAGCTTCAATTAGCTGGAAAGTCACAGCCGGTGAACACTATATTTCAGCTAAAATCATTTCGCCAAAATCAGTCATTGATGGGGTTGAAAAAGACATAAAAGTTAGTTCAAATGAAACAAAAAAAGATCGACAAAAAATATCAGTTGTGATTAAAGATGAAGCCGGAGAAGAGGTTAAGACAAAAGATGCTTTTAATGGAATTCTTGGTCAAGCAGAAGATAAGGTTAAGGATATTTTAAATGAGGATACAGAGCGTAAAATTTCAGTTGTTTTTGAGTCCATAGAAAAATATCGTTTAGACAAAGCAGAACAAGTTAAAGGGTTTGCGGATGGGATGAAAGAAAAGATAGACGAAATTAAATCAGAAGACGAAGAAGCAGAAGAGGGGTTAGCGGGGTATAATGTTAAATTTTATTTTTGGAAAATTGTTCATTTCATTTTTGACAATAAAATAGCCTTTTATGTTGTTTCTGGTTTGTTGTTACTGTCTATTTTAAGAGCCATATACAGAGCCTTTAGACACCGAACATAAAATGTTATAATGGCTTTATGTTAAAGAGGATTTTATTTGATCTAATTATACTTATTGCCATATTTATTTTACCTTGGTGGATAAACATACCGCTATTATTTATTGCTATTTTTAGTTTTAGAAATTTTTACGAGTTTTTATTATTTTCGGCTATAATATTTGCGGTTTACTCAGTCCCAGATGGACGGCTAATTTCTAACCAGTATTTTTACCTAGCCCTAGTCTCCTCTGTCTTTATCTTAATAGAACTATTTAAGAGACAGATTATCTTTTATAAGAAATAATTTTTTCGGTTATGAAAAGAAGATCTAAATATAATAGAATAAAAGACATTGATCCGGATGAGATTTTTTTAGATTCGGAGAATTTACCCAATTTCAACAAACAGCAATTTGAGGGTCGCTTAGAAAAACCAATCCCCAAAAGATCAATTATTTTTTTGAGTTCTTTTTTCGTTATTGTTTTAGGTTTTTTTGTTTGGCGAACAGTAGATTTACAAATAGTTAATGGGGAAGCTTATTTGGAGAAGAGTGAAAACAACACACTTAATAAACATCCTATTTTTGCCGACCGAGGTCTAATATATGACCGCAACGGAGTATTGTTAGCTTGGAATAAATGGCCCGAAGAAGATTTGGAAAAAATGTCTTTTCCTAAAAGAGCTTATTATTCTCTTCCCGGTTTCTCTCATCTCTTAGGTTACACTAGCGCTCCAGCTAAAGATTCCGCTGGTTTTTATTGGCAGGATCGTTTTGTTGGTAAAGATGGAGTTGAAAAATATTATGATGAAAAATTAACTGGTCAAAATGGTGTTAAAATAACCGAAACAGACGCTGTCGGCAAGGTTCAGTCAGAGAATATTGTCTTATTACCGATAGAAGGGGAAGACATAACTCTCACTATTGATAGTCGTATTCAAGAAAAGATGTATAAAGCTATATCAGAAATGGCACACAATGTTTCTTTCCAAGGAGGGTCAGGTCTTATTATGGATATTCAAAATGGAGAATTATTATCAATCGTTAATTATCCAGAATATGATAGTAATATTTTATCCGAAGGGAAAGATAAACAAAAAATAAATTCTTTTTTAGATGACAAGAGAAAAGTCTTTTTAAATAGATCAATTTCAGGATTATATAGCCCGGGCTCAATTGTTAAACCCTTTTTAGCCTATGGAGCTTTAGAAGAAGAAATTATTACTCCAGAAAAAGAGATTTTAGCTAATGGGACGATATCAATTCCTAATCCTTATTACCCAGACTTGAAATCAATTTTCAAAGATCACGATGTTTTTGGTTATGTTGATATGAGACAAGCCATCTCAGTTTCTTCTGATATATATTTTTATGAAATTGGTGGTGGTTTTGAAGATCAACAGGGTTTAGGGATATCAAAAATTGATGAGTATTCCAAAATGTTTGGTCTTGGTGTTAAAACGGGTATAGATTTGAAAGGAGAACAAGGTGGATTAATCCCAGATCCAGTCTGGAAGGCTAAAGTTTTTGATGGAGACCCTTGGCGGGTGGGAGATACATACAACACAGCTATTGGTCAATATGGATTTCAAGTTACCCCTATCCAAATGGTTAAGGCCGTAGCTGTTTTAGCTAATAAAGGAAAATTATTTACTCCCCATATTTTAAAAGAAGACAATGAAAAAATTTTTTCTGAAGGAGAGTTGTTGTTGGATGAAGATAAACTTAAAGTAGTTTTTGAGGGTATGAGGATGGCGGTAACAGAAGGGACTTGTTTGGCTTTAAATACCCCAGAAGTGGAAGTAGCAGCTAAGTCTGGAACAGCTCAAGTTGGATTTGGCAATACCAATACAAATTCTTGGATTATTGGTTTTTTCCCATATCAAAACCCTCGCTATGCTTTTGCTCTCGTCATGGAAAGGGGTCCAAAATCGGCATCAGGTAATGCTACTTGGGTGATGAGACAGGTTGTGGACTTTATGGTAAAAGAGACTCCAGAATACTTTGACTAAAATTAATAAATAGGCTAATATAGACTGACTATGGAAGAAATTAATTACATGACAGAAGGTAAAAAGAAGGAATTAGAGAGTGAACTTGATTTCCTTAAAACCTTTAAAAGAAAAGAGATAGTTGAAGCATTAGAGGCTGCTAAAGCCTTGGGCGATTTGTCTGAGAACTCCGAATATCATGAAGCTAGAGACCAACAAGGCAGGACAGAAGACCGCATAAGAGAAGTGGAAAATTTATTAAAAACTGCTGTTATTGTTAAAAAACACACTAGCTCGCAAGTAGAAGTTGGGGTTTCGGTTAAAGTAAAAAAAGCTGGTGATAAAGAAGAAGTTATTTATCATATTGTTGGAGCTCAAGAATCAGATATGGCTTCAAATAAAATATCATATAAATCTCCTCTTGGTCAGGCCTTAATGGGTAAGAAAAAGGGTGAAGAGTTTAATCTAAAAACACCTAAAGGGCTGGTCAAATACACTCTAATTGATATACAATAGAGTTATGGCATCACTAGAAGAATTACGCAATGTGCGATTAAATAAAATAGAATTACTCAAAGAGGCCCAGATGGATCCTTATCCAGTCTCGGTGCCTTTTGATTATTCTATTAAAGAAATTAAAAATAAATTTAATGATCTTAAAGAAAGTTTAGCTGAAAAAAATATTTCAACTTCGGGCCGAGTTATGATAATTCGCGGACAAGGCTCAATCCTTTTCATTGTTTTACAATCAGCTGGAGTTCGGCTACAAGCTGTTTTGAGAAAAGGGGAATTAGAAGATCGGCTTTTTAATTTATTTAACGATACGGTAGATTGCGGGGATTATATCTCGGTTTCAGGTTCTTTGTTTGTGACCACTCGCGGGGAAGAGAGTATTTTAATAAAAGATTGGGTTATGGCATCAAAGGCATTATTACCGTTGCCGGATAAATGGTGTGGCATTCAAGACCAAGAAGAAATTGGGCGTAAAAGATATTTAGATATTTTAATGAACGAAGAATCATATCAAAGATTTGAAATCCGTTCTAGGGTGATTCAAGCTATCCGTAAGTTTTTTGACGATAAGGGTTTTATGGAAATAGAAACGCCCATTTTACAAAATCAGGCAGGGGGAGCGATGGCTAGGGTTTTTGAAACACATCACAATGATTATGATATGCCGATGGTTTTAAGAATTGCTTTGGAGCTAGAACACAAGAAAATCATGGCCGGTGGCTATGAGAGAGTTTATGAAATAGGTAAAAACTTTAGAAATGAAGGCTCAGACCCAACTCACCTCCAAGAATTTACGATGATTGAATGGTATGCTGCTTATCAAACACTAGAAACTAATATGCTCTGGACCGAAGAACTTATTAAATCTTTAGCTGAAAAAATTATAGGTAAAACAACGCTAACTGTTTATGATAAAGATGGCAATGGGGTAGAAGTTGATTTTAGTGGTCCGTGGCCCAGGGTTTCTTTCGCTTGCTTATTAAAAGAAAATGCTGGTATTGATATAAAAACGATAACAGAAGAAGAAGCTAGAAAAGAAGCTATTAAATGGGGAATGGAAAAATCAGAAGCCGACAAGGCTGGTAGGGGAAATTTATTAGATTTTATTTATAAGAAATCTTCTCGTTCTAAAATTATCAATCCCACATTTGTTATAGATTTTCCTGGAGAATTAAAACCCTTAGCCCAACAAGACAAAGAACAAGGTACCGCTAAGGTGGCCCAATTAATTGTCGGAGGGGCAGAGATCACTAATCAATATGCTGAATTAATAAATCCTCTAACTCAAAGAGAACTCTTAACGGCACAAGCAAAAGCAAGGGAACAAGGAGATGAGGAGGCTATGGAAATAGATGAAGAATTCTTATCAGCCATGGAACATGGGATGCCACCGATGACTGGTTTTGGTATGGGGATTGATAGGTTAGTGGCAATGTTGACCGAACAAAGAAATTTAAGAGATGTTATATTTTTCCCAATAATGCACCCCCGAGAATAAAAAATATTTTTAAAAAAAACCGCCTTGTGGCGGTTTTTTAGTTATCCACAGTTTTAAGTGGGAAGAGCTATTTGTCTTGTGGGTAAAAGTGGTCTATAATAATAATTAAGTGGGATGAAGTGGGGAAGAATAAAAACATCCTACTTTTATAAACATGCTAATCGGAGAATACATACATACACTAGATGATAAAAATAGAATCTCTTTACCAGTTAAGTTTAGGAAAGAGATGGGTAAGAGTATTGTTGTTGCTCCAGGTTTAGATAATTGTCTTGCTCTATATACTTTGGTTGAGTGGAAGAAAATCTCTAGCAAATTATCTGATTCCTCAATGTTGGCAAGTGACAATAGAAGTTTTTCAAGATTTATGTTTGGCCAAGCAGTTATTGTTGATGTAGATGGGAATGGCCGAATACTAATCCCGGAAAATTTAAAGAATCGTTCCAGCCTTTCAAGTAAGGTTGTTGTTATTGGAGTCCAGAACAGAGCAGAGATCTGGAATGAAAGCACTTGGAATGATTACAAAAAGAATGTGGAGACGCAGGCAGACGCCCTAGCAGATAAATTGGGGCAGGGAGGTGTTCTTTAATATGAATCATATTTCTGTATTACTTCAAAAGACCATAGATGAGTTAAATATAAAATCTGGTCAAGTAATTGTTGATGGAACTCTTGGTGGAGGGGGACATAGTTTAGAGATAATAAGAAGGTTTAATTCTTCGGTTAAAATAATTGGTTTTGATTTAGATATTGATGCTATAGACAGAGTTAAAGTTTTAACAGAAGACAAGAAGGCCGATATTATTTTTGTAAACAATGGTTTCCAGAATATAGAAGAAGAGCTTAAGAGTTTGAATATAGAAAAAATTGACCGATTGATTTTAGATTTAGGGTTCAGTTCTTTTCAATTAGAAGAAAGCGGGCGCGGTTTTTCCTTTCTTTTAGACGAGCCTCTTCTAATGACCCTAAAGAAAGATTTAACGGACGAGGATTTAACTGCTGGAGAAATTGTTAATGAGTGGGCGGAAGATAGTTTAGCTGATATTATTTATGGATTTGGTGAAGAAAAATATGCCAGAAGAATAGCCAAAGCCATAGTCTTAGCAAGAGTTGAAAAAGAGATAAAAACGACTTTTGACCTAGTTTCAATTCTAGAAAAAAGTATTGGTCGTTTCTATCGCGGAAAGAAAATTCATTTCGCCACTAAAACTTTTCAAGCCTTGAGAATTGCAACCAACAGAGAATTAGAAAACTTAGCCGAAGTGATTGATAAGGGGTTTAATTTTCTTAGTCAGGGTGGGCGGATGGCGATCATAACTTTTCATAGCCTAGAAGATCGTTTAGTCAAAAGAAGATTTAAAGAATTAGCAGAAAATGGTCAAGCCAAATTAATTAATAAAAAACCATATATCCCGTCTGAGACAGAAATAGAATCAAACCCCCGTAGTCGTAGTGCAAAATTAAGATTAATAGAAAAAATAATTTAATAAGAATAAAAAGATGACAAAAGCCATAGCTATAACTAAAGATTTTAAAAATAATTTAAAATTAAGAAAAAATATCTTTATCTTTTTAATTATATCTTTTATTTTGCTTGCCTCTTCTTATGGTTATTTAGTTGTATCTTTAACTTGCAATGCAGTTGACAGGAGAAATTATGAAAGAAAAATAACTAGCCTAAATGGCCAAGTTAATGAATTAGATTTAATCTACCTACACATGATTAAAGATTTAGACAAAGAATATGCCATCTCTAATGGTTTTACCGATAACGACCAAAACCTCTTTGTCTCTAGAAATATTAATCAAGTGGCAGTTAGATAATGAAAGGCTTAAGTTTTAAAGGCAGAATAAGATCTATCATAGTAATATTTCTTTTAGTTGCGGCCATTTTATTGGTCAATCTTTTTAATTTACAGGTTATCAATAAGGAAACTTATGTTAATGAAGTAAATAGTCAGCATATCTCCACCTCAAGTGATGTTTTTAGCCGTGGCTCTATTTTCTTCTCAGATAAAGACGGGAGTTTGGTCTCAGCCGCCACAATAACTTCTGGTTTTAAAATATCAGTTCGGCCTGACGATTTAACGGAAGAGGCGGAGGCTCTTTATGATAAGTTAAGCCCATACTTAACGATTGATAAAGAAACTTTTATATATCGGGTTAATAAAAAAGGTGATCCTTACGAAGAGATAGCTAACAGACTAACTAAAGAACAAGCCGATTCAATTAGGGCTTTAGAGATTGAGGGTTTGTTTGTTCATAATGATAATTGGCGTAGTTATCCAAGCGCTGATGTGGCTTCTCATGCTATCGGTTTTTTGGCTTATGAGGGAGATAAACTAAGAGGACAATATGGTCTAGAGCGTTTTTATGATAGTATTTTAGCTCGGCCACAAAACGAACCACATATTAATATTTTTGCTGAAGCTTTTTCTAAAATTAAGAACGATACTTCCGGACAAGGACAAGGGGATATAGTTACAACATTAGAACCAATTGTTTCTTATACCTTTGAATCTGAATTATCTAGCGCTATGGATAAATGGCAAGCCGATGAAGCTGGGGGAATAATAATTAACCCTCTAAACGGAGAGATTTATGCGGTGGCTGGTTTTCCTAATTTTGATTTAAATAATTTTAAAAATGTCTCTGATTCAAGTATTTTTAGAAATCCTATAGTAGAAAATGTTTTTGAGTTTGGTTCAGTTATAAAGCCAATAGTTATGGCTAGTGCCATAGATGCTGGGGCGGTTACTCCCGAGACTTCTTATTATGATAGTGGAAGCGTAACTGTTGATAAAAAAATTATAAATAATTTTGATAAAAAGGGTAGAGGGCAAGTTACAATGCAAGATGTTTTAAATCAATCACTAAACACTGGTATGGTTTTTGCCGAAAGTAGATTGGGACATAGTAAGTTTAAAGAATATATAAAAGCTTTTGGTTTGGGCGAGAAGACGGGGATTGATTTACCAAACGAAACTTCTGGATTAATTAAAAATTTATTATCTAGTCCGAGAGATTTAGAATATGCTAATGCTTCTTTTGGACAAGGGATTGCCCTGTCTCCAATAGAAGCCGTTAGGAGTTTTAGTGTCTTAGCTAATGGTGGCAATTTGATTAAACCGCATTTAGTCAAGGCAATAAAATATGATAATTTTACAGAAGAAAAAATAGAATCTAGCTTTATAAGGCAAGATATAATAAAACCAGAAACCGCCGAGACTATAACTCAAATGCTAGTTAAAGTTTTTGATAATTACGACGAAGGAGATCATAAGTTTGAACACTACAGTATTGCCGCCAAGACAGGAACAGCCCAAATAGCTCGCGAGGAGGGAGGAGGGTATTATGAAGATAAACACACCCATTCATTTTTTGGTTATTTTCCAGCCTATGAACCGAAATTTTTAGTTTTTCTTTACCTAAAAAATCCAAAAGGAGTTAGATATGCTTCACAAACACTAATTCCACCTTTTGTTAATATTACCAAGTTCCTTCTAAATTACTACAATCTTCCCCCCGACAGGTAAAACTTTGTGCTAAAATATAATAAGGGCATAAGTTTGTATGAAAAGATTTATAAAGAAAATATTAACTTATATTATTATCTGGCAATCAAAAATTGTTATATTTAAATATAAGCCGAAAGTCATTGCCATAACTGGTTCTGTTGGCAAGACTTCAACTAAGGAAGCTATATTTTCAATTATTTCAGCTAGTAAGACTGTCCGGATGAGCCAGAAAAGTTTTTATAATGAAATTGGTTTACCTCTAACGATACTAGGTTGTTATGATGGGGGAGAAGATCCATTTATGTGGATTGGAACGATAATTCATGGACTTAGTTTAATTTTTTGGAAACATAAATATCCAGAGTTTTTAATCTTAGAAGTTGGACTAAGGCTACCTGGGGATATTAAAAATAAGGTGTCTAATTGGTTAAGGCCAGATATTGTGATGGTAACTAGTCTTCCTAATTGTCCAACTCACATTGAGTTTTTTAATAGCCAAGAAGAACTAGAAGATGAAAAAATTTCATTGGTCCGAGCCTTGAAAAAGGGAGGGCTTTTAATCTTAAATCATGATGACCCCCGGGTTTACTCTCTTCACTTGAAATCAGAGTCAAGGACTGTCTCTTTCGGGATAAACGAAGGGTCAACTTACCAAATACTTTATCTGACAGAAAATTATTTTGATAACGAAAGTCAAAAGCCAGAAATTGGACTTAATTTTAAGGTTAAATATGAAGGCAATACTTTTCCTGTTCATCTAAATAATATTTTAGGGTTACACAATGCAGGGATAGTAACTTCAGCTCTAGCTTGTACAAAAGAACTAGGGTTTGATTTACTAGAAAGTATTAAAATAATAAATAATTTTAAAACTCCACCAGGTAGATTATCTCGCTTAGAGGGTATAAAAAATTCAATTATTATAGACGATAGTTATAATTCATCACCCTTAGCCCAAGATGTCGCCCTTAATGTTTTGAAAGAAATGAAAGCTTCTCGTAAAATAGCTGTTTTAGGAGATATGTTGGAGCTTGGAAAACACACCGAAGAAGAGCATTTAGTTGTTGGTAAAAATGTTTCGCTGATGGCTGATAAAATAATCTTGGTTGGACAGAGGGCTAAAATAATAGCTGATGGGGCAATCCAAAATAACTTTTCCAAAAAAGATATTGTCTATTTTAATGAGGCCGTTCAGGCCGGAGATTATTTGGCTAAAGAAATTAGGGAAGGGGATTTAATTTTAGTTAAGGGTTCACAAAAGATGAGGATGGAAAAAGCAGTAGAAAAGATAATGTTAGATAAAGATAATAAAAAAGAACTACTCTGTCGCCAAAACAAAGAATGGGAATGAAAAAAGAGGATATCAAATGATATCCTCTGGGTCAATCTCCACAAGCTCTAAGGGGGCGAGTTGTGGGTATTTTTTTGCTAACCCCCGGGCTATGTCAATGGCTTCTTTTAGGCCATTTTCCATCTCCACGGGGATGTCAAATTTATTTTCAATATATTCTACATAATCGTAGAATTGATGCCACGGTATGACCGTGTCATGTTGTTCTACAGAGTCCACGGTGTGGGCAAGGATAGAAACGGAGCTCCCCTTGACGAGGACTATTTTTCGGGCACCACTTGTAAGTTCCCGAGCCATCTTTTCGACGCGATCCTTTTCCCGCATCCTTCTAATCACCTCCTTGAGGTGGTCAGAGTATTTCTTAAGCTTTTTCATTATAAATAAATTTTCCATATTATCTCACGGAATAGTGTTTTTGTCAACGCTTAGTTAATCCCCAAAAAAATTTCATTTTATCTTATTTTAAGGTTATAATTAAATTATATGAAAAAAGAAAAACTAATTACTAAAATATTTGTGCCAGTTACTTTCTTGGCCATGATAATTGTTAATTTTTTGGCCAACTTCTTACCAATTAATAATATGTCCACTGGTGGGGTATCAGAACTTTATCCCAATTTATTTACTCCAGCTCCACTAACTTTCTCTATCTGGGGAATTATATATTTCTTAGTCGCTTTATATGTGCTTTATCAGCTTGGTCTGTTTAAAAAAGTCAAAAGGGATCAAGCATTATTAAGCAAGGTTGGTTTTTATTTTTCTATTTCTTCTATAGCCAACATTATTTGGATATTTTTCTGGCATTATGATCTGATTCTTTTGAGTTTTTTGACCATGCTCGTTTTGCTCAGCTCTCTTATTAAAATGGTTAGTATTTTGCGAGAAGAAAAGCTAGACAATTGGCAAAAGTTACTAGTTAAAACTCCATTTTCTGTTTACTTGGGTTGGATTTCAGTTGCTACAATAGCTAATTTTGTTGTCTTAATGAAAAGCCTCAACTTTTCAATGTTAGCAAATAATCATGTCTGCTTTACTATCTTGATGCTCTCAATTGGAGCAATTGTTGGTCTGTTTGTTCTAATTAAGAAAAAGGATATGCTTTATGGTTTGGTTTTCATCTGGGCTTACTTAGGGATTTATATTAAACACACAGGCACAATGTTTTACGATGGCACCTACAGCCGTATTATTTTTGCAGTTTCTGTTTATCTCATACTCTTTGTAATGGCAGAGCTAATAGCCTTCTTTGGTTTAAAAGAAAAACAAAAAACCTTAATAGAAAAAATATTTAGGAAATAGAAAAGAAAGCGGAAATGGAGCCCATTCGAACGGATGGGCAATCCAGTCTTTTCGAATTTAGGCAAATGAACGCTTCGCGTGCAAAAATTATGTGGTCACAAGTCGCTAAATATTTTTTAAATGGAACGCTTTCGCGTGCAAGTTCTATGTGAGCCACAATAATTTGCTCGCCGCCGCTTGCAAATTTTCCAGCCCCGGACTCAGCTGTTTTTTCTGCTGAAAAAACATGCTTCCGTCTTCACAAACGCGAAAAAGACTGGAGCAGTCCAGTCTTTTTGAAATCGCGCGTTTGTGACCCTACAGAGACCGCGAGTACGCTTATCGCCCTCGACTCAAAATTTTTCCGCCAAAGTGGTATGCTACGCATTCTATATTTATGTAGTCACAAGTCACTAAATATTTTGCTCCAAGTATTCGCAAAATATGTAAGTGCTCGCGACCTCATCGAGTCTGATGACAGAGAGAGTCAGAAGACCCAGCTCTCCCCACACCCATATTGTTATAGTTATACTTTTCAATATATTTTTAATTTATTTCTTTAATAGAATATAATAATATAGATTCCCTTTGAATATTTTCTATATATAACAAAAGTAATAACAATATAGGTGTGGGGATGCGCTTTCACAAATCGCACAAAAGCAAAGAAGTTTGCTTTTTAAAACAAAAAAAAACACCTAATCGGTGTTTTTTTGTTTTACGATTTGTGACCCTACAGAGACCGCGAGTACGCTTATCGCCCTCGACTCAAAATTTTTCCGCCAAAAAATTTTGGTCTGGGCACCGACTTATAAAAATTTTCTGCTGAAAATTTTATATTCCGTCGTTCGATTCTCTGACGCGAGTGAAGAAGTTCACTCGCTTAGGGTCACATGAGAAAAAAGCTTCTTGCGAAGCTTTTTTCTCATGTGACCCTACAGAGAATCGAACTCTGATTACCGCCTTGAGAAGGCGATGTCCTAACCGTTAGACGATAGGGCCCTAAAACAAATTTTTTACTAAAAATTTGTTCGGGCGACCATTTTGTAACCAAAATGGTTTAGCCACAATTTCCTTATTTAACTTTCAAGATAAAACATTATTTAAACATATTCACTTGTTATATCTACCACTTATAAAATAGCAAAAAAGATATATAAAAACAAGATGGTTGCAGTATTTTGTTGTATTTTTCTTGACAAATAGTGTTATTTATGATACTATATCGGGGAAGGTAAGTTTTTGGTTAGTTTAAGTAGATTCATTTTTAGTCTGTTTAAACTAACCAAAAACTTATATTATGAAAATTAAAAATTCTGTTTACTGGCTCTTTTTTGTGATAGGTCTTGCACTTATCGCATGGTGGGGACTCTTTTTGTTTTCTTTTATCTTGGCCTTAGGTCAAGATGGAGACCCTGGAGACCTTGCGAGGTGGGGGGTCTATTTAATTAAAGAAAAAACCCTGGTGTCTATATTAAGTTTAATTTATGCTGGTTTTACAGCATACAAACTTAAAAGATCGTTTTGAGGACACAACAATATATTAGGCCCACCACTGGTGGGCCTTTTCTTTTTACCAAAGTAGCACAATCGGACTTGTAGCTAGACCACCTATACAAAAAATACCCAAACTTCGCGATAGCGTAAGTTGGGTAAAGAGAAAAAATACCCAAACTTCGCGATAGCGTAAGTTTGGTAAAAAGAAAAAATACCCAGACTTCGCGATAGCGTAAGTTGGGTATTTTTTGTATTTCTGAGTAGCCGGACTTGTTTGGCAAAGCCTTGACAGTGTCGGCATACTCAAAAGCTTCGCTGAATAAATCGGACTACCTAAAAGATAAAAGTTATATCAAATTCACGGTTGCGAATAAAATGGTAATAATAAAAATACAAAAAGATAAACACAAATTACCATTTAAGAGACGGTCGTCTCTTAAATGGTAAAAGGCGATAAAACCCTTATAAAATAGGACTATTTTGGGAGAATTTTATAGAACTTTTTTCATCCAAAAATAACCCTCACATTTTAATTTTATAAAAATCTTTTCACCCAAAAATATCATTTACATTTTTTATTTTTAAGAGTAGAATATTCTCAAACCAAAAATCAAACAAAATGAAAAAAAACAAACAAAACCGAGACATTCTCGGCTTCCGTCCGTATCAAATCTGGGCGGTGGTAACCCTCGTTTTTTTGATGCTTATATTTATCTGCCTCCTCTGTTATCTTGCGGGGTGTGATAACTATGTTGCAATTGAAAAAGTTTATATATATCTAGGAATCCCGATACTGGGGCTTATGTTTATAAGTTGTTTTGAAGAAATTAAAAAATTTTTCAAACGGATCTTCTAGAATAAATAGAATAAAATTTTTAACGACTCCTTGTGGAGTCGTTTTGTGTTATAATTTTAATATGGAAAAAGGGGAGGAGATAGCAACTTTATACATTGTTGGCACACCTATTGGCAATCTAGAAGATATTACTTACAGAGCCGTTAGGATTTTAAAAGAAGTTGATTATATTTTATGCGAAGACACCAGAACAACCCAGACTTTATTAAATAGATACAATATCAATTCTAAAACAATTAGCTACCACTGCCACTCTACTGAAAATAAGGAACAAGAGATAATTAATTTTTTAAGAGCTGGTAAAAACATTGCTCTTGTTTCAGATGCCGGAACACCTTGTATTTCAGACCCTGGCGTTTTACTTGTTTCAAATGTTAAAAAAGAACTTGGTGATAGTGTAAAGATTTCACCAATCCCTGGACCAAGCGCCCTTATTTCAGCTTTGTCAGCCAGTGGAATTTCTTCAGCTGAATTTACTTTTCTTGGATTTTTACCACACAAAAAGGGGCGTGAAAAGATTTTTAAAGAAATAGCCGAAAGTAAAAAAGTAATTGTCTTCTATGAATCAACTCATAGAATTTTGAAAGCCTTAGATTCTTTGAATAAATATGTGCCGAAACACAGAATTGTTATTGCTAGAGAAATGACTAAACAATTTGAAGAGTTTATAGAAGGCCACCCAATAGACATAATTTCTTATTTTGAAAAAGACCCCGTACGCACGAAGGGTGAATTTGTTGTTATTGTGAAGCCTTAAAAAATAGGTTATAATCTAAAAATATGAGAAAAGAAAAAGCTTTATTTATAATTGGTTTATGGATCTCCGCTTTGTCGTTTTTGGGTTTTCCTCAAACTTGGCGTAATGTTTTGTTTCTAATAACTGGTTTAGTCATCATTTACTTATCTTATTTATTCTACATAGAATCTCGGGCTCGTATTTTAAGAAGGAATAATCAAAGTAAGACTTTTGTTGATAATGTAAATAGCCTAAATCATAATGACGACGATCAAAAATAAATCAACGAGAATTATTTTAATTAGCCTCGCATTAGTTATATGCGGGGTTATTGTCTATAATTTTTTCCCTTCAATTTTTAAAGTAATTAGCAATGAAGTGGAATATATTTCAACTATAAATAACACGGAAATAAACAATGAGCTAAACGAGCAAGAGCCCAAAGAAGAAGTACAAGAAGAGCCGGTTGTTATTCCAATTAGTCACATTAAAACACCGCAAGTAGTTAAGGCTATTTATTTATCTGGCTGGGTGGCAGGGACGAAGAGCATTAGAGACAAACTGGTTAAAATTATAGACGAAACGGAGCTCAATGCCGTTGTTATAGATATTAAAGACTCAACGGGTAGAATTAGTTTTGAAATAGATGATCCTCTAATAGAAGAAATAGGAAGTGTTGAAAATAGAATTGCAAACATTAGAGAGCTTACTAATTTATTACACCAAAAAGGCATTTATATAATTGGACGAATTTCTGTTTTTCAAGATCCTTTTTTAAGTAAATTAAAGCCCGAGTGGTCTATTAAAAGATTAAGCGACGGGGAAGTTTGGAAGGACAAAAAGGGATTATCTTTCTTAGACCCAATGAATCAAAATGTCCGTGATTATACCACGGCCATTGCTCTTGGCTCATATCATTTAGGCTTTGACGAAATTAATTTTGATTACATCAGATATCCATCAGATGGCAACATGAAAGATATAAATTATGATTTAAAAGAAGGGGAGACGAGAGCTGATAACATTGAAGATTTTTTTGTAAACCTATCATCTAAAATGAAAGAAATAGAGAATATTCCAATCTCAGCCGATTTATTTGGATTAACAACCGAGGTGATTGATGATATGGGTATCGGTCAAGTTTGGGAAAAGGCAATCCCTCATTTTGATTATGTTTGCCCGATGGTTTATCCTTCTCATTATCCAGCTTCTTATAATAATTTTGCTAATCCAGCTCTTTATCCATACGAAGTCATCATCAGATCTTTAACTTCAGCAATTAATAGAACAGAAGCTATTGGTCAAAGTATCTCAAAAATTCGTCCATGGTTACAAGATTTTGACTTAGGGGCTGTTTATACTAAAGAGTTAGTTAAAGAGCAAATAGAAGCGACCAATGATCTTGGTTTATCATCCTGGATGCTTTGGGATCCAAGCAATAAATACACACCCGAAGCACTAGAATTAGAGTTTGAAAAAATTAATTAATTCTGAGATAATTAAAAAGATGCATAGAAAAAATATATTTTTAAGAAACATAGGTTATATTATCTTTTCATTTTTCATTGTAGCACTACTTCTTGCTATCGGTATATATTTGGGCTACACCAATAGGCCAGAAGTAGACAAGGTGACTTCGGTCATAAACAAAGATGCCACCATGGAGTTCTCGGCTGATTTTAATACTTTTTGGAAAGTTTGGAATGTCTTAAACGAGAAATCAATTTATGCAGGCGACACAGATGATCAAGATAAAGTTTGGGGGGCAATTTCAGGACTAGCTTCATCTTTTGGCGATCCATATACCACTTTTTTCCCACCAGAAGAGAACGATACTTTTAGGGAGGAAATTAGAGGGACATTTGAAGGTATTGGAGCTGAAATAGGAGTAAAAGATGATGCTTTAACAATTGTCGCTCCTCTTAAAGATACACCGGCTTGGAATTCCGGTTTGAAGTCAGGAGATAAAATAATTCAAATTGATGATGTCAATGCCATCGGTTTAACATCAGAAGAAGCAATTAACTTAATCAGGGGACCAGAGGGCACACCTGTTAATTTAATGATTAAGAGAGAGGGTGAAAGTGAACCCCAAACTATTACTGTTACGAGAAGAGAAATACAAATCCCGACAATTGAAACAGATATTAAGCAAGACGAAGTTTTTGTTATCAGCTTCTATAGTTTTTCTGAAAACTCAGTTTCTTTGTTTAGAGATGCCCTAATAGAGTTTATTAGATCTAAAAAAGATAAATTAATTATTGATTTACGAGGTAATCCAGGTGGTTATTTAGAAGCGGCTGTTAATATTGCTTCTTGGTTTATAGATGAAGGTGAGATAGTTTTGAAAGAAACTTTTGCCGGAGCCTCCAAGCCAAAACTATATCGTAGTCGTGGGCCAAGATTGTTTAATGATAACCTTTCTCTTGTTGTTTTGATTGATGGAGGTTCTGCCTCTGCCTCAGAGATACTGGCTGGAGCTTTGAAAGAACATGGATTGGCGACCTTAATTGGTATGCAAACATTTGGTAAGGGTTCGGTTCAAGAATTAGTAAAAATAACAGACGAAACAGCTCTAAAGGTTACGGTTGCTAATTGGCTAACTCCTAATGGTTTGTCAATTTCTGAGGGGGGTCTGACTCCAGACATAGAAGTTCCTTACACCATAAAAGATGCTGAGCTAAATCTTGACCCCCAAATGGACAAGGCTATAGAATTTTTACTTTCCAAATAAAAGGTTTGAATTATCAATTTAATTTTAGATGGTTTAATCGATTATCATAAAAATATGAAAGTTATATTACTTACAGATGTTCCTAAAATAGGGAACAGGTATGATGTCAAAGAATTAAAAGATGGTTTTGCTCAAAATGCATTAATAGCTAAAGGTTTGGCTGTTTTGGCGACAAAATCTGAGTTGGCTAAAATTGAAAATCGCAAAAAAGAGACAGACCAAAAGAAAGCTTTAGGTAATCGTTTGTTTGAAGAGATTTTATCTAAGGTTAATGATAAAGAAATAATCATTAAAGCAAAAGCCAACGATAAAGGACATCTTTTTAAGTCCGTTGGACCGAAGGATGTGATTAAGGCTGTTGAAGAAACTACTGGCTACCTATTAGAAGAAAAATCTATCACCATGGAGAATATAAAAGAGATAGGGGAGCATCAAATTAAAATTAGCAATAATGAACACAAGGGGCAATTCGGAGTTATCGTTAGCCCTAGCTAAAAATAAAAATCCACCGACATGGTGGATTTTTATTTTTAGCTTGTTGCTACACTAACTATTTTTTTCTTAGTCGTTGTTCTGTCAAAATTTTTCTTTCTCTTAAGCCCAAACTTTACCCTACCGTCTTTCAAAGCAAAAAGAGTGTGATCTTTTCCAAGACCAACATTTTCTCCAGGAAGTATTTTAGTTCCTCTTTGTCTAACAATAATAGAGCCAGCTTTAGCCAACTCGCCATCGTAAAGTTTAGTTCCTAAATACTTTGGGTTTGAATCTCTTAAGTTTTTGGCCGATCCCGCGGCCTTCCTATGTGCCATATGTTAATTAATCACTAGCGAGTAGCTAATTTATTATTTATAATTAAGTAAGTATGAGTATACATAATTTTTTCAATAAAATCAAGGAAAATAAAGCATTTGACAAAACTCTACTTTTGTTTTCTATTGTAATAATCGCCGTGGCTCTAGCTTCTTTTGGTTTGGGTAGAATCTCATCCCAATTAGGTAAAGCAAGTGCTCTAGAGGGTTCTATAATCCTTGTAGAAGGGCAGGAAAGTGGTTTTCCGGGCGAAAGGGAGGTAATACCAGAAAAGAGGTTTGTGGCCTCAAAAAGTGGAACAAAATATTATCCCTTAGATTGTAGTGGGGCAAAGAGGATTAAGGAAGAAAATAAAATATGGTTTGCGACTAGCAAGGAGGCTGAGAAGTTTGGCTATACTCTATCTTTAACTTGTAAATAAATAATAAATAAATTAATTTATTTAATGTTTGTTTGGAAAGTAAGCTATAAATTATTAGAGGGAATAGCTTATTAGGGGGCTTATACAATAAGATACATAGTCGCACAATATATCTTTTACGACATTAAATAACCCCTACCATACTATTTTACTTATCTTTCTTTAATTTAAGGTATTTCCTGTTATTTAGCTTAGCTGGCATTAAATCTTTAGATGTATACATCTCATAATCTTTGCCATAACCTATCTCCTTCATTAGTTTGGTTGATGCGTTTCTTATTTTAAGTGGCACTGGTAAATTCCCATAATTCTTTACATCTTCTTTTGCTTTTAGATATGCATCATAGGCACTTCGGTCTTTCTTAGCCAAGGCTAAATAAACGGCTCCAAAGGCCAAGTTCTCGGCACACTCAGGTAATCCAACATTTTCTACGGCACGGAAGACATCATTAGCCACCACCAGAGCTGTTGGTTGAGCCAATCCAATATCCTCACTAGCGAAAACTATCATCCGACGAGCGATAAACTTTGGATCCTCACCAGCTTCTATCATCCTAGATAGATAATACAGAGCTGGGTCTGGCTGGCTAGCTCTCATGCTTTTTATAAAAGCACTGATGGTATTAAAATGTTCGTCTCCCCTTTTATCATATCTGATAAACTTGTTTTGCAACGTATTCTTTAGATTGTCAAGGGTAATGTCTTTATATAAAGAAATTGTATTCTCTAGCATTGATAAAACTTGTCTGGCGTCACCATTAGACATCTGATACAACCAAGAAAGAGCCTCTTTATTCACCTTATAACCAGTAGTCTTAATTATCTTTTTTATATCTTCCTCGGATAGTTCTTCCAATATAAAAACTCTCATTCGCGACAACAAAGCCGGAATAACTTCAAAGCTAGGGTTTTCCGTTGTCGCTCCAATTAGAATAAGTTTACCACTCTCAACATAAGGCAATAAAAAATCTTGCTGAGCTTTATTGAAGCGATGTATTTCATCTAAGAAAATTATTTTTGGTCCAAGCAAATCGCCGGTATAATTTTTTGAGCCACTATCAACAATTTTTCTAATATCATCCTTACCCGCTGAAACCGCAGACAATTCATAAAAGTCGGCATTTATAGCTCGAGCATATATTCTAGCTAAAGTTGTTTTACCAACTCCGGGTGGTCCCCAAAGTATAAAAGAAAAAACATGTTTTGATTCTATCGCAACACGCAGAGGTTTATCCGGCCCGACTAAATGCTCTTGGCCGACAAAATTTTTCAAACTATTAGGTCTTATTTTTGATGCTAGTGGTTCCATTAACTAACTAAAGCAAATCAAGCTCCCTATCTATATCTATTAAGTCAAATTCAGTCGTATTTTCTAT